>RCNC010003245.1_pt1 | contig 10660 bp, 5 predicted proteins | sample 2041301 | NCBI WGS metagenome assembly RCNC01 (sample SAMN09708231, study PRJNA481090) | Marine sediment metagenome, whole genome shotgun sequencing project. | biome: marine sediment; feature: ocean; material: sediment; isolation source: Sewage treatment plant 13A marine sediment (STP13A) ... | reverse complement strand
GCACGCGCCGCAGTTGGATCAAGTCAATGACGATTGCTCGCACAGCCACTACTTTTGCCCCGCCCGTCATGGAGGCGCGGCGCTGGCTTAACGGCGTGCATTTCCCGGCAGACCGACCGCTGATCAATGTCAGCCAGGCCGCGCCGGTTGATCCCCCCCCGGACGCGTTGCGCCAAGTTATGGCCGACGTTGCGCTCAACGACGCGAGCGCACACCTATATGGCCCGGTTCTCGGCCTCGACGCCCTGCGCACCGAATTGGCGACCCAGACCGCTGCCCATTACGGTGGCACCATCACTGCACAAAACACCGGGATCACGTCCGGGTGCAATCAGGCCTTTGCGGCATCCATCATGTCCCTGACCGGCGAAGGGGACGAAGTCCTCCTGCCAACGCCTTGGTATTTCAATCACAAAATGTGGCTGGATATGGCGGGCGTGCGTTCTATTCCTCTCCCTTGTGGCCCCGGCATGATCCCTGATCCCGATCAAGCAGCGGCCCTGATCACACCGCGCACCCGCGCCATAGCGCTTGTCACGCCTAATAATCCGTGCGGCACAGAATACCCTGCTGAGATCCTGCGCGCCTTTTTTGATCTGGCGCGCGCTAATGGGGTCGCACTGATCGTGGACGAGACTTATCGCGATTTTGACAGCCGCACTGGCGCGCCGCACGATCTGTTCACTGATCCTGACTGGGACGACACGCTGATCCATCTCTATTCATTCTCCAAGGCTTACCGACTGACCGGCCACCGGGTCGGGGCGCTGATCACCTCTCCTGCTCGTTTGGCGGAGGTCGAGAAGTTCCTTGATACCGTCGCCATCTGCCCGGGTCAGATCGGCCAACACGCGGCACTTTGGGGCATGCAAAATCTGACACAATGGTTGGCAGGAGAGCGCGCTGAAATACTGGACCGGCGCGCGGCCATTCAGGAAGGCTTTCCAGGCCTTGCTGCAAAAGGCTGGCAACTGCTGGGACTGGGTGCCTATTTCGCTTATGTGCAGCATCCGTTTGACATCTCATCAACCGATCTTGCGCCAAAACTGGTCCGGGAGGCTGGCATTCTGTTGCTGCCCGGCACCATGTTCACACCCGACTCCGATGGATCAGGGCAGCAACAATTGCGTATCGCGTTTGCCAATTTGGACCGCGCGGGGGTCGGCACTCTGATGCGCCGTCTTGAAAGCCTCGATATCTGACCCTTCCGGCCTTGCCCCTCTGGGAAGCGCATCGTAGATACAACGCCAGAAAACCAAGGGGGCATCATGGTCAAGCGCGCACGTCTGTCTAAAACATTTGTATGGATCATACTGGGCCTTCTCATCGTTGGATTGGCCGGGTTTGGCGCGACCAACCTTTCTGGCACCATTCGCACCATCGGTCATGTCGGCGACAAGTATATCGACGTCGAAGACTACGGGCGCGCTTTGCAACAGGAAATCCGCGCCGCTGAAGCGCAGACCGGTCAGGCCCTTTCTTTTGGTCAGGTACAGGCCATCGGGCTTGACCGCGCGGTTCTGACCCGGCTGATCACCACACGTTCACTGGACAACGAGGCTGCCCAACTTGGCATTTCCATCGGCGACGAGAATCTAAGCGAACAGATTGTGCAGATTCCTGCGTTTACCGGTTTGGACGGGCAGTTTGACCGCGAGGGCTATCGCTTTGCTCTCGAGCGGCAAGGCCTGACCGAAGCCCAGTTCGAAAGCCGCATGCGAGACGAAACTGCACGCACATTGTTGCAGGCGGCCATGGTCACGGGCGTCTCAATGCCAAGCGCCTTTACGGATACCTTGATCCGCTACATTGGCGAGCGCCGCAGTTTCACATGGACAACTCTGGACAGCGCCAGCCTCGACGCGCCCCTTGCTACCGCCAGCGAAGAAGAGATCACCGCGCATTACGAGCAGAATATTGAACGGTTTTCGCTGCCCGAAACCAAGCAGATCAGCTATGTTCTGCTAACCCCAGACATGATCCTTGATCAGGTCGATGTGGACGAAGACGCATTGCGCAATCTTTATGACGAGCGCAGCGATCAATATGACCAACCCGAACGGCGTCTAGTCGAACGTCTGGCCTTTTCGGATGAAACAGCAGCAAATGACGCCAAAGCCGCGCTCGAAGTCTCGGGCACCAGTTTCGAGGCCTTGGTAGAACAGCGTGGCCTGACGCTGTCTGATATCGACCTTGGTGACATCGCTGAACAGGAACTGGACGCCGCTGGCGTCGACGTATTTGCAGCGGAAGTTGGCGATATCGTAGGACCGGCGCCATCACCACTCGGCCCTGCCCTGTTTCGGATCAATGGCGTCTTGCCAGCCCTCAACACCTCCTTTGACGAAGCCCGCGGCGAACTGCAGGTTGCACTTGCCGCTGACCGGGCCCGTCGCCTGATCGAGTCGCAAGCAACATTCATTGACGATCTGCTTGCAGGCGGTGCGACACTGGAAGAGATCGCTGCGGACACGGATATGGAAAGTGGCAAAATCGACTGGTTCACCGGTCTTGGCGAAGGCATCGCAGCTTATGCTGCTTTTCAAGAGGCCGCGGACACGCTCACTGCAGATGATTTTGCCGAAGTCATCGCGCTGGAGGATGGCGGCATGTTCGCCATGCAACTGGATAACCTTCTGCCGCAACGGCCAGCCCCGCTGGTTGATATGCGGCGCGACGTGATCGCGGATTGGGAAGCCACACAGCTTGAGATGCAATTGCGCGTGCAGGCCGAGGGATTGCTGCCTCAGATCCAGAACGGAACTGATTTTGCCGAACTGGCTTTGGATGCAATTTCTGAGGAAAACCTGATGCGAAGCGATTTTGTCGCCGGCACGCCGCCAGCATTCTTGCCGCGCGTATTCGAAATGGAACCCGGTGAGGCTGATATTGTCGACAGCGTTGGCGCCGTCCTCATTGTACGTCTGGAGTCGATAGCGGACCCCGAGGACACAGCCGAAACCACAGCTCTCTATGACGGGGTTCAAGAGCAAACCAGTCAGGCGCTTGCCCAAGACATTTTTGACATCTTCGCCCGTGACGTACAGCTGCGCGCCAAGCCGCAAATCGATCAAAGGGCCGTCAACGCGGTCAACGCCAATTTCCAGTAAGGTCGCCGGTTTATGGCTCTGACGCCCACCTACGAGACCTTCGCCACGGCGTACGCTTCCGGGCGCAACCAGATCGTTTATACGCGACTGGCAGCAGATCTGGACACACCTGTATCGCTTATGCTGAAGCTGACTGGCGCCCAAAAAGACGCCTTCATGCTTGAATCCGTTACCGGAGGCGAGGTACGCGGGCGTTATTCGATCATCGGCATGAAGCCCGATCTGGTATGGCGGTGCCACGGTACAACTTCGGCCCTGAACCGCAACGCCCGTTTTGACAACGCGGCTTTCGTCGATCAGGACGGCGACCCGATGGCTAACCTGCGCGCGTTGATCGCAGAAAGCCGGATCGACTTGCCCGACGATTTGCCGCAGGCGGCGGCGGGCCTGTTTGGCTATCTCGGCTACGATATGGTGCGGTTGGTAGAGCATCTGCCAAACGTAAACCCCGACCCATTGGGACTGCCCGATGCTTTGATGTTGCGGCCCTCGGTGGTTGCGGTGCTTGATGGCGTGAAGGGCGAGGTGACAGTAGTCTCACCGGTCTGGGTCAATGATGGCCAATCTGCCCGGGCGGCTTACGCACAGGCCGCCGAACGGGTGATGGACGCGGTGCGTGATCTGGAACGCCCCCTGCCAACCGAAGCGCGTGATCTGGGTGACTCTGTACAGGCGCCACCGCCGGTATCAAACTTTGCCAAAGCTGATTATCTGGCGGCGGTCAACACCGCCAAAGACTACATTGCTGCTGGTGATATCTTTCAGGTGGTCCCGTCGCAGCGCTGGACACAAGAGTTCACCTATCCACCGTTCACGCTCTACCGCAGCCTGCGACGCACGAATCCGTCCCCGTTCATGTTCTATTTCAACTTCGGCGGCTTTCAGGTCGTCGGCGCCAGCCCCGAAATCTTAGTCCGGGTCTTTGGCAACGAGGTTACCATCCGACCGATCGCTGGAACCCGTCCACGCGGCGCCACGCCGCAAGAAGACCGCGCCCTCGAGGCCGAGCTTCTTGCAGATGAGAAAGAACTGGCCGAGCATCTGATGCTGCTTGATCTCGGGCGCAATGACACCGGCCGAGTCTCGAAGATCGGCACGGTGCGCCCAACCGAGAAATTCATCATCGAGCGCTACAGCCACGTCATGCACATCGTCTCAAACGTGGTTGGCGAACTGGCCGAGGGCTACGACGCCCTCGACGCGTTTTTCGCCGGAATGCCAGCCGGGACCGTCTCGGGCGCGCCCAAGGTCCGCGCGATGCAGATCATCGACGAACTGGAACCGGAAAAACGCGGCGTCTATGGTGGCGGCGTAGGCTATTTCAGCGCAGGTGGTGACATGGATATGTGCATCGCCCTGCGCACTGCTGTCGTTCAGGATCACAAGCTCTACATTCAGGCCGGTGGCGGTGTGGTTTATGACAGCGACCCCGAAACCGAATACCAGGAAACCATGCACAAATCCAACGCGATCCGCCGTGCTGCGGAAAACGCGGCACAGTTCAGCGGCGAAAACTGCTGATTTCCAGAGCGCACGATTGACCAACTGCAGGTGGGGCGTGGATGTCTCTGGCTGCCCTCCACTAAGAATCGAAATAGTCGGTCTCGGCCACTGACTGGCAGGGAACAGCAAAACAATTGCTATATCGCAGGCTCGGTCTGAGCTCGGCGACGTTTTATAAGCTGAAGTCCAAATACGGTGGCATGGACGTGTCATATGAGGATTAGTCATAATCACGTGCTGGGGCATTTAACATAATGGACCATATTGGCTCACGTCCACTGCTTCTCACGTCCCCCCAGGCTTTGGATAATTGTTTGGATTTCCGGTTCCAAATGTTGGCCTCTGTAGACAAATGACGACTCGTGGCGCGCATAGACATGCATTGAAGGAGTAGCGCATCGCTTTGCCAAGATTATGGCCCGAACTAGCTACGCGCGAAACAGCTGCCATCACCGAGCGGGTTCTGCATGGGGCTGAGAGTGGCTTGCCCAGGGCTCCGCCGGAGCCCCTCTGTTACTTGAGTGGGGATTAGTAGGGGATGCACGGCAAACGCTCGCCAACAAAGTCCGGTGCCGTCCAAGACCGAGCCTGAAAATAGCCAAGTAATCATAAGGTGTTATCAGGCAAATAGAGGTATTGTCCGGTTACGTCCAAAAGCTGGACGTCAAATTGGCTGTTTATTGGCCCAGAGCTCATCTTGCTCAAGCTGACATGCAGCGGAACCCAAGGTCTTGAATAAAGTGAGAACCAAGTGCAAAATCGGCAAGATGGCATTCCACATCGGAAACGCCGGTTTTTTTGCATAAAATGGAATTTCCCAATGATCCGAAGTCTCTTTTTCACCGCCTGCGTCTCAATCCTTCCCTTGGCCGCACTGGCTGACCCGCTGCCGTCTTGGAACGATAGCACCTCCAAGACCGCTATCATCGAGTTCGTCGAAGCCGTCACCGACCCGGACTCCGGTGACTACGTTCCAGAACGCGACCGAATTGCGGTCTTTGACAACGACGGTACACTCTGGAGCGAGCAGCCCGCATATTTCCAGGTGCTTTACGCCCTCGACATCCTGAAACAGAAAGCAGAGGCCGATCCGTCAATCCTGACCTCTGACGTGCTCAAGGCTGCGGTGGCCGGTGACATGGAAGCTATGATGGCAGATGGGCTAGATGGCCTGCTGGAAGTCATAAACGTCTCGCACGGAAACACCACGTCCGAGGACTTCAAGGCGTCCGCCCGCGACTGGCTCATATCTGCAACCAATCCGGCCAGCGGGCTGACCTATGCCGAGATGACATACCAGCCAATGGTCGAACTGCTCGGCTATTTGCGTGACGAAGACTTCACCACGTACATCGTTTCCGGCGGCGGCATCGACTTCATCCGCGCTATCGCCGAAGAGGCCTATGGCATTCCTCCATGGCAGGTTGTCGGCAGCGAGGGCAATACGTCCTACTCAGTCATCGATGGGGTGCCAACGGTAATGAAGGATGGCGGCATCAGCTTTGTGGATGACAAAGAAGGTAAGCCGGTTGGAATCATGAGCCACATCGGCCAGCGGCCGATCTTCGCCGGAGGAAACTCGGATGGAGACTTCCAGATGCTGGAGTGGACAACCGCCGGTGACGGCCCGCGCTTCGCCCTGCTGATCCATCACACGGACGCAGAGAGAGAGGTCGCCTACGATCGCGAAGGCCACATCGGCGTTCTTAGCCGCGGACTGGACGAAGCCGATGCGCGGGGCTGGACGATTGTAGACATGGCCAATGACTGGAACAGGGTCTGGACCGGCACGAAATGAACCCAGGCGAACAGATTGACGCGCTGTGTATGCGCATAGGTTAGATTTCCATCGGCCAACGGGACGTCATCGAGTAGCTAAGGATCGGACGGACGTTACCAGCGACCTGTTGGTCGGCGGCTTGGCGAAGGCCTGACAAAAATTCGGTCGAAGAGTACTGCAGCGGCAATCCCACAGGAAACGCGAGGCGGCGGCAGTGTGTCTGACGTCCCACCCGATGCAGGATTTGTTTTGCAGCCACGCTAGTCCAGAATCTCTTGTGGATTGCTCTCTGATCAAAAACAACCGGGTGCAACGGCTCGTCAGTTCCCCAAAATACCCGGCAGTCTCAGCCCGTTGTCGCGCGCGCAGTCTAATGCGATCTCATATCCCGCATCCGCATGGCGCATCACCCCTGTTGCGGGATCGTTCCACAACACGCGGGCAATTCGTTTGTCAGCCTCTTGGGTTCCATCACAACAAATCACCATTCCGGAGTGCTGAGAAAACCCCATGCCAACACCGCCACCGTGATGCAGCGAAACCCAAGTAGCCCCGCTGGCAGTGTTGAGAAGGGCATTTAACAGCGGCCAGTCACTCACCGCATCAGATCCATCTTTCATCGCTTCGGTCTCGCGGTTCGGGCTGGCAACTGACCCTGAATCAAGATGATCCCGCCCGATGACAATGGGCGCTTTCAACTCACCGGTGCGCACCATCTCGTTGAAAGCAAGACCCAGCTTGTCACGTTGTCCCAGACCAACCCAGCAAATGCGCGCCGGCAGACCCTGAAACGCAATACGCTCGCGCGCCATGTCGAGCCATTTGTGCAAATGCGGATCATCCGGGATCAGTTCTTTCACCTTGGCATCAGTTTTATAAATGTCTTCAGGATCGCCAGACAAGGCGCACCAGCGGAACGGCCCGACGCCGCGGCAAAACAGCGGGCGGATGTAGGCGGGCACAAACCCGGGAAAAGCAAAGGCGTTCTCCAGACCCTCGTCCAGCGCCACCTGTCGGATGTTGTTGCCATAATCAAGGGTTGGCACGCCCGCGTTCCAGAAATCTACCATCGCGGCAACCTGCACCTTCATGCTGGCACGCGCGGCCTTCTCCACCGCCTTGGGGTCGCTTTCTCGTTTGGCCTTCCACTGCCCCATAGTCCAGCCCTGCGGGAGATACCCGTTCAGAGGGTCGTGGGCGGATGTCTGATCCGTCACAATGTCCGGGCGAATGCCCCCATTGCCCATCCTTTTGACCAGTTCCGGAAACACGTCTGCGGCATTGCCCAGCAGACCGACCGACTTCGCCTCACCCGCCTTTGTCCACGCATCAATCATCGCCAGGGCATCGTCCAGTGTGTCGGCACGCTCGTCCAGATACTTGGTGCGCAGGCGAAAATCGATGGACTCCGGATTACACTCTACTGCCAGACAACATGCACCCGCCATCACCGACGCCAAAGGCTGCGCACCTCCCATCCCGCCAAGTCCCCCCGTCAGGATCCATTTGCCGGTCAGATTGCCATCGTAGTGTTGCCGCCCTGCTTCGACGAAAGTCTCGTAGGTGCCCTGAACAATCCCTTGAGTCCCAATATAAATCCACGAGCCGGCTGTCATCTGGCCATACATCGCCAGACCTTTCTTATCGAGTTCGTTGAAATGGTCCCAATTGGCCCAATGCGGCACGAGATTACTGTTTGCAATCAGCACTCTTGGGGCATTTTCATGGGTTTTGAACACGCCTACAGGTTTTCCTGACTGTACCAGAAGCGTCTCATCACTCTCCAGATCGGTCAGGGATGCGACAATCTGGTCGAAGTCAGCCCACGTCCGCGCCGCCCGTCCGATCCCGCCGTACACCACCAATTCGTGAGGGTTTTCAGCGACATCCGGGTGCAGGTTGTTCATCAGCATCCGCATCGGGGCTTCGGTCTGCCACGATTTTGCAGTTATCTCGGTTCCCGTTGCCGGGTAAATATCGCGGATGTTGTGGCGTTTGTCGGTCATTTCAAATCTCCGGTCTGAACTGCGGCCTGCAGGGCGTTGAGAATTTGGGCCAGAATACTGCGTACCTGTTCAGCTTTGACCTCTTGGTAGCGCCAGGGTGGCGCTTCTTGCATGTAAGTTGATTGCGCCAACTCCATCTGAATTGCGTGATAGTCTTCGTCGGGGCGACCATAATGACGCGTGGTCCAGCCGCCTTTAAACCTTCCATTAAGCACTGTGGTATAGTCAGACACATGTCGACATAATCTCTCCAATGTTTGTTCCACAACCGGCGCGCAGGTTGTGGACAAATTGGTCCCGATATTGAAATCCGGCAACTTCCCGGCAAAAAGATATGGGATAACCGACCGGATCGAGTGGCAGTCGAGGAGTACTGCTGCCCCGTGTATGGCTTTCACCCGCGCCAACTCTATGGATAACGCGGCGTGATACGGAGCATGATAGGCCTCGCGTCGTTGCTCGACTTCAGCACTGTGTGGTTCCTTCCCTTTTGTATAGATCGGCGCACCGTCAAAATCAGTCAGCGGACAAAGGCCCGTTGTATTCTGTCCCGGGTACAGGCTCGCGTCGTCCGGCCCGCGGTTGACGTCTATCGCGTAGCGATGAATTGGCGTGCGCACGGTAGTCACATCATCGCGCAATCCGTCATAAAGCCGATGAATATGCCAATCCGTATCCGCCAGCGCCCGGCCGGTTTCATTGAGCCGCGCCCAGATATGCTCGGGGACGTCAGTCCCGGTATGCGGTAACCCTAGCACAATTGGCCCAATGCCCTGAACGACTTCAATCACAGCGAAGCCTCGGCGCCTGCGGCTTGCACCAGCGCACCGCTTTGAACCAGTGCGGTAGCGGCACCCATGTCCGGCGCCATATACCTGTCTGCACCTAAGGACGGCACCACCTCGCGCAGCCGCGCCACCACGGCCTGCAATGTCTGAGAAGTTTTTAGCGGCGCGCGCGCCTCGATCCCCTGCGCTGCACACATCACTTCAACGCCCTGAATGACGGACAGGTTGTCCAGCATTCGCGCCAGTCTGTATGCGCCGTGTGCAGCCATGCTGACATGATCTTCTTGATTGGCAGAGGTCGGCGTACTGTCAGTTACACATGGGTTTGCCAGGTGTTTGTTTTCGCTCATCAAAGCGGCTGTTGTGACTTCAGCTATCATGAAACCGCTGTTAAGCCCCGGATCCGGTGTCAGAAAAGGTGGCAGATCGTGGCTCAGCGTCGGGTCCACCATCAAAGCCACACGGCGTTGTCCAATTGCACCGATCTCGGCAACCGCCAGAGCGATCTGATCGGCGGCAAACCCTACAGGTTCAGCGTGAAAATTCCCGCCCGACACAATCCGTCCTTCTCCAACCAGAACCAGAGGATTGTCGGTGACTGCATTGGCCTCTATCTCAAGCGTCTGCCCTGCCATGCGCAAGACATCCAGCGCCGCCCCCACAACCTGCGGCTGGCAGCGGATGCAGTAGGGATCCTGCACCCTCGTGTCATCTTCCCGATGGCTTTCCCGGATCTCGCTGCCCGCCATCAGAGACCGCATCAAAGCCGCGACATCAATCTGGCCTTTGTGCCCCCGCAACCGGTGAATGTCGGCGAGCAAGGGCGCGGTCGATCCCATGATCGCATCCGTACTCAGCGAGGCGATCACAGCAGAGTTGCGTACAGCATCAAGCGCCCCAAACAGCCCTGCCAACGCACAGGCGGTCGAAAACTGAGTCCCATTGATCAGCGCAAGACCCTCTTTTGCACCCAGAATGACTGGAACCAGCCCGGCAGCTCGGAGCGCGGCACCGCCTTGCATCACCTCTCCGTCAAAAACCGCCTCACCTTCGCCGATCATTGCCGCAGCCATATGGGCCAGCGGCGCAAGATCGCCAGACGCGCCTACTGATCCCTGATGCGGCACAACCGGGGTTACGCCTTTTGCCAGCATATCCTGCAACTGCGCACAGATTTCCCACCGCACGCCAGAGGCCCCGCGCCCCAGCGACAGCAGTTTCAGCACCATCATCAGCCGGGTCAGCGGAACCGACAGGGGCGCACCAACGCCACAGCAATGGGACAGGATCAGATTGCGTTGCAGCGTTTCGGTGTCTTCTGGCGCGATCTTCCGACTCGCCAGTTTTCCAAACCCGGTGTTGACTCCGTAGACCGGATCAGTCCCCATCGCCGCCTTTGCAACCAAATCAGCAGCGGCCGCAATCGGCGCGCGGGCCGAGGCATCCAGCGACACCGACAACCCATCGCGATAA
>RCNC010003244.1_pt1 | contig 10661 bp, 7 predicted proteins | sample 2041301 | NCBI WGS metagenome assembly RCNC01 (sample SAMN09708231, study PRJNA481090) | Marine sediment metagenome, whole genome shotgun sequencing project. | biome: marine sediment; feature: ocean; material: sediment; isolation source: Sewage treatment plant 13A marine sediment (STP13A) ... | reverse complement strand
ATCAAGGCTTTCGAAAAATTTTACCGGAGGCATATGTTTGATATTCCGAGGATAAAATTTTTCGAATAACGCAGATATCGGGCAAATTGGCCATTTATGGATGGACACGAGTTATGGCACGCCTGTGCATGACAGACATACTCACCTGGCTGCCGAAATAGCAGTTTGCAAAAACTGGGAGAAAGTAATATTTGATGCTCGCATGTCAAGTCCGTTCTTACCGCATCACCCCCCGATGGCTCACGGCAAGGATGTGCGCCACGGTGGTTCCAGGATAAGCCGACCACATGCCGCACACACTCGGCAAATCAACACTCCGCCGCTGTTTGCAACAGGCCAGCGGAGTTCGGTCAACGGCCTGTTTTCAAGGATTTTTTCTTGACAAAACGACCGACTGCCGATAGAAAGTCGCAAGCTCCACCTTCCATGTTTTTTATACCCGAAGGCGGGATTGTATCCCGCCTGAATTATGTAGACATGAAACCATCGGGAACGAAGCCGGCGCGTTCGGAATTAGAACGGCATGGACTATCGGTCGATGCGGCGGCCGGCACTGGGGTTTTAAAAAAAGTCAGTTACACAGGACCAATCATCACAAAGCGGTTGACGGAGATTCCATGAGCACCTTAGACGAAAAGGCCAAAGCGGGGATGGAGGATCATGCGGCACATGGCAGCGACGCCAAGGAGAGCGGTGCCGGTGGATTTATCATCCTGTTCTTCATCATCGGTTTTGCAGCCAGCATGGTGTTGGGGTGGGTCATCTTTCCCAAGCTCCTGTACTCCCAAAAGCAGCAACCCCTGAATTTCAACCACGCCTTGCATGTCGAAGAGGTGGGTGAGGGCTGCGAAGGCTGCCATTACTTCAGAGAGGACGGTAGTTTTTCGGGCATTCCCAAACTTGCCCAATGCACGGAATGCCATGAAGAGCCCATGGGTGATACCGAAGACGAAGCCACCTTCGTCGAGCAGTATGTGGCCAAGGAACGGGAGGTGCCCTGGCTCTCCTATTCCCGCCAGCCGGACTGCGTGTTCTTTTCCCATTCCGCCCACGTGATCGGCGCCAAAATGGACTGTGTGGTCTGCCACGGCCATATCGGTGAATCGGAGGTGTCCCGCCCTTATGAATACAACCGGATCACCGGGTACAGCCGCGACATCTGGGGCAAAGACATCGCCGGCCTCAAGAAAAACAGCTGGGACCGCATGAAGATGGATGACTGTGCCCAATGCCACAAGGAGGCGGGCATGATTCACACCTCCAGCGTCCAGACCGATCGCGATGCCTGTTTTGTCTGCCACAAATAATTGAATCATGCCCCGGATAACGATTTCAGCTTCTGATTTGGATAAGGTGAGGGATAATCGATGAAAGTTGACCGAAGAAGTTTCTTGTCGTTTGTGATCGGCGGCGCAGCAGGCACAGCCCTATCGCCATTGCCGTGGAAACTGATGGATGACTCCTCCATCTGGTCGCAGATGTGGCCATGGACGCCGATCCCACCGGACGGAGAGGTGGTCTACGAAGACTCAACCTGTACCCTGTGCCCGGGCGGGTGCGGCATCTCCGTTCGCAAGGTCGACAGCCGCGCCGTTAAAATCGAGGGTCAGTCGGGTCACCCCGTCAACGACGGCAGCATCTGCATCCTGGGACTTTCCGGACTTCAGATGCTCTATGGCCCCACCCGAATCAAGTCGCCCATGAAACGCATCGGCGAGCGGGGCGAAGGCAAATGGCAGAAAATTTCCTGGGATGAGGCCTTCGCCATCCTGACGGAAAAACTGACCGACATCCGCGACAAGGGCGAAGCCCACACCGTGGCCGCCCTCGCCGGATCGGACAGCGGCACGGTGCCGGCGTTGATCCAGCGGTTCATGGCGGCCTATGGATCCCCCAATTTTATGCGGTCACCGTCCTACCGGGACGTTGATGAGTTGACCGTAAAAGCCCTTTTCGGGGCGGACGGCAGAACCGGTTTCGATGTGGAGAATGCCGACTACGTTCTCAGCTTCGGCAGCGGCTTCGTGGACGGCTGGGGGTCACCGGTCCGCATGTTCAAGGCTGCCAGTCTCTGGAAAGAAAAAGACATCCCCGTCGTCCAGGTGGAGCCGCGCCTGTCCAACAGTGCGGCCAAGGCCACCCGATGGATACCGATCAACCCGGGCACCGAAGCCGACCTGGCCCTGGGCATTGCCGCCGTGATGGTGGCCAACGGCATAGCGGACACCGGTGACGTCTCCGGCCTTAGCGGCTGGGAAAACGACCTGCTGGCCAACTATGAGCCCCAAAAGGTAGCGCAGACGACCGGCATTGATGCGGCGGTGATCGTCGAAGTGGCCAAGGGCTTTGCCCGGGCCGATCGTCCCCTGGCGCTGTGCGGACGGGGCAAGGCCCAAACGGCCGTAAGCCTGCGGGAAACCGCCGCAGTTTACATCCTCAACGCCCTGACGGGAAACATCAACCAGGAAGGCGGCATGTGGGCTATTCCGGAAGCGGACTACATCCAGTGGCCCGATGTGGCCACCGACAACCTGGCCTCTGCCGGCCTCGATCAACCGCGCCTCGATGGCGCTGGTACCGGCAAATACACCGACGCCCGATACCTGACCAACCGGCTGGCCGATAGTGTCAACGGAGGTGGGCCCTATCCCCTGCAAGTCCTTTTGGTGGCCGGTGCCAATCCCTGCCACTATCTGCCTGACACCCAGCACGTAAAGGCGGCCTTCGCCCGCATCCCGTTCATTGTCAGTTTCTCGTCATTTCAAGATGAAACTGCCGCCATGGCCGATCTACTGATGCCCGATCACGTCTACCTGGAGCGTTACGAGGATGTCCCGGTGGGCGCCGGCCTTGTCCAGCAGATGATTGGATTGAGCAAACCGGTGGTGTCTCCCCAGTTCAACACACGCCACCTGGGCGAAGTTCTGATCATGACGGCCAAGGCCATGGGCGGGTCCATCGCCGACGCGTTTCCGTGGGATGACTACGAAACCTGCCTTGAGGAAACCCTGGCGGAAAAATGGGATACCCTTATGGAAACGGGTGTATGGGTGCGAGCCGATACCGACCCCGTAGCCGGTTCGATTCAACTGGCGGGGCTGGATGCACCGGCCGTTCAGGCCGAAGGTGATGTAAACAGCTTCCCCCTTTTACTGGTGCCCTATGACTCCATTCAGCTCACCAGCGGATATATGGGCGAAGCCCCCTTCATGATCAAGGCCGTTTCCGACACCGTCATCCAGGGCACGGATGGCTTCATCGAAATCAATCCGCTAACCGCAAGTGGGGTCGGACTCGGCGAAGGTGATCGGGCCACCCTGACCACTCCCCGGGGTGAAGCCCTGGTACGCGTCCACCTGTTCGAAGGCATTCAACCCGGTGTATTGGCCATGGTCAGGGGGCTGGGACATACTGCCTATGACGGCTACCTGGCAGGCAAGGGAGTCAACGTCAACGAACTCATCGGCCCGGTCGAGGACCCGTCGACCGGTTTTGATGCAGCCTGGGGAATCCGGGCGAAGCTGGATAAAGCCTAACCCACCTGACACGAGGTTCTGATGAAACAAGCGCAGACACACGGCACGCCAATGAAATACGGAATGGCCATCGATCTTGACAAATGCACCGGTTGCGGCGCCTGCATGGTCGCCTGCATGGCCGAGAACAACATACCGTTTAAAGAAGATGAGTCAGATAAACGGGTCAGCATCACCTGGATGCGAATTTTCAAGCTGACCAACGGTAAATCATTTCCGGATTCGGATATCTGTTATTTACCTCGGCCGTGCCAGCACTGTGAAGGCCACGAGGGCCACAGCCCGTGCGTGTCGGTCTGCCCGGCAACCGCTACCGACTACAGCCGGGAGACGGGCATCGTCAGCCAGATCGTTACCCGATGCTTCGGCTGCAGGTACTGCATGGGTGCCTGCCCCTACCACGCCCGGTATTTTAACTGGTGGGATCCGGTCTGGCCGGACGGCATGGAGAAATACCTGAGTCCCAACGTGTCCCCGCGCATGCGCGGGGTAGTGGAAAAATGCAGTTTCTGCTTCCATCGCTACCAGCTGGCCAAAAACAAAGCCTATCTTGACGAAGAACGCCGGGTGACGGAAGAAGCCTACCAGACCGCCTGCACACAGGCATGTCCGGCCGGTGCCATCGTTTTCGGCGATCTGAACAATCCGGAGCACCAGGTCCACCAGATCGTCAAACCGGACCCGAATAACGGCAACCGCTCCAGGAACCCCAAGGCATTCCGGCTCCTGGAGCGAACAGGCACCAATACCAAAGTCTACTATCTGTCCAGCCGAGAATGGGTCCGGCGGGCAGGAGACAACTACCTCGCCCACGAAAAGACCGGGCAGTTAGCCAAGCTGCACCATTGATATCGCCATGGCGGTAAAGGCTATTAGCTAAGAACGGCAAACCTGACAGATCAAGGAGTACTTACCCTATGGATTCTGCGTTAATACCCAAAGGCGTCAAGCGTTGCCCCATGTGGCAGTTCCTCCTGGGACTGGGCATTGTGGGCGCTGTCCTTGCGTGGGGCGTTTATGCCATGCTGCTGTGCTGGTTCAAGGGTCTGAACCAGACCAACATGAACGACTACTATGGTTTCGCCCTGTGGATCTGGGCGGATCTGGCCGTCATCGCCCTGGGCGGCGGCGCCTTCTTCAGCGGCCTGCTCAAGTACATTATCGGCAAGGATGAGCTCAAGAACATCATCAACTATGCGGTGCTCATCGGTTTCATCTGCTACAGCTCGGCGCTCTTGATCCTGGCCATCGATATCGGCCAACCCCTGCGCGGCTGGTTTATCTTCTGGCACGCCAACGTGCACTCCATGCTCACCGAGGTGGCCTTCTGCCTGTCGGCCTACTTTGCCGTGCTGACCATCGAGTACATTCCCCTGATCCTGGAAAACCGCCAGCTTGACAAGGTGCCCTTCTTTCACAACCTGAGCCACAACATGCATGAAACCATGGCGGTCTTCGCCGCCACCGGCGCGTTCCTCTCCTTTTTTCATCAAGGGTCATTGGGTGGCGTGGCCGGCGTGCTTTTCGGGCGGCCCTTTGCCTTTCGCGAAGGCCTGCTCATCTGGCCCTGGACCTTCTTTCTCTTCACCTGGTCAGCCGCCGCCTACGGTCCCAGCTTCACCCTGTTGATCACCTGGATCACCGAAAAGGTGGCCCGAAAAAAACTGGTCAAAGACAACGTGGTTGAACTGCTGGCCAAGATCTCCGGCTGGATGATCTTCACCTACACCATCGCCAAGATTTGCGATACGACCCGCTGGGCCAATATCACGGCACCAGGGTTGGGACAGAACCTGGCTGACTTTTACACCGGGAACGCCTTTTACGGCTACTGGATTCTCTTTGCCGAGATTATCCTGGGCGGTGTGGTGCCGGCCATCATCCTGATCAGCGCACCCTTGAGGAAAAACCCCACCTGGCGCGTAACCGCCTTCTTTTTGGGCGTCATGGGCGTGTCCCTGAACCGCTGGGTCATGGTGTTGCAGGTTATGGCCGTGCCGATTATGCCATTTGACACCTGGGCACTGTATTATCCCAGCTGGCAGGAAGTGGCCACGACCATCCTGCCGGTCGCCTACGGCATCATTCTGATCATGATTTCCTACCGCTACCTGCCGATCTTTCCCCAGGAGGCAGAGTTGAACCCTATCGAGGAGGAGACGGCCATGGCGGTGGAAGCACACACGGAATCAACTCCGGATCTAAAACCGGCTAACGCATAGCCGCTTAAAGAGGAGAAAACATGTTTCCTTTCAGTTTTGAATGGATCTGGGACGCCGGCCACATAGTATTTCATGGCGGTCTCTGGTACGCATTGAACATCATCGGTATCGGCATGACCTATTGCGTGATCAAGGCCGTGATCGACTCGGCCAAGGGCAAGGGCGGCCACGGCCACCACTAACCGTCTGCCCCACCTGACGAAACCAGCAATAAGCGCCTGTCCCGGACTGCGGTCCTTGGGAGAGGCGCTTTACTTTTTGTTGCCCTGGCCCACCCAGGTGCACGGCAAGGATGAACCAGTAGTGACCTTGCACTGACCGACATTGGCATTTAGACGATTGGTGATTATTGTGTTGAGATAACCGTCAAGGCAGCTGAGTGACAGATACCATCGCCTTAACACATACGGCGGTTGAAAGGAGTGCAGTCATGTCCAATCATTCCACGGCAGACGAATTTCGAACCGTCCTCAGCATCGACCCCTTGCTTGAATTCTGGCGCGAAAAAGTATCGCCAAACTGCCCGTATATGGCCGAGATGTTTGAGGTCTTTGAAAAACGGGTTCAAGAGACGCCAGAATTGAAGGGAGATATCGACCGGCCGGATTTGGCCGCCCGCCACACGGATATCCTTTCACCGCTAATGAGTGTGGCCTTTCCCTCGTCAACCTGGGAAACGGAGATCAGTGGTGCATTCACCCCCTTTCAACACGACACCATCTATTGCACACCGGCTTACCGTGAGCTTCTCTACGATAGCGGCGGAAAGATCGCCGGACGCCTCAAAGGTGAGAACAATACCCTGAATTTTCAGCGTTTCATCCGCGCCTACGCCCTCATTCTCAAGCGACTCTACGGGATCGACCAGGGGGTGAACAGTCCCCTTATCCGTATCATTACCGATCCGACGACGGGTCTGGAACGCCATTTCCAGGTCACACCCGACTTTCAGTTTGTTCAGGTGGGAACTGTGGGCAAACCACGCGAATTGACCGAGCAGCAGCGGGAGCGGGTGATCGAGCACATCGCCAACCCGGAGGTGCTGACAGCTTTGTTGCCCCCCGGTGATTTCATTTTCCGGGGATTCACCGTTGTGCGTGCCGTTGACGTCACCGAATCCGAGATCACATCTGCCCTGGAACGAGACCTGATCGACCAGGAATCCATCTTTTCGGCCGACGGTTTCAAACGGCTGCAGAGCCGCCTGCGCACCCTGTTCGGCCAGCCAGAACTGAAAGCAAGCCTGGCAGCGATTCAGGGGGATCAGGTACTGATCCTCAACGACGGACACACATCCAAAGCCAACTGCCTGTTCACCAATTCCAGCCATATCCCCATGAGCGATCTGAAAAATTCGGTGTGGCTCCAGGCCGTCGATCACAAGGAGATCCTGCGGATTCCCGACCTGAGCAAAGAGCCGAACCTGTGTCCGGCCGAACAGGAGGCCGTCGACCATGGTGTGCGATCCTTGCTTATCGCACCGCTCTATTTTGGCGGTGAGGCAATCGGCACATTTTGGGTCAAATCCGATCAACCCCATGGTTTAGGTGCCGTGGACATCGAAAAAATGCGCCATATCGTCCCTCTATTTTCCATGGCCCTCAAACGCGGCCTGGACGACATGAACAATGAGGTTCAGTCGGTCATCAAGGAAAAATGCACCGCCGTTCACCCGTCCGTCGAGTGGCGCTTCCGCAATGCCGCCATGGACCATATGGAACGGCTGCGCCAGGGCAAACCCTCAGAAATGGAACCGATCATCTTCAAGGAGGTGATCCCCCTGTTCGGCCAGTCAGACATTCGGGGCTCCTCGGAAGCCCGGGTGCAGAGCATCCAGGCGGACCTGACCGAACAGTTGAGCCTGGCCGGGACCATCATGCAACGCGCCGCCGAAGCCAAATCCTGGCCGCTGATTGACGAATTCAGCTACCGAATCGACAAGCGCATCGCCGGAATCAAGGCCGGCCTCTCCACCCAAGAGGAAACCCTGGTCGCATCCTTTCTCCATCAGGAAATAGAACCCAGTTTCGCCGAACTGCGCGCCATCGGCCCCGGTGTCAGCCATGCCATCGACGGGTATAAACAGGCGGTGGACCCGGTGATGGGTGTGGTCTATCGCAAGCGCAAGGCGTTTGAAGAGAGCGTCTCCAGACTCAATGAGCGACTGTCGGGCTATGTAGACCGGGAGCAGGCCGATGCCCAGAAAATATTCCCCCACTATTTTGAAAAGCACCAAACCGACGGCATCGACTACGTGATCTATCTGGGCGCGTCCATGCATCCGGAAGGGAAACACAATCCGTTTTTCCAGAAGAACCTGGCCCTGTGGCAATTCAAGATCGCCTGCGGGCTGGCCTGGCATACCCGAAAGATCCAGTCGGAGCTGAAGGTTCCGCTGGATATCTGTCACCTGATCCTGGTCAATCACGCTCCCCTCTCCATACGCTTCCGCTACGATGAAAAGCGCTTCGATGTAGACGGCGCTTATGACGTGCGCCATGAGATCATTAAATCCCGCCTGGACAAAGCCATGGTCAAGGGCGGCCGTGAACGCCTTACCCAGCCGGGCAAAATCGCCATCGTCTACTCTCATCCCAAGGAAGGCAGGGATATCCGGCGCCACATCGACTACCTGCAAAGCCGTGAACACCTGTTGGGAGACCTGGAGGCCATTGAGCTGGAAAACCTCCCCGGTGTCCAGGGGCTCAAAGCACTTCGCGTAAGTGTGAACCAGGAAGCCGGTGCTGCCGCCCGGGGGATCGAACAGCTGGCAGGGTAGCCGGACTCGGCCGGGAATAATACCCACTGTTTCTCAATCATGCGGGTCGGTATAGATTGAATGTGGATGACCAGGAAAAACCGGTGAGCCGGTCTTGCAAAATTGATTGGTCCAATGTAGCCTTTGGTATATTTTCATCCTGCACCATGCCATTTCGCATTAACGATGATCGTTCCTCGTTAAGACAGGCCCGGCCCCGCCTCAAGCATCTATTATTAGGTGGTGAGCCGCGATAGCGAACGCATTCTCCGTCGCTTGCGGCAGGGTTAGCGCGCGAACTGGAATTCGATTTTTATCCTTACGGTCGATGCGTGCCCATAACGGACAAGATCAAATGGCCACTGAAAAGCCCGACCCAAAAATACCCAGCCATTTAGAATGCCTGATGACCCAGGCGCCTGCCGGATTTCTCATGGTTGATGCACACGGACGGATGCTTTACGTCAACCGACTGATTGAAAAGATGTTTTCCTATCCTCAGGAAGAGCTGATCGGTCAACCGGCTCAGCGGGTTGTTGCCCATATGTGCATCCTGCAAAAAAATCAGGGATGACGGCGGGTATTGGAATCAAATCGAAGCCTATATCCGAGATCATTCGGAAGCCGACTTCAGCCATGGGATCTGTCCGGACTGCGCCAGAAAACGCTATCCGGATCTGGGCCTTTTCGATGATTGAACGGTCTTTGCGTACATCAAGAATCGATACGGCCAATCTACCTATCTAAAGTGTTTACGGGGCAAGGATTCTTATGACGATGCCCAGGAATTATTCTACGATCCTTTCTCTTTCAGTCCTGACACTGGTCGGGCTGGTAACCTTTTCATCCCAGGTATTAGCGGCCGGTTCACGGCCGCCGGCATCGGTAGAAGCCGAAAGCGCCGATCAGATGTCACAGGAAGAGCTCCAATCGGCGGTGATCAGCTATGCCAACCGGTTTATCGCCACCATCGGCCAGGCTGCGTTTGACTTCGAAAAGGCCATACCCACACCCCAAGGCCGCTTGATTGCGTCCGCAAGAAAGGTCTATTCGCTGAGCGCCGCCACGGAAATTGCGGCAGGGCCCAATCCGGGACCCGCATTGCTGGATATAGTGGTCATGGCGACCTTGAACCGGATGGTATGGGAAGACTACTGGCGTCCCCAGGTCTTTGGCATGCCGGCCACGATCATGGTGGATGCGTTCAAGAAGATGGAGACGGACGCGTGGAAGTTGGTCGCACGCGTGATGACACCCGCGCAAGGGGATGAATTCAGGGATCTGATTCTGGACTGGTATTCAGACAATCCGGGTCAGGTGGCGGTGGATTACATCCGCTTCAGCGATTTTGGGGAGCTTGGCAAAAAACCCAACCTGAAGGAGATACAGAAGCCCGGCGGGCTGCTGGCCCCGGTGAGAGAGGCTACCGCGGCTGTTGATGAGGTCCGTATGACCTCCGAAAGGGCCATGTTTCTGTTAACCAAAATGCAGCTCATCATCGGATTTCAGGCCGAACTTGTCTATAAACAACTGGTCATGCAGCCCGAAATGGCAACCCTCTTCAAAGATATCTCCGGATTCCGGACGACGGCCGATCGATTCGCTGGCTTGCTCGAACAGCTTCCCGGACAGGTGGCGGAGGAACGCGCGGCAGCGCTAACGGATGTCGAGCACCTGATCACCCGTGAGCGCATCGCCGTGCTCAAGGCCATCGATGACAAAGCCACCGTGCTCCATCAGATCAACAAGGATGTTCAGGCGACACTTGACCGCGTTGACTCCACATTCAACCGTCTCGAGAAAACAACCGCCGATGCCGAACGGTTGATCCAGGGAACGCAGCAGACCGCAGTGGCCGCCCAAACACTAGTTTCCACTGTGGACCAGCTTGCCGCCCGCTTTGAACCAAAAGACCCGGCAGCACCGTTCAAGCCCTTTGACATCAGCGACTATATCACGGCTATCGAGAAAATTCAGGCAACCCTGGAAAGCCTCAACCAGATGACAGCCTCCGCTGGCCAAAGCACCACCCCGCTGATCAGCACGGTCCTCGATCAGTTCAACGAGGCGGCGGACAGGCGCATCGACCATATCTTCTGGCGGCTCTTTCAGCTACTGGTGGCTACCGGGGTGATCATTATCGTG
>RCNC010003243.1_pt1 | contig 10664 bp, 9 predicted proteins | sample 2041301 | NCBI WGS metagenome assembly RCNC01 (sample SAMN09708231, study PRJNA481090) | Marine sediment metagenome, whole genome shotgun sequencing project. | biome: marine sediment; feature: ocean; material: sediment; isolation source: Sewage treatment plant 13A marine sediment (STP13A) ... | reverse complement strand
TTTTCATTTTTAAAAGTTTTAGATTAGTGAATCCTAATTTACAAAAAAAATTCTGAATATCAGATTTTTTCAAACACACCGAGTTTTCCATACCCCAATTGCGCAACAATCTTCACGGGGTATTTACGGATCAGGATGTTTCACATCACCCGAATATATGGTGTCACATTTGGCGAGTCCAACATTTCTGAAAAAATTATTTACGGGTCCCAAAAAAGTCTTTAGCAGTTTCACTTTTTCGTAATCTGGTTTAATGGCATCTCCGTAAATTCGCTGTCCGACTAATTCGCATCCTCTTCTGTCTAAGACGCTAAATTTAAAATCAAGGCTATCCGTTTGAACTTGATACCAACCCTCAATGGCTATAAGATTACTATTTGTACTAAGCGCAACGTCTTCAGTCTTTAAGAATCCTTTATCTATTTTCCACCGAGCAAGAAAATGTCTGACCTGGGTAGAATCTCTCGTTTTGATAAAGGCAAGTCTGGCAAAATCGCCGCCCTTGGTAACAGCCAGTCCCGCCGGGCCGGTAAACATTACCGCACCAATATCTACCAGATTAAAATTCTGACTCCTTTTAAATTTGTTGATCATATCATCCAGGTCTATTCCATTTATTTTCAAATCTTCTCCTTCCAACTGGAAAGAAGCCTCAAGTGCCTCAAAGAACGGTTCTTGAGCATCCGGATTCCAGGAAGCTTTTGATTCAAAACGGCCTATACCCATCAATCCTATACTTTCTTTCTGCCCAACAGTATCTATTTCCTGAACAAAAAGTGAATCAAGATTAACCCCTGCTTCCGTTGAATACAACGCAAGCTTCATAGAAGGTTTATTTCAAAAATTATAGTTGTAATTCATCGCATAGACCTCTCCTCCCAAATCAAGATTTTTGGTGTCAATAACAACTTTGTCCTTATCTAAATCAACTTTATAAGCAGTGATCATTTCGATGGATATATAGTTGATCATAAAACCTTCTAGTTTCTCAAAATTTAAAGGGCTAAGATCTATTTCCAAAGCGCCCTTGATGATATCATTTTGCAACATAAAGTTACCTTGTGCTTGTTCTATCAAAAATGGCAATACAAGATTTGCGGGATCGTCTTTTATGATCACTTCAGAATTAACAATGATTAGTTCTTTAACATTAATAAATAAGCCCGTTGAATCTGGTTTGGAATTAACCGAGCCTATGGGGTTAAATGCCTCGGCAATGATGGAAGTTGCGGAACTATCTCGCTCAATATACAGTCGTGCTTTATCGATATTTAATTTTTCGATGATTATCTGTTTAGAAAAGATGTCTGATAAATCAGTATGAAAAACTATCGATGGCACACTCAGCACAATTTCACCATGAGTCGGTAAAACATTTGGGGCATGCAACTTTAGGTCTTTAATAGTTATTTTTAGATTCGGGTAAGAAAACAAAGATCCCAGAGTTACATTTTGAACCGTAAAATCACCTTTGATTTCATCGTTGACCAATTGTAAGAGTTCTTTGCTAATGTCATTTTTCTTCAGATTGATATAGATCACTAGCCCGGCTACTATTGTCATAATCAAGACCAAAACCACTAGTATTCCACGTTTGAGAAGACTTATCATTCTGGGTTTTTCCTGGCTCTTTTTCATTGTGCTCTTTGTATAAATCACTTTGTGGTCCAGCCACCATCAATTAACATGATCTCACCCGTAATTAGCGCTACTTTACCTGTAAGATCAAAACTGGGAAATTGTTGTTCTGAAGTTTTCATAAAAATAGATTCAGTATGTAAATTTAACACTCTTAAGTAAATAATCTTTTGATTTAATACTTTTATACAAAAGAAAAAGAGCCATAAAAATATGACTCTTTTTTGCTTCTCATGGTCTCCCTCTTGCCAAAACCAATGGTCATTTATCCTTTTAAAACTTTGTCTTACTCTGAACTTTCATTCAACATGTCAATTTTCTCCTGTGAGAAAGTGTTAGGACCAACTTCAAGGGCTTTGGTAAACAGCTCGAGCGCTTTGACTGAATCTTTTGTCGCTAAATAATAATCACCCATTGAATCATATACATTCGAACTATTTGGGTAGTTCTCAATATTCATTTGAAGCGCTGCATAGGCTAAATCAAACTTATCCGGGTTCATAAAACCATAGCCTAAGCTATTAACAAAGGCTTCGGGAGGCAATATATCATACCCAAAATGATCAGATACTTTTTTATAATGTGCAACAATCGCACTCTTTAATTCATCAGGTGTAGCCTTTGAACTTGGGTCGTAGAATTGGTTCAATTCTTTAAAATTATACCAGGGAAAAAGGAAGCGCATAGCGTCATATTCTGTAATCAGCGGAACACTTCCGTGATCGTCATCTTCATAATACTTCCATGCGAAGGATAAACCATTATCACTTTGTTCATCAGCAGTTTCGGCAAATTCTAAAATAGACCTGATATGTACGGAGGACCTCGCCGTATCCTGACTTACATTTTCAATTTTCATTCCATCAGCCATGGTATTTGCTACACCAATATAAAGTGACTTATTGTCAAATTTTGACTCAGACAATGAAATCTTGGCCTTATTCAAAACAATCTGATTGTCCCACCAAAGGCTTGGGTCTATGGCAACATAATTGGAAAATAATTCAGGGCGTGTAAATAATGTATTCATTACAGCCAAACCGCCAAAAGAATGCCCAACATAAGTTCTATAAGGTGAAGTGGGATAGTTTTCGTCTATATAGGGTATCAATTCCTTTTCAATAAAGTCATTGAATTTTTCTCCTCCTCCAGAATCTTTAAGCCATGCCGTATCACCTTCAAAGGGGCTCCTATCAGTATTTGTTGGTGTCAGATCTCTGGTTCTATTGGTATTCGGAATGGCAACAATGATCATTTCCGGAACCATTGAATTTCCATTTGTACTTAACTGTTTAATCATTCCAGTTACAGAATAAAAGTGACTCGGACCATCTAATAAATACAATACCGGATATTTGGTCTTACCAAAAGTGTCATCCGAAGCACTGGCAGGCATATGAACCCATATCTTTCTCGATTCACCTAAAACCTCAGAATAAATACTGTCGATCTCACCAAACACAATTTGGTTGTCAGGTTGAATTGGAACTGCCTCTTTTTCTTTATTTTGGCAATTTATCAGTGTAAATAATGTCAATAGCAATAGTAAGCAATGTTTCATCTTGATGAATATTTTTTAGTTGAACATTTAAATTGGTTATTTATCCTGGCATAATCTAATGGGCCATATCCATGGAAAAAAATAAAGATTTCCATGGAACTGCAAGGTTAGACCAAAATCTTGTTCTTTTTAGTCCAACTAGGACGAAGACTAGCAAATTCTTTCCGAAGCATAAGTATTAGTTTTCCAAGCCCCTCCTTTAAATGAGATCTTCTGAACTAAATTTTCACCCTTCTAAAAACACAATTAATTATTTATTGACAAAAATTATAGCGCTAAGCAAAAAGACAATCATAAAAATATTTGCACTCGAACTCTTTTTATTAGTTTTGCAGCTTTAAAAAAACAGACGATGATCACAGTTGATAATTTAGCAGTAGAATTTAGCGGGACTACACTTTTTAGTGAAGTGTCTTTCGTGATTAACCCAACAGACAAAATTGCTTTGATGGGTAAAAATGGCGCAGGAAAATCTACGTTAATGAAAATTGTTGCGGGCGTTAAAAAAGCCACTCGTGGTCATGTAAGGGCACCCAAAGAAGCGGTGATAGCCTATTTGCCTCAACATTTGTTAACCGAGGATAATTGTACTCTTTTTGAAGAAGCCGCCAAAGCTTTTAAGCACGTATTTTCCATGCGCAAGGAAATGGAGCAACTCAACAAAGCGCTGGAAACCAGAACTGATTACGAAAGTGATGCGTATATGACCATCATTGAAAAAGTATCTGATTTAGGAGAAAAATTCTACGCTTTAGAAGAAATTAATTATGATGCTGAGGTTGAAAAAGCATTAAAAGGCTTAGGTTTTAAACAGGAAGATTTCAATAGACAAACCAAAGAGTTTAGTGGTGGATGGCGTATGCGTATCGAATTGGCTAAAATTTTATTGCAAAAACCCGACTTGATTTTATTAGATGAGCCAACCAATCATATAGACATTGAATCCGTGATATGGCTAGAAGACTTTTTAGTAAACAAAGCCAATGCCGTAATGGTCATTTCTCATGACCGGGCATTTATCGACAATATTACCAATCGGACAATTGAAGTTACTATGGGTCGTATTTATGACTACAAGGCTAATTATTCACATTATTTACAATTGCGGGAAGAACGAAGGGCACATCAGGTAAAAGCACACCAAGAGCAGCAAAAAATCATTGCAGATAATATGGCTTTTATTGAGCGATTTAAAGGCACTTATTCAAAAACCAATCAAGTGTCATCACGGGAGCGCATGCTTGAAAAATTACAAATAATAGAAATTGATGAAATTGATAATTCATCACTAAAACTTCGTTTTCCACCTGCGCCTCGTTCAGGTGATTATCCTGTTACAGCCAAGGGTGTGTCAAAATCTTATGATGAAAAAGTGGTGTTCATGGAAGCGAATATGTCTATTTCAAGAGGTGAAAAAGTTTCTTTTGTCGGTCGAAATGGGGAAGGGAAATCAACCATGATCAAAGCGATTATGGGAGAAATTCAAGTAGAAGGAACCTGCGAATTAGGGCACAATGTCAAGGTTGGATATTTTGCTCAAAACCAGGCGTCCTTACTTGATGAGAGCTTAACTGTATTTCAAACGGTTGATGAGGTTGCAAAAGGTGAAATACGCACACAAATAAAAAATATTCTGGGCAGGTTTATGTTTAGAGGCGATGACATTGATAAAAAAGTAAGCATACTCTCGGGAGGAGAAAAAACAAGGTTGGCCATGGTTAAGTTACTGCTGGAACCCGTTAACCTGTTGATTCTTGATGAGCCCACAAACCACTTGGATTTAAAATCAAAAGATGTGCTCAAAGAAGCTTTATCATCGTTTGATGGAACCTTGATTTTGGTGTCTCACGATAGAGATTTCCTGCAAGGGCTTTCTCAAAAAGTTTTCGAATTTAAAGACCAACGAGTCATTGAACATTTTGAAACTATTGACGACTTTCTGGAACGCAATAGAATTAAAAGCATCGCCGATATTAATTTGATGAAGTAGTTCAGGTCTTGTAAAGGCTGCGTCTTGTCTTGAATTAGGTTTATATAGTAAACAACATCAGGACGATATAATGAATGCTACAATGCTTCAATTGGAAAAATGCATGAATGCATGAATGCATAAATGCGGGAATGCGTGATTAATTTTCAACTTTACAAACTTTTAACTTTATTACTTTTACTTTTCAAATTAATTCATACCCTTTTCTGGTGAGGTGATCGGAAGTGAGGTGATGGGTTCCGAGGTGATGAGTTCAGATATCTTCAAAATGCATGAATGTTTGAATAACTTTCAACTTTACAAACTTTTATCTTTTACTTTAGTACACTGAATGGCAAAAACCATTGGGATTTTGTTATCCAAATGTGCTATTCTGTACTTCTTAAACTCATATTCTATGGTATTGTTAAAACAGTTGTAAGGTGAATAATCAAATTCATCAAGTGAATTAATTTCGAGCCCATTATTTATCAAACTATTTACAACTTCACTCATGCTATGATTCCAGGTCACATTTTCCTGACTAATATTTGCGTCTCGATCAGCATAGGTTCCTTCCTCAGTTTCTATTATAGCCCCTGAATTGAAATAATTATATCCTATTTTATTAAAATTATCATCAAACATCCAGACTACGGGATGAAATTCTACAAAAACAAACCTTCCTTCTGGTTTTAAAAATCGGGATACAATTTTAGCCCATTTATCTAAATCAGGTAACCAGCCAATTGTTCCGTAACTCGCATATACAATGTCAAACTGTTTATCAAGATAATCTGGTAAATCATAAATATCACAACAAATAAATGTGGTTCGGCTATTGGTTTTAACCGACAAATCTTTTGCCTTTTCTATGGCCTTATCGGATAAATCTACCCCTGTAACCTCAGCCCCAAGTCTGCTCAATGAAATCGAATCTTGTCCGAAATGACATTGAAGGTGTAAAATTGTTTTACCACTAAGATCTCCCAGGAAACCAAGTTCAATTTCCTGAAGAGAAGTATTTCCTTTCAGAAACCCATCCAGGTCGTAAAATTCTGATTTTAAATGGGATTCAGTTTTATTGTTCCACGACTGCTTATTAATTTCTATATAATTCTTTTCTGATTTCATTTTTTATAATCTATCCCTAAAACCATTTTTTAATTTAATATGTCGAAGTCATATTACTATCCACACAAATAATAAAATCTGCTTTCTTAAGATTTTCCTTTAGCAATTTATTAACGTCCTCCTGAGACACGGTTGAAATAGTTGTATACTTTAGATCCATCCGGTCTTTTTGCAGATACCACAGAATTCCTTCATAGCTATCAGAATGGTATGCACCATTATAATGTATAAAAAAATGATTTTTTTTATAGTTTTTCAAAATAAAATAAGCCATTGTAGCATCCTTAGAAGCCTGAGCCATAACCAATTCTGGGGTGCCATGGTCGCCCATCATAAGGAGTATTTCTTTGTAAGTTGGCAGTTCGCTGTCAAAAGGGATTGGCAAAGGAGCTATCCATTCCTTTTCTTCTATGGAAAGTGAATCAAGTGCCATAAATCCTTTTTTATAAACTAAATTGGCATATCTCCTGGGGATATTGGTAGCTATAAAAGGCAATTGATTTTTTTTGGCAAAATTAACCAGTGGAGCATAATCCGTTTTATAATTCTTCCATAATCTCGCTAAGGAATCGAGCTCTTTCTTATTAATTTTTTCTTCTAAATAATCATTCAGTATTTCTTGATTATCAGCCTCAAACATTTCGGCCCCTAAAATAAGTTGTTTCTTAGCATTTAAATCAGAAGTGACTTCGTATTGCAGCCAATGAGAAATCGGATTGTCGTGCAATTCGCCAAACAATAAAATATCATTCTTTGAAATTGACTTAAGCATCTTTTCATAGGATACTTTTTTTCCTTCAGCATTGTAAATTACAAAGGGCTTTTTTTGGCTAAAAACACTATTTGTAACTAGTAGGACAAGCAGAATCAGTAGTAATTTTTTCATATGCATTTCAATTATAATCAGTTTACCTAAAATTAGTAGATGATGACAAAGGGCTAACTTTATCGTGTTATTCTCCGATATTTTCTAAATCCAGTAAAAACGAATAAATCAAAGCTGTTCTATTATAACGTTCAAACCTTCCTGACGCTCCTCCATGCCCGGTATCCATATTACAATCCATAAGCAGCAAGTTATTATCAGTTTTCAATTCTCGAAGTTTTGCAATCCATTTAGCCGGTTCCCAATATTGTACTTGGCTATCCCAGTACCCAGTTGTTATTAAAATATTTGGATACGCCTTGGCTTCTACATTATCATATGGAGAATAAGTCATCATATAATTGTAATATTCTTCAATTTTAGGGTCGCCCCATTCGTCAAATTCTCCAGTTGTCAACGGTATAGTTTCATCCATCATGGTTGAAACTACATCCACAAAAGGGACAGCGGCTACAACACCATTCCAAAGATCTGGCTTCATATTTAATATTGCACCCATCAATAATCCACCTGCAGACCCACCATAAGCATATAAATGATTGCTTCCAGTAAATCCTTCTTGAACTAAAAATTCTCCAACATTTATAAAATCCGTAAATGTGTTTTTCTTTTTTAATAGTTTGCCATCTTCATACCAGTATCTCCCCATTTCCTGTCCTCCTCTAATATGGGCTAAAGCGTACACAAATCCACGGTCCAAAAGACTCAATCTACTAGAAGAGAAAAAAGGTTCAGTGCTACTTCCGTAAGATCCATAAGAATAGAGCAACAATGGTGTTTCGTTACTTTTTTCTGTACCTTTTTTATAAACCAAAGAAATAGGAATTTTAGTCCCATCATTTGCTGTTGCATAAAGGCGTTCTGAAACATAGTTGTCAGCAGAAAAATTTGCATCGAGAACTTCTTCTTGCTTTAACAATACCTGCTCTTTTGTAGCCATGTTATATTCAAAAGTACTATTAGGAGTAGTTAAGGATGTATAACCATATCTCAAAATATCTGTATCAAAGTCTAAATTAGAAGTAGTATATACAACATATGCGGGATCATTAAATTCTATATAATGATCTTCACCTTTCCATGGTTTCACTCTAATGGCACGCAAACCATTTATCCTTTCAGTAACCACCAAGTATTTTTGAAAAAGATCTACCTCCTCTAAAAATCTTTCAGTGCTATGGGGTATCACATCCGTCCAGTTTTCCTTTTTTGTTGCTGATATGGGCGTTTTCACCAATCTGAAATTTTCAGCATCCAAATTTGTTCTTAAATAGAAATGATCACCAAAGTGCGACACATCATACTCTAAATCTTTCTCTCTAGGCTGAATAATAGTCCATTCCCCATTAGGCTCATCCGCATCTAAATAGCGGAATTCAGTGGATAGGGTTTGATAGCTCCCAATGAGTAAATATTTTTTTGATTTTGATTTATAAATATAGCAACCAAAAGTGTCGTCTTTTTCTTCATAAACCAAAACGTCTTCTGATTGCGAAGTACCTAATAAGTGTTTGTATATTTTATTAGAACGCAAGGTTTCAGGATCTTTGGTCGAATAAAAAATAGTTTTATTATCATTTGCCCAGGTTGCCCCACCCGTAGTATTTTCCAGTTTATCAGATAGCAACTCGCCGCTTTCCAGATTTTTAATATAAACAGTGTATTGCCTTCTGGAAATGGTATCAAGACCATAAGTTAATAACTGATTATTTGGGCTCACAGAACGATTTCCGAAACCCATATAGGAATGACCTTCTGCCATTTTTGGTCCATCGAGCATAATTTCTTCCTGATCACTTCCATTCTTTTTTCTACAATATAATCGATAATCTCCGCCTTCTTCAAATCTTGAATAGTATGAATATCCGTTATCATTAACAGGTACTGATTGGTCGTCCTTTTTTATTCTTCCAACTATTTCATCATAAATACTCTTTTGAAGCGCTTCCGTATGACGCATCGTTTTTTTCAAATAGTCATTTTCGGCATTTAAATAGTCCAATACATCCTGAGTTTGTCCATCAGGAGATTCGGCATTTTTTTGATCGTCACTTAAGCGCATCCATGAATAGTTGTCCATTCGGGTATCCTTATGAATGGTTAAAGTATCGGGAATTTTTTTTGCAATTGGTCCTTCCTCCACATTTTTTGAAGAATTTTCCGTATCTGTTTTACACGAAATTGAGAAAAACAGTATGATAAGTACAATGAAAGAAACTGATTTCATAGCGAATATTCTAAGGTTTTAGTATATAGATTATTATGTTATAAATATATGTAAATTAATCATAAATATATTGAAAATCAATATGTTTCAAAAAAACACAAGATGATGTTTGGTATAGAATCCTACGCTAATAGCTATTCCGAAGTGCTAACTGGAGGAAGAACCGCTGGAACAAGATTCTTAATCGGTTTAATTGATTTCAGATAGGCAAAAATAGCTTTGATCTCATCATCAGTCATATGCGAAAAACTTTGCCAAGGCATGGGAGGTAAAAGTGTTCTTGACCCCGCAAGACCCTTGTATTTCCCTTCGCGAAGCGATAAAATGAATTGTTCTTCTGTCCAATTGCCAATACCTGTTTCGTCTGGGGTTAGATTGGCTGCGTATGAAACGCCCCAGGGTCCTGCCCACTCGGTAAGGTCCAGGGCTGCCGTCAATCCTTTACTTTCTAATTCCTGACGATCTATATCTAGGGCAGGCATTTCAGAAGGATGGCCGGAAAGCATCAAGGTTTCATCAAATACCATCCCTTGACTTGTCATTTTCTTAGGGGTATGGCAAGCTTGGCAATCAAGAATAGTTACCAGGTGCTCTCCCCATTCAACCTGACTTTCAAAACTAATTGAGTTTTCGTTCTTAGCTTGTTTTTTTACAGCGACTTCCGATTTGACTTTTTGATGACAATTTGAAAAACAGAAAATAAAGGCACAACAGGATAATAATACAATTAATTTTTTCATGTGGTTTTAATTAATTAAACCGAAAGAAACCAAAGTTAGCAGCAATCACCAAATGGTTTAGGACGAAGTGTTTAAATATATGTCCCAAATGGTTCTTTTCTTTATCAAGAAAAATATAAAACCCCTTGTGTCTTTCAATTATACAAAAGACTGAATGAATATATTTTGATATTTAAAATGAAAGTGCTAACAATTAAATTGTAAAAAAACCTATGATAGCTCAGAGCATTTTTCCTGTAGCTTTAGCTTGCGCATCCTTGCTGCGACCGATAACTAAGCCGATAAGCATTCCGCCAATCAAACCTAGAGAAATACCTAAAGAGCGTTCTAGATTGGATAGAATAGCAACTCCAAATAGCAAACCGAATGATAATCCTAAACCGCTAAATAAATTGGTGTAATACCCTTTGGAAGTTAAGGAAAATGTATCCTTTAAATATGTTTCAAATTTACTTAGTGTTTTTTTAAAGTATTTTTTTCTGTTCTTAGGATTAGATTCTAAATCTAAG
>RCNC010003241.1_pt1 | contig 10670 bp, 10 predicted proteins | sample 2041301 | NCBI WGS metagenome assembly RCNC01 (sample SAMN09708231, study PRJNA481090) | Marine sediment metagenome, whole genome shotgun sequencing project. | biome: marine sediment; feature: ocean; material: sediment; isolation source: Sewage treatment plant 13A marine sediment (STP13A) ... | reverse complement strand
GGGGGGGTGCAATAAGCGGTGAGGTTATCGCGCTGGTGGATCTGGTGGCGTTGTGCGGTGGGGGGAGAGGCCTTTTACGGACTTGGAGGGCGTCGGTGCGAAACCAATCCTACCTTATTGGCAGCGTCAGCCAACCCCGGTACCGCATAGTCACCAATCCCGAAGACTGCTTCCAGCCGCATAGCCGCAGTGGCCGGATACATGCAGTAGTGGCCCGCCCCTCAAGAACCGAGCTGCAAAACGCACCGCAAGCGCCCGTAATGGAGTAAAAGGCCTCTCCCCCCGCCGTACAACGCAGCGGCCCCCAGGTCGCCCAAAATCCCAACTTTTCCTATATAAAATAACAACTTGCGCAATAGCCAATCAACGTTCACAATAGACATTCCATTGTAGATCGACCCATAAAAATACCTCTACCAAGGGGGGGGCTGTATGACCAAAAGCGAATTAATCGAGACGATTGCAGCGAGACAGTCGCAGTTGTCCTCCAAGGATGTGGAGCTGGCTGTGAAAACCATCCTTGAGCACATGTCGCAGGCCCTGTCCGGCGGCGAAAGGATAGAGATCCGCGGCTTCGGCAGTTTCTCACTGCACTTTCGTGAGCCACGGCGCGGCCGCAACCCCAAGACCGGTGACTCTGTGGAATTGACTGGCAAATACGTACCCCATTTCAAGCCGGGCAAAGAATTGCGCGAGCGAGTGAATTTGGGGCTGCAACAGGGACTTTAGACTTGTTCTACCAGATCCAGACGGTATGATCATATGATCGTGCCGTTTTTTTTAACCTCCAATTAGGTTACCCGGACCCTCCCATGAAGCTTTTGCGTAATATCCTGACTGTTCTTTTCCTGCTGGCCATGATTGTAGTGGGGGTCTTGTTCGCGTTACAAAACAAGTCGCCCGTACCCCTCGATCTCCTGGTGTACACCTTTGAGCCAAAGAGTCTTGCTCTGTGGGTTCTCGGTGCATTTGCACTGGGTGGGGTGCTGGGAATGGTGGTCTCTTCTTTTATCCTGGTGCGCATGCGCGCTTCCCTGGGTTCCTCCAAACGGCAGCTGGACAAGGCGCGTACGGAAGTCAGTCAGCTGCGTAGCGAAGGCTCCGCAGCAGACGCTTCATGACCACACCTGTTGTCGTTGCACTGGATTTCCCTGCAGCAGCCCAGGCCCTGCAGCTGGCAGAGCGGCTGCCGCCGCAGTTGTGCCGGCTGAAAGTTGGCAAGGAACTGTTCACCCGCGCGGGCCCTGCACTGGTGGAAAAGCTGCAGCAGATGGGTTTCGAGGTTTTCCTGGACCTGAAGTTTCACGATATCCCCAATACCGTTGCCGGGGCCGTGCGCGCCGCAGCGGAACTCGGTGTGTGGATGGTTAATGTGCACGTTGCTGGTGGGCGCAGAATGATGGAAGCGGCGGGGGAGGCCTTGCAGGGGCGTTCCCACAGGCCACTATTGATTGGCGTAACCGTGCTCACCAGCATGTCAGACCAGGACCTCGCCGAACTGGGTTATGCCGAGTCGCCCCATGAGCGGGTGCTGCGTCTTGCTGCTCTTGCGGCCAGCAGCGGCCTGGACGGGGTGGTTTGTTCTGCGCTGGAAGCGAAGGGCTTGCGCCGGGAGCGCGGCGATGGGTTTTGCCTGGTGACACCGGGAATTCGCATGGCCGGTGATGATGCCGGTGACCAACGACGTGTTGTTACACCCTCCGATGCAATTGCCATGGGCTCCAATTATCTTGTCATCGGTAGGTCCATCACCGGCGCGGTCGACCCGCTGGTAGCCCTGCAGCGCATTCACGCGGAGCTGGGCCTTACTCCGTAACATCAAATGCGGGCGTGGTGCCCCCGGTCTTCTCCATAACTGCTAGAATTTTTGTCGGTACGGATGCCTGCAAGGATGCAGTTCAATTATATGGAGATGACATTATGATCTATTCACTGTTTACACAATCTGGTACCGGGCTCGCATTGACGTCCGGGCAATTCTTTTTAGATAAATATCGTGGTGCTATAGCAACAATGGCACTGATCCTGGTGCTGGCGGGTAGTGCGATCGCCGGCAGTCCAATGGCCAGCGCACAAGATGCCGCAGCACCAGCCCCGGTGACAACGGTAAATATTAATACTGCTGACGCGCTGACCATGGCGGCAGCCCTCAAAGGTGTTGGGGAATCGCGGGCGCATGAAATTGTGCGCTATCGTGAAGCGTACGGCCCTTTCTCCTCTGCGGATGAATTGATGGAAGTGAAAGGTATCGGGCAATCAACGCTCGATACAAACCTCAAAGTAATAACACTGGAATAAGCCTGCGGCATCCGTATCATGAGGGGGCTTTCGCCCCCTTTTTTTGTAACAGTGATCTGGTATCGTGAAATGTCTTGTCAGTGGTGCAACCGGTTTTATTGGCCGCCAACTTTGCCGGCAGCTGTCAGCCCGTAGCGATACCCTTGTCGCACTGAGTAAGAGCGGGGCATTGCTGGAGGATGGTGCACCTACACTGGCAGTAGACCTTGCAGCAGAGGACCCGGACGCGGAGTTACTTAGCGGCGTCGATGTGGTAATTCACCTGGCGGGTATTGCACACCAGCAGGCTGCGGATTCCGCATACGAAAAGTTGAATTATGAGGCGACCCTGCGTCTGGCTCGCCTGGCCCGAATCGCGGGTGTCGGTTGTTTTATTTTCCTCAGCAGTGTTAAAGCGATGGGGGCTTCTTCTTCGGCAAATGCCCGCCTGGAAGATGACTGCTGTCTGCCAGTGGACGCTTACGGGCTGTCCAAGTGGCGTGCGGAATGCGCCTTGCGGGAGGAATTTCGCGACAGTGAAATGTCCGTCGCTATTTTGCGTCCCGCCCTGGTTTACGGGATCAATACCAAGGGTAACCTGCAGCGACTGGCTGCTGCGGTGCGCAGCGGGTTGCCGAGGCCGCCGGCAATGGGCCAGCGCTCAATGATAGCGTTGCAGGACCTGGTCGACCTGATCTGTCACCTGGCGCTAAATCCGCCTTCAGGGGTGCATACCTGGATTGCCTGTGGCGAGCCGGCCTACAGCACCAGGGCCATCTATGACTTGTTGCGCGAGGCTAATGGTCAAAGGAGGGGCGTAGGCTGGATGCCTCTCTGGGCTTGGCGGAGCGGTGCCTGGTTGCAGGATCAGCTGGCCGGTGCCACCACCGAGCGTACCTTTGACAAACTCTTCGGTACTGAACTTTACAGTTGCGCAGCCGTACAGGTCGCTACGGGCTGGCAGCCCCGGGTCGCTCTGGAGGATGTGGTCGATGCCCTGGTGGGTGGATTGGCGAGTAAATTGGCGAGTACAGGAAAGCCCGGTTCGTGACGATTGTCATTGCCACGGTCGTATTGTCAGCCCTGCTGTGCGGATTGTATCTGCAGCTGGCGAGGCGCTGGCAGTTTTTCGACACACCGAATTCAAGAAGTTCACACACACTGCCCACTCCCCATGGCGGCGGCGCTGCGCTGATCACCGCTTTTGTGCTCGGTTTGCTGGCCGCCGGCTGGTTATATGGGCCCTGGGATTTCTCCCTTGTGCTGCTGGCGCTGGCAGCTGCCTTGCTGGGGCTACTGGGCATTATCGATGATTTACGCGGATTATCTGTGCGCGTGCGCTTCGCGCTGTATGGCCTGCTCTGCCTGCTGGTAGCGCTTGTATTGTTGCATCCAGTATGGGGGAGCGGTCTCTTGTATGGCGGTTTAGCAGTCGCCTTGGCGACATTGGCCATGTTGTGGTGCCTGAACCTTTATAACTTCATGGATGGTATCGATGGTATAGCGGCCATCCAGGCAGTGCTGGCCTGTGTCGGGGCGGCGCTATTATCCGGAGGCGTTGGGGACGGCAGTAATTACGCGCTGTTCTGTCTGCTGCTGGCGGCCAGCCACCTGGGGTTCCTGCTGTGGAACTGGCCTCCGGCCAGGCTCTTCATGGGCGATGCAGGGAGTGTTTCTACGGGGTTTTTACTGGCTGCACTGGCATTGCTTGGTACTGTCCAGGGACAGCTCAATGCCTGGTGTTGGCTGGTATTACTGGCCGTTTTTATCACCGATACCAGTTGCACTCTACTATGGCGAATGGGGACGGGCCAGCCATTTACCAGGCCGCACCGTTTGCATGCTTACCAGCGCCTGAGCAGGCATTGGGGGTCGCATCTGAAGGTTGATCTCGTTTTGGTCGCCGTTAATTTGTTCTGGCTTTATCCCTTGGCCTGGGCGGTGCAGTCCTGGCCGGGGCATGCCCTATTTATGGTAATTTTGGCATACCTTCCCCTGCTTCTGGTCATGGCGAAATCGGGTCGATTGGCGTAAAATTCACAGTTCTTGGGCGTGCCTGATCTATCACACGATGCGCCTGTCACGACCTCAGGAGTGGGAGGGGATTTGCTGAATCGTCGAGACAGTTTTTTATCGCGTTGTGTTGTGGGCTTTATTGATGGTTGCCGTGAGGCCCTTGAAAAAGTAGTAGAACTACCACGTAACATCAAACAAGCCTGCTTGCTCTTCCTGGATATGGTCTATGTCGCAATTGCGATGTGGGCGGCGGTGGCTCTGCGTTGGGGGCATCTTGAGTTCGAGCTGGGTGCCCTCGAGTACGCTTGCGGCGCGTTTACCATCCTGGCCAGCGCTGTTGTTTTCCTGCGCCTGGGTTTATACCGTGCTGTCATTCGCTTCATGGGACAGCAGGCCATCTGGGCGATATTTTCGGCGGTGAGTTACTCCACGCTGATTCTGGGCGCTACGATCTTTTTTACCCGCGCAGATGTACCCCGCGCCACCCCCTTTATGTTTTGGGGCATCCTGTTGCTGGGCATCGGCGGTACGCGGCTGGTAGTGCGTGCCTATTACCAGGCAAAATTGCGTTCCATGGCAGAGAACGTGATTATTTATGGTGCGGGCCAATCTGGCCGGCAGTTGTTGCACGCCTTGCATCATGGAGACCAATATCACCCCGTGGTCTTTGTCGATGACGATAATCGCCTACAGCGCTCGATTATCAATGGGCTCAGGGTAGCCCGGCCGGAAGATCTGGAGCAGTTGATAGGTAAGCATGACATTACCCAGGTACTGCTGGCCGTCCCCTCTGCTTCACCGGAGCGCCGCAAGGAGATTATCAACTCCCTGGTGGGCCTGCCGGTTCACGTGCGCACAATACCCACGATAGACGAATTGTTGGCCGGAGAAGCCAGTGTTAACCAGATCCGGGATGTTGATTTGGACGACCTGCTGGGCAGGGAGCCGGTGCCGCCTCATCCTGAATTGGTCGAGCGGTGTATTACCGATAAGGTTGTTATGGTGACCGGTGCCGGTGGTTCCATCGGTTCCGAACTGTGCCGGCAAATAATACAATCGGGGCCGCGAGAACTGGTACTGCTGGATAATTCTGAATATGCCCTGTACACGATAGAGCGTGAATTGCGCGATATCATGGAGACCCTGGGCCTCGAGCTGGAACTAGTGGCACTGCTGGGGTCGGTGCAGGACCAGAATCGACTTGAAAGCATCTTCCGAACTTTTGAAGTGCGCACGGTCTACCATGCCGCGGCATACAAACACGTGCCTCTGGTGGAATACAACATCGCCGAGGGTGTTGCCAATAACGTCTTTGGTACCTGGTATGCTGCGGAGGCGGCGCGCAAAGCGGGCGTAGAAACTTTCGTGCTGGTGTCCACGGATAAAGCGGTGCGGCCCACCAATATCATGGGAGCGTCCAAGCGGTTTGCCGAGATGATTCTTCAGGGCCTGGCCCAGCGGGATACCGGTACCCGTTTTTGCATGGTGCGATTTGGTAACGTACTGGGCTCCTCCGGTTCTGTGGTGCCACTGTTCAGGCAGCAGATTGAAGAAGGCGGCCCGGTAACGGTGACCCACCCCGAGGTCTCCCGCTATTTCATGAGCATCGCGGAAGCCGCACAACTGGTGTTGCAAGCCGGCGCTATGGGCACTGGCGGTGATGTGTTTGTTTTGGATATGGGGGAGCCGGTGCAGATTGTGGATCTTGCCCAGCGCATGATTCGGCTCAGCGGTTACGACATGAGCCACGATTCCCACGCGGGTGAGCACATTGATATCGAATTTATTGGGCTTCGTCCGGGCGAGAAGTTGCACGAAGAACTGATGCTGGGCACCAATGTGACCGGGACCGGTCATCCGATGATTATGCGGGCCGAGGAAGAGTGCTTGCCCTACAGCCAGGTGCAGCGCTTGTTGTCCGATTTGACCCGGCATTGCGACGCGCTGGATTGCGTCAGTATCAGTGCGGTGTTGAGCTCCGCTGTGAGTGGCTTTGCTGATCACCAGGTGCGTTACGACTACTTGTGGAAAAAGCAGGGTAGTGTGGTGGCAGTTGAGTCCGCCGCTGCTTCCAATGTAAAAGAACTATTCCCCGACAAACCCTAGCGTTGTCCAGCCGCTCATAGCTTGCTGGAAAAGTGTGGGTTTTGTATTTTTATAAGGAAAAAAGATGACCGATTTCGACGTTTTCAACGGCGATGCTGATGGCTTGTGCGCCCTGACGCAATTGCGTAATGCCCAGCCACGTGAGGCAGAGCTGGTCACCGGCGTGAAACGGGATATCAATCTGCTGGAGCGGGTGCAGGCAGGCTCTGGCTGCAGGGTAACGGTATTGGATGTCTCCCTGGATAAAAATCGAGAGGGACTTGAGCGTATATTGTCCGCTGGAGCCGATGTGTTTTATTTCGATCATCACTTTGCCGGCGACATACCTGGAAATAGTAATTTACAGTCGTTTATCAACACGGCTCCGGATGTGTGTACCAGCCTGCTGGTCAACAATTACCTCGACGGTGAATTCCTGGAGTGGGCTGTGGTGGGTACCTTCGGAGATAACCTGAAAGACAGCGCCCGGCGTATCGCCAAGCCACTGGCCCTGAACGAGGGCAGCCTACAGCACCTTGAAGATCTCGGCATCTACATCAATTACAACGGCTATGGTTCCAATCTGGAAGATCTTCATTTTGAGCCTGCGGACCTGTACCGACTTATTAGCCAGTATGCCAGCCCCTTTGACTTTATGAGCGATGCGCAGCAGCATTTCCAGAAACTGGAGCAGGGCTATCGCCAGGATATGGCCAGCGCTGAAGCCCTGGCTGCGGAATTTGAGGATGCGGCGGTTGCAGTTTTCATGCTGCCCGATGAGCCCTGGGCGCGTCGGGTCAGCGGGGTATACAGCAACGACCTGGCCAACGCGAACCCTGATCGCGGTCACGCAGTGCTCACCACTAAAGCCAATGGCTGTTACCTGGTTAGTGTGCGTGCCCCGCTGTCCAACAAGACCGGCGCCGATGAACTGTGTATGAAGTTTCCTACCGGCGGTGGACGCAAGGCTGCAGCGGGAATCAATGACCTGCCAGGGGATATGCTGGCGGAGTTCATCGACACCTTGGCTGCTTTTTACGCCTAATACAGCGGCAAAGGAAGCATCGCTGTAAGCTGCTTGAACGGTGCAGGGTAACCGATCGTGCGTATTTAATCGTCCACATCGTCCACGTCAAACTGCCCGGTCAAGCGCCGCCTGATATGTGACCAGGACAGACCGGCGGCCAATATCAGTGACAGCAATAGCAGGACAATCCACGTCAGGGCACTGGTCGATTCAAGACTGAGTAGTCCCATATCGATAAACAGCCAGATCAGGCAGCCAAACAGTGCAGCGCCCAGGACAATGCCGACCACGCCAAGTGATCTAAGGGTGGCTCTGAGGAAAACAATCCAGGCTATCAATAGCGCTACACCCACCAGGGCCATCACTGGTCCAAACTGATCAATATCGCTGAAAGCCCAATTGACATAGGAATACTCTGACGGATTGTAAGTACCAATTACCAGGGCGGCGGCAACCAACCATCGCGCGAGGAAGCTGACAATATTGAATTCCGGGTTGGCCATGCGTGCTTATCTCCAGGGTAGGGGTTGCTCAGGCCGGCAGGAGGCGATTGACGATAAGGCCAATCTCATCGGCGGACATATAGCGGGGTACCGGGTACAGACCGCCCGCTTCGGCCAGGGCTTCTTTAACAATATCGGCAACATCTGAAGCTTGTAATCCCTGTGGCTGCAGGGGCAGCTGTAATTCCAGCCGCATAGCAATGATCGCCGCTATGAATTGCTCGGCGAGCTGCCTGTCGTTGTCAGTAGCGCCACCGACATCTACCAGGCGGGCCAGGTCGGCCAGGCGTTGGTGCACACAGTCACCGTAGGCGCTCAGCACCTCCGGCAGCACCATGGCATTAGCGTTGCCGTGTGGTGTGCCACAGATCCTGCCCAGCTGGTGAGCAATGCCGTGAACATAGCCCACCGAGGTCTTGCCAAAGGCCGCGCCGGCGTAGAATGAGGCCATGGCCATGGCATCGCGGGCTTCCATGTCGCTGCCGTTGGCGTAGGCCCGCGTGAGGTACTTGAAGATCAGGCGCACGGCGGCCCTGGCCTGTAGTTCTGTGGCATCGGTAGAGGCACGGCTCAGGTAAGATTCCACCGCGTGGGTGAGGGCGTCCATGCCGGTGGCCGCAGTAATGCCCGGGGGCATACCCTTCATGATTTCGGCGTCCAGCGCCACATATCCGGGGATCATTTTACTGTCGATAACAGGCGTTTTCTTGTGTGATACCGGATCGGTAATTATTGCAGCAAGGGTGATTTCGGAGCCGGTTCCGGCGGTGGTGGGAATGGCAAACAGCGGCAGGCTGGGGTTCTTGCTCTTCTGTGGACGTTCAAAGCTTGCCAGTGAACCCGGGTTATTATGCAATAGCGCCATCATTTTGGCGGCGTCCAGTACGGAGCCCCCGCCGACCGCGATAATGGCCTGGCAGTTTTCGCTCCGCAGCACCGCCTCACCGGCCTGGACCTGGTCAAAGGATGGGTCTGGCAAGACGCCGTCATAGACAATGAATTCCACACCTGTCCTGGTCAGCGTGGCCTTGATGCCATCCAGTATCCCGGAACCGCCCAGAAATTCATCGGTGACAATGATTACCCGGCTGAAACCCAGGATTGATACCTGTTCGCATAGCGTCAATGCAGAATTGATCCCCTTGTAAACCATGGGAGCATTGCGCGGTAAAAGCCGTAAGAGCCAGGTTACAAAGAAGGCTGTAAATTTATAGAAAATGGTTTTCATAAGGATAACTCCGTCACAGCCGAATCAGTATTAGGGCAGCTATGATAAGCCCTGGTCGGCTGTTTAGGCTACCCCGGCTTTGCCCCGTTTGCGGCCATTGCGATTTTCGCGCACCCACTTCCTGACGCTGGGGAGGGATTTGAGTTGCCCCTTCCTCGACGCGCGGTCTATGTTTTCGTTGACGAACCGTGTGATTGCCGAGGTAATCTGGCGGGCCATATGATTGGCCTCGCTGGACGTGGCAAGAATCATCAGGTGAGGGTTCAAGGGATCAACAGGTAACTCCTTCTGCGCCCGTTTCAGCTTGATGTAGCGGGCCGGTATCTGTAGTTCCGCTTCTTTGGAAACACCTTCCTTTTTCTTGCGGTAGGCGAGAAGGTAGTCGTGCTCTTCTTTATGCCGCCTGGCCGACACCAGGAAATCGTCCTCGTGGACAATGCACAGGAACGGGATGTCGTACTCAGCAATGATGTCCAGGGCCTTTAAATGGCGGCGCTGGTACTCGATGGGATCATGCATGGCCGCATTGATCTCCTTGGCCAGGCCGTAAAAAGAGGCCGTCTTGAGCAGTCGATTGCCGACCAGGCGCAGTACGTAGGGGCTGTTGGTGTTGAGCATTCCCTGCTGCACAGTCTTGTTATTCAACAGCGCGCGCATCCCCCGGTTGAGGCTGTTTACCAGCGGTTCCGCCAGGCGAAAATCCAAAAATCGATCCAGTCCGCCCAGGCCATCTTCCTTGCTGACTGAGGCATCCTCGGTGGTCTGCAGCTGCCCGTCGATTTGTTGGTAAACACGGTCAAAACCGGAGTAATCCAGATCGGTATTCTTGCGATAGTGGGAAACGACGCTCTTGATATTTTCCCCCGCGTGCAAACCATCCGCCGGGGCCCAGGTGGCCAGGTGGATGATGCCACTGGCGCGCAGGGCGTCCACCAGTTTCTTGTCACTCCCCTTGAGTTTTTCATAGGGGGTAATTGGCGCGTTGTAGTCAGCCAGAATAGACAGCAGCAGGTGGTCACAAATGACGCCGGCGATGGAGTGTCCGGCAATTGGCGTCGGTCGCCCCTTGCGCCACTGGTCTACGATGACCTGGCGCAGCACCCGGGCATAGTGGGGGAAGATCTCATCGTTGCCAAGGGTCTTGGCATGGCTGCCGCGGTGCAGGGCGGACACTGTCCAGGCGCTGGGTAGGCGCACCAGGAAACTGGTAAAGCTGAAAAGCCCCATGAACCCGTGAAGGAGCAGAATGTGAGGGCCCTTGGCTTCCTCGCCCTCACGGGTTTCCGCCCTGTTGTACATCACCTGTCCCTGCTCGGTGTACTTGAACTCCGTTTCGTCGAAGTGCAGGGACTGCTCATCCGCGAAGATGTAGACCTTCTGGGCAATCTCGTAGGTTTCCCGCAGCATGCGCAACGGCGTCTCCATCACTGTCTGCTCGAAGTCTGCGGACTCTTCCATTTCAAAGCGGCCCAGGGCACGCAGCTTCAGGTTGCCCGAGACGATAAGTGAGATGTACTCACTGTTGATGAGTACT
>RCNC010004040.1_pt1 | contig 10676 bp, 9 predicted proteins | sample 2041301 | NCBI WGS metagenome assembly RCNC01 (sample SAMN09708231, study PRJNA481090) | Marine sediment metagenome, whole genome shotgun sequencing project. | biome: marine sediment; feature: ocean; material: sediment; isolation source: Sewage treatment plant 13A marine sediment (STP13A) ... | reverse complement strand
CCTCCGTTCCTGGTGTTAAGCAACCTGTTCCCGATTCTGATGTAAATCAAACAACCCTCCCTGCCGCCACACCGCACCACGTCGCCATAGAGGGGATGATTGGCTGCATTGTATCAGAAATAGGGGTAATTATCTAGGCAAAAATTCGCCATGTGTCAACCATGCATGACAAAAGCGGTCAATAATGGAGCGAACGCATGTAACAGTTACAAGTTAGGGCGTTCCATCGACGTCAAGCTGGACGATTTTTTATGGCGTGAGCCGGTTGAGCAGCCGCGGGAAGGGGATCGTCTCCCTGACATGCTGTATTCCGCATATCCAGGCGAGGGTCCTCTCCACTCCGAGGCCGAAGCCGGCGTGGGGGAACGTGCCGTACCTTCGAAGGTCGAGATACCACTCGAAAGCCTTCTCCGGGAGGCCGTGCTCCTCGATCCTCTTCTGCAGCAGGGCAAGGTCGGAGGCGCGCTGGCCGCCGCCGATGATCTCGCCGTAACCTTCCGGCGCGAGCAGGTCGACCGAGAGACTGTAGGTAGCGTCTTCAGGATCGGGCTCCATGTAGAATGCCTTGATAGCCGAGGGGAACCGGTGCACGAAGACGGGCCGGTCGAAGTTCTCCGCCAGCACCGTCTCGTCGGTGCCGCCGAAGTCTCCGCCTTCCGCGAAATCGACGCCCTTCTCCTTGAGGATACGCGCCGCCTCCTGGTAGGAGATCCGCGGGAAGGGCCCCTGCACCTTCTCGAGCTGTGAGATGTCGCGCTCGAGATCTCCCTCGAGCAAATCCCTGTACGTCTCGACCGCGCGGCCGACGATCTCTACGACGAAATCCTCAGCGAGCTGCATGATGTCGTCGAGGTCGGCGAACGCCACCTCGGGCTCCACCATCCAGAACTCGATCAGGTGGCGCCTCGTCTTCGACTTCTCCGCCCTGAAGGTCGGGCCGAAGGTGTAGACCTTGCGGAAAGCTGCCGCGGTCGCTTCGTTGTAGAGCTGTCCGCTCTGCGTGAGGTATGCCTTATCGCCGAAGTACTCCGTCTCGAAGAGAGTGGTCGTCCCTTCACAGGCGTTCGGCGTGAAGATAGGCGTGTCGCAGAGGATGAATCCCCTGTTATCGAAGAAATCCCTGATGAAACGGACCAGGCCTTAAGTATGGCGTTCTGCCTCCGGCTGCGCAGCCAGAGGTGGCGGTTGTCCATCAGGAATGTGCTTCCATGATCCTTCGGGGTGATCGGATACGGCTCGGCTATCTGGTATATCTCGAAGGATGAGACGCCCATCTCGTATCCGCCCGGGGCGCGCGAATCCTCTTTGACCATCCCCGTCACTGCGAGGGAGGATTCCTGCGTGAGGCCCGAGGCCAGTTCGAACTGCTCGTCCCCCACTACAGCTTTCTCTATGATGCACTGGATGATGCCGGTGCCGTCACGCATCTGCAGGAAGAGGAGCTTCCCGCTCGAGCGCATGTTGTATACCCAGCCCTTGAGCGTGACTTCCTGGCCGCTGAACTCGCCTATTCCTGATATCTCTGCCGGCTTCATCTATATCTCCCTGAAAATACGACCCTGCTTTTTATATCACCGGTCGGTACCCCTGTAAACAAACAAATAAACACCGTAGCGCCGCGAAGTCAAACGCCACGATGCGGCACGATACTTGCCGATGAGCAGTCAACGGTAACAAAAACGGTTTCAATATAGGCAGGCGGGGAAACAGGGATAGTGAAAGTTATTACACTGCAAAGAGTTAAGCAGGCAGGCCGAACGGGTGCACTTATCGCACTCATTCTCACGGTTGCATTCTGCAAACCGTTGCTCGCCAACCCGTTGGATGAGATAGACAACGAGATACTCAAGTCATACACGACCGCGGAGCTCCAGAACGGGGCCTGGTCACTCCAGGTTCCGGCGAGAGCGGTATACCGCGACGCGATAGAGACGCTCGAGGCGGGCGACCGCGATATGGCCAGGCGAAAGCTCTTGCTGGCGGCCCGCATGTCGGGCGATTACTCCGAACCGATGTTCGCCCTGGCTCGCATCGACCTGCGAAGCGGAAAAACTGATTTTATCATTCACCTGATCGAGGGATACAAGCGCAAGGTCAGGGGCTTCTATGGACAGGCCCTCCTCGTGGCAAACGGGGTCATACTGCTGACTACCGTTTCCTTCGCGGTACTCTTTCTCACGCTGATCTTCCTGCTTGTCAGGCACTGGCCCGAGTACGACCACAAGATCAGGGAGATCTACGGCGGAAAGTTCGCTTTCCCGCCAGCGAGGTTCATCGGTCCTCTCGCGATACTGGGACTTCTTATAGCGCGAAGCGGGATAGTACTCTACTCGGCGCTGATGATGGCGGTCCTCTGGCCGGTCATCGGCCGCAGGGAAAAGGGATCTATCCTGACCGTCACGATATTCCTCTGCGCCGTCTCGATCCTCACCCCCCGGCTCGAGTCGCTCACAGCGGCGGTCGATGAGGGGAGCGCGACGCGGCGGCTCACGATGATCAATGAGAGCGGAACGGACTCGCGCCTGATCAGATCGATAGAATCTATCGATGACAAGAGGTTCTCTGTGGAGAAGGACTTCGCGCTCGGTACGATGAAATCGCGGATGGGCCTTTATGATGAAGCCCGTGACCACCTGCTCGCGAGCGTTCAGCAGCGGAACGATTTCGCGGCCGCGTACCTGAACCTCGGCAACGTCTACTTCAGGCAGGGCGACTACAACAAAGCGCTGGCCGGCTATCAGAGTGTTATCGCGATCGATTCGACCAACGCTCTCGCCTGGTTCAACATCGGACAGACATATATAAACAAGATGCTATTCGCCGAATCGAGCGAGGCCCTCGAGAGGGCCCGCGAGTTCGGAATTGAGGAATACAACGAAGCCAATCCGGCCACGACCCTGATCGAGTTCGACATCTACGACTGCGGTTTCCCCACCGGGGAGCTGTGGAGCATCGCTTACAGGGAAGGCAGCGCCGGCAAGTCGGGGATACTCGACGGGATCTTCAGGCCCTATCTTCTCTTCCCGCTCAAGTGGGTCTGGATACTGCTCGCCGCTGCTGTGGCGGCAGGAATGATACTGGCGAGGCTCGTCCCCGCTTCGTGGAAGGTCTACTTCTGCAGCAACTGTTCCCTTACGACATGTCCCGACTGTTCCGATACGGAGACGGGGATCACGCTCTGCCACAACTGCGCCACCGCGATCGGCGGACTCTCGAGCGTCAAGGTGATGGAGGCTCTGCTGAGGCACAGAAGGCAGAAAGTAAGGTCGATAGGGCACCGTGGCGTATGGCTCAGGATGAAGGTCGTCCCCGGTTCGTCGAAGATAATCCTCGGATCGGCCGGCAGGGGCATGATTATCATGTCGATAGCGGCCTCCGCAGTGCTGATGTTCCTCTGGAACGGATTCTACCTCGATGATCCGCGCGGCGCGGGCTCTGCCGCACAGCTGATACAGCAGGCTGCGGCAGGCATCGTGATCGCGCTCTGCTGGCTCGCGACTGTCAGAACAAGCAAACCGAAGGACCAGATAAACTACCGCATCCTCCCCCAGGACTACAAGGTCGAGAAGCACGAAGAGAAACAGGCTGCACCCGATTCTCACGGCCTGTCCCTGGATGATGCCCCCGCGGATACACCGGCCGATCCGGCAGCTCCGGAACGACCCGAGCGCAGGCGTTTCACAGATGAGGACGCCAAGGCGCAGGAAGCGTTCAAGGACTACCTCGAGACGCTGTAGGAAGGAAGATCGATGGCACTGGAAGGAAATGCCAAGGATTTCGGGCTGAGTGAGATATTCCAGCTCATCTCGATCCAGAAGAAATCGGGGATGCTCTCGATATCAGGCGATGAGAACATGGCGATATTCTTCCAGGACGGACTGATCGTATCGACCAGGGACCGCAGGGCGAGGGCGCGCGACCCGCTCAAGGACTACCTCCTCAGGTACGGATTCATCGGCCGCGACGAGATGAACAACCTCCAGCAGATCCAGTCGAGGTCGGGGATGGACCTGACCGATATCCTGCTGCAGGAGAAATATTTCTCGGATGACGAACTGAGTACGATATTCACCGAACAGATGTATGAGACCGTCCAGGAAGTGCTTTCCTGGCCGAAGAGTTACTACAAGTTCGTCTCGGGCGGCAGTGTCCTCGTAGGAGTCAGAACCTTCACGGCCATCAAGGTCGAGGGCCTCCTGATGGAAAGTATGAGAAGGATCGACGAACTGCCCGAGATGCACAGGATCTTTCATTCGAATGAGATGGTCGTCCGCCGCCTTCCCGCCCCGCAGGGCAGCGACTCCAGGCTCGAGAAGAACGAAGAGATCCTTTACAACATGCTCTCCGAGGAGACGAGCATAGCCGACCTCATCTCGCACTCCCGCATGGCGAAGTTCAGCACCTACGAGGCGCTCAAGCTTCTGCTGGAGAAGGAACTGCTCGAGATAACAAAAGACACGAGCCCCGTCGCCGAGGAAGTCGAGGAAGAGGTCCTTGAGAAAAAGGCGAAGAGCGGAAAGAAATTCGTGCCGACTCTCGCAGTCGTGATGATGCTCATCGCATGCTTCGCAGCGGGTGAATATGTCATACCGGCCCTGCTCCCGCCGGGTTGGACCGCCGAGGCTTTCTCGAACGATTCACAGGCCGCGGCCGTTTCCGGTGACGATATGCTTTCGGGAAATCTCGAGGAATTCCAGTTGAGACGGCTCGAAGCGACAGTCAGCGAGGGCCTCGAGGAATACTACGCCGTAAAGGGCACATACCCGTTTACGCTGGAGATCCTCGCCGTGAGGAAATTCGTGACCCGCGACACGATCTCGAATGTCCACCAGGCCGGTATCGTGTACCGGATGGGAGACAGCGGAAGGGACTACACCCTCGCCCGCAACTGATCTCTTCCTGAATCATCTTTTCTTGAGGATCGGCGTCAGGTCGGCAACGGCGTTTATCATCCGTCCCTTGATATCTTCCAGCCAGAACATCCCGCCGCGGGAGAGCTTTACCTTTATAGTAGCGGGAGTATCGATCACCCAGACCCCTTCGCGCCTGAGCCTGTAGATGTCAGTCTCACTCGCAGCGCCGCCTGGATAGAGTGTGAAGGCGGCCCTGTATCCCGCCTGTGAGGCGAGCGACGCGGTCTCCGGGTCGACCCTTCCGAATGGATAGGAAAGGCTGAGGACCTCTGTCCCGGTGCGCAGTTCTATCTCTTCCTTCGACCGGACCATCTCGCCGAGAGCTTTTTCGCGGTTCATGCCGGTCAGCGGCCGGTGGCTCTCGCAGTGCGATCCGAACGAGATGTTCCCCGAAGCGAGCTTTCTGACCGTTTCCCAGTCCATGTGCCGCGCTTTTCTCCCGGGCAGGCCGAGCTCCCAGCTGTTCTCCTCACCGGCGAATCCGGAGACGAGAAAGACGAGGGACGGCACACCGAGTCTGTCGAGTACGGGAGCGGCGTTTTCGGCGATGCAGTCATACCCGTCGTCGAATGTAAGCAGTATTTCCTTTTCCCCTGCCGGCCTTTTCCCCTCGATCGTCTCGAGAAAGGTCCTCTCATCGATGAACCTGTATCCCGAATCGATCATGGCCCTGATCTGTCTTTCGAACCGGCGCGGACTGATCCAGGTCCCGCCAAACTCGAAATCGACTACCTTGTGATACGTGAGAACGCCTGGGATATTCCTGGCCGGGTACCCGAACCTGGCCCGCCAGAAGGCGTAGAGAGCGGCAACGGCGAAGACGATGATTGCCGCTGCCTGGAACGGGGCTGTCATCTCTTTCCCCTGCCAGTATGGCCGAATCCGCCGGAGCCGCGGTCGGTTCCTTCGAGGGTTCCGGTCTCGACCAGCTCAGTCTCGGGAAGTGAGCAGATGACCATCTGCGCGATCCGGTCCCCCCTGCTGACCGTAAAAACGGTGTCACCGAAATTGAAGAGGATAACGCCGACTTCACCCCTGTAATCACTGTCGATAGTGCCTGGACTGTTGAGCAGCCCGATCCTGCTTTTCAGGGCGAGCCCGCTCCGCGGCCTGACCTGCGCCTCGTATCCGGGGGGGACGGCCATCTCGAATCCGGCCGGGACGAGAACAACTTTGCCGGGCTCGACGATCATCTCGCCGTCACATGCCGCGTGAAGATCGTATCCGGCCGATCCGGCGGTCATCCGGGTGACAGGAGGCAGTCCTTCATAATGTGGGAGATATTTTATTTCGATGGTGACAGGCATACTGTCCTTCGATCCTCAGTTCATCTCAGCGTTTCTTTCGGGGCGCGCCGTCCGGCCCGCATGTCGCCCGGATCAGGCGATCCGGCGCTAGAATCTTCTTCGCGACGTCTGCGATCATCTTCACATCGACCGCGTCTATGTCCCTCATGACATCATCGATCTTCCTGAACCTTCCGATATAACATTCCTCGTGGAAGAGCCTGAACAGCCGGGTCTCCGAGGATTCGAGGCCGAAGATTATCGATCCCTTCAGCTGCGCCTTCGCGCTTTCGAGCTCTTCCCCGGTGACTCCGCCGACACGGATCTTCTCCATCTCCCTCTCGAAGATATCGAGAGCGGGCTGAAGGTTTCTCGGATCGACACAGAAGTATACCGAAAACGCGCCCGTGTCGCTCCAGAAATTGATGGTGGAGAAGACAGAATAGGCGAGGCCGGCCTTTTCTCTCAGGGACTGGAAGAGTCTCGAGGAGACACCTCCGCCGATGATCCCTGAAAGGAGCATCACTGCGAACCTCATCGGGTCGCCAGAAGGGACGGTCCTCGTCCCGATACAGACGTGGTACTGGTTCCATCCGTTCTTGCGTGCCGATCCCGACCTGGCGGGCTCGAACCTGTCGTGCCTCCGCCCCGGCCGCCTGCCCTTAAGCGGGAAATCGAACTTCCGGTCGAGTATCTTCGCGACCCTGCCCGCGGGGATATCGCCGATATAGGCGAAGACCATATTGGCAGCTGTGTAAGTCTTCCTGTGAAAGGCGAGGAGACTGTCGCGGTCTATGCCTGAGATATCCTTGAGGTTGCCTGCAACCGGATGCCCGAGCTGGCTCCCTTTGAACAGACCCTTGAAGAAGAGTTCGTAGACCTCCTCTTCCGGAGAATCGTTGACGCTCCTGATCTCCTCACGTATCACCTTCAACTCCGTTTTCAGCTCGGGCGCCTCGATCAGAGGATTGAGGATGATGTCGGAAAAGACGTCGGCGAGCCTCGGGAAGTGCTCCTCGAGCGTCCTCCCGTGAAAACAGACCGCTTCCTTGCTGGTGAAGGCGTCCCACTGGCCGCCGATCGACTCGAGGTCGAGCGCGATATCGAGGCCGCTCCTCGACGGTGTGCCCCTGAACACCATGTGCTCGAGGACATGCGACATCCCGCGCTGGCCGGCTTCCTCGTCGCGGGAGCCCTTTCTTATCCAGGCACCGAACGCCGCTGTCGATGAAACGATATTCTTCTGATAAAGAAGGACCGCCCCTGAATCAAGGGCGATCCTCCGTGGTACAGGCAGATTTATCATAATGGCCTAGCGACGTCCGCCGCCGCCCCTTCGGCCGCCGTCCCTGCTGCTGCCGTGCTTTTCCTCGTCGTAATCGGGGAGAAGCACCTTGCGGCTCAGGCGGATCTTGCCGTCGCGGTCGACGTTTACGACCTTGACCTCGATCTCGTCGCCGACGTTAAGTACGTCCTCGACCCTCTCGACACGATTGATGTCTATCTCGGAGATGTGCAGGAGTCCGTCGCGGCCCGGCATGATCTCTACGAAGGCGCCGAACTGAACGACGCTCCTGACCTTGCCCTTGTAGACCTTGTCGATCTCGGGCTCGGCGGTGATCTCCTCGATCATCGCCAGCGCCTTGTCATGCGAATCTCCATCGATGGCGGCGATAGTAACGGTGCCGTCATCATCGATGTCGATCTTCGCGCCTGAAGTATCCTGGATATGCCTGATCATCTTGCCCCCCGGGCCGATGATCTCGCGGATCTTGTCGGTATGCACCTTGATCTGGTGGATCTTCGGCGCGTACGGCGAGATGTCGTCCTTCGCCTTGTCGATAGTTCCGTCCATGATATCGAGGATCTGCATCCTTGCGCGTTTGGCCTGCTCGAGCGCCTCGGTCATGATCTCTTTCGCGATACCGAAGACCTTGACGTCCATCTGGAACCCGGTCACGCCATCGCGCGTCCCGGTCACCTTGAAGTCCATGTCGCCGAGATGATCCTCGAGTCCGAGGATATCGGTGAGGATAGCGTGCTTGCCGTCCTCAGTGATCATACCCATCGCGACGCCCGCTACGGGCTTCTTGATAGGCACGCCGGCGTCCATCAGCGCGAGGCTTCCGCCGCAGACGGTGGCCATCGAGCTGGAGCCGTTCGACTCCATGATGTCGGAGACTACCCTGATCGTGTAGGGGAAATCCTCATCGGCGGGAAGCACGGGGACGATCGCCCTCTCGGCGAGCGCTCCGTGACCGATCTCCCTGCGGCCGGGGCCGCGGAAGAAACCGACTTCGCCGACACTATACGGCGGGAAGTTGTAATGAAGCATGTACTTCTTCCAGCTCTCGCCGGCCAGCGCGTCGACGCGCTGCTCGTCCTGCGAGGTTCCAAGCGTCGTCACTGCGAGAGCCTGCGTCTCGCCCCTGGTAAAGAGGGCGCTGCCGTGGGTCCTCGGAAGGACACCGATCTCGCATTTTATCTCACGGACCTCATCGTACGCGCGGCCGTCGGTCCTGACCTTCTCATCGAGGATCATCTTCCTGACAGCCTCACGCTCGAGGTCGTGCATGATGTTCTTGATTACTTTTTCCGACTCGGGGAATTCCTCGGCGAATTTCTCGAGTGCCTGGGTCTTCAGCTCTGAGAGAGCCTTGTCGCGCAGATGCTTGCCCTTGACCCGGCAGGCCTGGTCGACACCCTGAAGGTAGTCGTGCCTGAGCCTCTGCTGGAGGTCCTGATCGACCTCTACAACCGTAAACGTCCTCTTCTCGGGGATGTCGCACTCGGCGAGTATCTCCCTCTGGAAGGCGTTGAGTTCCTTGATCTTTTCATGCCCGAAATCGAGGGCCTCCATGATCTTCTCTTCGGACAGCTCGGTGGCCTGTCCCTCGACCATTATGATCGCGTCGTCGGATCCGGCGATGACGAGCTCGAGCTCACCCTCCTCGACCTGATCAAAGGTCGGGTTGAGGATGAACTTGCCGTCGATCATACCGACGCGCACGCCGCTGACGACCGTATCGAACGGGATGTTCGACATGTTCAGCGAAAGCGAGGCGCCGACGATGCCCAGGATGTCGGCCTGATGCTGCTTATCGCTGCTCAGGACCGTACATGCCACCTGGACCTCGCTCATGAAGCCCTCGGGGAAGAGCGGCCTGATCGGCCGGTCTATCTGCCTCGCTCCGAGGGTCTCCCTCTCGGAGGGCCTTCCCTCACGCTTGAAGAACCCGCCGGGAATCTTGCCGGCGGCGTAGAATTTTTCTCTGTACTCGACGAAGAGCGGGAAATATCCCCTGTCACTGGTTCCCTCTGACGAGACTGCCGTGACGAGGACAGTGGTCCCTTCCTCTGTTACTAGAACCGAGCCGTCCGCCTGTCTGGCCATACGTCCCGTCTCGATGGTGATTTCTCTTCCATCGATCTGCTTACTCTTTCTGATCATTCCTTTTCTCTCTTCTCCAACTGCCAATATTAACAGTAGGTACTACTTCACCCTGCCGGCCACGACACCGGGGGTAAAAACAACAATTGCCGTGCTTACTTCCTGAGGTTGAGTTCCTTGATGAGCTCGCGATACTTCTCGATCCGGCTCTTCTTCAGGTAATCAAGAAGCTTGCGGCGCCGGCCGACGAGCTTGAGAAGCCCGCGCCTCGACGCGAAATCTTTCTTGTGAACCTTGAAGTGCTCGGTTAGAGCGTTGATGCGTTCTGTGAGGAGCGCGATCTGAACTTCCGGTGACCCCGAGTCTAACTCGTGCAGCCGGAATTTGCTGATAACCTCTTTTTTCGTGTCCTTTTGCAGTGCCATCGTCCTGACCTCCTTAAATACTCGTGCTGATACACGATGGCAGCAGAAAGGGCCCTATGCCCAATCCGCCTCAAACTGCCTTGTATGTCAAGTGCAATAACCAAACATACACGACTTTTTGTGATTGTCAACTTTTCTTTTCCAGAATCCCCCTGACCTTTACGCTATCCTGTAGAAGCTGGTCCATCAGCTCCTCCCGGCCCCTGAACCGCCTCTCGTCCCGAATATATTCGATGACATTTATCCTCAGCCTGCTGCCGTAAAGATCGCCGTTAAAATCGAAGATATGGACCTCGATACTTTCCCGTCCGTCGCACCTGACAGTCGGGGCAAGCCCGATGTTCATCATCCCGCCATGCACCGCTTCGCCCGTATCCACGGTCACCGCATAGGCGCCTCCAGGCGGAATGAGCTTCTCGCTGTGGGCGACGCAGGCGTTGGCTGTCGGGTATCCGAGCTCGCGGCCCACTCCGCCTCCGCTCTCGACGTCCGCATCGAAGAAATAAGGACGGGTGAGGAACCTCGCGGCCCGGCTCATCTTCCTCTCCATCACGTCCTTGCGTATCCTCGTGCTCGAGACCACCGTGCCCCCGACTACGACCGGAGGAACGACCGTCACCCCGAAACCGGACCTTTCGCCTTCCTCTATAAGGGCCTCGCT
>RCNC010003238.1_pt1 | contig 10678 bp, 13 predicted proteins | sample 2041301 | NCBI WGS metagenome assembly RCNC01 (sample SAMN09708231, study PRJNA481090) | Marine sediment metagenome, whole genome shotgun sequencing project. | biome: marine sediment; feature: ocean; material: sediment; isolation source: Sewage treatment plant 13A marine sediment (STP13A) ... | reverse complement strand
TTATACGATGGATGAACGCCTCCGAAGAACTTGCCGCTTCCCATTACGCATCACCTCCCGCCACTGCCGCGGGCTCTTCGCCTGCCGCGACCTCCCCGGTAAAGACGATCGTGTTCATCGGGCATTCCGCCGCGACCTCGGCCGGTATCTCGAATCCGTAATCGACGACCGCGAGGAATTTATCCATCGCTATGGCACCTTCAGGCGCGGCCTTGACGCACTTCATGCAGCCGATGCAGGCCACCTTGCAGTGTTTCCTCGCCGCTCCGCCCTTGTCATGCGAGCTGCACAGAATATGGAGTTCCCTTTTCGCCGGGACCATCTTGATTATACCTTTGGGGCATGCAGCGACACATTTCGTGCAACCAGTGCATTTTTCGGGATCGACCAGCGCGAGGCCGCCGGGCAGCATCTCTATCGCGCCGAATGGACAGACACCGGCGCAGGTTCCCTGGCCGAGGCAGCCGAAGGTGCAGGCCTTGTCCCCGCCGAATACGAGCGCGGCAGAGTTGCAGTCGAACACTCCGTTATAGAAGAAGCGCTTGGCCGCGACCTGATCATTCCCCTTGCAGAGCACAAGGGCCACTTCCCTGTCCGCCCCGCCCGCGAATTCCATGCCCATGATGGTGGCGATAGCCTGTGCTACCACTTCGCCTCCGACCGGGCACGCGTCTACGTCGGCTTTTCCTTCCGCGATACGCTTGGCAAGCTCCGAACATCCCGGAAGAGCGCAGGCGCCGCAGTTGGCGCCGGGGAGAGCGTCCTCGATCGCTTCCGCCTTCGGATCGCTGGGAACGGCGAATACCCTCGCCGCGATAGCCAGTCCGAAAGCGGCCAGTAGAGCAAGTGCCGCAAGTGCGATAACAGCGGTGATCATCGTTTTTACATCCTCCACGGAATCTTTTTATGTCTATCATCAGCGCGGACAGGTCTAAAGCTTGACCAGCCCGGTAAATCCCATGAACGCGAGAGAAAGAAGCCCGGCGGTTACCAGGCCTATAGCCGTTCCCCTGAACGGAATCGGCGTGTCGCAGAGCTCGATCCTCTCTCTCAGGCCCGAGAAGAGGACCATCGCGACACCGAATCCGATAGCGGCGCCGACGCCGAAAAGCGTCGTCTCTATCAGGGTGAACTCCTTCTGGATGTTGAGAACGGATACGCCGAGTACGGCGCAGTTGGTAGTGATCAGGGGCAGGAATATTCCCAGCGCCTTGTAGAGCCCCGGGCTGAGTTTCTGAAGGACAAGTTCCACGAGCTGTACGAGGCTGGCGATTATGAGGATAAAACTCACCGTCTGGAGATAGGTCAGGCCGAACGGAACGAGGACGTAATGATAGATCAGCCACGTCACTACCGAGGCCATCGTCATCACGAAAAGTACCGCGCCGCTCATACCCGCGGCTGTCGAGACCCTCTTTGAAACGCCCAGGAACGGGCAAATACCGAGGAACCTCATCAGTACGAAATTGTTTACCAGTACAGCGCTTATAATGATTATGACGAGCTTGGGCATCGTTCACCTGCCATCTTTTCCGGGATATCTTTCAATTCTCTCCAAATTGTGGATATAAACGGGATTAAGGTAATACAGATACCACAGGAAATCAACCTTTTACGGGGAATTATTTAAATCCCGGGGGTATTCTGGTTCGTTGACGAATCGAAACCCATGTATTACATTCAGATGGCGTGACATGGGGCATTCCGGCCAGGGGCGAGTCGCCGAGGACCGGAGCAGCAGCATCGGTGTGACTTCAAAAGGGCCCCCGTTCATATTTTGCCGGAGATCTGATGGAATTCCGTGTAATAGACAGGAAATCACTCGACGTCCCCGCATGGGAGGCGCTGACCAAGGACGCGTCGTTCTTCCACACATATCAGTGGGTGGATACCTGTGTCGACGGGCTCTCTCCAGGCTCACACGCCGAGTTCCTCTGCGGTTTCGAGGATGGCAGACTGGTCGCAGGGATGCCGGCCGTCATAACAAAGCAGCTCCTGTTCAAGTCGTTTTACTCGATGCCTTACGGAACGTACGGCGAGGTGATCCTTGCCGAGGGAGTAAACGGAAATACGCGGGACGAGTTCTACGTACATCTCGTCAGGTACCTGAAGAACGGAAAGTTCTCCAGGATCTCGATAACCGATTTCGATCGGAACCTCTCCGAACTTGTCGAACCGTTCCTCAGGCACAAGAACGTCTTCACGCATATCATCCACCTCGATGAAGTAAACGGCCACACTCCTCCCGACAAGAAGATCAACGGGCACATCCGCTCCGGACAGCGTGCCGGCACCGAGATCTGCCGCGTAAGGAACAGGGATCAGCTGAACGATTTCTACAGGCTTTACGAAATGACCGAAAAAAGACACGGCTCGATCCGAAATCTCTATACGAAGCATTTCTTCGCCAGTGTGCTGAAGCACCTCGGGGACTCCGAGTTGATGAGCTGGACCTGCCTTAATACGGATGGAGAGATGATCGGCTCGAGGATCAATTTCATGTACAATGACTCGATGTTCAACTGGCAAACGGTCTGGAACTACGAATACCGTCACCTCAAACCGAACCACGTACTTCTTTCGGATTCGATACAGCTGGCGACCGAAAAGGGCATACGCACGATAAATCTCGGCTCCTCCCCTCCCGATGCGCACTCTCTTATCGACTACAAGGAGCGCTGGGGCGGCGAGAAGGCCGAATACGACTCCTACCTCTCAGACTCTTGGTTCCGCAAGTTCTTCGGAAGGCTTTCAGGATAAAGATCAGAGTCCGCGCACCCATTCGGGCCGAAGGTGTCCGTCCGGATCATCGAGGGCGCGGTCTATCTCGTCGAGAAGCGCCGCCTTGTCCTTGAGCAGCGTTCCGCTAAGGGCGAGGTAGTTCGAGGCGTGGTTGCTCCTGAATATGCACTTGTCCGTCTCGAGGCCGGCGATGAGTTCGCGAAGTTCGTGGATATCGTCGATCGCCGAGCTCCATTCGAACCCATCCCCCATCGACGCGGCATAGCTCTCCTTCCAGGGGCCGAGCATCAGCGTCAGGGCCGAAAGGTAGCGAGGCTGGATGCGGTTGAGGAGTTCAGCCGTTCTCCGGGCATGACGCAGACTTCCCTCACCCTTTCCGGCGAGTCCGAGTATGACGGTGACCGAGAGCTTGATCCCCGCGTCAGACGCCCGCGAGCACCCTTCGGCCATCTCGTCCGGCGTCGCCCCTTTGTTTATCTTCACCAGCAGTTCGGGGTCGCCTGTCTCTACTCCGTAGTAGAGGATCGACAATCCTTTCTCCTTCAGCACTCTCAGTTCATCCACCGTCTTGTTGAGCAGATTCGCCGGGTTGGCGTAGGCGGTAACCCTCTGCAGCTGAGGAAAGGAGTCGCTCAGCCTGTCGAGTATCCTTTCGAGCCGCTCAGTCGAGAGCACCATAGCGTCCCCGTCAGCGAGAAAGATCCTCCTCGAGTCCGGATACGCCGCCGCTGCGACCTCGATTTCCTCGAGAAACTGTTCCTCCGGCTTGACACGGAACCTTTTATCTTTATACATGTAACAGAAGGCACAACCGTTGTGGGAACATCCGAGGGTCGCCTGCAGAATCAGGGAACGGGCCTCACTGGGGGGCCTGTAGAGAGGTATGTCGTATTCGATAGGCATAATAACTGTCAAAAAATTTTTACAAATATTTCTTTATTATTCTTGTAAGCGATGATAAAGTTCAGTTGATTATAATTACAAATACTGGCCCGGACAAGCATCAATCTGTTCCCGGGTCCGTGGGAAGGCGCTCATGATCGTCGGAGTGGGAATCGACTCGGTATCTATCGACCGTATCGCCCGGCTGATAGATAAATATGGAAAACGATTTCTCGAGAAGATCTTCACGGAAGACGAGATCGCCGGGGGGCAGGGGCGCAGGGACAGCGCCTCGTATTTCGCGGTCCGGTTCGCTGCCAGAGAGGCTTTTTTCAAGGCACTCGGCACCGGCTGGGGAAGGGGGATCTCGCTCAAAGAGGTCAGTGTGATAAGGGAGGAATCGGGGAGACCGCTGCTGTCTCTCTCGGATCGTGCGCTCGAGGCCGCCGAATCCCGGGGAACATCGACCACACATATTAGCCTGTCGCACGAAGCTGGCACAGCACAGGCAATCGTCATACTGGAAGGAGGCCAGAAATGAATGAAGTACCGAAGAGCATGATCGGAGTAAGCGGAAAGCTGTTCGTCAACTCCATGCTCCTTCGCGAGGGCATCCCGACCCAACTCGGCAAGAACGGGTTTGATCTCGTCGTCAACCTTACTAGGCCGAAAAGGAAATGGACGATCCTCGTCACGACCAATCTGCGTCCAAAGAAGGCCGGAGGAAAGGGCAAGATGGCTCTCGACTGGTGGGTAGCCGTCGATAACCCTGCCGATTTTGTGGCATGCGTGGACCTCAGCACATTGAGGACATGGATATTTTCACGGGCCGAATACGAAAAACTCTCGCAGCAGAAGGCCGGCGGCAAGTATCATCTCTACATGTACACGAAGAAAGCGGTCGCGCTCAGAGGCAAGAAGAACATGAAGTTCGATTACGAGTTCGAGCCTTACCGGCTGGAGAACAGGATCCACCGGGGAATATTCGACAAGTAGTCCACCGGCCGCCGAACTTTCTCGACGGGAAACTTTTCAGCCGCAATGGCAATTGTAAACGAATTTGGATGGTCCGTGTCCAGAGAGTCGATGTTCGACTCATGTCTGAGGCGGTACTATTTTCATTACTACCTGAGCTGGGGGGGCTGGGAACGGCAGGCCCCCAGGATAGCCAGGGAGGCGTTCAGGCTCAAGCGCCTGACCTCCCTCCCGCTCTGGCGCGGTCAGCTTGCCCACTACATTGCCACCAAGGTACTCGCGTCCCTCAGGGCCAAGGGCAGGATACCGGCTTTCGAGGATGTGAGCCGTTATACACTCGAGCGGTTCGAGACCCAGCTCGAGTTTTCGAATTCAAAAAAGTATCTCACAGAACCGAAAAAGAAGGGCGGCAGGCTCAATATAGACTGGCTTGCCCTCTTCGAGCACGAATACGACCGGCCCCTGCCTCCCGAGAAACTTGAGAAGACCAGGGACGAATGCCTCACCGCCATGAAGGGACTCCTCGAAAGCGATATCCTCGCGGCGATCGCCGAGACAGACACCGACGGCTGGGCGATCGAGAATATTGACCTCGCCGAATTCGCGCAGGTCTTCGACTTCGAGGGAGCAAAGGTCTTCGCCAAGACTGATTTCATGTACCGGGGCACAGACGGGTCGTTCAACATTGTCGACTGGAAGACATTCAGCAAAAAGAACACTGGAGCCGGCAAGGAAGGAAAGGCCCGCGTACAACTCGGTGTCTACGGCTATTACGCCGTCTCGATCCTGGGCGAACCACTGGAGAGGATAAAGCTGCTCGAAGTGAATCTTCTCGACGGCGGTGCGGCCGTCGAGTACAGTATCTCGAACGATGACCTGGAGAAGTTCTACAGCCACATCCGCGGCGGTATCGACAAGCTGTCGTCGGTGCTGATCAAGGGAGACATCAAACGGAACGAGGCGGGCCCTCCCGACCTCTTCCCGAAGGTGGACAACGGGCTGTGCAGGTACTGCAACTTCTACCGTATATGCAAGGACGAGAACAACCCGGACAGGTTGCCATGAAGTCAAAGGCCGTAAAATGGATGGAATTTCTCGCCAGGATCATAAGCGGTCTCTGGGCCGGGTTCTGGATCTTCTTCGCCGTATCATTGTCGGCGGCCGATTATAATTCGCGCGGAGGCGCTTCGCTGGGCGGGCTGGTCTTCCCCGTCCTGTTTACCGCCATACTTCTCCTCCTCGCATTGACCGCATGGAGATGGGTAAAAGCGGGCCGGATCGCCCTGCCTCTCGCGGGTCTGGCTGTATTTTTTCTTTACCCGGTCGTGGCGAATTATTTTCCCACTGCAAACAAAGCTTTATTCATAGCTTCACTCGGCCTGCCCCCTCTCTCGGCAGGCGTACTGCTCATCACATCGTGGCGGCTCGACCGGGCCTCACGCGTTAACCGGGAGGCTGAAGTTTGACAGAGGAACATACAGGCGGAGGCGCCGGGATGAATCTCTTCTGGGGTATCATATTCACCGCTCTCGCTTTCGTGGAACTCTACCGCGGCATGTATATCATCGCCGGCGTGCCGGTCTGGGCCATCTGCCTCTTCTCCATCGGGATCGCCAATTTTCTGAAATTCCCCAGGATCGCCCTGGCCGTCGCAGGAGGCGAGGAACGGCTCCCTCTGATCAGAAGGATCGCCAATATCCTCAACGTCTCCGCCCTCGCCGTACTGGTCGTATCGATAGCTGTCGCCTACCTCGGATAGCTTCCTGAAAAAAATCTTCAGCACCCCCTTGACATACTGCGACAGATGTCGCATATTAACTGCGACAGTTGTCACAGACAATGGATGGAGGCAGGATGAACGATTCTCTACCCGATCTTTCCCGGCTCGAAATGATAATTCTCAAGAGGCTGTGGTCCCTTGGAGAAGGTACCGCCAGGGAGCTGCAGGAAGGCCTCGAGGGCGATCATGGGTATTCGACCGTCAGAAAGATACTGGAGAGACTCGCGGAAAAGGGCGCGATCGAAAAGGTCCGGCTCGATGGAAAGGCCTGGATCTACAGGTCGACAGTTCCCGCGTCGGACATCATCCGTAAGGAGATACGAAGGCTCCTTGACACCTTCTTCGACGGATCGGGCGCCCCGCTCGTCGCTCATCTCGCCGATATGGAAGCGGTATCGATCGAGGATGTAAGAGAACTCGAGAGCATGCTCGACGAACAGGCCGAGGGACAGGATACGGGAAAGGGGAAGAAATGATCGATCTTCTTGCCGTTTTCTGGAAAGGCATGATCCTGCATCTCTGGCAGGTCACCCTCTTCCTCGGTGTCCTCTTCCTGCTCGAGAAATGCCTGAGAAAGGCGCCGGCGCGCGTCACCAATACTCTCTGGCAGATCGGGCTGATACGCCTCTTCCTCCCCGTCTCTCTCATCAAGGCAGCGGCTTCGTCGCTTACGCGATTGACAGGGACAGGGGGCGGGGTCATCGAGACTATCACTATCCCCGGAGCTGCAGCTCTGGAGACGATGGCAAACCCCGCTACGGTCATACAGGGGATCGACAGGGGCAGTTCCCTCCTCCCCGGGGCTGTGTTCGCCGGTATAACCATCATCTGGACGGCCGCGGTTCTGACATTCATCGTCCGGATGCTGTTCGACCTTCGGCGTTCATCGATCGGTCCGGCCGCCAGGCTGGGATCTCTCATCGATGACAAGGCAATGAAGCTCAGGATTATCTGTGAAGATTGCGGGATAAGCGCGGACCATGTGCTGCTGACAGGCAAGAGGCTCATGCCCGGCGTCACCGGGATCTTCAGGCCGAAGATCGTCATCCCGAGGGACCTGATCATCTCCCTCGGCGACGAAGAGCTGACCGCTGTCCTGATCCACGAAGAAAACCACAGGCAGAGGAAGGACCCGCTCCGATCGCTGGCAGCGAGACTGGGACTGGCCCTCTTCCATTTCTACCCGCTGATCTACCCTGTACTGAGGCGCCTGCACGCTACGGCGGAGTACGCCTGCGACGAGGTAGCGCTGAGTTCCGGGATCAGCCCGCGGACATACGCCAGGGCCTTTACGAGGACACTGCGTATCGGGCTCGCTTACGGCGGAGCGCACTACGCGGCGGCGGGCAGGGATGGATCCCTTCTGAAAAAAAGATTAAAAAGGATGTTCGAACCGAGGAGATATAAAATGACGTTTGCAAGCAGATCTATCATCGCGCTCGCCGTCTTCGCCCTGGTAGCCGGCTTCCTCTTTCCCATGCCCTCTGCGGCAGAGGGCGAGAACGTTCCGCCGAAGCTGATCAAGTCTGTCCAGCCCGAATACCCCAAGGAATGCCTGAAAGCGGGGTATGAGAGCAAAGTCATCCTTGAGGTCCTGGTCGACAAGGAAGGTGCGGTTAAAAAGGCCAGGGTCTTCGCCCTCGCCACATTCGATACAGAAGAAGAGAAATCGGCCGAAAAGGCGAAGGTCGACAATGAGGAGCTCCAGAAGGCCCTGGAAAAGGCGGCCCTTCTCGCCGCCTACCAGTGGAAATTCGAGCCGGCCACAAAAGACGGGAAGCCAGTCGAGATGGAAGTGAAGGTCCCGATAGAGTTCAAGCTCGATTAGTGGGTCCAGGCGGAAAATATCAGGTCGATTATTGAGGGTAGTGCTTGAACTTGGGCGCTGCCCTTACTATTTTCCCTCGAGGGGCCGCTTTGACACTTGAATCCGGCCGCCCATGATGTTATAAGACACATCACCAATCAAACAAATTCCACCAGGAGGTCATTGTGGCAATAGCACTGGACGGATCGGGACTGACAGTCGAAAAAGTCGTCCGGATAGCCCGGCACGGCGAAGAAATAGAGATCCCCGAGCATGCTATCGCGGCCATCAAGAAATGCCGCGCGATGCTTGAGAAGAAGATCGAAGCACACGAGATAATGTACGGTGTCAACACCGGGATCGGCGAGTTCTCCGAAGTAGTGCTCGACGATGACCAGATCGAGGATTTCCAGAAATATCTGATATACAACCACGCGGCCGGGATCGGCGATCCCGCTCCGATCGAGTATGTCCGCGGAGCGATGGCCGGCAGGATCAACGTGCTCGCGCACGGCAATTCGGGGTGCCGTCCCGAAATCCCCATGACGCTTCTGGCAATGCTCAACAAGGGTGTCACACCGTTCGTCTGCCAGAAGGGATCGGTAGGAGCCTGCGGAGACCTCGCTCCCATGTCACAGATAGCACTGCTGATGCTCGGCGAGGGCAAGGCGTATTACAAGGGTGAGCTTCTCGACGGTAAAGAGGCCCTCGATAAAGCAGGTATCCCGGTACCGGGCCTTCAGGCCCGAGACGGCCTGGCCACGATCAACGGCTCAAACCTGCTGACCGCGATGAGCGCGATCATGATCTACGACACGGAGAGATGGCTGCAGCAGGCCGAGATAGCGGCTGCGATGTCGCTCGAGGCGCTGATGGCAAACATGAAGCCTTACAGCCCCCAGCTGCACAAGATCCGCGGGTTCTTGGGCGCGCAGCGCACAGCAGCGGCGATACGCAAATTAGTAGCCGAAGGTGACCTTGCCGAGGGACGCCAGAAGGTCAAGGTACAGGACGCCTACTCGATGCGTTCGACCCCGCAGGTGATCGGCGCGGCGCATGACGCTGTCGCGTACGCCCGTTCGCAGGTGGAGATCGAGCTCAACGGTGTCGGCGACAATCCGATATTCTTCCCCGACGAGGACCTGGCCATTTCCGGAGCCAACTTCCAGGGCTCGCCTGTCAGCCTGCCGATGGATATGGTCGGTATCGCTGTCACGATGGTCAGCGTGATGTCGGAGCGCAGGATGAACAGGCTCAACCACCCCGCTCTGAACGTCGGCCTCCCCGCATTCCTTACAAAGGGCGCAGGGATGTTTTCCGGCCTGATGCTCAGCCAGTACACTGCCGACACGCAGATCGTCGAGCAGAGAATCCTCTGCGTACCCGCCTCGATACAGTCGATTCCGGCCGCTGCGGACCAGGAGGACTTTGTGTCGATGGGGATGAATACGGCGATCAAGAACTTCCAGATATTCGACAATGCCTGCGGCATCCTCGGGATCGAGCTCATGGCCGCTGCGCAGGCTCTCGATTTCAGGGAGTATTCGTTCGGCAAAGGCGTCACGAAGGCAAAGGAAGTCATCAGGCGCCACGTCGATTTCCTCGATATCGACAGGCCCCTCTATCCCGACCATACCAACATGAAGGAGCTCGTAAGATCGTGTGAGATCCTCGATGAGGTCGAGAAAGAGATCGGCAGCCTTAAGCCGGAGTAGCCGGCATAGAACAGAACAGAAAAAGGGCGGGGTGCCTTGCGGCTTCCCGCCCTTTTCATATCTTCAGCTGGTTCGATTTTTCGAGGTCAGCTCTTCTCGTGAAGGATCGCCAGTACGGCGCCTTCAGTATTGTGAAGCTTCAGGACGTCTACGGTCATCATGACCCTCGGCCGGTTGGCTGTCCTGAAAGCTGCCTCGTAATGCTGGGGCACATCAACGTCGTGATGCGCACGGCGCTTTATATAGTCCCTGATCATTTCCATCGAATCGTTGTGACAGATGTCGATTATCGGCAGGTCGTTAAATTCAGCTATATCGCGCTCGAAGAGGTCCGCGAATTTCTGATTGGCCTGTACGATCTTGTTGCCCTTGTAATAAGCTGCCGGCTCATCGAATTCCTCGAGACCCTGCAGCAGCATGTCCACGCACTGTTGCATTCCGCACTGCTCCCTTCTACTCGTACTCGTTGGATATGTCGCCCACTATACTCTCGAGGATATTTTCCAGGGTAATGATACCCATTGCCTGTTCGCCACTTGTGACGACGGCAAAATGGAGCGGCTCACCCTTCATCCGGATAAGAAGACGTTCCGCGGATTCATCCTCGCTCACCATGAGCGGTGTGTGCATAACGGTAGCAAGTCTCTCGCCACCATCGAGTCCGAGCAGATCGAACAGTGAGATTATTCCTACGACGCTTCCGTCATTAGGCGAAACGAGCGGAAACCTCGAGAATGTATGCCTGTTAGCCTCTTCTATCACCTCATCGACAGATGC
>RCNC010003237.1_pt1 | contig 10678 bp, 6 predicted proteins | sample 2041301 | NCBI WGS metagenome assembly RCNC01 (sample SAMN09708231, study PRJNA481090) | Marine sediment metagenome, whole genome shotgun sequencing project. | biome: marine sediment; feature: ocean; material: sediment; isolation source: Sewage treatment plant 13A marine sediment (STP13A) ... | reverse complement strand
CCAACTTTAGATATTTTATAGGTTTCTCTTACTTCTGCAGTTCCGTTAATTTCTTCTACGATATCTGGAGAAAGCATTCCTTCCATTGCATCCTTAACATCATCAATTACTTTATAAATAATAGAGTAATTTCTAATATCTATTTCTTCTTTATCGGCAAGTTGACGGGCATTGACTGAAGGCCTTACGTTAAAACCGATGATGATGGCCTCTGAAGCAGAAGCAAGCAGCACGTCAGACTCAGTAATAGAACCAACACCTTTGTGGATAATATTAACCTGAATTTCTTCTGTCGACAGTTTTTGTAAAGAATCTGTCAAAGCCTCAACAGATCCATCCACATCACCTTTAAGAATGATATTCAGTTCTTTGAATCCACCTAAAGCAATTCTTCTTCCAATTTCGTCAAGAGTTATATGACGATGAGTTCTAACTGATTGTTCCCTACTTAACTGCGAGCGTTTGGCTGCAATTTGTTTGGCTTCTCTTTCATCTGAATAGACCTTAAATTTATCACCCGCTTGTGGTGCGCCATCTAGCCCTAAAATAGAAATCGGTCTTGAAGGACCAGCTTCTTCCACATTATTTCCTCTTTCATCCTGAAGTGCCTTCACCTTACCGGAATGATGCCCGGCAAGAATATAGTCTCCAACTTTCAAGGTACCTCCATCAACCAGAACAGTAGCAATATATCCTTTTCCTTTATCTAAATACGCTTCAACAACTGATCCATTTGCCTGCTTATTTGGGTTGGCCTTTAATTCCAATAATTCAGCTTCAAGCAATATTTTTTCAAGTAGTTCCTTTATTCCAATTCCTTTTAAGGCAGATACATCATGAGATTGTATCTTACCACCCCAGTCTTCCACTAAAAGATTCATTTGAGCCAACTCTTCCTTAACCTTGTCAGGATTCGCGCCTTGTTTATCAATCTTATTTATAGCAAATACAATAGGCACATCAGCAGCCTGAGCATGACTGATAGCCTCTTTCGTTTGAGGCATAATAGAATCATCCGCTGATATTACAATTACTGCTATATCTGTGACCTGTGTTCCACGAGCACGCATAGCTGTAAAAGCCTCGTGACCCGGTGTATCCAGGAAAGTAATCTTTTGACCACTGTCCAATTCAACCGCATAAGCACCAATATGTTGCGTAATACCACCCGATTCTCCGGCAATAACATTAGCTTTTCTAATATAATCCAAAAGAGAGGTCTTTCCGTGATCTACGTGACCCATAACGGTTACGATAGGCGACCTTGATTCAAGATCTTCCGGATTATCAACTTCTTCCTCTTCAGTTTCTTCTGCCTCAGCACCAACAAATTCAACCTTAAAGCCAAATTCTTCGGCAACAATGGTAAGTGTTTCTGCATCTAAGCGCTGATTCATGGAGATCATCAATCCCAATGACATACAAGCTGATATAACTTCAGTAACCGAAACATTCATCATCGTTGCCACCTCGTTGGCGGTAACAAATTCAGTAACCTTGATTACTTTACTTTCAGCTTCCTGCTCTTCAATATCCTTTTCTACCTGTTGACGGTGTAAATCTCGTTTCTCTCTTCTATATTTTGCGCCTTTCCCTTTTTTAGATTTACCCTGAAGTTTTTCAAGCGTTTCTCTAACTTGTTTTTGAACATCTTCTGGAGAAGGTTCTTCTTTGACAATGGCTTTTCGTTTTGTTACAGGGCCTCTGGTATCGCTTCTATTCCCGGCACCAGGTCTTCCTGACTGTCCAAAATTAGTCCGTTGTACGTGAATTCTTTTCCTTTTCTTTTTAGACGGATCTTCTTTAGTTGTTTTCTTGACCGGTTCTACAACTTTCTTCTTAGGTCTTTCAAACTTAGAAAGATCAATGGTTTCTCCGGTTTTCTTTGGTCCGGATAATTTTTGATATTCCGTTTTTAAGGTTTCCGTTTCTTCTGGTGAAATTTCCTCTTCGGCAACCTTCTCCTTGGATCCTGTTCTTTCTTTAGCTCCAACTTTCTCAGTAATCACTTCTTCCGATACTGCTACAGCTTCTTCTTCTTTCTTTTTTGGTGCTGGTTTTTTCTTTTTTTCAACATCAATTTTACCAACTTGTTTAAGCCCTTGTAATTTAACCGATCCTTTGATTACTTCATCCTTCTTCGGTTCTTTCTTCACAACCTCTTTTGGAGCTTCCTCCACTTTGATTTGTGGCTTAGGTGCTATATCAATTTTTCCGACCATTTTTGGACCGGAAATCTTTTCGGAATCAGTTTTAAAAATCTCGGCTCTTTTGGCTTCCTCTTCAATTCGTTTTATTTCCGCCTCTTTCTCCAGCGCAATTCGAATTTCCTCTTTTTCTTTCCTTTTTTCATCGCCAATTTCTTCAGAGGCAACTTTTTTACTTTTATCTGTCTGGAATTCATTGGACAGAATCGTATAAACCTCTTGAGAAATCTTCGCGGTTGGCCTATGATCAATGTTTATTCCTTTCGCAGCCAAAAAGTCAACAGCCCTATCTAAAGAAATATTCAGCTCTCGTAAAACCTTGTTAAATCGTTGTGGTTTATATACAGTCATAAAATAATTTAATGTGAACCTCTATTTACCTATTGCAAATATAAAATATTATGATTCAAATTCCTCCTTTAAAATTCTTTGTACGTCAAGAATTGTTTCCTCTTCCAGATCAGTTCTTTTTGCCAATTCACTAAGGTCAAGATCCAAAACACTTCTTGCTGTGTCTAATCCAATATTTTTAAATACCTGGATTACCCAATCTTCGATTTCATCAGAGAATTCTGTTAATTCTACATCATCTTCAACACCTTCTCGTTGTACATCTATTTCATAACCTGTAAGCTGACTGGCCAATCTGATATTAACCCCGCCTTTTCCTATGGCTTTTGAAACTTCTTCAGGCTTTAAAAATACATCAACTCTAGGTTTATCAGTTCCCACGGCTTCATGAATCTTTAAAGAAACAACCTTAGCCGGGCTCAATGATCTTTTAATAAATTGTTCATCAATTTTAGTATAATTGACAACATCAATATTTTCATTCCCAAGCTCTCTAACAATTCCGTGAATTCTGGAACCTTTCATCCCTACACAAGCACCTACCGGATCAATTCTATCATCGTAAGAATCAACGGCTATTTTTGCCTTTTCACCAGGAATTCTAGCCACCCGTTCTATGGTAATCAAACCATCAAAAACTTCAGGAATTTCTTGCTCAAAAAGTTTAACTAAAAATTCAGGAGCTGTTCTTGACAATATGATAGAAGGTTTATTTCCCCTTAATTCAACACTTTTAATGATTCCCCTAACTGATTCTCCTTTACGGAAAAAATCCGATCTGATTTGTTCGCTTTTTGGCAATACAAGTTCATTTCCATTATCATCAAGCAGGATAATAGCATTATGCCTTACGTGATGAACTTCGGCACTGTACAATTCCCCTTCCAACTCTTTGTAGTGTTTGAAGATATTAGTATTGTCATGTTCATGAATCTTAGAAATAAGATTTTGGCGTAATGCCAAGATTGCTCTTCTTCCCAAGTCAACAAGTTTAACCTCCTCAGAAACTTCTTCACCAACTTCAAAATCAGGTTCTATCTTTTGGGCTTCAGACAATGAAATTTCTTCATTATCGTCCTCTACCTCTTCATCTACAACAACAATTCTATTCCTCCAAATTTCTAAATCCCCTTTATCAGGATTTATAATGATGTCAAAATTTTCATCTGAACCATATTTTCTTTTTAAAGCAGATCTAAAAACGTCTTCAAGAATCGCCATAAGCGTTACTCTGTCAATACTTTTGTCATCTTTAAATTCTGAAAATGATTCAATTAATGCTATATTTTCCATTACACAGTCTTGTTAAAAAGTAATCTTCACTTTTGCTTGTTTTATCTCACTTAGTGGAATATTCTGTTGCTTTTCCACTGTAACTTTTCCTTTTCCTATTGGCTTGGGCTCCCTGGTCTTCCATTTTAGGCTAATCTCCTTGTCATTAATCGCAACCAATACCCCTTCATATTTTTCTTCAGCGGTCTTTACCACTAAAGTTCGATCCAAATTCTTGTTGTATTGTCTAAATTCCACAAGGGGATCTGTGATATTTGGGGTGGTCACTTCCAAAGAGAAATCTTCGGTTTCCCTATCTAAGTTGTGCTCTACGTTTCTGCTAATTCTGATGCATTCACTTAAGGGTACACCTGAATCTCCATCAACTATTACTTTTATACTATTTTCAGGGCCAAAATTCAAATCCAATAAAAACAATGAAGTATTTTCAGCCATTGCTTCGTCAACCAATTCTTTTACCCTGTTTTGATCCATTTCTTGATATAAAAAGAGGGGACATCTGTCCCCTCCCAACTCACATTCTTCATAAATTGCGCTGCAAATATAACAATTCCTTTGATACTGACAAAAATCATGGGTTTATTCCATCAAAATTTGTTAACTTTATCTAGTTATTAAAATAATAGATGTTATGAAACGAATATTAGTACCCGTAGATTTTTCAAAAGAAGCAGAAGCCGCAGCAAGAGTGGCCGCTCGTATTGCTAAGAAAACAAATAGTGAGATTTTTTTGGTTCATATGCTTGAACTTCCTGTCACTACAATTGACCCTGCTGAAATGAACACTATTAGTAGTGAACCTCAGATCATTTATTTTATGAAACTTGCTCATAAAAAATTCGAAACCTTTAAAAAACTACCCTTTTTAAAAGGCCTGAGAGTGATTGAAACGGTGCAATTTCAGCACGCTTTTTCTGGCATTATTGACGAAAGTACTAAGAACAATATTGATCTTATCGTTATGGGATCTCAAGGAGCCTCGGGCCTACAGGAAATGTTCATAGGGTCTAATACTGAAAAAGTAGTTAGAAAATCAAAAATTCCCGTACTTGTCATTAAAAAGAATGTTAAGAATTTTGACATAAAAAACATTCTTTTTGCTTCCGATTTTAACAAAGAAAGTAAATCAACTTTCCAACGTGTGATTAATTTTGCAAAGCTCTTTGATGCTGAAATCAATCTCTTGTACGTCAATACCATTCATAATTTCAATACAAGCGATAATATTGAAAAGAGAATTGCTTTATTTATGAAAGGTTTTGATTTTGACAATTACAAGACTAATGTCTATAATGACATTTCTATTGAAAAAGGTATTTTAAGTTTTGGCCGTAAAATAAACGCTGATCTTATTGCTTTGAATACTCACGGAAGAAGTGGCTTATCTCAATTGTTCAACGGGAGTATAGGTCAGGAATTAGCAAATCACGCCTTAAGGCCCGTAATCACTTTCAAGATCTAAGTAAATAGCTGAGAAAAGTAATTATAAAATATCGGTAAGGTTACCATTTAAATGGTCGGAATCCCACGCCAAACTCTACCCAATCGGCACGTGATGTGTCTCTGGTTTTAAGACCTATTTGAGCATAAAACCATTCGGTAATGTCATACCTGAAGGCTGTTCTTAAGTAAGTCGCTGATTTCCCCTTATCATCTGTTAAATAACCTCCACCCTGCAATCTAATAGCCATTTTCCCAAACATAAAGTCGTATCCGATATGAGCACCTGCCAAAAACTGATCCTTTGTTTCGGGGTATTTAACTTGAAGGCTTCCATCATAAAAAAGATCGAAACCTGCTGTTATCGCATGCATAGAAGAAAATTTAAAGCGGTAATCAAGAACAGTGGTAAAAATGCCATACCTTTTATATGTTCCTTTATCTTCCTCATTCTGAACTGTTCCACCAGCCAGGTATATTTCCATGGAATTTTCATGTAATCTAATGTTCTTCTCCTTCTTTGGCCTTTTAAAACGAGCCGTTAAGAGTTGATCGGTATAAAGATCTTTATCAACAAATTTCTGATCGGCATTATAATGATACCTTAACGCCACGTTTAAACCATACATGTTGAAGCCGTAATTGGGTGTGGTTAATCTACCATTGCTAAAATGAGTAAAATCAATTCCATATAAAAGATCCATCTCTCTATTCCATTTATACGCACCTCCCAGACTCAAATTAAAATAAAGAGCAAGAGGTGTTCCTATAGCGTCATTATTCGGATTTGATATCGGGTCATATGGCTCTAAATTATAAGTGATTCCAGTTGACAAACTGGTTTCAAAACCATTTTTATTAGCTCCTGGGCTTAAAGGAAAATTGATAAACCCAAAAAGTGCATTCGGCTTACCTAATACTTTAGGGTCACCCATAAAACCCGAATAGTAACCTACCCCATAAGAAGCATAGCCATATCTACTGGTCCAATGCTCAGCGTCCGCTAGTTGCCATCCATATCTAAATTCTACTGCCCCGTAACCATTACTAACGGTCTCAGCCAATAATTCTCCGGAATATAAATTAAATCCTGTATGCCCTTTAACCTCAATATATCTAAATCTACCATAATTTACTTCATCCTTAACGTCATCAAACGAAATTGATTTTTTCTGACCCTGGATAGTTGAAACCGTAAATAGTAGCATAAAACCCAAAAAGAATCCTTTTGACATCAAGCTTATCTCAGCTTTAAAAAAGGTTAAATTCCAACTCATTAAAAAGTTTTTTATATACTGTTTATGTTAAATAAAAAATCCATTATAGCTCAAAGTATAATGGATTTTTTCTTTATGATTGTTGACCCACAAGGATTCGAACCTTGACTGGCGGTACCAAAAACCGAAGTGCTACCGTTACACCATGGGTCATAGTATTGAAATATCTCAAAGATCCTTTCAACCTTTAACTGCCCTATTTAAGCAGGCGCAAATTTAAAACAAAGTTTTTGTTTCACAAAACAGTTCTTTTGATTTTTTTCATCAACCCATTAATTCCAACTATATTCCATTTTATTTACTAAATTCGCCTCAGTTTTAAAACTCATCTATGCTTTCGTTTGATTATAAAAAATTCAACACCATCCTTGGTTGGCTTATCTTTGGCATTGCGCTAACAACCTATGTTCTAACCCTTGAACCTACCGTTAGTTATTGGGATTGCGGGGAATATATTGCCACCTCTGTAAAACTTGAAGTTGGTCACCCTCCGGGAGCTCCATTATTTCAAATGATGGGTGCGTTTTTTGCCATGTTCACCTCTGATTCTTCACAAATTGCCATGATGGTGAACTTTATGTCGGCACTGGCGAGCGCATTTACCATTCTTTTTCTTTTTTGGACCATAACTGCTTTGGCGAAAAAAGCAGTGATCAAAACCTCTGGAGAATTAAACAAAGGAAATTCAATTGCAATTTTAGGAAGCGGATTGGTTGGAGCACTGGCCTATACCTTTTCAGATAGTTTTTGGTTTAGTGCTGTTGAGGCAGAAGTATATGCGATGTCATCATTTTTAATGGCTTTATTGTTTTGGCTCGCCTTACATTGGGAGGCAGAAATGGACAAGCCTCGCGGTAATAAATGGCTGCTATTGATTAGTTTCATCGTAGGGTTGTCATTTGGAGTTCACATTCTTTCGTTACTGGTGATTCCTTCAATTGTGTTTATCTATATTTATAAGAGGTATCCTTCACTTAATATAAAAGAATTCATTTTTGCTAATTTGATTTCTATTCTGGTTCTGGCTTTTGTTTTCAAATTGCTGTTCCCATATACCTTGTCGTTTTTCAGTGCATCAGAACTATTCTTTATTAATTCACTGGGCTTGCCGTTTAATTCTGGAAGTATCATCGCAGGTGTAATTCTCGTGGGTCTGTTTTATGCTGGCCTCAGATATACGAGAAGGAAAAAACACTATACAGCCAACCTGTTATTGTTATCGGTATTGTTTATCATGATCGGTTTTTCGTCTTGGTTAATGTTACCTATAAGGGCAAATGCCAATACAACAATTAATGAAAACAATCCATCCAGTGCAAGAGAATTACTCGCTTATTACAACAGGGAACAATACGGTGATGCCAATGTTTTTTATGGATCTTATTACTCAGAAACAGGAGAGAGGGATAAAGCAAATCCTACTCTGGACGCCAAACCAAAATACGAAAAGGACGAAAAAGCAGGTAAATATATAATTGTTAACAATTATAAAGATGCTATGCCTAATTATAGCGACAAACACAAGGGAATCATTCCTAGAATGGTAGATCCAACTGAAGGGGTGGTGCAAAATTATAAAGCGATAGCGGGTATCCCTCAACGGTCTAAAAGAAGGCCAACTTTTGGAGAAAATCTTAGCTTTATGGTCCAATTCCAGTTTGGCTATATGTATGGTCGGTATTTTATGTGGAATTTTGTAGGCAAGCAGGACGATATTCAAGGAAATCTTGACAATCACGGTAACTGGTTGAGTGGCATTACTCCTATTGATGAAATATTTGTAGGAACGCAAAAGAATTTACCCAGCGAAATACTTGATAATAAAGGAAGAAATACTTATTATTTCCTTCCACTAATATTAGGCCTTATTGGTTTACTCTTCCATATCAAAAACGATATGAACAATTTTTATATATTGTTGCTCTTCTTTGCCTTTACAGGATTAGCCATTATATTTTACACCAACCCAAAACCATTTGAGCCCAGAGAGCGTGACTATGCGGTGGTAGGCTCGTTTTATGTATTTGCCATTTGGCTTGGTTTTGGCGTATTGGCTATTTATGAAAAATTGAAGGATAAAATCAAAACACCTCTTATGCCAACTATACTCACTATGGCCTGTCTTTTGGCTGTTCCTGTAATTATGGCAAAAGAAAACTGGGATGATCACGACAGGTCGGGAAGATATACTACCTGGAACAATGCCAAATCCTATCTGGATTCTTGTCAGGAAAATGCGATCATGTTCACCATTGGTGATAATGACACCTTCCCTCTTTGGTATATGCAGGAAGTTGAAAATTATCGTACCGATATAAAATTAGTGAATACAAGTTTATTCGCCAAAGACTGGTATATAGATCAACAGAAAAGAAAAACTTATGATGCAGATCCCGTCCCCTCTCAACTCACTCATGATGATTATAAAGAAGGGTCCCTGGATGTTGCCTATCATTATCCATATGCCTTCCCTCAATTCAAGGATTCAATAGTTGACATCAAGTTCTTTATGAAGTGGATTCAGAGTAAAGACAGCAGAACTTATATTGACTTTGAAGAAAACGGTCATCCGGAAAAGGTATATCCAACGACCAAACTGAGGATCATGGTGGATAAAGAAGCCGTGCTTAGAAATGGGATTGTGGCAGAAAAAGATTCTGCTTTGATAGAGCCTTATATTGATATTCAAATAAGCGAATCTGCTTTGATCAAGAACAGAATTCTTATGCTTGATATTTTAGCTAACAACAATTGGGAAAGACCGCTTTATTTTACGGGAGGAGCTCAGGCCGACCAAGAGTATATCTGGCTAAAAGATTATTTACAACTCGATGGGCTGGCCTACAAATTTGTACCCATAAAAACGCCTAATACGCGAAGGAGTTTTATGGATATGGGTAGAATAGATACAGATGTAATGTATACCAATGTAATGAAATGGTCATGGAAAAATTCAAATGCTGACATTTACCTTGATCCCGAATCAAGAAAGAATGGCATCTCATTTAGAAATAGCCTGGGTAGGCTTGCCGATGAGCTGATCAAGGAAAATGATTTTGTCCGGGCGGAAGAAATTCTGGATCTTTCTTTGGATAAAATGCCAATGAAAGAATATGGGTATTTTAGATTAGTGATTGGCCATATCGAATCATACTATAATATTGACAGGCCTGAAAAAGCAAGAAAAATCGTAGAATTTCTAATTCAGAACTTTAATGAACGAATCTATTTTTACAGCGGAGTGAGTTCCTATGAGCTTACTCAAAATTTTAGCGATCTTGAAGGTACACTTGATCTGTATAAATATATTATCGCAACCTGTGTGGAATTGGATACAAAGGAATATTCGGATAAACTAAAAGATGATTTTATGGAAGCTGTAAAATTACTGGAGGTTGTTCTGGAGGAGTAATTCTTCATTTAATTTATTTTTTTTAACTTGTATTGGTAATTTATACTCCTTATTGAAAATATGAAGTCCTATTTGGTAAAAACCCCACGTCTGGTACAAAAATTCTTCCATAAATATTCATGGCGGATAAGTACGCGAAAAAAGGAAATCTACCTTACTTTTGATGATGGTCCGGTGCCTGATTTTACACCTTGGGTTTTGGAAATCTTAAAAAAGTATGATGCCAAAGCGACATTTTTTTGTGTGGGACAAAATATTAAAAAATATCCGCATATATACCAACAGGTTCTTAAGGATAATCACCGCGTTGGAAATCACACCTTCAACCATCTAAAAGGCTGGAAAACCTCAACCGAAAAATATATCAAAAACATCCTCAAAGCGGAAGCTTATCTTGAAGATGCCTCACAGAATCAAGGGATAAAACTTTTTCGACCTCCGCATGGCAGACTAAAACCCATACAGGCCAAAATTCTTCGTGAAAAAGGATATAAAATTATTATGTGGGATGTGCTAACCGGTGATTTTGACCAAAGCCTAAGCAAGGAACAATGTTTAGAAAATACTTTAAAACACATCAAAAATGGAAGCATAGTGGTATTTCACGACAGCGGCAAATCATTTAAAAATCTAGATTATGTGCTTCCAAAGGTATTGGAGCATTTTAAACAAAAAGGGTATAGGTTTAGGTCTTTATA
>RCNC010003236.1_pt1 | contig 10679 bp, 9 predicted proteins | sample 2041301 | NCBI WGS metagenome assembly RCNC01 (sample SAMN09708231, study PRJNA481090) | Marine sediment metagenome, whole genome shotgun sequencing project. | biome: marine sediment; feature: ocean; material: sediment; isolation source: Sewage treatment plant 13A marine sediment (STP13A) ... | reverse complement strand
GCCTCCAAAGACTTGCTACCCGGTGGTTGGCCTACCTTCCGAGGCGGGATTCACACCCGCTGAAATACACGACCTTGCCCGGCCGCACAGTAAATCCGTCCCCTTTTCTCTCCATTTTCTCTCTCAACAAATATCTCTATTTTCCAGTCAGGGAAGTCGACGGAACCATGAGCAATGTGGTGATGAGTAACAAATAAAGAGTTCTCTTATTCCCTCCATCAATTCGATATGTTAGTGGATAGTTCGGTAGCCTACTTACATTAATGCCATCAAGCGAGGTGTCGAGGCTCGTGTTAGAATATCTGTTTATGGGTAAAATAGGGTGCTGCAGCTGATTATTTACTGAAAAACCCCCGAAATTAAGTTAAGAGCTTATTTTGTAGCAATTGTTATCTTTTATAAGCCAGAGAGGTCTCAATTCAATGCAAGATGATTTATTGTCTTGTTGTTGACTACCAGCTCCCTGTACATTGTTGTTTCAAGGTAAAAGCACAACCGTTTAGCTGATGAGAACACTTTATGAGAATCGCAATTCAATACACGTTCGCTATTTTATCGCTTACCTTTTATGGCGGTCAGGTCTGACCCTACATGGCGGCCCTGTCCCCCGTGTATCTGGGGATAATAATAGCGATTGGATTTCTGACACTGCTGATCATCCGCCAGTTGCTCGTTAAGAGGATCATTGACAATGCTGATCCCCTTGAACAGCCGATGAGAGCCTTTCTACTTGAATTATTCATCTGCTTTTGTGCAGCCTTCGTAATCATGGCTTACCAGAATCGTGTGCTGCATTTTCCGTTGGAAAACACCGTCTCGCTTCTCATCGGCTGTATTATTGCAGGATTTTTCATAGGGCTCAATTCCTCACTTATCAAGGAAAGAGAGGTTATTTCCAACGCCGTAAAAGCTGGAGCGTTTGGTTTGCGGTCGATAAAGTATTCACCAATCACCCTGAAATTCACCTTAATTGCAACAATGACCTTTGTTTTTGTGTGTCTGGTGTTGATTATGGTCTTCTCCCGTGATGTTGAGTGGCTGGCAAACACACCCCGGGATGCTGATTCGATAATGAGCGCCCAGTTATCGGTGATCTATGAAGTTTTGTTTATCATGGGCGTCCTGATGATTCTGATCTTCAACCTCATCATTTCCTACTCACAAAATCTGAAGATCCTTTTCAACAATCAAACGGTCATCTTGAAGAAAGTCCGGCAAGGAGACCTCAGGAGCAAGGTACCTGTGGCCACGCAGGATGAATTCGGAGTGATCGCAGAACATACCAACCACATGATTGATGGTCTCAGGCATCGCTTCGAGTTGATGGACTCCCTCAAGCTTGCAGAAGAGGTCCAGCAAAATCTTCTACCGACAAAGAATCCATCCCTACAAGGCTACGATGTGAGCGGAACCTCCATTTACTGTGACCAGACAGGGGGAGACTATTACGACTATTTTCCTCTGCCGGACGGTAAACTGGGCATCACCGTTGCCGATGCCTGCGGGCATGGTGTTGGGGCCGCCATGCTCATGACCACGGTTAGGGCATTTTTAATTTCTGCAGTGGAAAATTATACGGATCCTGCAAGCTTGTTAAATGAGATCAACAAATGGATCACCAAGGACTGCGAAACCAGCGGTAACTTTACCACGATGTTTTTTTTGGAGTTGGATCCGCAGACACAGATATTACGCTGGGTGAGAGCAGGAAACGAGCCGCCGCTTCACTATCACAGACAATCCGGTCTGGTGACGAAACTTGAGGGTGTTGGGATTGTTCTCGGTATAGTTGAATCATATACTTTCGAGAATCAGTCCACTGATGTCCAGAAGGGAGATATCATCATGATTGGCACCGATGGTATATTTGAAACGAGAAACCAGGACAACTCCGTCTTCGGGCAGGAGAAAGTGTGCGAAATAATTACTCAACACAAAGAGCAACCGGCCGCCGTCATACAGAAAACCATCGTGTCAGAGGTGAAAAGCTTTCGCGGCGAAGTGAGCCAGGAGGATGATATCACGCTTGTCGTTATTAAAGTGTATTAGTTACGACTTGATCTGACAGTTACCAGATTTTTAGAAACACAAAAGAACACAAAAAGCACAAAAGGGGACAGAACTATTTTAATAAACACTAGATGGTAGATTCATCTTCAAAGTGCACTATCAGAGGTAGGAGGTTAGTCAATAAATAACCCGTCCCCTTTTTCTCCTTCTTTTTCTCTTTTAAAGCGTCGAGACGATTGTCTACATTGTAAATGCGACGAGTTCTTTCAAAACTATAGCAAGAGTTGACCTCGTTCTGCTATCGCTTAACCGCCCAAGTGAAGTTTGTATTTTGCACCGTTAGAGAAAATGCATGAACCTGCCCCCTGTCGTGGGGTGTTCATCTGGTACTCACAGCTCATGTATCCACCCTTTGCGCTAAAGGCACTGGCGACGCCGCGCCGCGAATCATCCGATACTCGCGTGGCCTCTCCTGTATACGTTTCTCCTTTGTAGCTAAGATTGAATCGACCTTTTCCTGTCAACATGTTGGTAACCGTGCCTGATACCACGCCAGTTTCGGCAGCCAGTTCATTGTCCGGATATAACCGAGCAGAAATGGTTATAGGGCCCACTTTTTTTGAGATGCCTGGGGTGGCAACTTCTCCGCCATAGATCGGCTGTGCTGTTGGATAGACCGGGTTTCCATATCGATCCATAGGAAGCACGTAACAGCCGCCCAGCATGACAGTTAACGCCAAAACTTTCAATGCAGACCTCAGTGGTGTTTTCATTGTCTCCCTCCTGAAATTTGAGCAAAGTCACGTACAATATGTAAAGGACACAACTCTATAGCACTTGTTACTCACTCCGTGAAATTACTCTACGTAACTAATCACATCTTCTACAGCACACCTTAACCACAAAACCTAACATGTAAACAGATCAATTTTGCGGGTAGAAGATTTAAAAGTGATTCCTAATCTTTAACGACACGCGTGCCTTCGAAGGATACAAAGAGGAGAATTGGTAATGCTAGATATCTGGTACTTAGGCACAGTTGAGCACGGTGACCAACCGCACCCATCATAGATAAAAATCAAACTGCTTGCCTGAGAGTTGGAAGATAACGCGGATGTTCTTCTTGCATTTTCGTTGGGAGAAAGCTGGAAAGCTTCCAAAGGCTCTGAAAATAAGCTCCACAGTTAGGTGGAGAAAGGACGAGATCGAAAAATGATTAAAGATTAACAGGATAAGTAATTTGAAACGGATAGAAAAAGTAATTTTTCAAACAATTTTCAAATAAAAACAAAAAAGGGTCTAAGCGGAAATAGCCTAAACCCTTTATTTTATTGGTCGGGATGAGAAGATTTGAACTTCCGACCTCTTGTCCCCCAGACAAGCGCGCTAACCAGGCTGCGCCACATCCCGATACTTTTTAAGACCGTCTGCTACCTATTAAAACATTCAATATCATGTACTTAGATCACATTTTGGTGTAATATACTTTAGTCAACTGGTTCAGAAAGTATCATCAAATATCGCTGAATCTCGCCACAAAAGTACACTAAAATGGGAGTTCAATCACATGAAAGCAAACTTCACAGACAGAACGCTACTATCTATCAAAAAACCCAAGTGTGGTCAACTAGAAATAATAGATACAGTTCCACCGTTGGCAGCAGTCACCGGGCAACTCGGTAACAAGGTGGGAAAGAACACCAAAACGTTTTTTGTGCAATATCGTATGGATGGAAAACGCAGACAATGCGCCCGTATTGGCAAACCGTATAACCCATAAGTGTCAACACGGCAAGAAGATGTCCTTTGCCAATCTTATTCATTTAAGCGAATGCCTAATTTTAGACTCTTCCTGTAAAGTTAAAGTTTCAGGTGGGTTGGACAGTTGGCTGATATGAACTCAGAGGTATACAGAAATAGTAATAACTAACGACAAACGTACGGATTTGAAATCTTGGAATTGGCAGTGTTAACGCTCATGTTTACCGGCTGGTGTGGAGTGATAGCGTAGTACCAGTTCGTGTAAACAAATGTTATCCGTTTTCTATAATTGAGTAAGTGATTCAGTATTAATTACATTGCAAAACTCACCATTGAGGCTTGCGATGTGAACAGCATGAATGTCTTCAGCGATATATATCTTTCCGTCAGGGCCCTTTCTATCGAATGTCGCAGTGGCATCTGAAACAAGCATAACTTTGAATTCTAAATTTCCAGCCATCCGAGTAGTTGTCGAAACACAATGATCTGTTGTTAGACCAACAATCACGATATGCTCTATACTATTATCTCTCAGATATAATTCAAGTTCAGTACCGATAAAAGCACTGTTTACTGTTTTTTTTAAAGATAAGCTCACCTTCCATCGGTGCAGCTTCCGGTTTGAATTGACATCCAGGCAATTCAGGCCGCAAAGGTGAACCAGGTTCAACAGAACAATGCTGGATGTGTATTATGGGCCTTTTGTCATTTCGCCACAAACTTATCAATCGTGAAATATTTGCTTCGGCGTTAGGATTATTCCTTCGCCCCCCATTTGGGATCGTTAAAGCCTTGCTGTACATCGATGATTAATAATGCGGTCTTTTTCAAGATTGATTCTTTCATTTTTCTTTCTTTCTTCTTTCTGTGACTGTTTCTCCACCAATACCCCAGCTGTCTGTATCTACCTCTTCAATTACAACAACTGTGGTCTCGGGATTCTTGCCAAGTACATTTTTCAACAATTCCGTTGCTCCTTTTATTAATTCAGCTTTCTTTTCAGGAGTAACATCTTCATTTGTGATTTTAATGTTAACGAATGGCATTATATCATTTCCTTTTAAGGGAATCAGGTTTCGTGAAAACATTTATTCTTTTATCAAACTGTTGAAAACATATCCAGTGGTAAGGTTAAGTGGGGGTAGGTTATGTGCGGTTTAGATGTTTCCTTCTAAGTAACAAAGTCCATAACTTGTCGATTATTCATCAAATGTTCTTTTTGTTACTTTTATAATAAATGCCGGGATTTTTTGGCCCCGGTTGGGATGCTGTGAAGTTACACTTTCAGGTGGGGTGAGCAATTCGTTGATAGAACATCAGAGGTGTAAAGGAACAAGCTAAAGCTGAGGACTAGTTACTTTCCCCTATAAAATCAAGAGCATTACTGGGCTGGGGAGAATTTGAGATAATTAAATGATCGGAGTGGCAATCTAAAGTGAGGTGCATTGTCCATGTTCAAATTACCATTTCAAGCTGTTGAAGCTTTAAGAGCTACTACAGTCATATCATCAAATTGTGGAAGGTGTTTTTGATGTTGCATCACTGCATTGAATAGTCCAGCGCCTATAATTGATACCGATTGATCTTGCATGTTGCATATAGTGCGCAGCATCCCTTGTATGCCAAACATTTGGTTTTGTTGGTTTATGGCATCAGATATTCCATCTGTGTAAAGCACCATTATGCTGTTATCTGAGAGATCGATAATTTGCTCGTCTAAAATAACTATATCAAAAACACCTAATACCTGACCTTCCCCCTTGTGTAGATGCTTTACAGAACCCTTATAGTCGATCAAAATTGGCAATTCATGACCTGCACGTGTATAGATGAATTGATGCGTTTTTTTGTTCAGGATACCGAGAAGAATTGTTACGAAGATATCTTTATCATTCAACTCCAATAGGTGACCATTAACCCGTTCAAGTACTTTCTTGGGTGATACTTTGGGATTGATTTCTGCACGGAGAAAGCTACGAACCATAGCCATAAACAGAGCGGCAGGAATCCCTTTGTCAGCAACGTCGCCAATCGCAATTGCAAGCGAATCGTCCCCTAAAGGTATAAACTCATAAAAGTCTCCGCCTACTGTTTTTGCTGGAATCGAATTCGCATAAATCTCATATCCTTCCAGGTGCGGAATTGATCTCGGCAACATGCTTTTCTGGATATCGCTTGCAACTTTTAACTCATGATCCAATTTGACGAATTGCTCAAGTTGAGCAACCTGCTCTGCTACTCTATATTCAAGCTTCTCATTCCATTGCGCAAGTTCATCCGACTGTTCTTTCAACTTGCGACTTTTCTCATTTATTTCATTAAAAAGTCTGACGTTCTCGATTGCAATGGAGGCTTGATCAGCAAAAGCCGTCAAAAGTTCCAGTTGTTTATCTGTAATCGGATTAACCTCAAAACGGCGGATGAGAATTGCCCCGATTGCCATATTTTCACGCAATAGTGGAACGATACAGACACTTCGGTGGCCGTGTTTCTTCGCAATAGCAGACCCATCAGGAAATTCAGCTTCAAGAGCTTGCAGGTCGAGCAGACGAATTGTTTTACAATCCTTAACAGCACGACCTGTCACCCAGTCTCTGGTAATCCGCTTTTTTCTACCTTTCGGCCACATCTGTGTTGGCCCAAACTTTGCGACTAATTTGAGATCATCGCCTTCGACTTGAAAAATCAAAGCGTCTTTTGCTTCGCATAGTCGAGCTGCATTCTCAGCCACTGTGTCTAGCAGGGAATCTAAATCGGAAGGAGAATCTGAGATTGCACGAAGGATTTCGGTGATGGCCCTTTTTTGTTGAATTGTCTCTTCTAATATTTGTCCCTGCTTTTCAACGTCACCGAGAATATTTTCAAATACTCGTTTTGTTGAATCACTCGATTGAGGTAATAACTCCTTCAACTGGCAGATTCGCAATTCAAGCAGGCTGCTCGGCTCAGTAGTTTTAAATTTGGTCGCATAGGGGATATCACCAAACTCAATACCACCGAAATATTCACCGAGCTTATATGTAGCGAGAGACGATTCTCGACCTTCTAAATCAATTGCAACAGCCTCTACCTGACCTTTGAGGATTAAATAGAGCAATTCACATCCGTGCGAGTCATGAAGAACTATAGCATCACTGGGGTAAGAATGGATCGCACCGGTTTGCACGATTATATGGGATTCCTCAAGGGTAAAGCCCAAATCGACCAGCATGGTTTCAGAATCTTTCGCCATCATCTATCCTCTACGCAAAGATTCTCAATATTGTTGCCGATGATAGAAAGGCCATTTTTGATGAATATCAATAGTGATGATCCTGATTAAGCATGTCACCAAAAGCACCAGCAAGTTGTTAGACAAACTAGTAACAGAATTATAAAAACAAAGCAATCCAATCAATTATTAAAATCTAAACCATTGTTGGAGCAAATCGGTAGGAAATCTATTGCTATCTGAGATAAGAACAATATGCAATGTCTGATGTGGCAATCTTAACAATGCGTCACAATTCTCGATTCAACATTGTGCTTATTACCCACTTTTAGGTTGCTCGTCTGTCAGGTTGAGCTTATTCCTGTAAATCTTCGGAGCGGAAATCATGAAGATGACTTCCAAATCCTGTAGAAATTGATAATCAGAACATGTCAAATTAACCTGCGGTATGTATACTTGAATAAATCAAACTTGAGCTGTGGCGAGACCACTATCAGTGGTTATTCCAAGGAATCATTTTTACTATTGAGGCCTGATCTTATTGGAATAGAATTTCTCCTTTAACTCAACGATTTTTACTAAATTGAGACTAATTAAGATTAATCCGACCCACTTCTAATCATATCAATTTAATATCTTTGAAATTTACGCGCACGACTAGCTGTTAAGTTTTCAGTAATGCTAATAAAAACGTTAAATATTTACAGGAAGAACCCTCAATTGCATAATTAATAAGAAATATGAAACTTTGAAGTGGCAATGTTAACGACTAAGCTAAGCGGCGGCGGTTAACCCTCCGCTGGAGAGTCTTGTTGACCATCGGCCTTGAATCCGTCGTGGAAAGTAACGGCACCCTGCGGAGTGTACCCGTCGAAAGACAGAGCAAAAAACACCTCCGGTGGAATATTCTCAACCATAAGCTCCGAGGAGTTAGTGAAACCGAATTGTCTGTAGTATTCTGGATGTCCTACGAGACAACATCCTTGAGCATTCAAATCTCTCAGTCTTGATAAACCTTCCTGTATCAGAGCCTTGCCGATCCCCTGCTTTTGGTATTCGGGCAGCACCGAAACAGGTCCAAGTCCATACCAGCCTGGCGTGCCATCGGATATGGTCACAGGGGAAAAAGCAATATGCCCTATCACACTACCTTCCAATTCTGAAATTAGAGATATTGTGAGTGCATTTGCTATACGTAGCGACTCGATGATAAATTGCTCTGTGTGATTGCTGATCTCCAAAGTCTTGAATGCTGCAATCGTCACGTCAGTTATGGCATCAATATCGGCACTCGTCTCGTTCCTGATTATGATTTCTGGTTTCACGTTTTTTTGTTTAATGGTTGTGATGTGACTATCGGAATTGATAGTTTTTCATTATCTTCATCAAAAACAAACCGATCTGGTGGAATATCAACGGTACAATTTAAAAATTGATACCAAAGAGTTTGACATCCACTTAGAGTAAAGAGTGTTGAGATCAATAAACCGATAAATAATTTTTTTTCCATATTCAATTGTTTTTGAGTTTGTTTAGTCCGCAAGTTTGGGTGTTATACAGAAACTAAATAACTCCAAGTTCTCTTCTCTGTATTGAAATTACAGGAAATTAAATTGTATTCTAATCTACTAGGTATCTAAATAGATAGAAAGGCGTAGTTTGCTCTTACTAGAAGAGGGAGTTAAAGATTATTCCAAACAATCATCGGGAGCAACTACACAACCCATAAACTTCGGATGGTGGATCAATCAAAACTTCAACAGGTGGAGAGAAGATAGCCTTTGCCAATATCATACATTTAAGAAAATTTGCAACTTTAGACTGTTCCTGTGAAGCTATAGAACCCAAGAACGTCTGTGATTTTCTGGCTATAAATAAGAAACTTGCAGGACATATCATTATTAATGCCCATATTTTTAAGATAAGGTCTTTAGACCAAATGATTAGGAAAGATCGTGAACTCGTTTGATCCTGAAGAAGTAATCGTCAGATAGGCCGAAGTAATTAGCAAGCTTCAATCCAGTGTCAGGATCAATCTCAAGGTTACCTTCGATAATTTGGTTTAGTAACACTTCATTGATGCTCGTGGCCCTGGATACTGACTGAGTAGTCAGTCTAAAAGGATCAAGAAATCTATCCTTTAAGATGTTGCCGGAATGTTCTCTATATTTATCGATCGACTGTGCCATTGATTCCAACTTTTTTTCACCGATTCAAGAGGAGTATACCCATACAATATGAAGTTAAGAGGCGTCTTTTTTGATGAGTCTTCTTAATTGATCCAGCTTGACCTGTTGATCATAAGAATTCTTTTTGTTGAATTTTACTCCTACAATCATCTTGTAAATTGATTCTGTATTAATATCTTTGTTTTTTCCAGCCCATATAATTTCAACTGGAAGATTATAGATTTTCAATCCAGAATTATCAATAATATCTATAGCCATTATATCAGGAACTTCACGCTCACTGGCGCATCCAAACGACAAGCCCCCTTGGCTGAAATCAAAAACACGGCAAATACATTGTTGATTTATAACAATAGTGTTTTCAGGATGGAGTCTCTTGTATTTGCGATGATTCAAAGAACTGGAATCCATAAACAATTTTAGATTAGATACTTAAAGTATTAGAGAACGGAGTTATCGTTATTGTTATCCTACTTAATTAGTCAGTATCTGTATTCAGTTACATTTATCCGCAACTTTATAGAGTGTTATACATACAATAGGCACCTCTTCTCTGTCGCTAATAAGAGACACTAACTAATAAGCTGTTTTAATGCAATTTATTTTTAATGAAATATACACAGGTGATTTAAGTAATCTGACCTTATTTCTGTGACGTTACACTATCTGGTGGGTTGACCTACTCGTTGGAAGCGAGGATTAGAGGCAGATAGTGGTGACCCTGGTAGCACAGTTTCCTTGCAGGCCGAACTCAAGAGACTGCGTAAAGAAAATAAACGGCTGAAACGGGAGCGTGAAATTTTAAAAAAGGCAGCCACCTTCTTCGCCAAGGAACAGGGGTAAGGTATCATTTCATTGATACCGCGAGGGAGGTTTACACACTTTTTTTACTATGTAAAGTAATGCGAGTCAGCCGTAGCGGTTATTATTATTGGAAAACGAAAAAGAAATCAAACCGCCAGCAGGAAAGGGAGCGGATCATCCCCAAGATAAAAGATATTCATCGCCAAGAGACATGCTCATTGATTTAGTAGAGAAAATGTCTGCTCAAATACCTAAGGAAAAACAAAAAACATTTAATGATTTGATGATAAAAAATATGGATTTAGATCGGCTTTCATTAATCATCCGTGACTCTATGGTAAAACATTTCACCGCAGAAGAGCTTTCAGCATTAGCCGATTTCTACGGTTCACCTGTGGGTAAGTCGGCTATGTCAAAATTTGGGAATTATATGGCGGAAGCTATGCCCCAACTACAATCATTGATGATAGAATCTGCACAAAAAACACAAAATCAAATGAAGAAATGAAAACAGAACCAGCCGTTCGAGTCCAACTCGCTGAAGTTCGCCAGTGAACTTACCGTTAGCGATAGAAAATCATATTTCTTTCGATTTATGATAACCTCAGTGGATTTAATGAAATGAAAAGGATTCATGAAGTCAAAGACAAATAAAAACGAAGGTATTGTATATTCCACAGAGTTTGGAAAAGTCTGTCCTAAAT
>RCNC010003235.1_pt1 | contig 10680 bp, 5 predicted proteins | sample 2041301 | NCBI WGS metagenome assembly RCNC01 (sample SAMN09708231, study PRJNA481090) | Marine sediment metagenome, whole genome shotgun sequencing project. | biome: marine sediment; feature: ocean; material: sediment; isolation source: Sewage treatment plant 13A marine sediment (STP13A) ... | reverse complement strand
CGACCTTGGTCGCACGAGTACGGCAAAGGGCGAGTGGTTATCCTGCGACATCGTCGAGCCCGGTAAAACGTCCGCCGAGCTAATGCCGCCACTGATCGAAAAAGCCCTGGCCGCATTACCAATACCGCGGCGCATGCGCTGGGGCGCTGGCGATGCCGAGTTTGTGCGCCCGGTGCACTGGGTTGTGCTTTTGCACGGCAACGATGTTGTCGACGCTTCGATCATGGGCATCGCGGCCGGCAATCTGTCGCGCGGCCATCGCTTCCATTGCGACGAGCCGGTCAAAATCAAAGCGCCTCGCGACTATCTCGTGTCGCTAGAGAAAAGCGGACACGTTATTGCTGACTTCGAACGACGCCGGGAACTGATCCTTGCCGGTGTAACCGCAGAAGCCGAGCGCGTGGGCGGCGAGGTCGTCGATGCAGAATCACTGCTTGATGAGGTCGCGGCGCTGGTCGAGTGGCCCGTTCCGGTTACCGGTGCATTCGATGAAAAGTATCTCGACCTGCCGCGCGAAGTTGTTATCTCCACACTAACGAGCCACCAGCGATACTTCGCGGTCGCCGACAAGAGCGGTAAGTTGTTGCCGCACTTCATTACGGTCGCAAATCTCGAAAGTAAGGATCCCGACCAGGTGCGCGATGGTAACGAGCGCGTCATTCGACCGCGGTTGGCGGATGCTGCCTTTTTCTGGGACTCGGATCGCCGCATGGGCCTTGCTGCACGACAAGAGGCGCTCCGCGAAGTTATTTACCAGCGCGGTCTTGGCAGTCTCGGCGACAAGGGCGACAGAACAGCGCGGCTCGCAGGGTCGATCGCTGCCGCGCTCGATGTTGACGCTGAAGTCGTTCAGCGCGCCGCGGCGCTTTGCAAATGTGATCTGCTGACCGGCATGGTTGGCGAGTTTCCTGAGCTGCAAGGCACGATGGGTCGCTATTACGCCGCAGCAGAAGGCGAGCCGCAGGCCGTTGCGGCCGCCATCGGTGACCACTACCGCCCGCGTTTCGCGGGAGACGCGCTACCGGCCTCGGTCGACGGACAAATTCTTGCGGTCGCCGATAAGCTCGACTCGCTCGCCGGAATTTTTTCGATTGGTAAGAAGCCTTCAGGTAATCGCGACCCGTTCGGCCTGCGCAGATCGGCGCTGGGCATCGTCCGGATCCTCGTCGAATGCGACCTCGACATCGATCTGAAGGCGCTTATCGGCGAAGCCGTTGACGCGCAGCCCGATGGCAAAATCGAGAAAACGGAATTGTGCGACGCGCTGTACACGTACATTACCGACCGCCTGCGCCGCTACTTTCTTGATCGTGACACAGCGCTCGCAACAGAGACGTTTGATGCGGTTCTTGCTCGAAGCCCATCGTCACTGGTCGACTTCGGTCGACGCCTCGATGCCGTGCAGGCCTTTATCCGGCTTGACGCTGCAGCGAGTCTCGCCGCGGCAAACAAGCGCATCGCCAACATTCTTCGCCAGGCGGGCGGCGACGGCATCGCCGCCGTCAAAGAAAAGCTGCTTGCCGACGAAGCAGAGCGCGCTCTTTGGGTGTCTCTGGGTGAAACAACGAGTATCGTTCGCCCCTTGCTTGACGCCGGCGACTACACGAAAGCACTAACTGAACTTGCCGGGCTCCGTGCTCCGGTCGATCTGTTTTTCGATGACGTCATGGTTATGGCGGATGACGAAGCATTACGGAACAACCGCCTGGCACTGCTTGGCGAGCTTCGCGCTTTGTTTCTCGATGTCGCGGATATTTCACGACTGGCGATTTAGTGCTAACCCTTCGCTCACTGATTTTCACCATCCTCCTTTTTGTTTCGGCAATTTTTGGTGCGGCGCTCGAGCTGATATTTTTTTGGGCGCCGTTTCGAGTGAAGTGGGGTATCGCCACTGGTTGGGCGCGGTTTTGCCTTTGGGCTGGCAAATTTTTTTGCGGTCTCAATGTTACGACCGAAGGCACAGAGAACATTCCCGACGAGCCCAGCGTCTTTCTTATCAAGCACACGACCGCGATGGAGGCCTACTGGCAGATCGCCGCGTTGCCGCCCTCAACCTGGGTGTTAAAGCGCGAGTTATTGTGGGTGCCTGTTTTCGGCTGGGCCTTGAGCATTGTAATGAAGTCCATCGCTGTCGATCGCCGCGCCGGCGGCCCGGCCGTGAAGCAAGTGCTTGCCCAGGGAAAAGACAGGATCGCCTCCGGCAAGAGCGTTTGCATCTTCCCGGAGGGTACGCGCATGGCGCCCGGCGAAACTCGTCGCTACGGTGTCAGCGGTGCTGCGCTGGCAAGAGAAACTGGTTGCCCGCTTGTTCCGGTTGCACACAACGCCGGTGACTTCTGGCCGCGCCGCGGTTTGCGCAAAATGCCGGGCGACATTCGTTTTTGTATTGGCCCGCCGATCGACCCGGCCGGCCGCTCTCCGAAAGAAACCAATAAGGTCGCGCAGGATTGGGTTGAGACCAAAATGCGCGAGATAAGTCGTTTATATAGAGGACCGGAAGATGAAAGCTAACGTTATCGCCCTTACCTTGTTGCTCTTTGTTCTTTCTGCCTGCGAAAAGCAGCCCGCCCCTGTCGGCTCGTCCCTGGCAGATGCGCTCGACACGATCACCGAAGAGAAGCTTTCGGCGCACCTCACGTATCTTGCCGATGACTCGCTCGAGGGTCGCGAAGCCGGGCAGCCCGGCTATGGTCTGGCGGCCACGTACGTCACGGAACAATATGCGGAGATTGGCCTTGAGCCCGGAGGCTCTGATGGTTGGTACCAGCAAGTTCCACTGGCTACCTACCTGATCGATCCCGATAGCCCGACGATGATTGTCCATCGTGACGGCGTCGATACCGCTCTTGAGTACAAAGAGCAATTCGCGATGAGTGGCGACCAGGTTCGCAGCGAGGGCTTTGTTCGTGCGGAGGTCGTCTATGTGGGCTTCGGGGTTCACGCGCCAGACTTTGATTACTCAGACTACGAAGGCATCGATGTTGAGGGCAAGATCATCGCGATGTTTGGTAACGCTCCGTCAACATTACCGGCCGACTACCGGGCGTACTACTCTTCCGGGCGCGTTAAGAGACAAGAGGCTGTGTCACGTGGCGCCATCGGTACGATCGCTCTGCGCTCGCAGCGCTCCGTCGAGAGCTATCCCTGGGCTCGCGTCAAGCAAACGTCTGGCAAAAAGCCCGGAATGACCTGGGTCGACTTGTCCGGGGCTGCCTCCGGCTACTTCCCGGAAATTGCGGGCTCTGTTTACATCAGCGTCGACACCGCCACGCAAATGATGGCCGGCACACCAATTTCATTCGAAGACGCACGTGCTGCGACCGAGTCGGATACGCCCGCCTCTGTGCCGCTGGGCATCGAAGTATCCCTGGCACGCAAGACAACGCATGAGCGCATCGAAAGCCCCAACGTCATTGGTGTCGTTCGCGGCACTGACCCTGAACTTGCAGACGAGTACGTAGTCTTCAGCGCGCACCTCGATCACACCGGCATCGGCGAACCGGTTGAGGGAAGTACCGATAAAATTAACAACGGCGCCTATGATAACGCGATGGGTGTTGCGTTAATGCTTGAGGCCGCCCGAGCTATTGCGACAGCGCCGCCGCGACGCTCCATCATGTTCATTGGGCTAACCGCCGAAGAGAAGGGCCTTCTTGGCTCGGATTACTTCGCGCATTACCCAACTGTGCCCAGCGCCTCAATCGTTGCCAACGTCAACCTCGACATGCCCCTGCTCCTGTTTCCCGCTTCCGAAATTATCGGCTTCGGCGCCGAGCACTCTTCGCTGCAGGCGCCGATGTCTGCCGCCGCCGCGGCCGAAGGTTTTGTGTTGGTGCCGGATCCGATGCCCGAGGAAAACTTTTTCGTCCGGAGCGACCAGTATTCGTTCGTCAAAAAGGGCATTCCCGCGTCATACCTCGATGTCAGTTCTGCTTCGAGCGACCCGGATATCGATGGTGAGGCGCTATACGAAGACCACCTCAAGAACCACTATCACAAACCATCGGATGACCTTAGCCGGCCGGTAGACTGGGATTCCGCCGTGCGCTTCGCGCGCGCCAACGCGCGTATCGGGCTCGCGATTGCCAATGACGACGCGCGCCCGACCTGGAATGAAGGCGACTTTTTCGGCGAGATGTTCGCGCCCGAAGACTAGCGCTCGTCAGCAAATAGCGCTGGCGTTGGTGGCAATGACAATAGCTCGGCCAGCGCCCGCCAGTCGCCCTCCGGATCTTCGTCCGGGTTGCGCGCACGCACGAAAGACAGAACCAGGTCTTCGCCCAGCACGTAGTTGATGCGGTAGGCGCGATAACGTGCCGTGAAGCCGAACCAGGCGTCGATACTTTCTGGTCCGACAAGCGCGTAGGTTGTCAGCCACTCGATCGTTCGCTCTTTGCTCCAGTCACCATCCAGGTAATGCCTTGCCGCCTCTATACCGGCGTAGCGCAGCTCTCGCGCTGCCTCTCGTACCGCAGCAGCGGTATCCAAATCAACTGTCCCGAGACCAGCGATTGGCACGATGACGTCACGCAGGAATGCCGTGCGCTCATCGCCCGGAAACGCCACCCTGGACGCAAGGTCGCCGCTGCCCTCGAAGATAATGCCTTGCGGAGAAAATAACGGTAAGACAGAAAACTCAACCCAGCCACGCTTTTGCAAATACTCGGCATCGAGCATGGTGCTAAACAGGTGGTGCCCTGGATACCCTTCGTGGCAGCCAAGGCCAATGGATGTGCCCAGGTACTTTGGCCGATCGAGGTTTACCTGGATAAGCCCCTGACCATTGCCCTGATACCAGTTGTACGCACCCCAGGGCTGCCCGGTTACGAACTCGAGTGAGAAGTTTTCGCCCTCAACCATCGTCACGTGTTGCCGCGTCCGCTCGCGGCAGGCCTCGAGACCTTTTCGAACAACCGCCTTCACCTTGTCTTCGGGGATTCTAAACTGCTGCAAAAATGCCTGGTAGCGCTCGTGCGGAGGCCCATCGCCTGGCAGTAGTGCATCAAGCTCCTGCAGCGCTTTGTCGTAATGCTCAACCGGAAAGCTCGGCGCGACGAAACCATAAACCGCTTTCGACTCTTCATCGAAACTCAGGGTCTCGCCGTTGCGCATGCGACTGATCGCAGCCATGGAGCCAAGGTGCGAAAGCAAGTAGTTGTGACGAAGCGCGACGTGCTTTTCTGCGCCGGACGTGTCCAGAGCCCGCAGCTCCGCAACCAGCTTGTCGGCAGCTGCCGTTATTGCGGCAAGATCAAGCGGCTCCTGCTTCGCCTGTTCGCGCCACTCAGCGGGCCCAAAGTAAGCGTCGACATAATCATCGTCGTGCTCTCCCAGCGCCAATGCCAAACGAACGTAGCTCTCGGCAATGGGGTCAAGCTGCGCCTCGAGGCTCGGCGTCTTCGCCGAACACGAGGCGCATATCGCGATGAATAATATTAGGGCGGTCTTTCGCATGTTGCGGCTACCAGATCTTCGCGCGCGCTTCCGGCGCCAGGTACAGAGCATCGCCCTCCTGGACATCGAACGCGTCATAGAAGGCCGGCACATTTCGCACCGCACCATTCGTGCGATACACCGCGGGTGAATGCGGGTCGGTTGCGATACGCTGTCGCAACGCCTCGTCCCGAATCTTGCTGCGCCAAACCTGGGCGTAACCGAGGAATACGCGCTGTTCTCCCGTAAAGCCATCGATGACCGGCGCTGCCTCACCCTGCAGTGACATGTTGTACGCGAGCAGGCCGATTCTAATGCCGCCAAGATCGCCGATGTTCTCGCCAAGCGTGAATTCACCATTGACGCTCAGGTCGTCGAGCGGCGTGAATTCGTCGTACTGCGCCACAAGCTTGTCCGTGCGTTTCTCGAATTCCGCACGATCATCGTCGGTCCACCAATTGCGTAGAGCGCCATCACCGTCGAAGGTGCTGCCCTTGTCATCAAAACCGTGGCCGAGCTCGTGGCCGATCACCGCACCGATCGCACCATAGTTAACGGCGTCATCCGCCGCAAGGTCGAAAAATGGTGCCTGCAGGATTGCCGCCGGAAAGACGATTTCGTTGCCTGCCGGGTTGTAGTAAGCATTGACCGTTTGTGGGCTCATGCCCCATTCGTTCTTGTCGACCGGGCCGCCCTGGCGACCAACCAGGCGCTGGTATTCTGCCAGTGCCGCTCGCTCCAGGTTGCCGGCAAGATCGTCTGGCTCAATACTGAGCGCGGAATAATCCCGCCACTCGTCCGGGTAGCCGATCTTTGGTGTGAACTTCGACAGCTTGTCGAGCGCTTCTGCCCGGGTTTCGTCACCCATCCACTCGAGCTCCTTGATGCTCTTCTCATAGGCGTTTATCAGGTTACCCACAAGCTCCAGCATGCGCGCCTTGGCTTCGGGCGGAAAATGCTCGGTGACGTATACCTTGCCAACAACCTCTCCGAGGGAGCCGTTGACGACATTAACGCCGCGACGCCACATCGGCTGCTGCTCCTCGATGCCGGATAGCGTTTTGCTATAGAAGTCGAAATCCTGATCATCGAGCTCTGCCGTTAGCCGCCCGGCCATGGTGTTAAGCGCCGTCCAGCGCAAGTAGGTCTTCCACGTGCCAATGTCAGTTGCCTGAATGATCTCGTCGAGCTCGCCGAGGTAGTCGGTCATGAAAATAACGACGTTGCCTATGTCAGCGATTCCTGCCTCGTCCAGGTAGCCCCCCCAATTGAAGCGCGGCATAATTTCGCCCAAATCTGCGAGCGCGACCTTGTTGTAGTTCTCGTCCCAGTTGCGCGCATCCTCCTTTTTGATGTGCTTGTCGGCAATGCGGGTTTCGAGCGCCATAACGGTGCTCGCCGCCGCCGCGCCGCCGTCAAAGCCGGCAAGATCAAACATCTTCTCGATATGTGCGACGTACTTGGCTCGAATTTCCTCGGATTTTTCATCCTCCGTGAAGTAGTACTCGCGATCCGGCAGCCCAAGCCCGCCCTGGAATACGTTCATGGCGTAGAATTTCGGGTCTTTCAGGTCTTCGAACTGTTCCACGTAGAACGGCATTTCAATATTGCGCTTGCCCGCGCTCGCCATAAAGACGGCCAGGTCCTCGTGGCTCGCGATCGCATCGATTTGACTCAGCAGAGGCTGCAGCGGCTTAACGCCTTTTGCGTTGCGGGCTTCCATGTCCATGTATGACTTGTAGAGATCGCCCACCTTTTGCTCGTCGGTGCCCTTTGCGAAATCTCCTGTCGACGAGGCTTCGATGATGGTCTTGACGTTTTCCTGCGCCTCTTCATACAGCATGTAACCGACGCCGTAGGACGCCTTGTCGGCAGGAATTTCTGTCTCCTCGACCCATGTGCCGTTAACGTAGGCGAAAAAGTCGTCGCCTGGACGCACGCTTGTGTCCATGGCTCCCAGATCGATTCCAGACTTTAGCGCCGGCGCCTCATCGGCCAGCTGCTGTGTGGCGGGCTGCTCTTGCCCGCAGGCGGCCAACACTAGTAGCGCCGAAGCGCCAAGAATGAGTTTGTTCACAGTTATCCCCTTGGTTTTTTGCGGCCGCTCTTTAAGCGCGGCCGCCTGTTAATTCAGGCGAACACATAATTCTACTCGATAGACCGGCATGGCTCGCATTAGTTTCGGCCCCGTCCGCTTACCGCTCTTTTTCATACAGCCCCTCAACAAACCCGGTGGCGCGGGGAAAGTCTTCAATCCAGCGCTCTATGTCAGCACGCATTTCCGCCGGCATGCGGTCTCGTTCAATCCGGCAGGCATCGGCTTTGCCGCCGCCGTAATTTTCAGGCTGAAGCCACAGCCCCGTATTTGCTGCAAACGCCAGATCGGTGAAGTTGACGGCGTCACCCCCGAGGATCGATCCGCGCCCATCTGCAAGCACCGTATCAACCTCGCTGAGCAGCTCCTCGATATGCAGAACCGACCTCGTGTAATGCTCATCTGTAACGGCGAATGCGCGACGTATTAGCGTGGCGAGAAGCGGGAAGATCAGCCGCAGAGCTTGTCGCTGCCATGCGGGAACCGCCGGGTTGTTCGCGCCCCACGCTTGCAGCGTGAGCTCGCGGTCATGCAACAAATGGGAGTAGATCCACACCTGCAGGTTTCGGCCATGTCGGTCGAGCCTGCCTTCCAGCTGCAGGCGCTCGGTGGTTGGCTCGAGAAACGCCATCTCCTGCGGTGAGCGCGCATTGTGCGCGCCCCAGAGGAAGCGCAGTATTTCCGGCGAGTTACCAATGACCGACTCGACAAGGCCTGTTCGCAGTCGAAGCTGCGGCACGGTTCTCCCTGTAAAAAACACACCCAGTGTGCCGCCCGACTGGCGCTCGGTGTACTCAAGCTGCATTCGATCCATGCACCAGCGCACCTTTTCGACGAAGTGGCTCGCGGCAATGGTCTCCAGCACGACGTCCGGCGTGGCCTCGGGCGCGGTCACCCCGCTGAGCACTATGAGCCAGCGCCACAGCAGCATCAGGGCGACGAGGAAGAGCGCTGTCGGCACCCCCGCGCCCATCCACGCCACAACGATCGGCAGGAGAAATAAAAAAACAGTGTGTATAAGTCGGCGCTTGCTGGTCATGCAGCAGATTGTAAACCCTTTCCCTTGCCGGCACGCAGCGCGGCTGGCAGGTACACTCGGACGCGATGCGAAACCCAAGCAACAGAAACTGGGCTGACGGGCTTGCCTGGCTGGCGGCGCGGCCGCGTGGGTCGGCGTTGCTCGCGACCGGCTTGCTTGCGCTGATTGCAATGATGATTCGCCCTCCCGTTATCGAGGGCTCAATGCTCGACCAGATTTCCGGGAGTAACGAAGGGCTGGAGGCTGCCATGCAGATTGCGCGAGCTTCCGGAGACGCGACGACGGTTGCCGTAATCGTTCGGCCGAAAACGGCGATCAACATTGCTGCGGTTTTCGACGACCTTGCCGTACTTCGACAGAAGCTTGCGTCGGTAAGCAATAGCGCCTCCGTTCGCTCTATCGACTCCGCTCGCGATCAGCTATTTCTGTACGACCTGGCTCCGACTGATTCAGTGCTCACGCTCACCAACGCATTGCGCGACAACCCGCTGGCTCAAACGATCATTAGTGCGGATGCGTCGGGCTTCCTGATTGTTATCTCTTCTTCGAGTAACGATGAGAAACAACTTCTGCGCGTACTTGGTGAGCATCGCTGGAACGGCGCCTACTCGGCTTATCGTGTTCTCGCCGGCCTCGAGCTCGAGCAGGATATCGCTGCCGGACTTGAACGGGACCTGCGTGTTCTGATTCCGGTTGCCATGTTTTTGATGTTGCTCGCCCTCTGGATTGCTTTCGGCCATTGGCGCGCGTTGCTATTGCCTATGTTCGCAAGTGTCGCCGCGGCGGTGGTTACGTTTGCGTTGTTTTCGGCGGCCAATGTAACGATTAACCTCGTTACCTTGCTCGCGCTGCCTATCGTATTGATTGTCGGGCTGGCGAACAGCTGCCACTTCCTTGCCAAATCCGACTCGCTTGCCGAAGGCCGCGAGAACATCGATGCTGCCGTTGCGCAGTCGTTGCAGCGGGTTGGCCCACCGTTCTTCTTCAGCAGCCTTACGACAGCTATCGCGCTCGCTTCGCTGGGGTTCAATGACTTTCCACCGATTGCGAACCTTGGTCGGCTATCGGCCGGGGCGCTGGTTATCGTTTATTTCCTCGTCTTACTCGCGGCGCCGCTTTCCTTGCGATGGTATCTGCAGGGCTCATCGCGGTCATGGCAGGAGTCCGGTGTTTTTCTGCGCCTGTCTGCCTGGCTTGCGCGCCGAAGAGCGCCGTTGAGCGCTGTTTTGGTGCTCGTGATGTTTGCCGGTGCCGTGACGGTCCCACTACTTTCCGTCAAGTCCGATCCACGTTCGTTCTTCCCGGACGGGTCTCGCTTTTCAGCGGCCATCAAAGAACTTGAGAAAGACTTTTACGTTTACTCTCCACTTCGAATTCTCGTGTCGCCAGTAAGCGATGAAGGTGATCCCCTGCTTGCCCTGCAATTCTCTAGCGCGCTGCGCGGTGAGCTTGAGGAGCTCTCGGGCGTTCGGCAGGTTACTCTGCAGCCCGCGGAGAACGCGGGCGGCGCCTTTGTCTTGACGGCGCTACTTGCCGCAAGGGACGAGCTGCCAAATGTTGTCGCATGGCTGGACGAACAGAAGCCGACACTCGATGATCGCCTGGACCTTGTCTACAGCAGCGTGCTGATTGTTTACAACACGATTGATGAGCGGGCGACAGCGTCCTTGTCACTGGCGCTGGCCTGGTCCGTCGCTCTTATTTTCGGCGCCATCCTGTTGGTGTTCCGTTCGCCGCGCGCCGTTTTCAGCACCATGCTCGCCAACGCTGTGCCGTTAGCAATCGTTTGCGGTGCGGTCTGGCTTATCGGCGACCCCTTAAACCTGGTGACTCTGTTTGTGTTTTTGGTTGCGCTCGGGGTGATGGTCGACGACTCGATACATATACTTTTCTGGCGCACCGACGTGGCACCGGTCGGCGGCAGCAGCATAGAATTCAGCGTCTTGTTGAGCACTGCGCTGCTGTGTCTTGGCTTGCTGGTGTGGCAGTTCAGCGACTTCCCGACAACCCGGCAATTCGCCGGCTACTGCGCGCTTGCGCTCGGCGGCGCCGTCTTCAGCAACCTGACGGTATTGCCTTACTTGTTGGGGCGAGCAATTAACCGCGACGGCGC
>RCNC010003234.1_pt1 | contig 10681 bp, 8 predicted proteins | sample 2041301 | NCBI WGS metagenome assembly RCNC01 (sample SAMN09708231, study PRJNA481090) | Marine sediment metagenome, whole genome shotgun sequencing project. | biome: marine sediment; feature: ocean; material: sediment; isolation source: Sewage treatment plant 13A marine sediment (STP13A) ... | reverse complement strand
AGAGGTCAAAGGAGCCTATGACGTGATGGAAAAGATCTTCAAAACTAAATGATTTCTTCCTCTTATTTTCTGATCCTTAACTTTATAAAGCTTTTTAGGTATTGCTCTTTTTAATATCCTTAACATTCAGCTGAAGGCTTGTATTTCCTCTGAAAACATTCTCTTCAATGGTAAAACAAATATCAAATTGCGTTCCGTTTTGCAATACATCAGAATTATGCGATTGATTAAATGCGATAGCAGCAATGCCAGCTCCTCCATTTTGAGAGACTTCCATTTTTATATGCTCTCCATTGGCTCCAACAAGCTTGCTTGAAGGTCCTGCAATAAGATTCCTTGCCACAAAAACCGGGGCCATATTTTCTGGGCCAAAAGGCTGAAATTGATTCAGGATTCGTACAAAACTTGGTGTGATATCCTCAAAAATAAGGTTTGCATCAATATTAATCGCAGGAACTAGTTGTTCACTGGTAATGTTTTCAGAAACCGCCTTTTCAAAGCATTCCCCGAACTCCTCGACATCCTCCTTTTTGAGGGTTAGGCCTGCAGCGTACATGTGGCCGCCAAAGCTTACCAGTAAATGGCTACAGGATTCGATAGCCTTGTACAGGTTAAAACCGGGAACCGAACGTGCCGAACCTGTTGCAAATCCATTAGACTCCGTTAAAACAACCGTAGGCTTATAGTGCGTTTCGATCAATCTTGAGGCTACAATACCTATTACACCCTTGTGCCATGATGGATTATAAATTACAGTTGATTTACTATTCAACATTTTATGATCCTGACAAATAGTTTGCAAGGCTTCACTGGTAATTTCCTGGTCTATTTTCCTTCTATCCTGGTTGTATACATTTATTGTATTGCCAATGCCAAATGATTGTTTATCATCTTCAGCCAATAACAATTCAACTGCTTTCGCTCCGGTTTCCATTCTTCCAGCTGCATTAATCCTGGGGCCGATTTTGAACACAACATCAGAAATACTAATTTCTCTTTCGCCCAAACCTCCCAGTCTGCAGATAGTTTTGAGCCCCGGACGAGGGTCTGCATTCAATTGCTGTAAACCATAGAATGCCAAAACCCTGTTTTCATCTACAATGGGAACAATATCGGAAGCTATGCTTACGGCTACTAAATCAAGCAATGGAATAAGTGAATCAAAGGATATACCATTTATCCTGGCAAAGGCCTGGACGAGTTTAAAGCCCACTCCACATCCTGAAAGTTCTTTAAAGGGATAATCACAGTCAGCTCTTTTAGGGTCTAAAACTGCAACGGCAGCTGGCAATTCAGCTCCTGGTGTATGATGGTCGCAGATAATAAAATCTATATTCTTCTGGCTTGCATATTTTACTTTGCTAATGGCTTTTATACCACAATCAAGAGCAATAATCAGGGAATAATTATTTTCTGATGCAAAATCAATTCCCTGGGTAGAGATTCCATACCCTTCACTATATCGATTAGGGATATAAAATCCAAGATTATCATAATGATCGCGAAAAAAAGCATAAACCAGTGCAACCGCTGTGGTCCCATCTACATCATAGTCTCCATAAATAAGTATGCGCTCATGGCGATTTATGGCCGTACCAATCCTATCAATGGCCTGGGTCATATCTTTCATTAAAAAAGGATCGTACAATTCATCCAATTTGGGCCTGAAAAACTGTTTGGCCTTATCAAACGATTTAATATCCCTCAATACCAAAAGATTAGCAATACTTTCTTTAATATCTAATGCCTTGGCTAAAGAATCTACCTCCTTTTTATCCCCCTGCTCTTTTACTATCCAACTTTTTTCCATGCTATTGCTTCCTATTCGAATCTCAAACCAAACACGCTTGATATCTTTTGTTTCAAAACTTTTTTTACATCTTCCATTTCCACACTGGTTCCCAATTCAATCTGCAGCGATGTTACTCCTTTATCGACAAACCCACATGGGTTTATATAACGAAAATAATCAAGATTAGTATTTACATTAAATGCAAATCCATGCATCGTAACAAATCGGCTAACCCGAACACCCATGGCACAAATTTTCCTTACTTTTCCAGGCACCTCAGCATCTAACCAAACTCCTGTTGCACCTTCCAGTCTTGACCCAGTCAAACCGAATTCCTTCAGTGTTTGAATGATTGCTTCTTCCAATTGAAAGATATACTTTTTTACTCCTATACCTAACTTATCCAGGTCAAAAATTGGATAGCCTACCAATTGTCCGGGCCCATGATAGGTGATATCTCCTCCCCTGTTAATTTTATAATATGAAGCATTTACTGCTTTCAGTTGCTCCTCATGGATAAGCAAGTTTGCTTCAGAACCACTTTTCCCAATAGTATAAACATGTGGATGCTCACAAAATAACAATCTCCCTGGAAGGTCCTTTTTTTCAGATTTAGCGAATTTGTGCAAAACCAGATCCCCCAGGACTGACTCCTGGTAGTCCCATGCCTCCTTATAATCAATTAAACCCAGATCTTCAAATATTACTCTGTATTCCATAATTACTTCCTGCGCAAATTCTTCCTATGCATTAATGTGTTTCTCCGCATGATACGAAGATCTCACCAGCGGACTGCTTTCCACAAAGGCAAAGCCCTTTTTGAGCCCTGCCTTTCTATATTCTTCAAATACTTCGGGTGCAATATACTCCTGTACCTGGATATGAGAAGCCGTTGGGGCCAGGTATTGACCAATGGTTAAAATCTTGCATCCCACAGCAATCAGATCATCCATTGTCTCAAGAATTTCATCTCCTGTTTCTCCAAGGCCCAGCATTATACCAGACTTTGTTACACAAGCCATTTTTCCTAGAAACTCCAACACCTTAAGGCTTCTATCGTATTTTGCCCGACTCCTGATTTGAGGAGTGAGCCTGCGAACGGTTTCCAGGTTATGCGAAACCACCTCTGGTCCAGCATTTACTATATTGAGTAAATATTCTTCCTTGCCATCAAAATCCGGGATCAAAGTTTCCAGAGTTACACCGGGGTTTTTCAGTTTAATCGTTCCAATAACCTCTGCCCAGAATGAAGAACCCTTGTCTTCCAGGTCATCCCTATCAACTGAGGTTAAAACAGCATGCTTTAGCTTCATGATCCGGATTGCATTTGCCAGCCTGTTGGGTTCATTCTTATCAATGGCCAAAGGTTTACCTGTGGTCACCGAACAAAACTTGCAGGACCGGGTACAAATATTACCCAGGATCATAAAAGTGGCGGTTCCTGCATTCCAGCACTCTCCAATATTCGGGCAATTGCCGCTGGTACAGATGGTATTTAGATGATTCCTTTTAACAAGGTTCTTGACTTTCGAATATGACTCTCCCTTCGCTCTCTCCATCCTGAACCACTCTGGCAAACGCTTCCTTTTCTCAACATTATTTCTACTCTCACTCATGGCTCCAATCATTCAAAAAAACATCCTGCAAAGGTACTAAATAGTTAAACACATCGATCAGAATATAATAATTTAGAATGAGCGAAATGTTGGTCATTTTACAAAATATCGAAACTCAGTGAGAATCAGACTTGAATAAATATACAGGGCATTTAGAGGCAAAAAACTATGCGATAAAGTTCAATAAACACCACCTATTCCCTATTCGAAATAATCCCCTTTTTATCATATCTTTGCAAAAAATTTAACAGACGAAAATGAACTATAACGAACTCAGTGAACAGGAGCAAATAAGAAGAAAATCGTTAGAGCAGATAAGGAAACTAGGAATAAACCCTTATCCTGCTGAAGAGTATCCTGTAAACGCATATTCGGAAGAAATCCTTAAAAATTATAGCGCAGAAAAAAATAATTTCCAGGATATTTGCCTGGCGGGAAGAATAATGAGTCGCCGAATAATGGGTAGTGCTTCTTTTATTGAACTTCAGGATAGCCAGGGGAAGTTTCAAGCATATTTCAGAAGAGATACCCTATGTGAAGGGGAAGATAAAACCATGTACAACACGGTTTTCAAAAAATTGCTTGATATAGGTGACATCATTGGAGTCAAAGGAAATGTATTTGTGACCCAGGTTGGTGAAATATCAATCGATGTGAAAGAGTTTACAATTCTTACCAAATCCTTGCGCCCTCTGCCTATTGTAAAAACCAAAGATGGAAAAACCTGGGATGCCTTCACCGATCCGGAACAGCGATACAGGAACCGCTCCATGGACATGGTGGTTAATCCGGAGGTTCGGAAAGCCTTTGTGCAGCGTTCAAAACTAATTAACTCCATGCGTGAGTTTCTAAACAACAAGGAATATCTTGAAGTAGAAACACCCATTTTACAACCCATCTATGGGGGTGCTGCAGCCCGGCCATTTAAGACCCATCACAATACCCTCGACCAAACCTTATACCTGAGGATCGCCAATGAATTATACCTGAAGAGGATAATAGCCGGTGGATTTGATGGAGTATATGAGTTTGCAAAGGATTTTCGAAACGAGGGGATGGACCGATATCACAATCCGGAGTTCACACAAATGGAGATCTATGTCACCTACAAGGACTATTACTGGATGATGATCCTCTTTGAGGAGATGATCGAAAAGGTTGCACTCGACCTGCATGGAACTACCGAAGTGAAGGTGGGTGAAAAAGTGATTGATTTCAAACGTCCATGGAAGCGATTGACCATGTTTGAAGCCATCCAGGAACATGCCGGTATTGATATTTCTGAAATGGGAGAAAAAGACCTGGCAGAAACCGCACGAAAACTTGGTGTAGAGATTGACGATACCATGGGTAAAGGGAAATTGATTGATGAGATCTTTGGAGAAACAACAGAACCCAACCTTATCCAACCTACATTTATCACCGATTACCCGGTGGAGATGTCTCCTTTATCTAAAAAACATAGAGAGAAGGAAGGCCTGGTAGAACGTTTTGAGGCCATAGTAAATGGCAAGGAACTCTGCAATGCATTCTCCGAATTAAACGACCCAATAGACCAACGTCAGCGATTTGAAGACCAGTTAACTCTGGGCAAACGGGGCGATGAGGAAGCCATGGTACTCGATGAAGCTTTTCTGAAAGCCATTGAGCTGGGTATGCCTCCTACTGCAGGGCTGGGTGTGGGAATTGACAGGCTCACCATGCTTATGACAAACTCCCATTCCATTCAGGACGTTATATTCTTCCCGCAAATGCGACCTGAAAAGAAAGAGCAGGTGGATTCAAATGATAAGTACTTGGAGTCAGGAATACCATCTGAATGGATTGATCCAATAAAGGCTATGGGCTATACAACGGTTGCCAAAATAAAAGAACTTGAAAAGCCCGGTAAACTTGCCAATGATTTGAATGGATACAACAAGAAAAATAAACTTGGACTGAAGGGATTAAGCCCGGAAGTTGTTGGGGAATGGATCTCCTAAAAGAGTTTTAAGTTGTAAGTGCTTAGTTTTGAGTTATTAAATCTGGCCTCAATCATACGATTGGGGCCTTTCTATTTCAAAATTTTCAGTTACTGGAATTAAACTATCTTGAAAAATCTTTTAATTATTTAAAATATCGCCTTACCTTATTCGTCTATGAAAATGTAAGCAGATAGATATGTCGCCAAAAGATCAGGATAGAATAGGGAAAACATATACCGAAGAACGTGACAGTCTCCTTGGGTATATTCGGAAACGGATTCCCGAAAACTATGAAGCAGAAGATATACTGCAGGATGTCTTTTACCAACTTACCAGAGGATTTAATGAGTTGAGCCGAATAGAAAATATGAGATCCTGGCTCTATACAGTGACAAATAATAAGATCACTGACAGGTTTAGGAAAAGGAAAACACAAGGAAAGCATATTACTTATCTAAATAACAGTAGTAAGGAAGGTCCTTTATCGCTTGATGATATACTTCCTGACCTTAGAGATACACCTGACGATGTAGAACTAAAACAAATCATCTGGGAAACCATCGATAATACTCTTGATGATCTCCCGGAAGAGCAAAGCGAGGTATTTATCATGCATGAATTTGAGGAGATGAGCTTCAACGAAATTTCGGAAATGACAGGAGTTGGAGTAAATACCCTTATTTCACGCAAGAGATATGCGGTCCTTGAGCTTAGAAACCGCCTTAAACATTTGTATAATCAATTAAAAAGTAAATAAAATGAAAACATTAAAAGTTTTGAAGTATACAGGATTTGGAATCCTTGGTATTGGAGCAATGTTCATCTTCGTATGGGTGGTTATGCTACTCTGGAATGCATTAATCCCTGAATTATTCAACGGACCAGTATTAACTTACTGGCAAACTGCCGGTATTTTTATTCTCTCAAAAATATTGTTATCCGGTTTTGGCCCGGGGCGTGGTAAAGGAACTGACCATAGCAGGAGTATGTGGAGGTCAAAGTATCATGAGAAATACAGAAAAGGATGTGGAGAGCAAGATGTGAAAGTGGAGGATGCTGATCCGGAAATTAAACAGGATTAAAAACTTTTTATGGCCTCAATCATCCGATTAGAGCTTCTCACTTGAGCCCCTCCTCCTCACTAAAATCAGCTACTGGCTAATTTCTTTACGCTCGGTCCTGTCACATGATTGTGCTCTCAAAAGATATATTTGGCTTCTTATTTCAGATGTTGTAACTTATAGTGAATATAATTTTAAGGCCTACATCATGAAAAACAGTAGATTAAACCGCAGGAATTTTCTTAGAAATACCTCTTTAGGCTTTTTAGGAGCCGGATTATTAGGAAATGATGGCCTTGCAAGCCCAATTCAGGATCAGGAAAATGAACTGCCCCAAATAAGGGAATATAGAACACTTGGACGGACAGGATTTAAAGTATCAGATATTGGTTGTGGTATGATTTCAAATGAATCTGTCCTGAAAACTTTATTAAAGGCAGGCGTAAATTATATAGATACATCTGAAACATATGGTGGGGGAAATAATGAAAAAATGATTGGGAAATGCCTAAAAGATTTCAATCGAAAAAAAATCTTCCTGACTACTAAAGTATGGTCCAGGCCCGCATTTACCACAACGGAAGATGTTCTCGGCAGGGTTAGAAAAAGTTTGGAAAGATTACAAACGGACTATATTGACTGTTTAATGATCCATGAGGCGACCAATTCCGAAATCGTAAAGAATGAATATTTCCATTCTGCCATGGATCAGCTTAAGGCTGAAGGAAAGGTAAAATATGTTGGAATTTCATGTCACGGACATAATTGGCGTGAAGATATTCCAACGGAAAGCATGGAACAAATTTTAGGAACTGCAATAGACGATGGCAGATTTGATGCTTTTCTGTTAGTCTATAATGTAATTAACCAATCTGAGGGGAATCGTATTTTATCACTTTGTAAGAAGAAAAACATTGGTGCCATAGTAATGAAATCAAACCCTTTGGCTAAATTAGATCTTATTAATGTATATCGTGAACAATTCAAAAAAGATAGCATGCCCTTTCCTGAGTGGGCTAAAGATGTGGAAGATAAATTAACAATTTATGGCAATCAGCTGAAAGACTATGCTAAGGAAAACAAACTTAAAAGTGAGGATGAGCTTTTAAGAGATATCACGATTCCATTTGTACTGGAAAATCCAAAAGTGAGTACAGTACTATACTCATTTCTTAATTTTAGTGATATTGAAAGTGTTATTCCTCTTTCAGGGAAAAAACTTACAGCACAGGGAAAAACTATATTGGATCAATATGTCAAAAATTATGGCATATTTAATTGTCATATTGGTTGTAATATTTGTGAATCAAAATGTCCACACAATGTTCCTGTAAATACTATTTTGAGGTATAACTATTACTTTGCAAACAAGCGACAGGAAAAATATGCTATGCAGAAATATCAGGAACTCCCGGGTGGGAAACCGGATTTGTGTTTAAACTGTGAAGGATATTGTGAGCAAGCGTGTCCTTACGGAGTTTTAACCCGACCATTGCTTGCCATAGCAAATCATAATTTGAACATTGATAGTCCACTTTACTCATAGTTAACCCTGGTCAACACAGTCAATAATACGTATTAATACCGTAATGCAATAACTATCCCTTATTTTTTATTTGAAAGTGCTTTTTTATAAGATGCCCCGATTGCCTTTTATATTGGAATAGGGTCCGCGCATTAAGTTGGGCTTTGGTTATTGATTATCAATATATTGATAAAAATATAAATGATAACCTTCATAGTGGGAAACTAACATATATTTAGTAACTTATAGGCTAAATTATCGTTACTATAAACAAGTTATTAGCAATTCAATACCTCAAATATTATAAAGTAGGATCAATTAAGACAGAAAATGAAAAAAAAACACATAAGTCTGAATTTGAATATTAGGGGAATCGATCAATCTCCCACCCTCCTTATCAATGAATTAAGCAACAAATTGAATAATAACGGGAAGACAATTTATCGTATGGGCCTTGGCCAATCACCATTTCCTGTTCCAGCTTCTGTAGTTGAATCATTAAAAATGCATGCTCATGAAAAAGATTATCTTCCTGTTAAAGGATTGGAAGCATTACGGAAATCTGTTGCCCATTTTCACCGTCAAAAAGATAATGTTGACATCAAATCAAATAATGTCCTCATAGGACCTGGGTCCAAAGAATTGATGTTTATATTGCAGATGGTTTATTATGGAGATGTAATTCTACCAACCCCATGCTGGGTATCCTATGCCCCACAGGCAAAAATAATAGGAAGGAACATTAAGCTTATTCATACTTCATTTGAAAATAAATGGCGAATAACTCATAAACAACTTAATGATTTTCTATTAAGCGAGGATGATCAATATAAACCTCGTTTATTAGTTCTTAATTATCCCTCAAATCCCGATGGTTGCACTTATTCTACAGATGAGCTTAAAAAATTAGCCAACATTGCAAGAAAATATGAAATGATTGTTCTCTCAGATGAAATTTATGGACAATTACATTTTAAAGGAAAACATATTTCAATTGCACGGTTTTACCCTGAAGGAACGATTATCAGTTCAGGCCTGTCCAAATGGTGTGGGGCCGGTGGATGGCGTTTGGGAACATTTGCGTTTCCACCTGAATTTGATTGGTTGATAGATGCCATGGCAGCTGTTGCCAGTGAAACATATACATCAGTTAGTGCTCCGATACAATATGCCGCTGTCCGGGCATTTAGTGGAGGAATTTTAATTGAAAGATATCTATTGCATGTGCGTCGCATTCTTGAACATCTTGGAAATCTATGCACTAAAATAATACTTGAAGCAGGAATACAAGTTCATTATCCCGACGGAGCATTTTATCTTTTTCTCGATTTTTCACCATTATCAGCAAAGTTGAAAAATAAAGGTATAACTACCAGTAAAAAACTTTGTGAAAGATTACTTCAGGATACTGGTGTAGCAATATTACCAGGTGAGGTTTTTCAGCTTCCACCTGAAGAATTAACTGCTCGTTTGGCTTATGTTAATTTTGATGGCGCAAAAGCTTTATCAATGAGTGAAACAATACCCCTAAGTGAGAAACTTCCAAAAGATTTTGCTGATAATTATTGCATTTCTGTGATTCAAGCTGTACAGAAAATTGCTGATTGGGTAAATTCTAAATAGCTGAGAAATATTTGAAATACTCATAACAAAGGCTCATAGAGAACGACCTAATTAGTTGAATACATCAACTTTAATTTTAGTAATAAGTGTGTTTTTAACAAGAAAGATCCTGTATAAAAAAAGCGACATACACCATTACCAAACTGTTCAATGCCTTTCCACTAAAGGCAACTAATTAATAAATCTCAATCCTCACAGCCCAGGTTAAGGAGCCACGACCTCATCCTCAACATTGCTTCTTTACATGCTAGTATTCAAAAGAAAGATAATCTATATTACTACTGCAATAATGCACTAGACAAGCTAGTTTTAGCTTTAGATTGCATATTTGGAATCTTCAATTAGCATTAAAAATTGAAATGCTATAACTATCCCTTATTTAATTTTAGAAGTACTCTTTTTTATGGAGTACCATCTGCCTTTCAAACTGGGATGCCCTATACACACGATTAAGGATTTTAACTAAAAAGATCCAAATTGAGGAAAAAGGCCACTTCTTATGTTCTATTTGTTACTTGGGCCTAAATAAAAACCGCTAACTTAAAGGTTTTCAAATAATAAGGGAGTGATCGTCCTATTTCTACAAAAAATAGGACAGATAAAAACCAAATTAGATAGGCTCATTTGCTATTGATATTCAGATGATTTATATTTATAAGTCCAAACCATCATAAACCAATGACTGATAAATCCAACAATCCATTTAAGTTCTGGGATGAATTGAAAAGAAGGAAGGTTTTTAGAGTAGTTGCCATGTATGCTGCTACAGCTTTTATTCTTTTAGAGGTGGTAGATATAATCACTCCTGCTTTGTTATTGCCATCCTGGACTGTTACCTTAGTGATAGTTCTTTTGGCTATAGGGTTCCCAATAGCTGCTATTCTATCATGGATATTTGATATCACTCCTGAAGGAGTTAAGAAAACTGAATCTGTTGATGAAGCAAAAGAGCATGAACCACCTTCTGAACCAGTTAAGAGAAAACTAAAAGTAAGTGATGTAATTATAGTTGCATTAGTTGTGGTGGTTGGAATACTGGCTTATCCCAAAATATTCAAGAAGGACAGATTTGAAGGGATCAGAGATGATGATGGGAGAAT
>RCNC010003233.1_pt1 | contig 10682 bp, 8 predicted proteins | sample 2041301 | NCBI WGS metagenome assembly RCNC01 (sample SAMN09708231, study PRJNA481090) | Marine sediment metagenome, whole genome shotgun sequencing project. | biome: marine sediment; feature: ocean; material: sediment; isolation source: Sewage treatment plant 13A marine sediment (STP13A) ... | reverse complement strand
AAGGTGACAGCCTTTCCCTCTATATGTCCCAGGTGAATCACCCAAATAAAAATGGACATCAACTCATTGCCGATGAACTGATGCAGTTTTTCAAATGAAATTATATTCTCAAAATGAAAAACAACAGAAGAGATTTTCTAAAAATAGCAGGACTGGCAGGCTTAAGTCTCCCGGCTGCAAATGCTTTGTGGGCGAAGAGTCTGGAAGATGATAAGAACCTCAACGACCTGCCTCAACATATAGATGAATATCAAAAAAGCCACAAACAGCGATTTAATATGTCGGGCTTTGCTGCTCCAAAGATCAGTACCGTACGAATGGGAATCATCGGTACAGGAAACCGGGGTTCTCACCATGCGGGAACCATTTCCCGGGTTTCTGATGTGGAGATTAAAGCTGCCGCAGACCTGGATCAAAGTCGATTCGAACGAATTAAAAAGAACCTGGAGAATACCGATCACAATCCGGAATACTACCATGGCTCCGAAGAAGAATGGAAAAAACTCTGTGAACGAAAGGATCTGGATCTGGTACTTATCACTACCCCTACCTACATGCATGCAAAAATGGCTGTATATGCCATGGAGCAGGGGAAGCATGTGATCACTGAAGTGCCGGCAGCAGTTACAATCCAGGAGTGCTGGGATATCGTTGAAACCTCGGAGAAAACAAAGAAGCATTGCATGATGATGGAGAATTACTCTTTCATGCCCTTCCACATCACAACGCTGAACATGGCCAAGCAAGGATTCTTTGGCGAAATCGTGCATGGAGATGGTGCTTACAACACCAGTAAGATGGGGAACAACTTTGGCAAGTCCGTCTACTGGAACATGTGGTGGCTGAGGATGTATGGCTCCAGAAACGGGAACATCTACCCTACCCATGGCATGGGTCCCATAGCACAAATGATGAACATCAACCGGGGCGACCGGTTCGATTTTATGGTTTCTGTGGAGAGCAAAGACTTTATGATGGCTCAAAAAGCAAAAGAACTGGCCAAAGATGATCCCTTCTTTGAGGAATTTGCCAGGATGGAATACCGGGGAAATATGAGTTCCATGCTCATTAAAACAAAACAGGGGCGTACCCTCAATATTCAGCACGATGCCACTTCACCCTCTCCCCACAACCTGATACATGGCGTTTATGGCACTGAGGGTTCTGTGTTGTACGATCCGGCTCCACCCCGGATCTCTACCGGGGACCACAACTGGACAGACAAAAAAACCTATGATGAGCTTTTACAGAAATACAAACCGGGATTGCTCCATAAATTTGAAGAGTTTAGAAAAGGGCTTGGAGCAGATCTCGAAAGCGGTCATGGAGGCTCGGATCTGATTAATGTGTGGCATATCATCGATTGTTTGCGCAGCGGTTTACCGCTGGACCAGGATGTGTATGATGCAGCTGCATTTAGTTCGGTAGTTGAATTATCCGAATGGTCGGTACGCAACAACTCAAATTCGATCAAAATACCTGATTTTACGGCAGGTGCCTGGCAGGAAAACAAACCAAATATGGATATCAACCTCCAAAATGGAAGTGGTGATACCAGGATACTGGGATAATAACTGAAGTTTTTCAAGTAGAAATTGATGACAGAAAATAAAACGATACCAGTGGATATTGTCCTTGCTCCCGAATGGTGGAACAAGCATACGGACATTACCTTCGACCGCGATTTCTTTTTCCATCCCCTGAAAAGGGTGGAAAGTGAGCAGCGAATGGAAAAGGAGCTATATGAACGCTGGGGACAGTATGGCCTAGGCGCCCATAAAGATACCCCCCGCCCCGAGATAGGGGCTGTGCACCTGGCAGCAGGTTTTATGTTGTCGGAGATGCTGGGATGCGAAGTAAAATATACAGAGAACCACCCTCCAGCCGTAATCGCAGCAAATAAGGAACATTTGGAAATTGATATTGATGCTGCTTTTAAATCAAAAGTATACAAAGACTTTTTGAATTTAACAGAGAGCCTGAAGTCAACATACGGCTATCTCACAGGCGATGTGAACTGGGGAGGTGTACTGAACATAGCCATGGATCTGCGGGGGGATCAGATCATGATGGATTTGCTGATGACCCCCGATGCGGTGAAAAGTTATTTCAATTCCATTGCAAAGGTTATTGAAAAATTCACGGGCTTTGTGGCTTCTCAGACCGGGACAAGCTCCATCTCAGTAACCAGAAGTGTGAGACACTTACCAAAACCGGTGTTCCTGCATTCCGAATGTTCGCATACCATGATTTCCAGTGATGATTACGAACAGTTTCTCATGCACATCGATTCAAAATGGAGCCGGGAGAAGGATTATTTTGGAATACATTATTGTGGCATTGACCCCCACAGATATGCCGAATCCTTTGCCAGACTTCCAAAACTGGATTTTCTCGACCTGGGATGGGGTGGTGATGTAGCCCATTTAAGAAGCTTCCTGCCCGATACATTTTTCAATATCCGCTTAAGCCCGGTTGAACTGGTGAATAAAACAGTCGAAGATATTCAGGCCACCGTAACCAGGCTGGTTACAGAATCAGGAAATCCTGCACTCACCGGAGTGTGCTGCATCAATATGGACGATAAAATTACGGATGATAAAATAGATGCAATTTTTGAAGCTGTGCGATAGAAATTACAAAACACATGATTAACTACTGGGTTTTACTTGCTTCCTGCACCATATTGACAGCTGGCTCAGGTCATGGCGGCTTTTTCAAGGGACCTGTTCTACTGTGCCATGGATAAAGACAACCTTAGAGTCATCGGATTAATCACCAGCAAGCCACTTGACTTTTAACTACATCTCTTGAGGTTAGAATAACATTCAATTCAATCTGAGATTATAAATCCCAGATTATCAATTCTTATTAGAAGAAAACTCCTGTATTTATCTTTCATTTTATCAGATAAGAAACTTATCTCAATCAATTCAAACCAGGAAGACAGAGCTTTTTGAATGGTATCTTCCATCTTTTCAATAATTCTATCAGTTAATCCACACCGCTTTTTTCCAAAATAATTAACCAATACGTCGTAGTTGAGATTGCTTTTTTTTCCATCCATTGTTAAGGCAATTTCTTCAATTTCGCCTTGCAGTATAATAGAAGTATTTAATAAGTCATAGGTTGGTGAAAGTTCAACTTTACCGTTCCTGAGAATTATAGAATAATTTTTCAGGTGCATGTCTTCATTCCCAATTAAATAGTTGAAAAGTACTATTTTGAATAAACGCGCTTTTTCAATAGCCGGGAAAGTGCAGTATTCATCAATCAATTTCACCAGCTTTTCCATGGAATAATTGTATTTGGTATCCCTGTTCAAACCTGCTAATTGAGCAAAATCTTCAACTGCAATCTTGTCCTTTTGTCCCTTCCTGTCAAATCGTTTGATGAAGTAAGTTAACGAGCCATCCTTCGAATAAATTAGACCGTGTAAGGGAACTTCAATTCCAATGCTTGCAGCCAAACGCATGGTGAGATCTTCATTTTGTGGTAGCTCAGGAAATAGGTGATGCTGCGGCTTCAAGATGTATCTCCCTCTGATATCTACAAGATCAAAAGAACCTTTTTTTATATTCAGAACTGCGCTTAGTTTAGGCTGGACTCCTTGTATGGACATTTTAGTTGCCCTTTGCATAGCTTCAGCCCGTAACTCCTCAGCGGTAAAATCAAGCAATGCAAGTGTTTTTAAAGTGGGTGACAAAAACTTTAACCCTTTTTCACTATAAGTTCTATCATCACAGGGGCTGTATGTTATTGGGCAGCGATTCATGGTGAAATTTCTTTTACAGTTACATCACCTACCAAATCATCTCCAACAGCCAGCAATTGGGAGAAACAATCATTTCGGTCTATTTTCCTGAATTTTAACAGGCCTTCTAGTTGATAGCCTTCCGGAAGTAGTCCATCAAAAAAAGGTGGGAACGAATCGAATTCATATCCCGTTAGGCTTAAAGGCATTGTTAGAGATACGGGTTTTCCATTATATCCAGCATTGTATTCAAAATGGTATTTCCTACCAAAATCCAGTTCCTTTAGCTTGCCTGCTTCCTCTCCATTGACAAATACTTTAGCTGTTCTCATTGTTTAGGATTTGGTTCATATAAGGACTATCAAGCTGAACTTTAATATTTAGTACCGTTAGTATTTTTCGTAGAGTATTCAATTGTATCGTTTCTTTGCCTTTCTCGATATCAAACACTACCGTTTTTCCAACTCCAGCCATTTCTGCCAACTGCAGTTGACTAAGGCCTGCAGCTTTACGATGTTTTCTAATAATACTTGCCAATAATTCAGGTTCTAACATAATTATATCGCTAAAGCGGTAAATATAATGTATTTGATATCGAAAAACAAACAATATCATGTATTATTACTGCGATGGCAGTAATATTCCCTCTATTTTGAGGCTGAAATGCTAAAAATCCCACTTTTTAATGAATACGAATTTCTGGATCCTCCTGGGAAATGAACTTGTTTTGTTGACTTTGTTTCCTTTCCATTGATGAACACACTTTTAAAATGCGACGGGATCCAAATCTCCGCTTCAGAATTACCGGGAACAGAAACATTCATTTGCCATTCATCTTCGTTGTTGACCAAATCACATTTAATCGCCCCGCGTATACAGGGCACTTGAATTGATGCATTAGAAAGTTTTCCTGGTTGTGGACTAATTCGAAATTTCGTAAACGAAGGTTCTAATGGTTCGATACCCATAAGTTTTCGGGCAGTGATATTTGCAGGTGCCGATCCCCAGGCATGGTTCCATGTAAGGTTTGGTTTAAAGGATTCATCCCATGCTTCCGTTGTCATTGAAGAACCCACGCGAATCATATTAAGCCAGCTTCGTTTGTCTTCAGATGTCATCAGCTGAAGAGCATAATCAGCCTCGCCGGCATGATATAGTGCCTCAAGCAAATATTGAGAACCATAAACACTACAGGCCATACCCCTGCTTTTTATGAAATCGGAAACGGTTTTTACATCCTTATCGGGAACCAGGTCAAACGCCATTGGAAACATATTGGCATGCAAACTGGAGTGATTGGTGGACGCTCCATCTTTAAAGATGCCCTTTTCCTTGTTGAAGAAAGTAGATAGAAATAGTGCTTTATGTTCTTTTGACCTTTGATTAAAAAATGCTACATCCTCCTCATTACCTGTCACTTCAGCAATTTTACCCATCAAAACCAAGGTGCGGTAGTGAAAGGCATTTACGACAGTATTATAGTCTGTGTAGACATACCCATCAGTTTCTCCACCTTCCAACGGGCTTTGATGTCCTTCATTTTTCTGCCCCTTCGGAGCCCCCTGAGGCCAATCAACAATATCACGAAACTGCTCAACTTTCCCCGGGAAATTAAGTGTTCTTAAAAACGCTTCTGTTTTTTTTCCTGTTCTGGTACTTATCAGTCCACTTTCATCTGTTAAAGCAATAAGTGATTTCCGCTTTAAATCCTCGTACCTTTCTATCAATAAATTTTTATCACTCGTTTGCATATAGTATTCCCAGGCCATCAGGACCATGTGCATTTGCCATTCGGTAGGCCACGAAGCATGATCCAGTAGAAAATTAATAGTGTATCTGGCAATTGAATACTCTCTGTCAACGGAAAAATGACTCATTTGCTGAATATATGCATCTGCTTCGTAAGGCATCCTTTCCCTGTTACCATCAGCATAAACTCCCAGAAAAGGAGTGGATTTTTGTGTGTATTTGCATAAATCCCATACTATTTTCAGGTTCTCGTCAGAACATTCGAAGGCCGATGCTGACCCATCATTAAAGTAGAAAAGTGCAGCTTGTTTAAAATCGCTTATTGAATATGGCTTGCTGCTTCCCGTAATTTCAGCATATCGGAAAGGAATTACATCGGGGAAATGTGGCGCCAGTTTCTGGGAATGTAAATAGTTAGATTTTTTTCTATCAGCCAATTTCACAATATAGCTGTATGTTCCCCTTTTCAGATTCATATCAATTTGCTGATAACCGATGTTTGATCTGCCGGGTTCTTTATTTACAGTCTGGTTGTCATTTCTACGTTCTCCCAAATGTATGCTTACAGGTGTATCATCTTGTTCTGCGGTTGCAATAAATTCCAGAATTCCAATTACCGACTTTTCAAATTCTACGAAATAACTCCCACTATTGGAATGGGAAATATCCACCGGATCAAATCGTTCAAAGCTTGCTTTTTGTTTATCTTCTGAAACCCAATTATTTGAAGAAAGTTCTATCCACCTGCTTTCTCCGGGATACTCAACACTGGAGCGGTCAAAATTACCTGTATTAAATTGTTGAGCCTGGCTGTAACTACTTTCCATGCCTTCTTTTGACCATACTTTTACCTGCCACCAATAGGTGCTGTTATCTTTTAATTCTTTTCCTGAGTAAGTAATATTTATTGAATGATTATCAGGAGTTTTCTTGCTGTCCCACAGGTCGGCAGCATTCTCAGTTAACAGATGTGGCGATGAAGCTACTAAAATCCGGTATGCCGATTGTTCAATTCCACTTTGCGGGAAAATCCATCCCAATGCAGGGGAAGAATCTGTAATTATCGCTGACGCTGGTTCGCGTAATAATTCGCAAATCAATCCTTCAGGAGCGGGTAGTTTTTGCCCTTTCACTGTAAATCCAGCTAGCAGTAAACCTAATAAAACAAGGTAGAATTTCATATCATTCTGATTTAAAAATATGATTAAAGCTATTGAATCCTGCCGTGTTTCCGGCACAATTCAATGAATTTCAATACCCGCCCGGGACTTACATCATTCTGGAGGATATGGGCCGGCGAGATCATGTAACCGCCGCCTGCTCCCAGGATGCTGATTTTTTCAATGATGTCCTTCTCAAGCTCTTCATCGGTACCGTTGGGCAGCAAATCCTGCTGATCGATGGCTCCCCAGAAAGAGAAAAGCTCCCCAAAACCATCCTTCATTTCCCTGGGCAAGTGTCCCGGCACATCGGGCTGAACCGGGTTAAAAACCTCGAATCCCATCTCCCGGATATCGGGCAAGAGCTTACTGACAGCCCCGTCGCAGTGCAGGATGGGGATAATATCGGGTTTCTTATCTTTAAAGCGCTGGATCATCTCCGTGTAAAAGGGCTTCAGCTGTCTCCTGAAGGTATCCTCGTCCATGATCAGGCTCTGCTGGGTGCCAAAATCATCTCCGAACCAGATGGCATCCACCCCGGCGTCAATCAAACGCAATCCTATCTCTGTCTGGAACTCAGCACACGCCTTAAACAGGGGAATCACATACTCGGTCTCCATCATCATATCCACAAGCAGTTTCTCCATACCTGCCAGCTGGTGGCCCAGCGAAAACACGGTGACCTCAATATCCCCGAATACCAGGTACTCATCATGAAACTTTCTGACCAGGGCTTCCGCATCGCGGTACCGGCCCGGTGCATCGGGGTCAGGGAAGACGTAGTTGTCAATATCTGCCTTTGTCTGGGCAAAAGCCAGTGGATAGTTCACCACCTCCACGTAGATATCTCCCTGGCGCATTTTCATTTGATATTCATTGAGCCAGTGCCCTTTCGCATCAGGCACGATCTTAAAATTATCTGTGACCGAGGCCCCAGTCACCACTACATCGCTACCCATTGCAGTGCGCAATTCATTGGCACTGATCCGGTAAGTAACGTCTTCATAGAGGTTCTCCGTGTAGTGCGCGGGAATGCCCAGCTCTTCACTGAAATGGTCCGTTAACTGCCGGCACATCTCAAATTGAACGGGAACCCGGTCGGCTTTGCCGGGAATTCTTCCAAATGTTCTGAGTACGCGTTCTCTTGAATTCATTTTTTTTCAGTGTTTATTTTACAAACCCATCCGGCGCTTTTGACAGGAATGATTTGACCAATGCAATTTACGCTAGTAGATGTCATCCATCAATACACATTTCGGGCAATGATTTGCACATTTTGATCAATTCAGACAGGCGGTCTCTCACAGGGGAAAGGGATCAGGATGATTGGTATGTTTGCCTGGTCCTGGCACAATGTGATGCACTCCAATAAAATTTATCGTGCCATTTAAGGAGTAGGAAGGTCAGGGTTGGATAAGTAATTCCTCATAATTATCAGGTGTGATAATCTTCAGATCGGCATAAGGATAGCCCTTAATAAATGACCTGGGAATAGTTGTATTTCGTAGAGGATTCCATTTCATTTCAAATGCTTTCAGCTTACCTTCGGATTCTTCAATATAATCGATTTCCTGCTGCGCAGTGGTCCTCCAGAAATATTTGTTCGAGTGTAACCCCGCGTTCGCCAAAAATTTCACTCTTCCTGAGATAAGAAAATTCTCCCACAGCTGTCCTGTGTCCGATCTGAGATCCAGCTGGTTGTAATGGCTGATCACAGCATTTCTTATGCCGTTATCGTAGAAATAAACCTTGCGCTTCTTTTTAAGCTCATTGTGAAGATTCCTGGAGAATGAGTTAAGTCTGAAGACAATAAAAGCCTTTTCGAGTAAAGAAATATACTTCTCAACGGTTTCATTATCAATCCCACACAATTGACCCAGTTCATTAAATGATACTTCACTGCCCACCTGAAGTGCCAGGGCCTGAACCAACCTTTCAAGTTTATCCGGTTTTTGGATTCGCTCCCATGTGAGCACATCTTTATAGAGATAGCTGCCAGAAAGCTCTCTTAATATATCAGGTTCATCTCCGGGATTATTGACCACATCCGGATAGTAGCCGTAAATCATCCGTTTTTGCAAAAGTCTCCTTTCTGCTTCTGCATCTTGGTGAGCCGAAAGTTCATTAATTTTATTTGCTAACTCAAACGCAGATGATCCTGAGGCAATTACCTTAACATCCTTTATATTATCGGTGATTAGCTTAAGGCACAGACCGATGTTTTCAATGCGCTGGGCTTCATCAATAAATACATATTTTGAATCACCGATCATGTGACGGAGTTCAGTACTGGTAGGATTCAGCAATTGTGCCCTGTGATCGGGTTCATCTCCGTTCCACCACCTGATCTTTCCTTCCAGTTTTTCTGCCAGCATACTGAGCAAAGTCGTTTTACCAGCCTGCCGCGTACCCTAAAGGATCAAGACTTTACTGTCCCCCATTCTTGACATCAACCGATCAACAACAATCCTCGAAGTCATAGATTATGCGATTCTATTCGCAATATATAGTATTATTTTTGCGATTCCATTCGCAAAATACCTGTTTTCGTCTCGCTTAATATTTGGCTGATTCGAGCCTGGCCTGAAAGTCTTTCACAAAGGCGACGGCATCGGCCACCACCACACCATCACTGTATTTCTGCGCTACTACTGATTTTAGAATAGTTACTACAAATTTAAAATTTAGTCTTCATTCATTTTTAATATCTCAACCGGCCCCATCAGACCGGAAGGCAGCGGATCTGTAAAGTTAAATGACCCCATCGCAGCTTTCGTAGTAAAAGTGTACCTACCGGTTTTGTATTCTGCCCCTCCCATCAAGCCATTCTCAAACTTTACGGTTCGCACATTTGCATCGGGTTCTTGTCTGTCTCCCAACAAGCGATTAATCCAACGGTTAGCGACCTCGATTTCAAGTTCGTTTTCTCCCTCTTTTAAGGCACTTGTAATATCAATACGCCATGGAGCACACCAGATTACACCCACATCTTCTCCATTCAAATTAACTCTTGCAATATCATTTACCACTCCCAGATCGATGTAGTATCTTTTGTCTTCCAGATTATCAACATGTATCGTCTTTTTATAGGTGGCAATTCCGGAGTAGTACTTTACTCCTCGCATTTCATGTAAGGTCCAGTCCTGCAATTCCTCAAATTGGATTTTATCCGGTCCTCCGAATTTCGAATCAAAAGAAACATCCCAGGCGCCTTCTATGGTTTTCACTGTACTAAATGTGGCAAACATTGTTTCACCTTCCTTCAGCTCATTTTTGACTGCTTTACTACGATTGAAAACCAGGAAGTAACTTTCATAGGGAACGAATTCCAGTTCCATAGTCGTCATGCCATCTTCGGTACTGTATTGCCCAAGTTTTCTTGTACTTCCATCAACTCCTGACCATATTTCCGGTTCGCCGGAGGCTCTGAAAGTACAGGCTGTTTTTTGTATTTCTCCGGTTCGGTTGGCTACAAAGTAGATATCTTTCTCTTCTGTTTTTCGGTGTCCAACACGAATGGTATTATTCGTTGATTTAAAGTCTGCAGGAATATTCATCTGCGACAGAAGTTCAGTAGTATTTTTATAAGTGGGGTAAAGCTCATCCGAAGTAAGATTACCTCCCCAGTAAATTGTGCCTTCACCGTATTTTCTATTACTTTTTTTATCAGGTGTTTGCAGCGATCCCCATAACTTTTCTGCCAATGCTTTTACCTGAGTATCGCAGTTTGGATAGTCTGCAAGACTTGGCGATTTTATAGGAGGTGTACCAATGACCTTTGCCCCTTTTTCGACCAGTGAAGTAATTTTCTCAAGCAGTTCTGGTGTCATAGTTTCAAAACTGGGTAATACCATGATTTCATAGGAAGATGCCCCCGGGAAAATGATTTTTCCATTTTCCACATCTGCTCTTTCAATCAGCATTTTTGGTGAACAACCATCGAATCCGTATCCTTTTTTATCAGGAATAGCACCGTTTTCTTTAAGCGCATCTGCCGGAGGGGTAAAAATCATGGGAGC
>RCNC010003232.1_pt1 | contig 10685 bp, 4 predicted proteins | sample 2041301 | NCBI WGS metagenome assembly RCNC01 (sample SAMN09708231, study PRJNA481090) | Marine sediment metagenome, whole genome shotgun sequencing project. | biome: marine sediment; feature: ocean; material: sediment; isolation source: Sewage treatment plant 13A marine sediment (STP13A) ... | reverse complement strand
TCCTCACCGAACCCGGCCCCGTTCCCGACGGTCACTTCGACCAAAGCCAAACCGGGTAGCCCCGGATGGCTCCTCCCCCACCATCGCGCGCCCCCCAGCCTTGCCGGAGGCCCGACCCTCAAGCCCCGGAAGGAACTCCAAGCGACTTGGCGTGATTGGAGCGCCGGCCTCGAAGCCCATGGATCACCGCCCCGTCTCCCTTCCGTTCCCACGCTCGCCGTAGTCGACGGAAGTGCTGGGGAGTCAGTCCCAGCAGTTCCGCCCCATGTCGGGCCGTGATCACTTGATCCCGTACCTGTCTCAGAATCGATGTCCTGTCGATGTCCCGCCGGCTCAGCGTCAGCATTCCCTCCCCCGGAGAGAGTCGTTCGATTCACCTGATACGAACAAACTCTGAAAGAGGACATTTCTATTTCAACCTTACAAATCTCCTTCCACTCCCCTTGTCTCTTTTCCTTTCAGATCCTACCCTCTTGGACTGTGTCCTGCTGGGACGATCTTCATTCGCCCGCAGTCCACAACCGATTCGAAATAAGCACCCAGCTACTCTAGACGGGGAACTGATAGAACCATGGCGAAACTCGACCCGACCAAGATGGCCGACTGGGAAATCGCAGCGGCCGCCGAAGAGAACATGAAGACGGTCTATGAGCTCGGTGATGAGCTTGGGCTGGAGAAGATGGAACTCCTGCCTTATGGCCACTATGTGGCGAAGCTGGACTACGTGAGCATCCTGGAGCGGCTCAAAGACCGCCCCGACGGAAAGTACATCGAGGTGACCGCTGTGACTCCCACGCCCCTCGGCGAGGGCAAGTCCACGACCACCATGGGTCTGGTCCAGGGAATGGGACGCCTTGGCAAGAAAGTCATTGCGGCCATTCGGCAGCCTTCGAGCGGGCCCACCTTCAACATCAAGGGCTCGGCAGCCGGCGGCGGTCTCGCCCAGTGCATTCCCCTGACGGACTTCAGCCTGGGGCTCACCGGCGACATCGACGCCATCAACAACGCCCACAACCTGGCCATGGTGGCAGCCACCAGCCGGATGCAGCATGAGTTCAACTACGGGGACGATATCCTCGAGAAGAAGAACCTCCGGCGCCTGGACATCAACCCTCGGAACATGAACATCAAGTGGTCCATGGACTTTTGCGCCCAGGCCCTCCGTGAGATGGTCATCGGTATCGGTGGGCACATGGACGGATTCATGATGCGGAGCGGATTCCAGATCACCGTGTCCTCAGAGGTCATGGCCATCCTCGCTGTCGCCACCAGCCTGGCCGACATGCGGGAACGCATGAACAAGATCGTGGTGGCGTGGGACAAGAAGGGCAACGAAGTCACCACGGGTGACCTTGAGGTCGGCGGAGCCATGACGGCTCTTATGGCCCGGGCCATCAATCCGAACCTGCTCCAGACCATCGAAGGACAACCGGTTCTGGTTCATGCCGGCCCCTTCGCCAACATCGCCATCGGCCAATCATCCATCATCGCCGATAAGGTCGGGCTGAAACTCGCCGACTACCACATCACCGAAAGCGGATTCGGGGCGGACATCGGTTTCGAGAAGTTCTGGAACCTCAAGTGCCGGTTCAGTGGCCTCACGCCCAACGTCTCCGTCATCGTGGCCACGATCCGGGCCCTCAAGATGCACGGTGGCGGGCCAGCCGTTTTCCCGGGCAGGCCCCTTGATGCAGCCTACACCGAGTCCCATCCGGAGTATGTGGAGGCTGGCATCGAAAATCTGGTGGCCCACATCGAGACGGTCCGGAAGGCTGGGGTCAACCCGGTAGTGTGCCTGAACGCCTTCTATACCGACTCCGACGAAGAGATGGAGGTGGTACGGAAGGCCGCTGAGGCAGCCGGCGCCCGATTCGCCGTGTCGAAGCACTGGGAGTTCGGAGGCGAGGGTGCAGAAGACTTCGCCAACGTGGTGGTGGAAGCCTGCGAAGAGAAGCCGGACTTCAAGTTCCTCTACCCCGACACCGATCCTCTCAAGACCAAGATCGAGAAGATCGCCACGGAGGTTTATGGCGCAGACGGCGTAACCTACTCCGCCATCGCCGAGCAGAAGATCAAGAAGGTTGAGGCAGACGAAGAGCTCAGCAAGATGGGTGTCTGCATGGTGAAGACCCACCTGAGCCTCTCCCACGATCCTGGAATGAAGGGCCGCCCCACGGGCTGGACTCTCCCCATTCAGGATGTCCTGACCTATCGGGGCGCCGGATTCGTGGTCCCGGTGTCAGGAGACATCAAGCTGATGCCCGGAACGGCTTCCGACGCAGCCTACCGGCGAATCGATGTCGATCCTGAGACAGGGAAAGTGGTGGGGCTTTTCTAGCCTTTCCGGGATTCTGACCATCCGTCAGGGAAAAAAAGGAGGGGGTGCCTTGAGCACCCCCTCCTTTTTCTTGCCGGCAGTTTTCGGCTAAATCAGCCACCCACATCACCGATGACAGGCCGGGCCGACCGGAACCAGAAGGAATGAAAAGGTCAGGAAAACAAATACCAGGGGGCGCGGATCGAATCATGGGTTGGGGGAGTTCGGAGCTGAGCCCGCCGTGTGAGCCCCCCCGAAGACTGAGGAATAGGGGGTCGGCAGGAGAAGCGTCAAGGAGAGGCGTCAAGGAGAGGCGTCAAGCGGAGGCTAGCTGACGGGTAGCCATCCAGGGAGAGACCCGGAGGAAGTGGCAGGAATGTTCCTGGATTAAACATTTCTCTTTGAGCCAGGAACCGGTGCGTTGACACTGGGAACGGCAGCGCTTATTTGAAAGGGGACTCGGAGTTTCGGATTCCCCCTGGGGAGCCTTAATCAAGCACCTATGAATAGGGACACAAAGGGCCTTCAGCGCCCGTTGACGATTGCTCTTTTGGCCGCCCTCACGGCTTTGAGCAGTGCTGTCCCTCTTCTGGACCTGATGGTCGGTGATGGTAAGGCGGCCATCGAAGCCGAGCACCATCCCGGCACCCACGGATTTGCCCACGATCACCTGATCTGCATTCAGCAACAGGCCAGTCAGGGTGCCGTACCGTGTGACGATCTGCAATACCCGGTGGTGGCCTGGGTCCTCTTGCCCGCACCTCCGGATCATGGGTTTCACCCGTTCTCTTCCCAGATCTCCCTTCCCCGCTCCAGAGCTCCACCTCGCATCTAGGCCTCGAGCCACCCCCGTTCAATAACTGAAGTCCGGCTGGGCACCAGCCCGCCTTTCCGGCCCTCACGTCTCGTTCATCGGATCACAGAAGATTCGTCCTCACTTCGTGTGTGAGGAGGCCTTCGGGTCCGAGGAACCGCCAGGAGACCTAATGAATCACCGCATTCATCCAGCCAAGGCTCGATCGTTCCGGATCGGCCTTATGGCGCTAATCGCATTGGGGGCGGCAACGCCTTTGCTGGCCCAGGAGCAGCCCCTGACCCTTGGGGTTTGTGTAGGCCAGGCCATGGATCGAAATCCCCTGATCCGGTCGGCCCAGGCCCAGTACGACGCTTCCTTGGCCCGGGTTCGCCAGGCGAAGGCCTTTCCCCAACCCTCCTTGGACATCGATTCGGACCTCCAACCGGGTTTTTGGGACTTCTCCGACTATGGGGAGCGATACATAGGGATCAGCCAGACCATCCCCTTCCCCGGCAGGACCTATATCCAGGGTCGTATTGCCGGGGAGGAGGCGAAGGGCGTTATGGCGGATTCCGAACTTCTGAAACTCGACGTCACCTTCCAGGTGACGGAGGCTTTCTACGCTCTGATCCGAGCCGAGGAGCAGGTCGGGTACGCCAACCAGAACCTGGAATTCACGCAGAACTTCGTAGAGATGACCCAGCTGAAGTTCGAGGCTGGGGATGTGCCCCAGATGGAGGTGGTCCGGGCCCGGGTGGAGGCAGCTACGGCCGCCAACCAGGTCCGGGTCGCCCAGAACGAGGAAAGGCTTGCCCGGGCAGGACTGAACTTCCTCATGGGAAGAACCCCGTCCTCCCTCCTGGTCATCGACGGCAATCTGAGAATCCAGATGGGGGAGTACAATCTGGAAGAAATCACGGCCCTGGCTCTACAGGACCGGCCCGAAATTCAGAAGCTCGCTTACGCCATCGATAGGGAGGGGTTGGTCAAGAAGGACGGTTTCATGTCCTACCTTCCGGACTTCGACGTTGGAGCTTCGAAACACAAAATCCCAGGGGAAGGCGATACCTGGGACGTGACTCTGTCTCTGGCCTTACCCGTGTTTTTCTGGCAGCCCGCCCGGGGTCAGATCGCCGAAGCCGACGCGAACCTTCGCTCCCTCCAACAGGAAGCTTCTCATCTGGCGAATGCCATCACGCTGGAGGTGGAGGGGGCCTATGTCAGCCTCACCTCGGCTGCAGACCAGATCCGGCTTTTTGAGGAAGACATCCTCACCCAGGCTGAAGAAGCCTATGAGATGTACCAATTCGCTTATGAGCAGGGTGAGATCGACGCCATCGACCTCATCGAATCCCGCAGGACCCTGAACGAAGCCAGGACATCCTATGCGGACGCTCTCTTCAACTACGACGTAGCCCGCGCGGCCATCGAGAGATCCATCGGTCGCCTCTTCGAGGAGCAGTGATATGGCCCGGACCAAGACGAAGTGGGTCTTTCTGACCCCGTTCCTCCTTTCGATGGCGGCCTGTGGTGGAGGTGCCGACGGAACCGTTCAGGAGGCGGCTGACCCTGGCAACAGCCCCGAAACGGCGGCGGCTGAGGCCACCGCGACGATTGGGGACGCAAACGTCCCCGAGTGGGTGAACACCCCCACGGAACTAGAGCTTTCAGAGGCAGAAATCTCTGCCATCGAGCTTGAAACCGTGGTAGCGGGTCACCATTCCATCGCCTCGACTCTTCCGGTCATGGGTAGGGTCCTGGCCCATCAGCACCGGAGCGCCATCGTCAGTTACCCCTTCACCGCTCGAATCGCCGGGATTGAAGCCCGTGTCGGGGAATGGGTTGGGACCGGAGATCCATTGGTCGTGCTCCAGAGCGAAGAGGTAGGTATTGCCACCTCGGCGTTCTACAGCGCGAATGCCGACTACGAATTGGCCCAGGTAAACTTCGAGCGTGAAAGCCAACTTTATGAAAGCGGAGTGGCTGCGAGAAAGACCCTCTCCTCGGCCGAAACCGAACTCCGAGTGGCTGATGCCAATATGAACGCTGCGGAGAAGAAGCTCCACGTTCTGGGCTTCACCGAAGATCAGATCGAGGTCCTCAAAGGGACTCATCAGGTGAATCCGAACATCACACTCTTTTCCCCCATTGCAGGAAAAGTCGTAACGAACACCGCTGTCCTCGGAGCCATGGTGGACGAGACCACAGAGATCCTGACCATCATGGACCCCTCGCTCCTCTGGGTAGAGGCCGCGATCTACGAGCGGGATATTTCCAAAATCCGTACGGGACAGGAGGTGGAACTGACGGTGCCCGCCTATCCCTCAGACATTTTTCGGGGGAAGATCAGCTACATCAGCGACGTCCTCCACCCCGAGACCCGGACCATCACCGTTCGGACGGAGGTGACCAACACTGACCTGAAATTGAAGCCAGGGATGTTCGCCGACCTCACCATCGAGTTGAATCAGAACGGACACGCCATTGCGGTTCCTTCCGAGGCCGTTCTTGACGATCACGGGCTACCCTTCGTCTTCGTCGTTCACGAAGGCCACCACTTCCAGCCACGCCTGGTGGGCGTTGGGGCCTCTGGAGACGGATACACCCAGATCGTCAGCGGATTGGAGGTGGGTGACGAGGTCGTTACCCAAGGGAATTTCCAGCTCAAGTCCAAGCTCTATGAAGCCGTGCTGGAAGCAGGGCACATCCACTGACCGTCGGCGGGGACCAAAGCAATGATCAACCGTATCATCCGGTATTCTCTGGAACATCGTCTCCTTACGGCCTTCCTCGTCGCAATGGCATCCATCATCGGCCTATTTGTGGCGGTGAGGATGCCAAAGGACATCTACCCCGACCTGAGCCCTCCCATCGTGACCATCGTCACGGAGAACGAAGGGATGGCTGCGGAAGATGTCGAGAGGCTGATCTCTTTTCCTCTGGAGGCCCTCCTGAATGGGGCCCCTCACGTCACCCGGGTCCGGTCCGAGTCCGGAACGGGGGACTCTGTTGTAACCGTAGAATTTGAATGGGGGACCGATATCTATCTGGCTCGGCAAATCGTTTCCTCCCAGCTGGACATCGTGTCCGGGAGTCTTCCCGATGGCACGGAGGGTCCCCATCTAGGCCCCGTTTCATCCAGAATGGGTGAGGTTTTTGAATTCGCTGTGGTCGGGAAGAATACCGACCCTCTCGAACTCCGGTCCATCGCGGATTGGACCATCCGGTATCGGCTCCAAGGTGTTCCCGGAGTCTCCTTCGTCATCAATTTCGGCGGCTTCGTAAAGCAGTTTCAGGTCTACCTCAAGCCGGAGCTTCTGGCTCACTACGACATCACCATCAATGACGTCAAAGAGGCCATCGAGGAAAGCAATCGGAATTTCTCCGGTGGGATTCTCACCAAGGGGGCCCAGGAAGAGCTCATCAAAGGCATCGGGCGGATCGCCGGAGTGGAAGACATCACGGGCACTGTCATCACGTCCAGGAACAACGTCCCCGTGAGAGTCGGGGACGTGGCCGACGTCAGGATAGGTGGGAAATTCCGCCGGGACGATGCCAGCTACAACGGCGAAAATGCCGTCGCCGTCACGGTTCAGAAGCAGTACGGCGGAAACACCATGGCAGCCATCAACAGAGTGAAAGAGTCCCTGGGCCAGATATCAAGGGACCTGCCTGCCGGGGTCCGGATCGAGGAGTTCTACGATCAATCCATCCTCATCGCCAAATCCATCAACCATGTAAACCAATCCATCATCGAGGGAGCCATCCTCATCATTCTGGTGATGGTGCTATTCCTCGGTGACCTTCGCGCCTCTCTCATTTCCGGGCTCACAATTCCCCTTTCCATTCTCATCGCCCTCATCATCATGGCCCTGTTCAAGGTGGACCTGACGGTCATGTCCATGGGAGGGCTAGCCATCGGAGTGGGGAAGGTGGCCAGCGGCACAATCATCATGGTGGAGAACATCGTCCGCGTGCTCCAGGAGAAGAAGGGTCAGGCCAGTATCCTCGAGTTGACCTATGAGGCTGCGAAAGACGTCGGTACATATCTGTTCGCCACCAGTCTAATCATCATCCTGGTGTTCCTCCCCCTTCTGAGCCTCCAGGGTATCGAGGGGGCCATGTTCAGACCAACGGCCATCGCCGTGGCGGCTGCCCTCTTCGGCGCTCTGATTCTGAACCTCACCCTCCAACCCATGCTTTGCCGGACCTTCCTCACAAATGTAACCCTGACGAAACGGAAGACCGCTCTGGTGGATTTCCTCTCCTCCAAGTACGAGTCGGCCCTGAACTATGGCTTGAATCGAGGTCGAGCCACGGTCATTACCTGCGTGGCTCTGAGCCTGGGAGGTGCGGCCCTTTACCAATTCCTGGGAAAGGAGTTTGTGCCCCCCCTGGATGAAGGTTCTATCCTCGCGTCGACCGTACTACTGCCCGAAACTTCCCTGGAGGAAGCGGCTCGGGTGGGTGGTCAACTCGAGGAAGTCTTCCTCTCCTTCCCGGAGGTTGTCTCCGTCACCAGAACCACTGGATCGGCGGAGGGCAGCGAGCATGTGCACCCGGTGAACCACAGCCACTACAACCTCCTTCTCGTGCCGAAGGAGGAACGGCATCGAAGCTATGACGAATTGACGGAGGCCATGCGCCTGGAGTTGGCACAGTTCCCTGGGGTCATGTACATCTTCGAGCAACCCATCGAAAACCAATTGGCTGAGATGCTCACCGGCACCTCCGGGGAGCTCTCCATTAAGCTCTTCGGTCCGGATTGGGATATCCTCAACGCCGGGATCGAGGAGATCCATCATATCATGGAAGAAGTGGAGGGCGTCGCCGACCTCCAGGTCGAGCAAACGGCCGGAATTCCACAGTTGGTTGTGGACGTCGATCGGGGCGAGCTTTCCCGTTTCGGCATTTCAGTTGGTGGTGTGGCCGACTTGGTAGAGACGGCGTTGAATGGACTCGAAGTCACCGACGTTTACGAAGAGGACCGGATCACATCAATTCTTCTCCGCTTGGACCAGGAATACCGCCATAGCGAGGAAAGGGTGGCGAGCCTCCTCATCGACGCGCCCAACGGAGAGCGAATTCCCCTTTCCCAGTTAGCCAACATCCACCATGGGGAGGGCCCTCAGGAAATTTTGAGGGAGAACCTCATGCGGAGGAAGATCATCCTCATGAACGTGGTGGACCGGGATGTGGGAAGCCTTGTGGAAGAGGCTCAGGCAAGGATCGAAGCGGAGGTCGACCTCCCCCTCGGGTACTTCATCGAGTTTGGCGGATCCTATGAGGCCCAGCAACGGGCCATGAGGGACCTGTCCGTCCTAATGCTAGTGGTGCTCCTCCTGATCTTCGTGGTGCTCTTTTCATCCTTTGGGTCCCTCTTGCAGGCATCTCTTATCATCCTGACCGTCCCCCTTTCCCTCCTCGGGGGTATCGTGGGCCTGCTTCTGGCTGGCCAGTCCATAAACGTCTCTTCCATGATCGGCCTCATCGCCCTCATGGGCGTTTGCGTCCAGAATGACGTCATTCTCATCGCCAAGATCAATGAGTTTTTGGCTAAGGGTATGGCCCTGCGAGAGGCCGTCATGAAAGGCTCCCTGACCAAGTTCAGAGCCATCTTCATGACGAATCTCGTCATGATCGTGGGATCCATCCCCCTGGCCTTCCACGCAGGTACCGGTTCGGAACTCCACCGTCCTCTGGCCATGGTCTATATCGGAGGATTCATCGGCGCCATCCTCATCCGGATGGTGGCCATGCCCGTTCTTTTTGAGGTTGTGACGAGAAAGAAGGGGACCGCATAAAACAGAAGTCCAACAGGACACCCTCCTCAAGCCGGTACTCCGCCTGAGGAGGGCGCTTTCCTTCGGGTCAAAGCCGGACTCACCTCCCAATCAAATCCCGGAAGCTCTCGGAGTGGTGAATGGCGAAACCCACGAAAGACTCGTACCGCTGGAATTCCCGGGCCGTATCGCGCATCACCCTTTGCATGGCACCGGGATCCAGGTCGGCGAAGGTGATCTTCCCGGCAGGGACATCCACCCGGGTGTCGATGGGCCACCACCGCACGCTCTCAGGCTCCAGTCGATTGTGCTCTAGCCAACCGCTGAGGCCCTGAAGTGAGTTCGGTGAGGTTCCTGCATCGGGGACCAGGGCCACAAAAATCGAATCCGAGCTGGAACCCAAAACGACGACCGGCCCGGGAGGCGGAGCCTCAGGCAGTCCCAGTTCAGGATCACCCGAAAAATCCATTAGAGTTTCATCGGGCACCGGGTGGGTTTCGAGGCCGACGAATACGGCCTTCCCCTGCTTTTCAGCGTATTCGAGTTCCCCTCTTCCATGGCGGACGGTACCATCGGCCCCGTAGGCCACAGTCCGGTAATCCATGATCGCCACATCGTCGACGAGGTCGATGATATGCTCGCTGACCGGTTTCTCTGTCCCACCGAACCGAACCGTGATCGGTTCACCGGTATCCTCCGACAAGGCGTCATACCAGAACGGAATGTCTGCACCATAAACCAGTCCGGCAGCATGGGCCCGGTCCACGGAAGCCGCCGTCAGATCGAGAAGGCCCTGAATCAGAGTAGAGCGGCCTGGTCCGTGGAACGCTGGCAGGAGGTATGGCTCGATATCGTATCGAACTCCGTAGAAACGGTCGGTCGCGGGAACAGCCCGGTTGTACCGAACTACGTGATCAATGGTTCGGAGCACCCCAGGGTGGAATTCAGAAAGGGCGTAGCGGGCAAAGCCGTCCAGGGCGTAGACACGAATCCCCCTGGCATTGAAGGCGGCGAGAAGGGGGCGCATGGCCTCAACGTCGATCACCAGTTCCCCTGGTTCACTGGGTTGATCGGGGATCCCGGGAAGCTGGAGGAAGACATGGTCGAACCTCTCCCTCTCGAGGAAATCGAGGAGAGAGGCCATCCGAGCCGGAAAATCGAGCAACTCTGCCGTGTTCCACACCCAGGTGGCCTTCCGAAGCAGGCCCAATGGTTGAGCGGTTTCGGAAGGCCTGGGCAAAGGAGGAAGGGAGTCAGGGGAAAGGGAAAAGGCCATAGGGCCGATTTCGATGCCGGTAGTCCCTTGGCCCAGAACCTCGAAAACCACCTGGGCGAGGAGGTCCCGGCGGACGTTGCCGGGGAGGCCGTCGAGGGGAACCACCGCCTGTTGCCAATCCGTATCCACCCGGCCCGAGGTTAGGTAGTCGGACACCTCCCCCAGGGGCACCGCATCTTCACGCTGCTCCCACTCCCTATCAGCCACCTTGAGAAGAAAACTCTCTCCTCCGGCCCGGCCCCTGATCCAAAAACTCAGCGTCGAAAACTCCCGAGCATCGAGATACGACCGCTCGGATATTGGAGCATCGAAGTCATAGAGTTGAACCCAAACCCCGCAGAAGCCCGGATCCTCATGTTGGCAGATGAAGTTCAGGATCCGTCGCTGGTCCGATCCTTGGCCGACTGTAGCGTTGGCGGTTGAGGGGTGCCGACGGAAGGTGCCGAAATACCCCCCCAACGGGGTCCGATTTCCCTGGGAAAAGTCACTTACGATGAGGTTGTTCCCATCGAA
>RCNC010004719.1_pt1 | contig 10689 bp, 6 predicted proteins | sample 2041301 | NCBI WGS metagenome assembly RCNC01 (sample SAMN09708231, study PRJNA481090) | Marine sediment metagenome, whole genome shotgun sequencing project. | biome: marine sediment; feature: ocean; material: sediment; isolation source: Sewage treatment plant 13A marine sediment (STP13A) ... | reverse complement strand
AAGTGGTTTATCAGGGCCTATGATCATTTTGGAGAAAAAGTGGGTAGTGATGAACGTGAGGAAGGAAAGATCTTTATTGAATCGCAGGGCATGTGTATTATGGCCGGGATCGGACTGGAAGATGGTCGTGCAAGAACAGCGCTTGACTCGGTGAAGGAGCGACTCGACTGTGAATATGGCATTGTACTTAACAATCCTGCTTTCACAAAATACTATGTGCAATACGGAGAGATCAGCACCTATCCCGAAGGGTATAAGGAGAATGCAGGGATCTTCTGTCACAACAATCCCTGGATCATGATTGCCGAGGTCCTGGAAGGAAACGGGGATGCGGCATGGAAGTACTTCCGAAAGATCTGTCCGCCCTACCTGGAGGAGATCAGCGATCTGCACAAGACCGAACCCTATGTTTACTCCCAGATGATTGCCGGAAAGGATGCCTTTAAACCGGGAGAGGCCAAGAACAGCTGGCTTACCGGAACCGCCTCCTGGAATTTCTACGCCATTTCCCAGTATATCCTGGGTATTCGCGCCGACTTTGATGGTTTGCTGATCAATCCGGTTATTCCCAAAGCCTGGGAAGGCTATACAGTGACACGCAAGTTCAGGGGAGCCACCTATCGCATAGAGGTTACCAATCCCGATCACGTCTCTACCGGCGTGAAGGAGCTTACCCTTAATGGCGAGAAGCTGGAAGGCAAGCTGGTTCCCATCTGTTCAGAGGGCAGTGTGAACCAGGTAAAGGTGGTATTGGGCTAAATCTTACTTACCCAGGTATTTATTGTTCTGGTCTACCAGGGCATTGATGGCCTGTACAGAAGCTGCTGAGCGAAGCCGGTCCTCCGGTGTGTTCATGCAGTAGTCCACCAGCTGATCGATGGTGGAAGTGGCCACATGCATTCGGGTATCGGACGAGGCGTAGTAGATAAATACCTTGCCATCGTCATCGGCAATCCACCCGTTGGTAAAGAGAACATTGGAGACATCACCCACACGCTCCTCACCGAGGGGTCCCATAAAGAGCCCTGCAGGCTTGTGGATCACCCTGGTGGGATCGTCCGCTGCAGTCATAAACATATAAAGGGTATAGCGTAGCCCTGCTGCACAGTTTCTAACCCCGTGGGCCAGGTTAAGCCATCCCTGCTCGGTCTTGATGGGGGCAGGCCCCTGTCCGTTTTTCAACTCGTAGATGGTGTGGTAGATTTTTGCATCCAGGAGCTTCTCCTCTTTTACCTCTGCATGAACCATGGAGTCGGAGTATCCAAAGGCAATTCCACCTCCTGATCCGGTATCGATAAAACCATCCTGTGGACGGGTATAGAAGGCATATTTCCCATTGATGAATTCAGGATGGAGCACCACATTGCGCTGTTGTCCGCCGTAAGTGATCAGGTCGGGAAGCCTTTCCCATTCCACCAGGTCCTTGGTGCGTGCAAGACCTGCAGCCGCCACGGCACTGCTGGTATCTCCATCAGCTGCCTTGGGATCTTTTCGTTCGGTGCAAAAAACGCCATAGATAAATCCATCCTCATGGGCTGTCAGCCTGAGGTCATATACATTGGTGTCGGGATCTTCTGTCTCAGGCATGGTAAGGGGTCGCTCCCAGAATCTGAAATTATCCACCCCATTGGGACTCTCTGCAATGGCAAAAAAAGATTTTCTGTCATTGCCTTCACCACGAACTGCCAGCAGGTATTTTCCATTCCACTTAATGGCTCCTGCATTAAAAGCTGCATTGAAACTGATCCGTTCCATAAAGCGGGGATTGGTATCCGGATTGAAATCGTAGCGCCACTCCATAGGGAAATGGTCGCGAGTCAGTATCGGGTTTTGATACCGGCTGAAGATGCCGTTGGTGCTGTAAAGCTCCTTGTTCTTCCTGCTCAGCAGTGCCTCATGTTCTTTACAGATCTTATCCTGGCGTTCCTTATACAGACTCATAATATTGATATTTTATATTGCTGATTACTTTTGGATGATCTCCATACACGCCCTTCCATTGTGGTAGGGACATTTCCAGAAACCGGCTTTTTCCTTGTCTGTTTGAGGCTTTCCTTCACTATCGACGCTCCAGTACCATTCACCCTTTTCCTCATCAATTATTTGCTCCTTTATAAAGGTCCAGCTTCCCAGTGCTATCTCCATGAACTTATCATTGTCCGAAAGCTCATAGGCATTGAAGTAACCCACCATGGCCTCTGCCTGGGGCCACCAGTGTTTGTCGCTATCCAGTTCCATCCTTTCCGGAAAAAATTCATAATGGAGTCCACCATCGCTGGCCAATCCAACAACACTGGCACGGGCCATATGTACTGCCAACTCTGCGCACTCTTTTATTAGTGCCGGATCGCCCAGTATTTCAGCTGCCTCATGGAGTAGCCAGGAGCACTCAATATCGTGACCGAAGGAAATTAAGGTGGATTTCAGATTCCAGTGGTCATCGAAAAAGAGATTCAGCTGATTCCTCTCCCGGTCTACAAATTTTTCCAGGAAGAGCCGGATCAGATTTTCCAGGGCCTTCTCCAGGTCCTTATCTTTCCAGATCCTGAAGAGGTTTCCATAGGCCTCCAGAATATGGAGGTGGGTATTCATGGTCTTACTCTCGTTCTGATCTTTCTCACTTAGACGCAGATCCTCCAGAGCTTTCCAGTCCCGGGAAAGGGCATCGGTATAACCGTTGAGCTCCCGGTTTAAGGCGTGGGCCTCCAGATCCCGAAACAGACCCTTGGCAGTTTTTAGTGCCTGATCATCTCCGCAGGCCATGTAATACTCGGCCAGTCCATAAATGGTAAAAGCGGTAGCGTAAATCTGTTTTCGTGAGGAACGCACCTCTCCACCTGGTTCCAGTTCCCAGTATATACCTCCGTATTTCTTGTCGGTGAAGTAAGAGATAATATAGGCATAGGCCCGCCGGGCAGTTTCCAGGTATTCAGGCTGCTTATACATCCGGTAGGCTGCAGAAAAGGTCCAGAGAATGCGGGCGTTAAGGACTGCTCCCTTTCCGGCCCCTTTCACCACCTGGTTAAGATGGTCAATGTGGCCGTGGAATCCACCCAATTCATTGTCGGGTGAATATTTCATCCACCATGAAAGGATATTATCCTTCAATTCCTTCTCAAGTTCTTCCCTGAAACGGCTTCGTGTTTCACCTTTCATTTAGGTCCAGCTTTCTCATTGGGGAGTGTGTCCCACCAGGTTTTCTTCATAATGATAAAACAGACCGCGATAATGGCCAGGGCGATCCCCATGGGTACTACTTTCTTGAGCACAATGTATATGGGGAAGATCACCAGAGCGGTCTGGGCAATGGTTCCCAGAACCACATTAAATATGTCCCTGCCTAAATCCTTATTTCCTTCGAAGGAAGGATCTTCAGCCACCACTTTTTCATGGATGGGCTTCCAGAAACCCCAGGGTTTCACATTCTTATAGAAACTCTTCAGGGTCTCTTCATCCGTAGGAGGCTTCAGGAAAGTGCCCGCGATAGCAGCGATGGTCGATGCTACCAGGATTATGGGGAAATAGTAAAGATCAAGGAAGTCAAAGATCCGGCTGCAGATCAGCGCAGAGATAATCCCCACAAACATTCCCCAGAAGAAACCTGATCCGTTAAAACGCCACCAGTACCACTTCAGCATATTGGAAACCACGTAGGCACCCCAGAGGGCCGATACAATCCACTGCAAAACGCTGTTTACATCCTGTGCGAAGAAGCCGAAGATGACGGAGATGGCCACCACCACAATGCCTGTGAGATAGTTGGTACGGCTCACCTGTTTCTGGGAGGCATCAGGCTTCATGTATTTAAGGTAAATATCATTTACAATATAGGCCTGTGCCGCGTTGAGGGTCCCCGCAAAAGTGGACATAAATGCAGCCAGCAATCCGGCCAGCAGCAGTCCCATAAAGCCCACCGGCACGAATTGACTGATGGCCGAGGGGAGGATTTGTTCAAAGTCAATCTTATTTCCTACAACCAGGTCCAGCTGGTCGTAAAAGAGTAAGCCCAGTACCGCAAAACCTGCGATCATAAAATACCTGGTAGGCATCAGGATCACGGAAACAAAACCCGACATTTTAGCTGCATCTCTGGGCGATTTGGTGGAGAGGATCTTCTGCATATCATAATTTGGAGCAGGTCCGGCCAGACTCACCAGCACCCCTTTGAAGAGCATCATGCTGAAGAAAATACCAAATAGGGAGTATCCGTCACTAATGATTTTTTCATTCACTTCGCCAATGATTTTTGACCAGTCCATTTCGAGTCTTGCTCCAAAGAATGGATTCATCCAACCTTCGGGTACCAACAGGGGATGGTCGGTAAGTGCATTCATGGCGATTACCCCAATAACAATGGCCGAGATGGTCATAATGGTATACTGGATTACATCGGCCCAGACAATACTGCTCATACCGCCAAGAATGGCATAGAACATAGCGAATAGGGTAAAGACTATTCCATATACATGAGCCACATACTGCGGGGCTACCTCGAAGGGAATATAGGGTGAAACTACTTCCCAGGGGATGAAGATCTCCACAAACTTACCCAAGCCGATAAAGCCATAGGTGAGGAAACCCAGACATGAGATCAGGGCAAAGGCCACCACGATCCAGTGCGATTGCACACCACCCCTTCCTGAACCGAACCTTGTACGAATCCACTCAGCCCCTGTAGTAGCGTTGGACCGCCTCAGCCAAATGGAAAGAAAAACCATCAGGAAGATCTGATTAAAGACCGGCCAGAGCCAGGGGATCCAGATGGACTTCAACCCGTAAACAAAGGCAAGCGTAACCAGCCACATGGTACCCGAAATATCGAACATTCCGGAAGCGTTGCTTAGCCCCAGCATATACCAGGGCAGTTTGTTTCCACCCAATATATAGGCGGTTTTGTCTTTTTGGGCACGCTTCTTCATGACCAATCCGATGACAATCGTCGAGGCCAGGTAGGCGCAGATAATCAGGATGTCGACAAGGGTGAGTTTCATAGGAAAAGGGTTAGTAGTTAGTGCTTAGTTATATAGGTCTGGTAGTTCGGACAGGGATAGCATCAGGTCGTGGTTCATGAATTCAATGAAATCGGGAACCGTGGGGTGTCCCGGGTAGGGTGCATAATAGTGGTCGGGCCGACCGTTACGCCAGAAGAGGATCCAGGCTGCTTTCCGGGTCGATTCGTTGGCATTCAAGGTGTGCAGTACCACATCGGTGAACCACTTTTCGTTGGGGATGGTTTCCAGTCCGGTCTCCGAGATAGCCATCATTTTCAGATGTTGGGTGGAGAGGGAATCGAGAACTTCCAGCATATGGATGGTCCCGGGTGTCCGCTCTTTATTGGCCAGTCCATGATAGTCATCAAAAGCCATCACATCCACGTAATCGTCGCCGGGATAAAAGTCCATGTACTGTTCTGCAGTTTTAAAACGGTCACTGGAATAGGCGATGAGCAGCTGGTGCTGTCCTTTCTCATTTCTGAGGTAGTCTATGGTGAATTGGAATAGGGCTTTATATTGCTCTGCCGAACAGTTGCCATGGCCCCACCAGAACCAGGACCCCGTCATTTCGTGGAAGGGACGGAAAATTACCGGGATCAGTTCTCCCTTATCGTTTCTTATCCCGGCGAAGAACTCAGCAGCCTGGTCCAGTCGTTCCAGGTAAAGTTCATGTACCGCACCACCCGGAAGGCAGGCTTCCACGCAGGAGTCTTTGTCCCAGCTGGTGCCTGAAATGGCATAATTGCGCATGTGCCAGCTGAAGGTGTTCACCCCGCCTTTTTCATAGACTGCAATGGCCCATTTACGCATATCCTCGAAGGGAACATCATCGATATTATTTGCATCACCCATGTGTCCCAGGTCCCAGCCAAAAACGGCCGGGTGATCGTCCAGCACATCATTTATATCGGTCCGGAAGGCTTCTCCTTTCCAGCCCATACCATAGGCCAGTGCATCCTGGTGACCCACCAATACATGGTCGGCCGAAAGGGTTTGAAGATTGTTGAAAAGGGCAGTGGCCATGGTACTGGCCTTTGGATCGCTAAGCTTTTCCTTAGAGATGATCTCAGGATTTGGCTTACATGCCTGGACCATTATCAGAATGCCCAGAATCGTCAAGGTACGGAGAAACATATTCAGGAGGCTTGGTTTAAAGAGGTAAAAATATTATTATTTTTGATAATACTGCCGATTCTTCTAAATTGCACTCTGCCCTAATCTACCCGATTCAACATGGCTGTTCTGAGAAGCATTAATCCATTTGATCCATCACGGATCATCAACTATCCCCAGTTGTCAGATATGAGCCTGGCCATTCGTCTGGGCCGGGCGCAAACTACTTTTACGAACTACAGGCATAGCTCTTTTGTTGAGCGGGCAATGTTAATGAACAAGGTGGCAGCTATGCTGCGTGAGCGTAGCCGTGAGTATGCAGAGGTGATTACCCGTGAGATGGGAAAACCACTTACGGAAGCTGCAGCTGAAGTAAAGAAGTGTGCCTGGGTATGTGAGTATTATGCAGAACATGCAGCTCACTTCCTGGAGGACAAGATGGTGGAGACGGAGGCCGAAGAGAGCCGGGTAATTTTTGAGCCACTGGGACCCATCCTGGCTATTATGCCCTGGAATTTCCCTTTCTGGCAGGTGTTTCGTTGTGCAGCTCCTGCCCTTATGGCAGGAAACACAGTACTTCTTAAACATGCTTCCAACGTACAGGGATGTGCAGCGACTATCGAAGAAATCTTTAATGAAGCAGGATTTGAGGAGGGCATTTTTCAAAATCTTGCTGTAGGATCGGACCGTGTAGCAGGGCTTATTGCAAGTGAATATGTCAGAGCAATAAGTCTCACCGGAAGTGAAGAGGCAGGTGTGGCTGTGGCTTCAGAGGCAGGCAAACATCTCAAAAAATGTGTACTTGAACTGGGAGGGAACAATGCCTTTGTGGTCCTGAATGATGCCAACCGGGAGCTTACACTTAATTTGGCTATTCCGGCCAGAATGCAGAACGGCGGTCAGAGTTGCATTGCGGCCAAGCGCTTTATCCTGGAGTCATGGATAGCCGAAGACTTTATACCCCTTCTGGTAGGCAAGGTAGAGAAGATGGTGGTGGGCGATCCCATGGAGGAAGGTACCCAGGTGGGCCCCCTGGTTTCTCTCAAACAGGCCAAAGAGGTGGAGGAACAGGTGAGCAAATCGGTGGAGATGGGAGCGAAATTGCTCCTGGGAGGAGAAAGGCAGGGTGCTTTTTATCAGCCTACCATCCTGACTAATATTACGCCGGACATGCCAGTATTTAAGGAGGAGGTATTCGGACCTGTTTTTGCTGTGATGGAGGCAAGTTCTCCCGAACATGCTCTGGAGCTCTCCAACAGCAGTAAATTCGGACTTGGAATGCAGCTTTTTACCGCATCGGAGCATTCTGCAAAACTATTTATCCAGGGAGCAGAAGAGGGTGCCGTCTTTGTCAATTCCATGGTGAAGTCTGATCCAAGACTGCCCTTTGGCGGTACAAAAATGTCAGGATATGGCCGTGAGCTTTCCGAAGAAGGGATTAAAGAATTCGTGAATATTAAAACCATATGGATCGATTGATCTGCTCTAATCTTAATCAACAACAATGAAAAAAGTGCTTTTTACTATGGCCATGCTCTTCTCATTTCTGGGATTGATGGCACAGAATACTTCATTAACTAAACCAGCTGATTTTTTCGGTTTTGAGCCGGGATCGGACCGGAACCTCTTTAGCTATGAGCAGTTAATTGAATACTTTCAGAAGCTGGATGGAGAGTCGGAACGCATCTATCTGGAAGAGATCGGTGCGTCGCCCATGGGCAGGCCTATGTACATTGCCTTTATTTCCAGTGCAGAGAATATCAGTAAGCTGGAGGAGTTGAAAAAGATCAACCGGGAACTGGCACTGAATCCCAATCTGAAAAAGGAGGAATTACAGGGAATGATTCGCGACGGGAAAACATTTGTATTGGCCACACTTTCCATGCACTCCTCCGAAGTAGCCCCTTCACAGGCGGCTCCGCTGATTGCCTGGGATTTTGCCACCACCAATGATCCAAAAAAGGAGGAATGGCTTAGCAATGTGGTATATATGATGTTACCCAATCATAATCCCGATGGCATGGACCTGATCGTGGAAAACTATCTGAAGTATAAAGGAACCAAATATGAAGGAGCCTCCCTTCCTGGCGTATATCACAAGTATGTGGGTCATGATAACAACCGCGATTTTGTGATCCTGAGCCAGGAGGACAGCAAGGCCATTGACAGGATTTTTAGCCAGACCTGGTTTCCGCAGGTGATGGTCGAAAAGCACCAGATGGGATCCACCGGTCCACGCTACTTTGTCCCCCCCAACCATGATCCCATTGCCGAGAATATTCCGGCTGGGATCTTCCACTGGTGCGGTGTTTTTGGACAGCATATGGCCACCGACATGACTGCCGATGGTCTGGCTGGTGTTGCGCAGCACTGGGCTTTTGACAACTACTGGCCTGGTTCCACGGAGACCTGCATCTGGAAAAACGTGATCGGCTTTCTGACTGAAGCGGCCAGCGTACAGACCGCTACTCCCATTTATATTGAGCCCACCGAGCTACGTGTTGGAGGCAAGGGGCTGTCCGAATACAAAAAGAGCAGCAACATGCTGCAGCCCTGGGAAGGGGGCTGGTGGCATCTGGGCGATATTGTTCAATATGAAATATCATCCACCACCTCTATAATAAAAACCGCTTCTCTTTACAGGGAAGACATCCTGGCTTTCAGAAACAGGATGTGCAGGGAGCAGGTGGCGCTAGGGAAAAGTGAGGCGCCCTATTATTATATTATGCCAGAGAAGCAACACGATTTGGGAGAACTGGTGAACCTGGTGAATCTGATGAAGGAGCATGGTGTGGAGGTCTATACCCTGAATGAGCAAGTTGTTTTGGATGGAAAGATTTACAAGGAAGGAGATGTGGTAATCCCGCTGGCCCAGTCGTACAGGCCTTTTATCAAGGAAGTGATGGAGACCCAGGAGTTTCCGGAACGTCACTACACACCCGGCGGAGAGCTGATTAAGCCTTATGATATCACCAGCTGGTCGCTACCTCTTCACCGTTTTGTAGCATCGGAAGAAATTGATGTTCGCAGCGAGGAGCTGGAGGGGAATCTCAGCCTGGTGGAGGGTCACTATGATCTGAAAGGGGAGGAGCTGAATGCAACATCAATGGTGCTTCCTGTAAGCGCCAATGAGTCTTTCCGTGCCGTTTTCAGGGCCCTTGAGAAGGGAATGAAGGTAGAGAGACTTTTAGCTAAGACAGATGTGGCAGGCACAAGCTATGGGGCTGGAAGTTTTATTGTACACCAGGGATCCAAAAAAGAGGAGTGGGGCAAACTGATTGAATCACTTCCTTTCCAGCCGGGTGAGTTGCTTGATAAAAGGGCACTGGCAACCACAGCTGTGGAGATGCCCCGGATTGCACTGGTGGAAACCTTCTTTCATGATATGGATGCAGGGTGGACCCGCTTTCTGTTCGACAGCTATCACATCCCCTTCACCGTTCTCCATCCTGGCGATTTTGCCAAGAGCGACCTGGCAGGGAAGTATGATGTGATTCTCTTTCCCGATACCGACAAGGATATCCTGATGACCGGTAAACGGAAATCCAAAGGAAACTATTATATGGGGAGCTACCATCCCGATTATGTGAAAGGAATTGACAAGGAGGGCATGGAGAAGCTGATGACCTTCAGCGATGGAGGTGGAAGCATTATCTCCTGGGGACAATCGGCCCGTCTTTTTGAGGGGATGCTGAAGATTAAGAAAGGTGATGTGGAAGAGGAATTCAGTCTGCCCTTCCGTGATCTCTCTCCTGATCTGGCCAAAGGAGGCCTATATGTTCCGGGAAGTCTGGTAAAGGTCAATTTGATAGAAGATCATCCACTAACACTGGGAATGCCCTCAAGTATAGGCGTGTTTTCAAGGGGACGTCCGGTATTTACCACCTCGGTACCAAAATTTGATATGGATCGCCGGGTAATTGGAAAATATCCCGAAAAGGATATACTGATATCGGGATATGCATCCGGTGAAGAGAAGATGGGCAACAGGGCAGCCATGATCTGGATGAAAAAAGGGAAGGGACAATATGTATTGTTTGGATTTGGCCCGCAGTTCAGGACCTCTACCCAGGCATCCTATAAGCTTCTCTTTAATGCTATTCTTCTTGAGCAGGCCGATTGATTTCTTCGGCCTCTTTGCGACGGGAGCTTACATCCCAGGAGCTGTCTGAACCATGGCCGCTGTCTTCTTTTTCTGCACGGAAGATCTCCTCCAGCTCCATGGCATGCCTATTGGTCTCAGAGAGGTAAAGCTTTTCATCATCCTTATGGTGCTTATGCAGTTCACGAAGCACCTTGCGGGTGTGTTTTCGAAAAGTATGTGCGAGCCGGTGTGCATGGTAGCGCTTATAACCCAGGTGAGTCAAAGCTTCAATACCCAGAAGGAGAGAGGATTCAAGCATATCCCGTTCAAAGGCATCCACCTTACGGTCCACGAGCTCATAGGAGTGTTTCATACTGACTGCCCGGGCCAAAATTTTAAGATGGGGATAGTTGCGCTGGGCCAGGTCAATAATCTTCAATGATTTTTGCCGGTCATCTACTGCTACAATCAGCACCTTTGCCTTATCAGCTCCGGCCG
>RCNC010004190.1_pt1 | contig 10696 bp, 9 predicted proteins | sample 2041301 | NCBI WGS metagenome assembly RCNC01 (sample SAMN09708231, study PRJNA481090) | Marine sediment metagenome, whole genome shotgun sequencing project. | biome: marine sediment; feature: ocean; material: sediment; isolation source: Sewage treatment plant 13A marine sediment (STP13A) ... | reverse complement strand
GACAAAGCATAAAGTCTATTGTTTACCCTGTTCAAGGAAGCGCTGGCCCTTGGCGTGGTTCGCTGTTCACCGGGTTCGAGGGCAGCCTAAGGGTGCCTTTTGCTATTCGCTGGCCGGGCAAGATTCCTGCTGGAAGCGTCAGCGATGAGATAGTGCACGAGATGGATCTCTACACGACCTTCGCCCGCGTAGCCGGAGGCAAGGTACCGACCGATCGCGAAATCGACGGCGTCGACCAGACCGATTTTCTGCTGGGTAAGCAGAAGAAATCTAATCGCGAAGGTGTGATTGTCTATATGGGTAACGATATCTGGGGCGTCAAGTGGCGTAACTGGAAGGTGAATTTTAAGGAGCAGGACAATATCGTCACTGAGACTCACAGCTACGGGATGCCGCGCGTCTACAATCTCCTCAAGGACGCGGGAGAAACACAGAACGTGCTCTTCCCGGAGACATGGGTTCCTAAGGCAGCTCTTGGACAGCTAGGCGCGCATGTTGGTTCGCTCAGGAAAGAACCACCAATCAAAGCTGGTCAGCTGGATCCATACGTTCCAGCAAAATAAACAATAACTATGCGGTTACATCCGTCTAACTCAAGGGGCAGCTTGCTGCCCCCAAAGGAGTAACAAAGAGATGAAATCTTTTAAGACAGTGTTAAGTGCCGTCTTCCTCGCCATTTTTATGGCCGGCTTGCCAGCTGTAAGTAGCTTTGCCCAGGATGATGCAGAAGCTGTGACGAAGGACAAAGAACCATTGACAGTCGAGGAAGAGGCGGAGGACCTGGCGCCTCTGGTCAGTGTGGACGGCGAGGAACCGACGTCAGCTGATGTAAAGGCTAAGTTTGAAAAGGACAAGACGGGCACGAACCCCATGAACTTCACCTTCGACGCGAGGCTGTACAACGAGTTTCAGTGGCTCAACACGGCCGGAGACGGTGAGCAGAACATCACGACCTTCGAGCTCCGGGCACCCTTTGCCAGCGGCAAGTGGCAGTTCCGCGGTAAGATTCGCGGAAAATTCCTCAACGCCGATCTCAACAACGACGGTAATGATGACGTTGACGAATCCGGGTTCGGTGACACGGACCTTCGTTTCATGACCATTCCCTATCTTAACCTCAAGAAGAGGACGGCCGTGGCACTGGGCGTCGAGTTCTTTCTCCCCACCGCGTCGGAAGATGCTCTGGGCACGGGAGCTTGGACTGTTGCACCCCTGATCTTCTTCGGCTACTTCAATCCCCTTGGCCCGGGGAGCATTATTGTGCCAGGGTATCAGCACTTGATCAGCTTCGCTGAAGAGGACGGACGCGATCAGGTCCACCAGGGACTGATCGATTTCTTCATAGTCAAGACATGGGCCGACAACCAGTTCTGGGGCTATATCGATCCTCAGATTCTCCTCGATTACGAGAACGAAAAGGAGTTCATGCTGCTCGAACTCCAGGCAGGAATGATGGTCGATAAATACTTCGGTACGAAAGGTCACAGCATCTACGCGATGCCTTCCTTCGGTGTCGGTGGTGACCGACCCTACGATTTCTCAATCGAAGTGGGGTACAAGATCGTCTGGTAGAGAGAGCCAGCCGCGAAGTTCTGATTACGCTCTCCAGTCATAAGGGAAACCGGGAGGAGATCAGACATACAGATCAGATCGCCGCAACTTTTCGCTGCGGCGATCCCGTTTCCCGGCTCTCGGCACCACTATGGCTGGAAGTGGGTTGAGATATCTTTATCAACATGGAGGAGCGACGATATGTTCAGCGTACTGATTCGTTTTACATACCGCAGGACCAGGATGGGAAGGGCTCTGCGTTTCGGATCCAACCATTTCCTGTGCACCGCAATTCTGCTGGTTTCAGTTTTGTCCCTGCATGCTGAGCAGGCTTTTGCAGGATTTGCTGGACACAACACCATAGGAGATTACGGTCTCCAGTCCGGAACTCAGCTGCCTCCTGGTACGTATCTTTACCCGATGTACTACCGCTACGACGCATCTGATCTTATAAACCGTGACGGCGATAACATCCGCATTGATCCTGAAGGACGGGGTTCATTGGATGTAAACGCCTACGTCTTGGGTATCTTTTGGGTTTCTGAGTCCAAAATACTTGGCGGCAACTACAGTTTCCAGATTTATCCGGGGTTCACCGACAATACCCTGGAGGCACCCATTCTGGGATTGGATGAGCGTGTCAGCACCGGTTTCACCGATCTTTACATTCAGCCTATTAATCTGGGCTGGCAAACGGATCGAGCCGATTTTACCGCCGGTCTTGGGGTCTACGCCCCAACCGGCAATTACGAACCTGGAGGCTCGGAGAACCGGGGCCTGGGTATGTGGAGTTTTGAGTTCTTCGCCGGAACCACCATATATTTTGACGAAGCAAGGACGTGGCATTTCGCCACGACTGCCTGGTACGAGACCCATACCGAGAAAAAAGATACCGATATTCGGGTCGGGGACATTCTGACCCTCGAAGGCGGGCTCGGCAAGTCGTTTATGGATGGCGCCCTCAGTGTCGGCGCTGCCTACTATGCACAGTGGAAGCTGACCGAAGACGATCTTGGAACCACCTTGGAGCGATCTAACGGCCGGGACCTCGGGAAAAACCGGGTATACGGGGTCGGGCCGGAACTGACCCTGCCGCTGGCCTCCAAGAAGACCCTTTATGGGTTCCTCACCGCCCGCTATTTATGGGGATTCGGTGCCCGCAGCACGCTGGAGGGCAACACCTTTGTACTCGCGCTCACATTCCCCATTCCGAGCGTGCCGCTGCAATGACTGCAGGTGTTGGCTGCAGCATGATTTTCGCATCCTCTGCTGTAGTTGCTCTGTCTGGTTGAATTGGGAAATAACACTTCTTAATGAGGAGAATACCCATTGTTCTATTACCTTATCAAGATAAGGGCAAAAAAATATAAGATTGATGAATTGCTCGACAATCTCGAAACATTTTCCGACCAGTTTCGAAACGATAGTGGGTGTCTGGACTACAATATCTATCAGGACAACGATACCCCCCTTACTTTTACGGTGGCCGGTGAGTGGCAGAGTTTTCTGGCCATGCAACAGCACTTCCAGAGCCATAAATTTAAAGTCCTTATGGGCGCGGTCAAGGTACTTGGCGAGTCATCAGAGCTATTGACTGCCGAGACAGTCTCATTGACAAACAGCGGGTAAAGGAGATGTAGCATGCAGAAATACAAAATAGGCAAACAGAGTGCGTCGTGGTGGATAGTTTTTATAGCGTTTCTTCTGTCTGTCAATGTGAGCACGGTGTGGGCAAATGCGACGCAACCAGCGGTCGGTACAGCTAATTCTGCCGAAGAACTGTTTAAACAGATGATGGATGCTGAATATGCTATTTATGAAGAAGCCGAGGAAGCCGCTCTGGAAGTCCGCCTTCAGGTATACAAATACTATATGAATCAGAAATTGGATGCGCCCCTTGCGTTCAGCACCCCTCATATGAAGATTTTGCACCGCATCGCCGAGATCTATGGGCGCCTGTTGATGCTGCGGGTGAAAACTATCATTGAAACCAAGCGAAGATGGCCCGATGAGCCTGTTGCGGACCAGATCGATATGCTGACGTACCAACCCCAATTGATCAACGACATTATGATGAACATCGACTGGATGATCACCCTGGATTCACTGGATTTGAGTTGGGACCAGCAAAAGGCGATTCTGACCAATTGGCACCGTAGAGACACAGTGAGCATGGAAAAAAACCTTCAGACTAATCTTCGGCTTATTGATATCAAAGCCACCCTGTCCAAGGAAATCCCTGATTTGGTCTGGGTGAAGGGATCGGTTGATGCCATTGTGACCCTGCATACTGAAATTTTTGATGATTACAAACTCAATTATAATCAAACATGGGAATTGCTGTCTCAAGAGCAGCGGGCCAAATTACTTAAACTGCTATTCGTTGCCGTTCGATCACAATGATAGACTGCATATGAAGTGCACCGAAAAGAGCGTGTGTTGATACCACTTGACCGGAAGAGAAGACTCCGGACTCTCTTGATTGGCGTGGGTGACTCGTCATTTGGAGCGAATCACCTATGCCACCGGGAAAAAAGCTGGATCAACCATAGTGCTGAGGATACAGAGAAATGGATATTCACGCCTGGATCGCCATCGCCACGCTGGTCGTGGCCATGGTGCTCTTCATCAGTAAGCTGATTCCCCTTGAGGCCACCGCACTCTCGATTCCAGTCGTACTTGCGGTCACCGGGACTGTCAGCCCAGCCGAGGCGGCACTCCGCGGGTTTGGGAACAATGCGGTGATCGCCCTGGGAGCGATCTTCGTGCTCTCGGCCGGTCTCAAAGAAAGTGGTGTCGCCACGCTGATGGGACGAATGCTCGAGCGGTTCGGTGGAAAACAGGAGTGGAGCCTGGTCCTGCTTATCATGATCACCACATGCATTCTCTCTGCGGTCATGTCGAATGCTGCCACCGTTGCTGTCTTCCTGCCGGCTGTTCTGGTGCTCTCACGCAGGGCAAATATCTCCCCCTCTCGATTGATGATGCCCCTCGGATATTCGGCAATTCTTGGCGGTACCCTGACCCTGATCTCGACGACTCCAAACCTCATCCTTGGTAGTGAGCTCGAGCGACTCAGCGGGGGAGCAAGGACTCTCGGAATGTTCGAGTTCGCCCTCGTGGGGATCCCCATCTGCGTCGTCGGTATCGCCTACATGGCTCTGGTTGGGACCAGGCTGCTCGGGCGGAGCGGATCCGACGACTTGCCGACGATGGCAAACTTCCGGGAACGGATGTTAGGTCGGTACCAGCCCATGAAGAATCTCTATAAGCTGACTGTTCCATGGGAGTCCGAATTGGCCGATCGTACGATTGCACAGGTGGACCTCGGTGGTCGGTACGAGATCGAAGTGGTCCAGATCCATCGCACGAAGGGCTTGAGGGGTGAATTCCTGAACGTCCGGGCTGATCTGACGATCAAGGCCGGTGACGTACTTTTTGTTGGCGGGAGGCATGAGGATGCACAAAAACTTGCTGAGGAACACTCGATACCTATCGAGACCGCCACTGATGAAGAGGTCGAGCAGCTTCTGGGCCGTGGGATCACCATGGCAGAGGTTTCCCTCTCTCCCTACTCCACCTTCCTCGATCGTACCCTGGTTGATGTCAGTTTTCGCGGCGTGTTTGGTCTATCAGCCCTTGCCATTTGGAGGCGGGGCGAACTTATCGAAAAAGACGTTGGATCGACCCCGTTGAAACTCGGTGATGCCCTGCTCGTTTATGGACCAGCTCGAAACATACAAAAGATCGAGGAAAACGATAACCTTATCCTCCTGGACCGGCAACGATCCGAGGAGGATGTCCGGCGTGCACCGATCGCGCTGCTGATTCTGGCGATTGCCCTCTTACCACCGGTTCTCGGATGGTACCCCCTCGCGGTCAGTGCCCTCGCCAGTGCGCTCCTGATGGTGGCGACCGGTTGCGTCTCGCTTCGAGGTGCTCAGAAAGCAATCGATTTACGCATCCTCTTTCTTATCATCGGCACGGTTCCACTCGGTGACGCACTCTTCCAAACAGGTGTGGCGGGAAAACTCGCTGCGACCTTGTTCCCGCCGGGGACAAACATGAGTCAGCTCTACGTGTTCGGTGTACTGTTTGCCATTTCTGCGCTGCTCAGCACCACGTCGAACAACGCCGCCGCCGCGGTGATTCTTGCGCCGGTTGCATACGCAGCAGCAGAATCGAGCGGCGTTGATGTCGGTATGGCGTTTCTTGCCGTGGCCTACGGCGCCAGCTGTGCCTTCGTCCTCCCGTTTGCCCATCAATGCAATTTGATGGTTATGGGATCAGGAGGATACAAGACAAAGGACTTCGTCAAAGTGGGGACCGGCCTGTCGATCGTCATGGCGGCGACGGCGGTCGGTTTTCTCGCTCTGTAGCGTTCCCTCGCACGTGTAGACCACAGAGCTGACGGATAATAATTTTGTAATTTACCATTAGAGGACACCATGAAAAAAGTTCACTTGTTATTGATGTTGATCATTGGGATGTCGTGTTTTGCTACCAACGCCAGAGCTGAAAAGGTGTGGATGCAGAAGCCAGCCGGAAAGATGGTTGAAGCGGCACGCAATAGTACAAAGCAGGTCTCCATCGCTGCAGTGAAAAAGTTGTATGATGGCGATGAAGATATCATTTTGCTTGATGTACGAACCCCTCGGGAGTACGAGGCGATCCATATTCCCGGGGCAGAGAGTGCCCCAAGAGGCCTTCTCGAATTCATTATTTGGTCACTCATTCCGGATGAAAACGAACAGATATATGTCTACTGCAGAACAGGAGCACGAGCAGCTCTGGCAACAAAGCTATTGAACGAACTCGGCTATAAAAATGCGGTTAGAATTGCCACCGGCATGGCTGATTGGGCCAAGTCCGGATATCCTGTTCAGACCTCTTTTACCGACGAAGAGCTTATCCTTCTGCCGGCTGAAGAATAAACAATGGTAATCAATTTAAAGGGTCAAATATGTAACTTTGACACAAGATCCTATGTCAAAAAATAAAACGTGACCCTATTTGCAAACCCTATCATCAAGGAGATAAAGCGATGAAAAAGTCAGTATTCGTCCTGATCACGAGTATTATTGTCTTCACATTGAGCCTGGTATCGGCCAACGCTCAACAGACATTGGTTGAAACAGTCGCAAACGGTTGTGATAACGAGATCACCACCCTATGCACAGATGTTGCCCCCGGACAAGCCCGGATCCTGGCCTGTCTTTATGCCCATTCGGATAAATTATCCAGTAAATGTGAGTACTCTTTGTATGATGCTGCTGTTCAGCTGGAGCGTGCAGTCTCTGCTCTGACTTACACTGTAAATGAATGTTCTGCAGATTTAGAAAAACTTTGTATGAATGTGGAGGTTGGAGAGGGAAGAGTGCTTGATTGCCTTAACAAAAACGAATCGGCGGTGTCTGAGCGCTGCAAAGATGCATTGCAAGTAGTTGGGCTCAAATAGAAAAGTTCAGTTACAGTTAAAGCATCACGCAGTGCGTCCAGCTGTACGTTGGTTTATTTAGAGTTTCAAATTCTTTTTGATGACCTATGGGTTGCCTGCACCCCTGGTAGTGGAGGTGAAGGAAGCTATTAATGCTGTTTTTCCGTCCAAATTGTTAGGCACTTATGGTTTTTCCGGATGTCTACAGTTTGATAGGTGCGTTCCGAATCGTTGGCAAGAAATGTATCATCTAAAAAACATGACATTGGAGGGATTATGAAATCCGGGCGCTTCTGTCTTGTTGCACTAATTCTCATCATTGGTGCAATCATGTTTGTAGAACCGGGAATTGCTGCTGCATCTTCCGATGGTAGCATAGAATTCCCCCGTCAACTGCAAAGCTATAATGACGCCGATATGCAGAGTATTGTTGGCAGGCTGATCCATAGAGTCAAGACAGAGCCTATTAACCTGATAGCCACGCTGATCTTTTTTTTGGCGATTGTTCACACATTTATGTCTTCTAAATTCATGGCCATCGCTCATCGCCTTCAGCAAGAACATGGCGCATTGAAAGCAGACGGTAAGGTTTCGAAACACTCTATTTCCCAGAAAGCGGAACTCTTCCACTTTTTTGGCGAGGTGGAAACCGTTTTCGGCATTTGGGCAATCGCTTTGGCACTGGCAATTACTATTTTCTTCGGTTGGTCTACGCTGAAATTTTACCTCGACCAAGAAGTCAACTTCACAGAACCTCTCTTTGTTGTCGTCGTCATGACCTTAGCCGCCACCCGCCCGATCTTGAAACTCTCTGAGACGGTAATGGAACGAATCGCTAACTTGACGGGAGGATCATTAACAAGCTGGTGGTTTACCATATTGACCGTTGGACCTTTAATGGGCTCTCTCATCACAGAACCGGCCGCGATGACAATCTCCGCCCTCTTGCTGGGAAAGAAGTTCTATGAATTCGACCCTCCAGAAGGATTAAAATACGCAACGCTGGGCTTGCTATTTGTAAATATTTCAGTGGGTGGTACGCTTACTCATTTTGCTGCCCCGCCAGTTCTGATGGTTGCGGGTCTCTGGAATTGGGGGACGCTGCATATGCTCACTCATTTTGGCTGGAAAGCCATTGTGGGAATTCTGCTGGCCAACGGACTCTATTACTTCATCTACCGCAGGACCTTGGAAGACATGGCGGAAGCATTCGACTTACGCCACTTAAAAGATGAAATTCGCAGAAAATATCTCTGTCGTAATGAAATGGAGAAGCAGATCGAGGCAATAATCCCCGAGGTCGATGCGGATTTGCAGTTCCGGGGTAATTTCGAAGAACAGATCGTTGAAGTCTCCTCACGGATTCAGCAAGAACTGGAACCGCAGTATCTTGATAAAGTCATCGCAACCGGAGTCGATAGACAATTGGCCCACAAGGCTTTTATGATGCGATTCGAAGAAGTAAAACTAGCCAGGCTTCGCGAGTTTTGCCCTCAGGTGTTGCCGCCTTCAAAACGTGCCCCTTATATAGATCCAGATTGGGATGAGCGTGAGGACCCGGTACCAGTATGGGTAACAATAATCCATGTAATGTTTATGGGCTGGACAATTTTAAATGCCCATTATCCCGTCCTCTTCATTCCTGGCTTGCTGTTCTTTCTCGTCTTTGCCCGGGTGACTTCCCCCTACCAGAACCGGATTGATCTGAAAGCCCCCCTGCTGGTCGGATTCTTTTTGGGGGGACTGGTTATCCATGGAGGTATGCAAGGTTGGTGGATTGAACCGGTGCTCGGGAGCTTGTCTGAGTTTCAACTGATGATCGGAGCGACTATCCTCACCGCCTTCAACGATAATGCGGCTATCACGTTCCTCAGCACTCTTGTGCCTCATCTTACTGACAGCCTGAAATATGCCGTAGTGGCTGGTGCTGTTGCGGGAGGTGGGGTGACGGTAATTGCCAATGCCCCAAATCCAGCAGGCCAGTCCCTATTAAAAGGTTACTTTGACCATGGTGTCTCTCCGGTTGGCCTTCTCAAAGGGGCTTTGGTACCGACAGCTATTGTCTGGACTATGCTTCTTGTTTTATAGATGCTCACTGAGTACTGAATCAAAAGTTTTAAGATGAGTGGAAAGGATTTGATCTTCTTGGTTCAATAATTAATCTCAAGTCTTTAACATGGTGTGACAGCCAGCAAGAATTGCACCAAATATGGTTTTATCGATCATATTTGGTGCCACTTTCGTGCCACGCTTTAATAATTATATTTAATCTTATTTTTCAGGTAATTAGGCTGGGTTGCCCACACTTCTCGGAATGGCACGCTATTTGAAATAAAGAGAGTACTTAATGGGGATGGTAGCAGATGAACTGTTCTCAGAGTATCTGGATTCAAACTTCTTAAAAGATACACGACACATTGCCGTACTGGAAAGGAATTAGATGGATACTAATTAGAGGTCGAGCTTCATATGAGTCATGAAATCATACACTTCGAGCCCCTAACTCACCAACATACAATTTGAGGAGTATCCCAATGAACTATTTTCGATTTGTATTTTTCACCCTGTTATTTTGCAGTCTCGTCTCTTGCGCATTCAAAGAAGGGACTTCACCAGCTGAACCATCTGGCTTCCTGAGTGAGGTTGACCAGGCAGCGATCGTTGAAGGTCAGCCATGGGACCATTCATGGGAGAGAAGTCCAGATTATTCCAAATATACGGCTATCTTCTTCGAGCCGGTTCGGATTGACTTCATAAGCGAGGAAGCAAAAGAACAACAAATCGAAAGCTCGTCATTAAATGAAGATCAATATGCGGAGAAGGTAAATGCCCTTGCTGATTACTTTGACAAAAGATTGGAAAAATCATTTAAAAGTACCAGAAAGCAACGTCTTGAACTCGTTGAATCGATAAACGACACGACGATGGTTGTGGAGATAGCTATGACCGAGGTGGTCTTTCACCGTCCGGCCTCGTATGCTGCTGCATATGCAATACCCATCCCTGGAAGTTCTTATGCGTTTGACAGCCTGATTTCCCCGCGAGTTGCCTTTGAATTGAAGGTCACAGACGGCGAAACCGGTGAACTCATATGCACCATGGCTGATCGGGCGTTGCCGCCGGTGAAGCCGCTGGACTTGAATAAGTTCACAGTATCAAGGCCTCTTGAGGAGGTAATCGATATTTGGGTATACGAGTTTGTTCGAAGTGCGGACCAGGTGGTCACGGAGGAACTGCGACGTCGATTGCCAGTTCGACTATCGCCAATTTAACAGCCCTGCGCCTTATTCATCGGTCTTGTTAATGCGATGTTGATATCTTAATTCCTCAATACTATTTAAAGGATTCCAATATGCGACACATCAAATTCAATTTGAAACTTCCAACTTTGCTAGCCAGTTTCGGAGTTGTTTTAACCTTACTCATTTTCAGCTCTCATGCATTTGGTGCAGAAACTCCTGGAAACAATATAGACTTCCTTAAACTTTTCATGGGTCTTTTTGGTGGTCTCGCACTGTTTCTGGCTGGGCTGGACCTGTTGTCCGAAGGTCTAAAAAAAGCGGCTGGCGATACCCTGAAAGTACTGCTTTCAAAAATGACCACAAATCGATTTCTTGGTGCGATTACAGGCGCCTTTATAACTGCCGTCCTTAACTCATCTTCTGTAACCACGGTGCTCGTGGTCAGCTTTATTACTGCCGGTGTTAT
>RCNC010003230.1_pt1 | contig 10698 bp, 12 predicted proteins | sample 2041301 | NCBI WGS metagenome assembly RCNC01 (sample SAMN09708231, study PRJNA481090) | Marine sediment metagenome, whole genome shotgun sequencing project. | biome: marine sediment; feature: ocean; material: sediment; isolation source: Sewage treatment plant 13A marine sediment (STP13A) ... | reverse complement strand
TGGTTAAATTACAGGCGTGGATCAAGTACAAAGGTCTGAAGGTCGTTGTCATTTTTGAGGGGCGGGATGCCGCCGGTAAAGGCGGGACAATCAAGAGAATTACCGAACCCCTGAACCCGAGAACATGCAGGGTAGCGGCGTTACCCGCACCGACCGACCGGCAAAAAACACAGTGGTATTTTCAGCGTTACGCTGCTCACCTGCCTGCTGCCGGCGAGATGGTTATCATGGATCGTAGTTGGTACAACCGGGCCGGGGTGGAAAGGGTGATGGGCTTTTGCACAGATGATGAATACCAGGAGTTTATGCGTTCCTGCCCCGAATTTGAACGTATGCTAAAACGTAGCGGTATCATTCTGATTAAATACTGGTTTTCTGTCAGTGACAAGGAGCAGGAAAGACGCTTTCAGGGCCGTCTGAAAGAGCCGACCAAACGCTGGAAACTGAGTCCAATGGACCTTGAATCAAGAAAAAAATGGGTGGAATACTCCCGGGCAAAAGATGTCATGTTCGCCCATACGGATATCAAGCAGGCACCATGGTACGTAGTGAACTCTGACGTTAAAAAACATGCGCGCTTAAATTGTATCTCACACTTATTAAGTTTGGTCACTTATGAAGATCTGACCCCCCATCATATTGACCTCTCAGAACGTCCCAAGGAAAGCATGGGTTATGTTCGCCCTCCGATGGAAGACCAGGAGTTCGTGCCGGAAGTTTTCTGATGCAAAGGGTGCTGGTGGTCCGCATTGGCCGCCTCGGTGATACCATCCTGGCAACACCGGTTATCGAGGCATTGCAGCAGGCGTATGGTTCCGGCATTTTGATCGACTTCGCCTCCAGTCCCGGCGCCTCGGCTTTTCTGCTGGAGATGGATCAACGGGTAAACCGTGTATTTCCCATCGCGCACCGGAGCACACCCTGGCGACTTCATCGTGTAAAGCGCGAACTGGAGAAACACTCACGCGAGTTTCCCTATGACCTGGTGATCAATCTTGAATGCGGCAGGGAGTGTGATGACTTCATCAAGTTTGTGCAACACCGTGAATTCTGTGGCCGGCCACTGGTTGAGCCTCAGCACCAGGCTGGACGACACTGCGTGGATACCGAGAAAACCATCTACTCAGATTTGTTGGGCGCAGGGATAAGCGATGCTGCTGAAACTTCATTGCAACTGGAGATGGACCCACAAACGCTGCCGGTACCGGTCGATTCAGGTTTCGTGGTTATCAACCCGGGTTTCTCGGGTTTGCAAGGACCGGGCTATCGTGCCCACCGGGGCTGGCCGGTAGCACATTGGCAGACACTTATCGAGTTGCTCACCGAAGATAGTGGTTTATCGGTACTCATCAACGGTACCTCTGAGGAAAAGGAATATTTCGTTTCGCTGTTGCAGTTGCCCGCTGTTTTTTCCCTTTTTGGCAGTTCACTCCCAACCCTGGCCATAGCGCTTACAAACGCAGATTGCCTGGTCACGGTTGATACTGGCACCATGCACATGGCCAGCGCCCTGGCAACACCCGTTATCGCACTTTTTGGTCCAACCAACCCCGAGCTCACTGGGCCTTACTCCAAGAGAGTACCGAACAGGGTGCTTGTTAGCGGTGTGGATTGCCAACCCTGTGTCAAAACGCCGGAGCAGAAACGCTGTAGTTTCAACCGCTGTATGTCTGAGCTAAGGCCTGAGCAGGTATTTGAGGCATGCCAACAGGTACGTAAATCCTGAAATGACCTCACCTGTGGATACATTTGTTGCACCTGTGTGCCATGAGAATATTGAAATCCTGTACCAGGATGAATCTATCCTTCTGATCAATAAACCCAGCGGCTTGTTGAGCCTGTCGGGTAAAAACCCATTGAATAAGGATTCCGTACACTTTCGTCTTGTCCAGGACTTTCCGGCTGCCACCATGGTGCATCGTCTTGATTTTGGCACTTCAGGGATCATGGTATTGGCACTGAATAAAGCCGTTAATGGCGCGCTTACAAAACAGTTCCAGGACCGCACGGTAATAAAAACCTATCTGGCTCTACTTGATGGGCACGTCAAAGCAGATGAAGGCGACATTGATGCGCCCATCGCAAAGGATAAACCCAATTTTCCGTTATTGAAAATCTGTCATGAAAACGGCAGGCAGGCGCTAAGCCATTACCAGGTGCTGGAGCGCTTGCAAAATCCGTCGCGTAGCCGTGTGCTTTTTACACCACAAACAGGTCGCACTCACCAGTTACGGATACACAGTCGCGAAATAGGGCATCCGATCCTGGGATGTGATCTGTATGGGTCCAGGCTGACACAGGCAATGGCCAGTCGCCTGATGCTGCATGCCCTAAGCCTGGAGTTTGATCACCCGGTCTCAGGCGAGAGAATCACCATGAAGTGTGATTGTCCTTTTTAACGTGTTGAATGTAATTGCAGACGATCACAACACGAATTATCGGCTATGGGGAAACCGATCAACTACCACTTCTTTCTGGCCAGGTAATTGATGTCTTTTTCGGGGTCTAATTGCTTTCGTACTGCCCGTTTTTGATTTTTGCCAAGTAGTATTTTTAATTGGTAGTAACTTTCCTTGGCCAGAATTATCCATTCGGCCTTAAACCAGTTTTCCTGATAGAGTTTCTTGAGGGCGGCCACCGCATCGGGCGAGCGTTCTTCGATTTGACCGACCAGTTTCATAGCTTCTTGTAGTGGATCATCGCTAACTTGGGTTATCAGACCGTAACCCAAAGCGGTTTGAGCTGTTATGACTTCAGCGCTCATCGCCAACCTTAAGCCAACATCTTTTGTGACCAGTTCCCGTAGCACCAGGTTGCCACCCATGTCCGGGATCAGCCCCCATTTGCTTTCCATGATAGAAAAGGATGCATCGGGGGTGGCAAATCTGAAATCGGCACCAAGCGCTATCTGTAAACCACCGCCCCAGCAGCGACCCTGAATGACCATGATCACCGGCACCGGGATCTTTCGCCAGTTATAGGACACCCGCTGCGCCAGGTTGGCTTGTCCGGGTAACCATTTTGCCAGCAGGGTCATGGCAGATGATTTTTGGCTCAGGACAGATTTGATGTCCAGGCCGCTGCAAAAGTCTTCACCTTTGCCCTGCACGATGACCGCACGGATTTTTCTGTCACGTCTTAATTCGCGGGAGATTTTATCGATGGCTTTGAACATCGCCATATCGAGTGCATTGCGTTTTCCGGAGCGGTTTAGAGTGACAAAAGCGATGTCGTTTTCAATGGTTAAAGTCACACATGCTGTATTCATTGATTTAAGCCTCACGCCAGGTGGGATATTTCGTCATTACGTTCAAAAACAACGCCGAATCCAGAAAAGAACAGAGCCAGGATTGCAGCATGGGGTAGGGTGCCTGGTCAAACCAGGTTTTGTCGACAAACGCGAACTGTCGAATAAACGGAAAAATAGCCACATCTGCAAAGGTAAGCCGGTCATCCAGAAGGTGGCGTTGTTGACTCAGTCTTTGCTCCAGTTGCTTTAAGAATTGTTCTGCCTCGGCACGATAAAACGACTGTGGCTTTTCCGGGTAGCGATCGGCGTATTTATATTGATCAAGGTGCTTTTTGAAGACAAAGTCATTTTCTTCAAGCAGCGTATTGGTTGCGGCCATTAACGCCTCACTCCACCAGTGGTCCGGATCATGTTGAGCCAGCGCCCAGCGCATGACATCCACGCTCTCATCGATCACGGTACCGTCGGGTAGCAACATCACCGGGACCGTACCCTTGGCAGATGCTTTCAGCATGGATCGGGGTTTGTCTTTAAGCAGAACTTCGCGATGTTCCAATTCCACACCAGCATAATTTAAGGCCATTCTGGCCCGTATCGCATAAGGACAGCGGCGGAAAGAATATAAAACGGGTTTCATCGGCTGGGATTTTACAGCAAAGACCACGACAGGTAATGATCGAAAATGACAGGCACAACCAGGGGCTCAGAAGCGGGCAAGAGATGTTCTGCTAACGAGAGCGATAAAAGTCGAGATGGGGGATAGTTTTGATAAAAAAATGCCGGGCTCCGTGATCCTTAGCTTTTAGGGCTATCGGATTTTGGATACCCGGCAAAACCGGGTGGTTAATCCACTTTTTTGATGCGAATTAACCGGTATTACTTATTAAGGAGGAGTCTTGCAGGTCTTCGAGAGGCCTCTTGTCTACAATGATCACGCTGTCGGTTATATGCCGTTTTACGCTCATCTCTCCGCGCTGTTTTACGATGCGTTGGAAAAATGCTTCTTTTTGTACCAAAACGTTTTGCGGTGCGCCATTATTTGCCTGGCTTTCTTTTGCGCCCTGCACGTATACACTCACATAATCCCCTAAAATGAGCTTTTTTTCTGTTCCCTTTGTATGCAATAACATGAGTTACCCTCTTAATTAGTTCTTTTAACAAAGCTACTAGACGTTAATCGGTACGACTATGTTAATGCAAAATATATGCCAAACGTAGTTAATAAAATATAAACTATAAATAACAATGTGATATAGATTTATTAGAGATGGTTCTTAACGAATACAGGAATGGGTATCTCCCAATTTGTCAGAAAAACTGACCATAATTGTCAGCCAGAATTGGTTAATTTTGTCAGCCAATGTACTTCAGGCAAGCTCATAGCGGCAACGGATGCACCCCTGGCGGTTACTTCAAGAATCCGTATTTATCATCACCACCGGTTTTCTGGCAACAATTTGCGCGACTGCGCGTTCGGGATGTTGCTGGATGCCTTCATGATGGTGAATAACTTCCCAATCCTCAAACCGCGCGTTCAATTCACCGGGCTGAAGCAGAAAGTCCGGGTTACTCGGACGGCCAAAACGACGGTTTTCGGTGGTGAATGTTTCATAAACCACCACGCCGCCGGGGATGACAGCATCCAGCAGTGCAGGGAACAGGGGGCGGTGAAGATAGCGAAAACAAATAATGGCACTGAAGAGATGTCCGGCAAACGGATTGATACCATCCTTTTCCAGATCGACTTGCCATAAACGGCCAGGCAGGTCACTTTCTGAAATTTGTTGTTTGACAACTTCCAGGGCAGTGCCTGATCTGTCAGCAAATACAACCGGAATATCCTGATTGGCCAGTACTAATCCGTTGTCACCCGTGCCGCAGGCGAGATCCAATACGGGATGAGACCAATCCGGATCTTTCAAAACACTGAGGTGAGCCAGCAGTGATTCCCTGGATTTGTATGGCATTTGTTTCATTCTAATAATATACCTTCGAAATATAACCTAACCCTTTGTATCAGAAGTGGAAGATATAACTTTTCTATGATAAATTGAGTAGTATCTCAGTTTTCCAGGGGCGTGTGATATCACACCAGAAATAATGATGATGACCAGCAGCAAATCGTTGTCGAGGTCCGGTTGGGTGCCCAAAAGTGTGAGCAGGAACAGCTTGAAAAAAATCACGAGCCCCCGCAGCTGAACAAGCCAAACCGGATTGGAGACAATGTCAATAAGCATCATCAAGCCGCCACTGACCAGCGCCAGCCACCAGTAGTTGAGCCACAGATCTTTTTCGAGACCAAACAAAATACCACCGCCGACACCAGCCACTGCAATCAAATGCAGTGTACGTAAGCTGATCTTTGTCCAGCGCTTGGCGGAAACTTTATTCATCTCAAATACTGTGTAATTAGACTAATGGCGTATCGTACCTGGTGTTATTCCCTATAAATTGGAATGCTGCAAATTGCTAATCGAAACTACACGTTACACCAATAGAAATTTGGCTGCAGCAAAAGCCGGGCGTATCCTCGGCTGACAGTGTAATCAGGCCCCTATGGTGTGCAACCGGGGGCTTTTTTAGCAGGTCTGTCTATGCAAATTGGCACTGATCCCACTGAGAAATAAGGTTAAAATGTGGCTTTCCCCACAGGCCAGAAACCCATGTCTGATTTACGCTTTTCCGGTACCGACCGTTATGTCGCCACCGACGACCTCACCACTGCCGTCAACGCTGCTGTAACACTGGGGCGCCCGATACTGATCAAGGGCGAACCGGGAACCGGCAAAACCCAACTGGCCGAAGAAATTGCCCGGGGCCTGGACCGGCCCTTGTTGCAATGGCACGTGAAATCCACCACCAAGGCTCAGCAGGGCCTATACGAATACGATGCGGTCGCCAGGCTGCGTGATTCACAACTCGGTGATGAACGGGTACATGACATCGCTAACTACATCGTTAAAGGCCCCATGTGGGAAGCCTTTGATCAGGACGTGCAACCGGTACTGCTGATCGACGAAATTGACAAGGCAGACATTGAGTTCCCCAACGATCTGCTGCGTGAGCTCGATCAAATGGAGTTTTACGTTTACGAAACCCACCAGACTATCGTCGCTAAACACAGGCCAATTATTGTCATTACCAGCAATAACGAAAAAGAACTGCCGGATGCATTCCTGCGCCGCTGCTTTTTCCACTACATACGGTTCCCCGACAAGGAAACGATGGTTGATATCGTTGATGTACATTATCCGGGTCTTAAAAAAGAGCTGCTGAGTGAAGCCCTGAATGCATTCTACGAGTTGCGTGAAGTCCCGGGCTTGAAGAAAAAACCATCGACTTCGGAGTTGCTCGACTGGTTGAAGCTTTTACTGGCTGAAGACGTGCCTGCAGAAGTTTTATCCAGTGATGACCGCCGCAAGTCGCTACCGCCAATGCATGGTGCTTTGCTGAAGAATGAGCAGGATGTTCACCTGTTTGAACGATTAATATTTCTTAATCAACGCAAGGCCCGTTAAAAAGTATGCTGATCAGTTTTTTTTTCCTGTTGAGAGAAGGGGGGCTGAAGGTCTCAGTGACCGAGTTTCTGACCTTGCTGGAATTGTTGAAAAAGCGGGTCATTCAATTTGATGTAGACCAGTTTTACTACCTTTCCCGTGCCTGCCTGGTGAAGGATGAAGCACTGTACGACCGTTTTGACCGTGTTTTTTCAGCCCACTTTAAAGGTGTTGAGGATCTGTTTGGCCCCGATGGGGCGGACATCCCCGAAGAATGGCTACGCAAGCAGATCGAACTTGGTCTGAGTGAAGAGGAGAAAGCACAGATAGAGGCGATGGGTGGTTGGGAAAAGTTGATGGAAACACTCCAGCAACGTCTCGACGAACAAAAAGAACGCCACCAGGGTGGCAGCAAATGGATCGGTACCGGCGGTACTTCGCCATTTGGTGCCTACGGATACAACCCCGAAGGTGTCCGCATCGGACAGGATGGTTCACGCCATCGTCGCGCGGTGAAGGTATGGGACAAACGCGAGTTTCGTAACCTCGATAACTCATTGGAACTGGGTACGCGCAATATGAAGGTGGCCTTGCGCCGTTTAAGACGCTTTGCCCGGCAGGGTGCGGCGGAAGAACTGGATCTTCCCGATACGATTGAGTCCACCGCGAAAAACGCCGGCATGCTGAATATCAAGATGGTGCCGGAGCGGCATAACGCCACCAAGGTATTGCTGTGTCTTGATGTCGGGGGCTCCATGGACGATCACGTGCGGGTTTGTGAAGAACTGTTCTCGGCGGCCAGCAGCGAATTCAAACACCTCGAATATTTTTATTTTCATAATTGTGTTTACGAAGGGTTCTGGAAAGACAACCTGCGCCGTCACAACGATAGAATATCAACCATGGACCTGATGCATAAATACGCCGCTGATTACAAACTGATACTGGTGGGTGATGCCACCATGAGTCCCTATGAAATTCAGCACCCGGGTGGCAGTGTGGAGCATTGGAATGAAGAGTCGGGTGCGACCTGGATGAAACGCCTGTTGGGCACCTACCCGAAAGCGATCTGGTTAAACCCGGAACCCGTTGAGCGCTGGCAGCACACACCATCCATCCAGATGCTTTCACAGTTGATGGAACAGCGTATGTACCCCCTGTCGGTCAGCGGACTCGAACAAGGCATGCGAGAACTGTCTTGAAAAACCACTCGAATCAGTCGGAACATGAGCCGGCATTAGAACGGGCAATCAGTAAAACCGGCTATGTAGCCATAACCCTCAACGGTGTGATTGGGGCTGGAATATTTGGTTTGCCGGCAGTGGCTGCCGCAAAGGCCGGGGCTTTCAGTCCATGGTTGTTCGTCATCGCGGGCTTGCTGATATTTTGCGTGGTTTTGTCGTTCGCACGTGCTGCCAGTATGTTTCGAGAAACAGGTGGTATGGTTCTTTACGCAAGCCATGCCTTTGGTCGATTTGTCGGTTTTCAGACCGGTTGGCTTGCTTATATCGGCCGGGTCACGGCCATGGGGGCCAATGCCAACCTATTGGTGACTTACGCCAGTTGGTTTTGGGCGCCGCTTGGGTCTCAGCCTTATAGCAGCATCACCATCTCGGTCTTGATCATGGGGCTGACCTGGCTCAATGTCAGTGGCGTCAAGAACATCATGGGCTTCGTTTATCTTTTCACTGTTCTAAAACTGCTGCCAATTTCACTTCTGATTTTGTTTGGCTTGGGACAGGTAGACCTGCAAATGCTGGCAGGTGCTGAGTTTCCCGAATTTGGCCAACTGGGTGAAGCGGTGTTAATCGTGCTTTATGCCTATGTCGGTTTTGAAGGCACCGTGGTGGCGGCGGGCGAGGGTCGCAGTCCCAGGCGTGATCTGCCCAGGGCGATGATCAATACCATTCTCATCACCGGGCTGATCTATGTCCTCGTGCAGTTGGTGGCCATTTCAACCTTGCCGGATTTGGCCAACAGTTCCACCGCATTGGCGGATGTGGCTGTTGTGATTTTTGGCGCAACCGGTGCGGCACTGCTTACCCTGGGCGCCGTATTTTCGATTGGCGGTAACCTGTCCTCCACTTTATTGTCGGCACCGAGGATGACATTTGCGCTGGCAGTTGATGGCAGTTTGCCCGCCTGGTTTGCGCGCGTACATGATAAGTATCACACCCCCCATGTTTCCCTGTGGTTCTATGGAAGCCTGTGCCTGGTATTGGCTCTGACGGGTAGTTTTGTCTGGCTGGCTGTAATGAGCACGCTGGCCAGGCTGTTGACTTACATGGCTTGCATCGCGGCCTTACCACGTCTTGAGAAATCAAGGCAGCCGATTGAAGGCCAATTCAGGCTGCCGGGCGGCTTACTGATACCCGCTATTGCCATGTTGTTATGCCTTTGGTTGATCAGTTATGCGTCGCTAGCGGCGTGGCTAACAACCCTGGGGTTTATGTTGCTGGGTACTTTGCTGTTTGCCCTGACGCGGTGGCAGGCAAACAAATAGCGCCGGGCCAGGGGGCTGATACGAATTTCAAAATAATGCAGAAATGGTGTAAACAATAGTGAAAACCGAGCCTGTCAGTACTCTAAAAATTGTTGTCACTTCACATAATCCGGTGAAGGTGTCAGCAGTCAATGAGGCCTTCCAAAGCCAGTTTCCAGGGCTTGATACGCAGCTGGTTCCCGTAGGAGTGGAGTCGGATGTAGCGGATCAGCCGATGTCAGATGATGAAACCCTGAGAGGTGCCAGGAACCGTGTCGCCAATGCGAAGGCCAAAATTCAGGAAGCTGATTACTGGGTCGGGCTTGAAGGTGGCCTTGATCTGTTTGATGGTCATTTAATGGCCTTCGCATGGATGGTAATAGCAGACAGGGGCGAGCGGACCAGCGAGGCCCGCAGCGCAACCTTGCCGTTGCCGCCCGAAGTGCAGCAACTGGTATCTCAAGGGTTGGAACTGGGTGAAGCCAACGACCGGGTTTTCTCAACCCTGAACAGCAAGCAGGCGGGGGGTGCTTATGGATTGCTCACCGATGGTCTGATGACACGAGAGAGTATCTATACGCAAACACTTATCCTTGCCTTGATTCCCTTTGTGCACGAACTCTGGCAGTGAAAGTCCTCACAAACACTTTCATAAGCACTGTTCCACAATTTCTCATTGCCATTGTTGTGCGCCGGTCAATTTTAGTATTTTAAATAATGATATATTGATCTATATCATTTTAATGGATATGAAACTGTGTTACTCATTTATGGCTACCAGATAATCAGGCTATTTATACAAGCCTGAACATACTTCAATAGCCTCCTTATCTCATAGCGCCATTGGCACAATGCCAAGGGTCGTTGATTCAGTTTGAACGAGGAGTGTCATGAACTTTCATGCCAGCAAATGGCAGATTTTGCTACTCATCGCAATAATCTTATTGATCTTTTCGATCCCGGCTGAAGAGCTAATATAAAGGTGGGAATGATCAGGTACCAGGCAATTCGAGCTTTTGCAATCTGACCGGCTTAACCGTCTCAAGGGTGACTAAATGAGAAGGGACGGTGCGGTGTCTTTTGGTCTTTTAGATGGGTTATTAACCGTCAAATGGACTTGACTTCACGTGTGTTTACGGGAGAGAGATGATGAAGTGGTCTGTAATGAATGTTAAAGAAAGAGTTGTCGGTGGTGGCACTATTGGCGCGGGTATAGTCGCTGTTATGACGCTATATATCACACCTTGTTTGGCCTCTGATCCAGAATTTTATGAGGTCAAACTTGGACCGAATCGCGCGCCTAGCACTACTATGGATGTAAGTGTTAATCCGGGTCGCAGGTGCGAAAGTAACAAACACGCCGGTTGCATGTTGTTCAGAGAGAGTACCTTGGGTGTGATCACTTTCTATGTTGCTAGAACTGGGACTAGAATGCAAAACTGTGGAGAAGCTACTAACCGAATATGAAC
>RCNC010003229.1_pt1 | contig 10699 bp, 9 predicted proteins | sample 2041301 | NCBI WGS metagenome assembly RCNC01 (sample SAMN09708231, study PRJNA481090) | Marine sediment metagenome, whole genome shotgun sequencing project. | biome: marine sediment; feature: ocean; material: sediment; isolation source: Sewage treatment plant 13A marine sediment (STP13A) ... | reverse complement strand
CGGCCGGCAGATTCACCGGCAGGCACTCTTTGCCGAATGTTTCCTGGATCGCCGAGATCAGCACGGGCAGATCAACACCCTCGGCATCGATCTTGTTAATCACGATCATCCGGCACAGGTTCCGCTCCTTGGCTCGATCCATCATCCGGCGGGACAATGACTCGATCGTGATAACGGTGGACGGCGATGTCAGTCAATTCGCAGACTGCGGAGGCCTCCTGATCTCGACGCTGTTCGTTCACTTCAATGCGTTGAAGACGTTCCCCGATTCGTTCGGCGGCCTTCGCGCAGGCGACGCCGATCCGGCGCCGAATCCGCCGATATCTCCCAAAACGCTCAGGTTCCATTGGTCAGCAAACTGCCAAACCCATCTGAGACCGACGACCGGATCGACCCAGTTCTGTTCATTGTCTATTTCTCGGGTATTTACCAAAGAGATTTTTACAGTGGGGTCCATTTCAATATAACGCGCACCGGCCTTGATGTCCAACGAATGACCAGGCGCCAGTTCGATGCGGTAGAGCCCATCTAACTCGACGAGCTGCAGCCCGAAATCGACATCCACATATATCGGCCCTTGGGTGCCATCCTCGGAAAACTTGACATAGCTATAGTCGAAGAAGAAGCCCCACTTTTTCTTATAATATCCCTGAAAATTAGCAACATACGCTGAGCTGATTTGGTCGGTCAGGTCGGTCAGATCAACACCTATGTTAACCGTTCCTTTGGCTACAGAAAGGTCACCTTCGATGGTCGCGACCCAGATGTAAAAAGGGGCCAGCTGGAAGTCCCAGTTCTTCTGACTTTCGGCGCCTTCTTCCGCAGCCGCTGTTGAAAAAAACAAGGTGGACAGCACCATGGCCCACAACAAAAATTTAAATTGATATAAATTTTTCATCTGCATTCCTCCTTGAATTAGTTTCATTCGGATAAAGTCGGTTTACTGCTTCTTTCTATTCGAAGACCTCGGCTAAAACGGATCCTTGGGCTGAACCGGGTGAGGTGATGCCCAGGAATGCGGAAATCGTCGGGGCGACGTCCACGGGGTGTACCCGGCGAAAGATTTCTCTGGATTGAATGCCCTGTCCCATGAAAATGATCGGCACGTGAGTGTCATAGCGCCATGGTGATCCATGCATGGCTGCTACCGGACCTTTATCGAACAGGAACCAGTAAGGCGCCTGGACGATATAGATATCACCGGAGCGCGTCATGTGATGGTTGTTTCTAACCTGCGCCACCACCGGATCGGTTGACAGCTCTGAAAGCCGGCTGCTTGCCACCGCAAGAGCGATCCCCTCTACATCTGTCAAGGTGTCAGCGATGACCTGCTCCACCTGTGGCCGGTCGATCTTCAGCGCAGCAATCTTTTCATCATCCAGATAGAGATAAGGCCGGTAGAAAAAACGGACAATCTCATCGACACCGTATCGTTTCCCCACCTGGTTGGCCGCAGCGACAATGGCATCCGGGTCCAGCCGACCGGCCGTGTAACCCTGGTCGGTCATGTACTCCGGCATATCTGCCATGCCGTGATCCGCGGCCAGCACGATCAACGTGTTTTTCAGGCCAACGCCATTGTCAATGAATGCCAGCAGGTCCGCAAGGGTGCGGTCCAACTGCACAACCACATCTTCGTTCTCCAAACTGGACGGGCCGAAGAAATGATTGACCGCATCCACACCGGAAAAACTGATCGACAGATAGTCCGGAATGGCATCCTGACCCAGTTCTTCCCGAGTGATGAGCGCTTTACAGAAATCGAGGGTAAGCTGGTCGCCGACCGGACTGACCAGGATGCGGGTGTAGAACAGCTTGTCGTCTGACGGCCCGAACGGATGCGGAAAGACGCGCCCATAGCCTTTCAGGTCGACTTCATAGGGCCGATCATCCTGGCCGGCGAGGAGGTAGCTTGACGCGTCGTTTAACAGCGACCATGAAGTGCCGGCATACCCTTCGGCCCTGCGTTGTCGGTTCCATTCAGCAACCCAATCCGGGTAGGCATCGTAATAGTAGGCGCTGGTGACAAAATCGCCGGTGTTTGTCGAAAACCAGAAAGCCTTGCCTGCCTGCCCGGCCATGGACACGGCGGCGCGGTCCTTGCCGGAAACGCCGAATATTTTTGACCGGCCGCCGTAATAGGCGGCCATCGTGTCGCCGATGGTCGGCGCTAAGATTACCCGGGGCGATCGGCCCTGGGTGCGTGATTTTTTCTGGGCCGGGTCCACCTGCTCGCCCTGGGTCCCTTCACTTCGGGTTGGCAGGATGGGGCTGTTTGGATCTTCGATGTTGTAGGCCAGTTCGCCGGCTTCCCTGTCGAACCAGACATTGCCGACCATACCGTGCTGGGACGGCAATGTCCCCGTGGCCAATGTGGTGTGCCCCACGATGGTTTCAGTGTTGGCATGCTGATAATGGGCGTTGGTGAAATGAACCCCATCGCTAAGAAGTAGCCGGAAGCCATCCTTGCCGAAGCCCTTATTGTATCGCTGGATCAAGTCCCCCCTGAGGCCGTCGATGGTGATCTGGAGCACTAGTTTGACATTCGGCCGGGTCTTCGCTTCGGCGACTGTGATCAGTCCACCGGCAACAAACGCGATGAATGTGAACAGCAGAATCCAGGTTGATTGAAACATGACCGCTCCTTTCCAATTGCATACGTCAGTGTGGCACCAGTAAATAGAGCATCGAATTATAAAACTTCTGTCGAGTTATCCATTATAAAAGTCCTTAGATACACCAAACGCTGTACTGATAGGTTCCGTGAGTTTTTAATTGTACCAGAATGGACGTTCCTCTTATTGGTGAACACCAGGCGGCAAGTCTATTTTACCGCCTGGTGTTCTTCCCAGATTTTTGGCAATGGTCAAGGCGGCCTTCACTGGGGGCACCCGAAGCAAGACCGTTTGGGGTTGGATGCCCGGCCCCATGAACGCAATCGGCACGTGGCTGTCATAACGCCACGGCGATCCGTGCATGGCGGCAACCGGCCTCTTGTCGAACAGGAATCAGTATGGCTCCTGGATGATGTAGATGTCACCGGAGCGGGTTGCATGGTGATTGTTACGGACCCGCTTCATCAACCGGTTGGACGACTGCATGGAGAGCCTGATGTTCATAACTCCAACCTTCTTAATCTACTTTTGTGCGGCCCCCTGTTTAAAGAGAAAGGCCTCTACGGCCGCCTTGGATTCTGGACGAAGGTTTTCAATGCCCTCATAGGGGCGGCCCCTCGCCGGACCTTCATCCGGATACTTCTGTTTTCTTGCCAAATGGCGCTGAATAACTCGTACGAATTCCTGCCCGCCCCATGCCCCGACCTCGGTTGAAACAGGCCACTCCTCGCGGGTATCACGATATAGATCGTAGAAATTAGCACCGATGGGGTTTTCTCCAGGACCTGGAACATTGAGCTTGTATTGCTCTTTCACCACCGCCTTTAGTGAGTTCCCGGAATAGATGAATACCGTATCGCGACGACCGTGGGTTTCACCCTCCAACATCAGGGCAGACTGATCAATGCCGTCGATCAAACGATCTGTGGGAATCTTGTCGGTAAAGCCGGCGAAACGCACGATGCTGGTGAACAGATCCGTCACGTGGACGATATCACCCACAATGGAACGTGCCTCGATCATGCCGGGCCAACGGGCAAATGCATCGACGCGTACGCCGCCTTCCGTTGTATCGCCCTTGCCGCCGCGATAGACCATCGGTGTGTAGCCACTGCCCGGCGAGTACTTGGTGAAGTGACCATTGTCGCCCATGATCACGACGAAGGTATTGTCGGCGATGCCCAGCTTGTCCATCTCATCGAGGATTTCCCCGATCCATTCATCAACCAGCTTCATTTTCTCGACATAGACACCGCCGTTCGCTGTCGTATACTTGTCAGTCGTCGTCCGTGGGCCGGTCAGCGGGTAGAGCGGCCAGTATTGCAGGAAGAACGGCTCGTCCTTTGCGGCGAGTTCCCGCAAGTACTGCATGGTTTGTTCCTGGTAGCGGACGTTCATCGCGTGATATTTGGCTTCTGTCCACCGTTCACCCGGTTCCATATGCACTTCACGGACTTTCTCCCCGCGCTTGCCCTCAACACCGGTAACCATGTGAGAGGCATCCGGACGAAACCAGTTGTCCTTGGTGAAACGATCGTCATAGTTGTTCTTGCCGATCCCGACAGAAACTTCTTCATCGGCGGCGTCATCATGGTAGATGGTCAGCTGCCCCTGCTGGTGGATGGGAAACGCGGCAAAATCAAAGCCCTGGTGATTGGGCCAGGCTTCCATGATGTCGCCCATGTGCCATTTGCCGATATGCACCGTGTTGTAGCCTGATTCGGATAATACCTCGGCGATCGTTACCTCCTTGGCCGCCAGCCCGAAGCCTGAAATATCGACCGCGGTGTCACCCATCCCGTTACGATAGGGCTGCCGGCCGGTCATAAAGGCTACTCGCGTCGGGGTGCAGGAGGGCTCGGTATACATCCTCGCGAACCGCACACCTTCATCAGCAAATTTATTGATATTGGGTGTTTTGTATCCGCGAATGGCGTTCAAATCAGCGTTACCCAGATCCCCGAAACCAATATCGTCGATCAGTATATAGAGGATGTTCGGCGGCTTGCCGCCATTTCTCTTTTTAAACTCGGCCAATTTTTTGTCGACGGCCTTGTCGTCTTCGGCCCATTTTTCTCCGTTTTGAGCCTCCAGAATATAGTACTCAGTGTCATGGACGATCTTGCCGCCCCCCTCCTTCGCCACTACCGAACTGACAGTCATCAGAAGAAATATAGAGGCATAGCTTACAATCATTGAAAGGATTCTTTTGTCTCGCATAAGTTACTCCTTATTGAAACCTTATTAATATAGTAGTTGATTCAACTCGACACCGCGGTGCGTTCCAGGCGGGTTTGTATAAATCTGTCAATGAGATGGACCTGAAACGATCGTTTAACGTTGAATACCTATCGCAAATTCTTAGAACTTTGACCTGATCGTAACGATTCAACAAGTTTCAGGCCGTCTGTTTGAGAACTATCGTTGATCCGAATCTCATAGGATTTGCTCAGAAGCTTCATGGCACCGAGCAAAACAGTGAAGTGATCGGATTGCAGATAATTTTTGACAGCGTCCCATCGCGTCCATTTTTGTTCAATTGTGATGGTGTTCTCGATCTCGTCGTGCTGTCTCATTTTACAGTTTTTGCAATCACCATCCTTTCGGGTTTGATCGATGATTAAACGGCATGCTCGCAGAAGCTCATTGCGTTTTTCTGAACGGACATGGATTGATATGCATAGTGTTTCCATTCAATGGCCTATCCATCTTCTTTTTAGTAACGAACCTGAAAAACCGGCGATTGAGCAACCTGACAGTGCTTAATTACCCATCCGCTTGTCCCAGCGTGCCCGAAAGGTCTGTCCCCATTTGTTGAAAATATCGAAAATCTGCGCCCACTTGCTCATTCCCTTGACGATTTTGTATTTTTTACCCACCTCTTCATCGACCATTGCACCTAGTACGACACCAGATTGGGAATCGACGAGTTCGGCTTCAACACCGACTGAGCCTATTCCAATGTGAGAGCCTGTGACAGCATACTTTATGGTGCTCAGGGCAAAGCCCACCGGAACGATGGTTGTCACTGTGCCGGTAAAGGAGTTGTTGGGTTTGAGGTTGGTTATGGCCAATCTTATGCGCATCACTCCTGGGCCCGGTTTATCCGTAAATTCAACAGCGCCTGCCAGATTAGTAATGAAAGCCTGCTGAAAGGATTTGCCCAAGTCTGCCATTTCCTGGGCCTCCAAGCCTTTGTAGTCGGCATCCTCTGCAGCGAAAAAAACCACATCGTCGAGGATCAATTTATTGTAACTCTTCCAATTCGCATCTTCTTTGATGTACACCCAATTGACTTTCTTCATCGGATCGTCACTTGTCAGCTTGGAATAGTCCTGAAGAAAACCGGACGCTTTCACCCCTTTTTCCTTGGCCCATCCAGTGCCGGCCAGTAGGCAACAACCAAGTATCAAGACGATGATGATTGAGATTTCTTTTTTCATGTTCTGCTCCTTTTTTGATGTGATTGAAAAATCGTCATCCGTTGTTTATGGAAAACTCGTCGTTCCACTAATAAAAAATCCGGGCTCATTTCGGAAACAGAAATTTCACCTGGAATTCGGCATACCAGTCTGCTGCATGATCCGGCGTTTCCACGTTGGTGTAGGCGGTCAGCCGGAAATCCACCGGCAGCTTTCCGAAGCGCACCAGTTTGCCGACGCCCCCGCCCAGTGGCACGGTCCAGCGCTGCCCGCTGTCCGCATACCAGTTGTACGTAAAGGTCGGCGAGGTCGTCAGATAGAAATTGGGGAAGTTGTAGTTGATAAATACCTGCAGAGAGGACAGGTTCACAGCGGCCGCATCGCTGTCGCCGGCAATGTCCCAGAAGTGCTGGAACAACCCACCGAAAAGCCAATTGCCTGGCTTGGCCAGTGCGATCGCGGCAGGCCCCAGGGACAGCTTGTCGTTACCCAGTTGGTCGTCGGTGTTGGTGGGGATGATGAAAGCCGGCCCCCCCCCCAGATGATCTTGCTCGCTTCCCTGGGTGAGAAAAATGCCTGATAGATCGTGTCCCCTAAGCCGAATTCACTTCCGGCACCCTCCACCAGTTCTTCCTGATAGACGACCGGAACGATTAGCCGATTAATCATGTTGACGCTCCCCAGATGAACCGGGTAGACGGGCTTCATCTCAAGGGTAAAGGCATTGGCGTCCGTCTGCCCGAGGCCGGAGTCAACTTTACCGACGATCGGCAGGCTGATTAAATCACCGATGGGATTCTGGGATTTCTTGGCCAGTTCCTGGTCATCGGTGGCGGCCGAATGAACAACAAGGGCCAATGAAACCAAAATGTAAGTTACTGTTCGAAAGAATGCCTTGCTGACCAACATGGTAATCCTCCTGAAACCCTATTGTAAGAAACGCAATGGCTCCGTTCTCTCATCGACGGATATGAGAACGGAGAATATCAACTAAATGACTTTAGGGATAAAGGGCTGGGAAGCCATCTCCCCGGATTTCCCCGATCACATATCGCTGGGTGTCCACGGAAGATCATGCTCCCGTATCTCCATGGGATCGAAAGGGAGGTTTTTGGGATCGACCGGTGCCGTATAAATCTTGACTGTCTCCGGGCGTACGTTGTCGAGGCCAGTAAGCGCCGGGCCAGGCGTTGCGTCGGGACGGTTGGGATATTTCTTCATCCAGAACTCGTGACGCTGGCGTTGGCGGTTGAACATGCTCTTAACGTGGAACTGCTCGATCATCTCACCATTCGCTTCACGGGGATCAGTGTATAGGTCGTAGAATTCATTTAAGGATAGTCCCTGGGTCGCGTTCTTCCAGTCGCGTTTAAAACGGCCCTTAACGCTCGCGGCCAGGTTAGGGCCCTGGTAGATCATAACGTAGTCGCGGCGGCTGTATCCGTCGCCGTTGAGAAAGAGCGAAGTCTGGTCCACACCGTCGATCACGCGGTCGGTGGGGATGTGCTCCATGGCACCGCCTAAGCGGGCGAAGGTGGTGAACAGGTCGGACACGTGCAGTATGTCGCCGACGATCTGGCCGGGGTTGATCACACCGGGCCAGGTGGCCAGGCAGGGCACGCGCACACCGCCCTCGGTGAAGTCACCCTTGCCGCCGGTGTAAAGCGTTTCGACCATGCCGCGCGGGCCAAAGTGGGTGAAGGGGCCGTTGTCGGCCATGATGATGACCAGGGTGTTCTCGGCCACTCCCTTGGCTTTAAGATGCTTGTGCAACTGGCCGATGAAGGCGTCGATCTTAACCAGGGCCTCGGCCAGGATGTTCTTGTTGGCGGTGAGTTTGGTTTTGGCGCGCGGATCGGGGAAAAAGGCCGTAGCGATGGGGTGGTAGGCTGCGAAAAAGGGCTTCTCGGCCGCCACGCTCTTGTCGATGAAAGCCAGAGTGCGTTTCTGGGCCTCGGTTTCGATATCCCAGTAATTTTTAATGTCCGGCGGCGGCCCCCACTCCAAGGTCTTGCCGCCTTTGGTACCCTCGAGCGTCCAGACTGAGCCTCGGGGCTGCCAGGAGTTGTCGATGTCATACTTGTCCTTCCCATACAGTTCAGGGAAGAGACCGGTGATAATGTTGCCCACTTCAGCCTGAGGTATCCACATGCTGGGCACTTGGTTGTAAGGTGTGAAAAAGGCTTCGTCGTATCCCTGTTTGTGGGCATAGCTGAACTCGGTGTCGCCAAGGTGCCACTTGCCGAAGAATCCGGTGGCATATCCGGCTTCGCTCATCACCTCGGCAATGGTGACCTCATCACCGTCGATGCCGGAATACTCCACCGGGAAGGACACAGTGTGCATCCCGCTGCGGACGGCGTATCGGCCGGTCTGGAAAGCGGCACGCGTGGGCGTACAGGCCGGTTCGGTGTACATGCGCATGAAGTTGATGCCGTCATCGGCCATCTTGTTCATGTTGGGGGTTTTAAAACCCCTAACCGCTTGAATTTCGGGGATGCCGACCTCACCTAAGGCGGTGTCATCCCACATGATGTGAATGATATTCGGTGGGGTGCCATGTTCTTTGCGCAGTTCGGCCAGTTTCCGGTCCAGTTTCTTGTCTTCCGCAGCCCATTTTTTGCCATGCTGCGCCTCAAGCAGATAGTGCTCCGCGTCATGGATGATTTTACCGGATTCTTTGGCCAGCGGTATCCCGACCAGGGACATCACCAAGAAAGGAATTATTGCCAACGAAAAAAAAAGCTTCATGTTCATCCTCACTTTTACAATTCTTTGAATGAAAGCCGTAAATATCAATTATACCATTGAATATGCGCTCATTATTTTTCTCTCACCCAATTGATCAGAATCATTGTCTCTTCAGGGGAACCATCATTGATGGTCAGTTCATATTTTTTTGCCAGCAGTTTCATGGCACCCAACAGGGCACTGAAATGATTGGATCGGAAATAATCCTCAAGCAATTGCCGCTTGGGCCAACGCTGTTCGATATGGATGGCACTTTCCTCACCTTCGCCGGTAAATACCCGACAGTCCAAGCATCCGGTTTTCTCCAGGGTTTGGCTGGATATCATATGGCACGCGCCCTGCAATTCCTTGCGTTTGGTCAAATGAGGATAAATGGCAATATTAAGGATTTTCATGGAAAGTGCTCAAACGTTTATGGCATTCGTTTGATGGAATACATAACAAGAATAATGCCAAAAAGAGCAGCTTCTTTGGTTAAATTCTAATATACTGAAATTAATATAATAATTGTCTTTTTCAGCGAAGGATCAAGTGGGATCAGTCAGTTGGCATCAGTCACATATGACTAATAAGTCATATGTGACCGTTAAATATGACGGATTGGGTCAGGGATGGATGACCGTCGGATACCATGCTTGCGCATCCGACCGCGAAGGGTGCTGGCATTCAGCCCAAGCAGGTCGGCAGCTCCGCCTTTACCGGAGATATTCCATTGGGTTTCGTTTAAGGCACGCAGGATATGTTCCTTCTCCATCTCAGCAAGCCTCTTAATCGGGGTATTTGAAGGAACCGGTTTTATCTGAGAGGCGGTATTTCTGAGTAAGGATACCAATTGCAGGGTGTCGTCCTGAGAAAAAATCATGGCCCGTTCAATCACGTTTTCCAGTTCCCTGATATTTCCAGGCCAGTGATAGGTCATGAGTTGCTCCATGACTGTTTTGGGGATCTTCTTGATTTCTTTTCCAAGTCGACGCTGGGCTCTGCTCACGATCCAATCGACCAGCAGAGGGATGTCCTCCGCGCGATCCCTGAGTGGAGGCAGAGACAGGGGAAGCACATTCAACCGATACCACAGGTCCTTTCTGAATAGACCTTTATGGACATCCGCCTCCAAGTCTCGATTGGTCGCCGCAATCACGCGAACGTCGGTACGCATTACAATGGTGCTTCCCAGTCGTTCGTACTCTCCGTCCTGAAGGACCCTCAGCAGCTTCTGCTGCAAATTCAAGGGCAATTCGCCGATTTCGTCCAAGAATATAGAGGCGCCATCGGCCAGTTCGAATCGTCCGATCCGTTTTTCGATCGCACCGGTGAAGGCGCCTTTTTCATGGCCAAAAAGCTCCGATTCGATCAGGTTGGCGGGCAAAACCGCACAGTCCACCTTGATAAGTGGCCGCTTATTGCGCTTGCTATTATTATGAATGGCTCTGGCGATGAGTTCCTTTCCGGTACCGGATTCACCAAGAACGAGGACGGTGGTATCTGTCGCTGCGATCAGCTCCATGCTATACAGCACATATTTAATCACCTCGCTTTTACCGATGATATGGCTGTAATCATGAACCAGCTTGATCTCTTCGTTCAGATAGGTGCATTCGGCCTCAAGCCTTCTTTTAAGCACCTTCATCTCCGACAGCACCTTGCGAAGCCGCTGCTCCGCTTGCTTGCGTTCAGTGATGTCGATCCCAAACCCCATGAGCACCATCTTTCCATCGATCATCGTCCGAACGCCGGAATAGACATGGGGGATTTTCTCGCCGCTTTTGGTAACCAGCGTTGCTTCAACGGTCACCTCACCGTCGTCGGTGAAGGTCTTTTCAATAGCTGCTTCAATTGCCCGATGTTCTTTTTTATTGAAAAAATCGGTGGGAATCATGTTGGGGTATTCATCACCCGAATACCCGGTGATCT
>RCNC010003226.1_pt1 | contig 10701 bp, 9 predicted proteins | sample 2041301 | NCBI WGS metagenome assembly RCNC01 (sample SAMN09708231, study PRJNA481090) | Marine sediment metagenome, whole genome shotgun sequencing project. | biome: marine sediment; feature: ocean; material: sediment; isolation source: Sewage treatment plant 13A marine sediment (STP13A) ... | reverse complement strand
GCAGGCAATTGACAGTATTGTTCAGGAGCAGCTATGCGCGCCCATAGCCCTCGGGCGTGAAGAGGTTATCCGTGCGAATATCAAGGAATACGGACTAACCATTGAACCTGGCCGTGATTTCGAGATCATGGAGTACAAGGACAACGATGAATGGGTGCGGAATTTTCAGGAATGCACCGAACGACGCGGCAAGACGCTGTCCGAAGCCACCGAAATTCTGCGCAACAGCAAGACTACCCAGGCGGCAATGATGGTCAAAATGGGTTTGGCTGACGCTATGATTTGCGGCACGATTGGTCGCTTTCATCGCCACCTGGGACGCATCCTGAGCGTCGCACAGCAAGATAACGGTTTCGACGAGGTGTCGGCGCTCACCATTATTATCACCGGTAAATATACGCTGTTCATCGCCGATACTCATGTCACCACTAATCCGAGCGCCGAGGCCATCGCAGAGATGACGATACTGGCTGCGACCGAGGTTGCGCGGTTCGGTTTAAAACCCAAAGCGGCACTGTTGTCGCACTCCAGTTTCGGTAGTCGTGATTCGGAATCTTCGTTGAAAATGCGCAAGGCGCTGTCGTTGATTCGAGCTTCCCATCCTGAATTGATGGTCGAAGGTGAGATGCAGGCGAACCTGGCGTTGTCGCCGGAAGCGATGGCCGAACAGTTTCCCAATTCGAATCTGGCGGGTGTGGCCAACTTGCTGGTCATGCCTAACCTGGATTCAGCCCACATCGCAATGAACCTGATCAAATCCGGTGCTGACGGCGTGCCGATCGGTCCGATTCTGCTAGGTTGCGATATCCCCGCCCACATTGTTACCCCGGGGACCACAGTTCGTGGCCTGGTGAATATGACGGCAATTGCAGCTGCACGCAGTGCAGCGGAGTCTCATTAAGTTATGCATCTGGTTATTCTGCTGCTTGCAGCACTAACGTTATTCATTTACCTGACGCTTGGGGTTCGCGGTAATCCTGAGCGGCGTAAGCTATTTGTGCTCTACGTTGTAATCGATCTCTGGCTGGCTTCGGTGTTCCTTTATCTGCTGGTAACGGCGTTAATAAATTAGTGTCTTACGGATTAGAAATCTCGCATCTCAGGCCAGACCGTCGTTCTTGAAATTCCCTGTGTCGACTGAGCGATAGTTGGCACTCCTTATACGGAATTATACTTACCTTATAGATTTTAAATATAAAGGAGGTCGCCTTGTTTGAAACAAGCGCTCCTGATCTTTCGGGGTAAGTCATGAGTCACACACAATACACACCGGCACGTCAGCGACTTCAACGCAGTGAGCTGGCGGTTCCAGGTTCCAATCCGTCCATGTTCGACAAGGCGGCCAATAGCAACGCTGACTATGTTTTCCTGGATCTTGAAGATGCGGTCTCTCCCGGCGACAAGAAGCGGGCGCGCAAGAATGTGATTGAGGCGCTGAACGATATCGACTGGCGAGGACTCGGTAAAACCATTTCGTTGCGCATCAATAGTCTCGACACCCATTACATGTATCGTGATGTGGTTGATGTCGTGGAACAAGCAGGGGATCAGCTCGATACCATTCTTATCCCCAAGGTAGGCGTCGCTGCTGACGTCTATATGGTGGATGCAATGCTAACCCAAATTGAAACGGCAAAGGGATTCACCAACCGCATCGGCATCGAAGCCCTGATTGAAATCACCCTGGGCATGGCCAATGTCGATGCCATAGCGACCGCCAGTTCGCGCATGGAAGCGATGCATTTCGGGGTCGCGGATTACGCCGCAAGCTGCCGTGCACGCACCACCAACATCGGTGGGCTCAACCCCGACTATCCGGGTGATCAATGGCATCACGGGCTGTCACGTATGCTGGTGGCCTGTCGCGCCTACGGATTACGCGCCATCGATGGGCCTTTCGGTGACTTCAATGATCCCGATGGTTACCTCGATGCAGCGCGACGCGGGGCAGCGATGGGTTACGAGGGTAAATGGGCGATTCATCCATCGCAGATTGATCTTGCGCATGAAGTCTTTTCTCCACCAGCCTCCGAAGTGGAGCGCGCTCACCGAATTCTCGCCGCCCTCAAACAGGCAGCGGCTGAAGGTAAGGGTGCAGCACAACTTGACGGACGCATGATTGATGCGGCGTCGGCGCGCATGGCGGACAACATCGTCAGCACCGACGCAGTCATACAGTCTAAGCAGTAACGCCAGACATTAGCGCTCAGCGGCAGTACTCACCAGTTATGCTTACTTTGCAGGAGATCTTTGATGGACATTCATGAGTACCAGGCAAAAACCTTGCTGGCTGATTTCGGCATGCCAATTGCGCGTGGCGGGATAGCATACAGCCCCGAACAGGCGGCCTATCGCGCCAAGGAACTGGGCGGCGAGAAATGGGTAGTAAAGGCCCAGGTGCATTCCGGAGCACGCGGCAAGGCCGGTGGCATACGAATTTGCGCCAGTGAAGATGAAGTGGTGGAAGCAGCCAATGCCTTGCTGGGTCGGCGTCTGGTCACCAACCAGACAGGACCGCAGGGCAAACTCATCGGTCGCCTGTATGTAGAAGAAGCAACCGATATCGCGCGCGAAATATACCTGGCTTTTGTGCTGGATCGCTCGTCCGAACGCATTGTGTGCGTGGCCTCTACGCAAGGTGGAATGGACATTGAAGAGATCGCCGAAAACAGTCCCGATGCGATTGTGCGCGTGCCCATCGAACCGGCCGTCGGCATGCAGGACTTCCAGGCGCGTGAAATCGCCTTTGCCCTCGGTATGGGGCCGACCCAACTGGCGGAAGCGGTTAAGGCCTTAAAGGCCTGTTATCGAGCGTTCCGGGATCTCGATGCCACCATGGTCGAAGTGAATCCACTGGTCGTGACCGGCGATGGCCGCATCCTGGCGCTTGACGCCAAGATGGGGTTTGACGACAACGCACTGTTTCGTCGGCCACAGATATCCGAATTGCGTGACAAGTCTCAGGAAGACTCGCGTGAAATGAACGCGGCCGATCGTGGCCTTAGTTATGTCGGGCTCGACGGCAATATCGGTTGCATTATCAACGGGGCTGGCCTTGCCATGGCGACCATGGACATGATCAAACACGTTGGTGGTGAACCGGCCAATTTTCTCGATATCGGCGGTGGAGCCTCGCCCGAACGCGTCGCCAAAGCCTTCAACCTGGTGCTGTCGGACGAGGGTGTTGATGCTATTTTGGTGAACATTTTCGCCGGCATCAACCGTTGCGACTGGGTAGCCGAAGGTGTAATTCAGGCAATGCAGAAGCTCGACGTGCCGGTACCCGTAGTGGTACGCCTGTCGGGAACCCACGTTGAACTTGGCCGCAAGATTCTGGCGGATAGCAATGTCGACCTGATTACGGCCGACACCCTGGCCGAAGCCGCTGAGAAAGCGGTTGCTGCGGCGAAATTCCATCAATCTGTTAAAGCACAACGCTAAGGGGATACCGAGATGAGCATTTTTCTGGACGAAAACACCCCGGTCATCGTACAAGGCTTTACCGGCCGCATCGGTAGCTTTCATGCAAAAGAAATGATTGATTATGGGACCAATGTGGTCGGTGGTGTCACACCCGGCAAAGGTGGTCAACATCATCTGCAACGACCGGTGTTCAACACCGTCAAAGATGCCGTGCGCGAAACTGGCGCCGAGGCGAGTGTCGTGTTTGTGCCGCCACCTTTTGCAGCCGATGCCATTATGGAGGCGGCCGACGCCGGCATTCGATTTTGTGTATGTGTCACCGATGGCATACCGGCGCAAGACATGATGCGGGTCAAGCGCTACATGCGGCGTTACCGGCGTGAGGAACGTATGACACTGACCGGTCCTAACTGTGCCGGCACCATCAGTCCCGGCAAGGCGATGATGGGCATCATGCCAGGCCATATCTACGAGCAGGGCAGAGTTGGTCTGATCGGCCGCTCGGGTACTCTCGGCTACGAGGCGGCATCGCAGATGAAGGCAATGGGCATCGGCATTTCTACAGGTGTCGGTATCGGTGGTGATCCGATCAATGGCAGTGCATTTCGAGACCACCTGGAACGCTTTGAACAGGATCCGGACACCGATCTGGTGGTTATGATCGGTGAAATCGGCGGGCCTCAAGAAGCAGAGGCCGCTGCCTACGTGCGCGATCACATGAAAAAGCCGGTGCTGGCCTACATTGCCGGGTTGACCGCGCCACGTGGACGCACCATGGGGCACGCCGGAGCGATTGTCACCAGCGTTGGTGAGTCGGCAGAGGAAAAGGTCGAGATACTGCGTGCAGCCGGAGTGGGCATCATTCTGCGCCCCTCTGAGTTCGGTAACGCCGTGGCTGAAGCGCTGGCAAAACTTTAGGGGCTGCTACTCATCGCAGCGGTACCGATCGTCACGCTTTCGACAGGTGACAATGTCTTGAATCTGGTGATACAGATTGCGATTGACAGGTTCGTGACACCAAGCCGTGCTATTTGTCTGATGAATCTGGAGATGACGAATATTCGCCAGGGTCGGAGCGGGTCCATCGGCCAAGTGAAGCTTCAAATTCCGCGCGTGGGATTTCCCTGGCACCGAGCGAGTGCAGGTGATCGGTTGGCAGTTGGCAATCAATCATTTCGTATTGAGCGCACTCAAGCAGATGTTTGAAGCATAGTTTGGATGCATTTGTTGCCTTGCTAAACATGGATTCGCCGAAAAACACCTTACCGATGGCAATGCCGTAAAGACCTCCAACGAGACGATCGCCATCGCGGCATTCGATCGAGTGAGCGAACCCCGCGTTATGCATCTCGATATAGGCATCGATCATCTGGGTATTGATCCAGGTACCTTGTTGACCCGGCCGATTCGCTGCGCAAGCGTCGATTACGGCGGCGAAATCCGTATTTACCGTCACCTGGTAGCGCTCCTGTCGAGCCAGCTTGCGTAAGCTTTTGCTGAGGTGAAATTCCTCAGGATAGAGCACGGTGCGCGGCGCCGGTGACCACCACAGAATGGGTTCACCCTTGTTGAACCAGGGGAATATGCCGTGCTGGTAGGCCAGCAGCAGCCATTGGACACTTAACCCGCCACCGGCAGCGAGCAATCCTGCTGGTTCCTCGAGCGCCGTGGAGGTCTGTGGGAAATACGGCTTTGAGGTGGGGTCAAGCCATGGAATCATATATAAATCAATTAATTACGAGTTATAGTTAAAGTAATATAGCACTAATCGGTTGACTTGAAAGGTGAGTGATCCAGCAAATCATCGCGATAGCTGTCGATGTAACTACGCTCCTGCTGCAGAAACTTCTCGATTGCATCGCGAAAATCCGGATGGGCGATCCAGTGAGCGGACCAGGTTCGAGTCGGTAGAAATCCTCTGGAGAGCTTGTGTTCACCCTGTGCGCCGGGGTCGAAGCAGCTTAGCTTTTCGCGGATGCAGTAATCGATGCCCTGGTAATAGCAGCATTCAAAATGCAATTGACGAAAGTACTGATCACAACCCCAGACACGACCATAGAGATGAGTATTGCTGCGAAAGAACAGCGAAGCGGCGACGATCTGCCCTTCGTTGCGCGCGCAGGCAACCAGTACCTGATCGGGCATGTGTTCACCGATATGCTGGAAGAAGGCGGGTGTCAGCGTCGCAGTACCGTGCTTGCGATAATATATTCCGGCGTATAAATCGTGCACTCGCAGCCACTCCTCGGCGCTCAGGCTGCCCCCGGTTTGCATGCTGATGTCGAGGCCTTCTTCGGCGACACTGCGGCGCTCACGTTTGATGTTTTTACGCTTGCGGGAACTGAGCCGGGACAGGAAATCGTCAAAATCCTGATAGTCATCGTTGTTCCAGTGAAACTGCACGTCGTTGCGCAACAGCAGATCCTGTTCGGAAAGTTCATCGAGCACTGGCTTTTCGGCAAACAGGATGTGCCAGGAGCTCATTTTTTGATCTTCGCAGAATCCCTTGATTGCACTGCACATCAATTCGCGCAGCTGCTGTTGTTCGTCTGCCTGATCGATGCAACTTTGATCAATCAGAAAGCGTCCTCCGGTCGCCGGGGTGTAGGGTATTGCGGTGACCAGTTTTGGGTAATAGTCGAGACCGCTGCGTTGATAAGCGTTAACCCAGGCGTGATCGAAAACCAGTTCGCCATAGGAATTGGTTTTGATATAACAGGGTGTTGCGGCGATTAGCTGCTGTTCGCGATGTACCAGGAAGTAGACTGGATGCCAACCGAACGGCTCAAGGCAGTCATGCAGTTCGAGACCGTAAAGAAAACTGTGCCGCGTGAACGGGTAGCTGGTGTCACCGAGCAAATCCCACTGGGCTGCAGGAACTTCGCTCAGGCTGTGAGTGACGCTGACACTCAGCTGCGTACTATTCAAGTTCCCTGGCATCGAGATACTTCTCGGCATCCAGTGCCGCCATGCAGCCACTGCCGGCAGAGGTTACTGCCTGACGGTAAACGTGGTCCATAACATCTCCAGCTGCAAACACGCCTTCGATGCTGGTCGCGGTGACGTTGCCATCGAGGCCACCCTGAACCCGAATGTAGCCGTTTTTCATGTCCAGCTGATCGGCAAAGATATCGGTATTGGGTTTGTGGCCGATGGCAATAAAAATGCCGGTCAAATCAAGATCCCGAGTGGAATCGTCATTGACGTTGCGGATACGCAACCCGGTCACCCCTGATTCATCGCCGAGCGCTTCGTCGAAGACATTGTGCCATTCTATCGTGACGTTGCCGTTTTTCGCTTTCTCGAATAACTGGTCCTGCAGAATTTTCTCCGAGCGGAACTTGTCACGGCGATGTACCACGGTAACTTCAGCCGCGATATTAGACAGATAAAGCGCCTCTTCGACTGCGGTATTGCCACCACCGATGACGGCGACTTTCTGGCCACGAAAAAAGAAACCATCGCAGGTCGCGCAGGCCGAGATACCCTTGCCGTGAAATTTTTCTTCGGAAGGTTCGCCCAGATACATAGCACTTGCGCCAGTTGCGATAATCAGCGCATCGCAGCTGTATTCTCCGCTATCACCGACCAACCGCTTGGGATTTTCATTCAGAAACACGCTGTGCACGTGGTCGAAAACAATTTCAGTATCAAAACGCTCGGCATGTTGCTGCATGCGTTGCATCAACACCGGACCGGTCAGGCCCTCGACATCGCCGGGCCAGTTATCGACGTCGGTAGTGGTCATCAGCTGGCCGCCGGCTTCGATGCCGGTAATCACTACGGGGTTTAAGTTGGCGCGTGCGGCATAAACTGCCGCCGAATATCCGGCCGGACCGGAACCGAGGATAATGACACGGTGGTGTTTGATATCGGGCATTGAGTACTCTCCGGATTAACGTGACCGGGTTGCTGGATTAATTTAGGACGCCAATAGTAATGCGAATTCCCGAATACTAAAAGGCAAATGACTATATGGCGATACAGTGACTTAATTCAACAGGATTAATTCTGGTTCACTGCCGAGCGGATCATGTAAAATACCGCGTTTAACTTAAGGCTAGTATTTCATTGGCGCAAGCAAAACCCAAACCGCGGGGCACTTCCGAAGGCAATAAACTGATGGTCGCCGCACAGATCAACCAACGTCTGCGCGAGGCGGGAATGCTGTTGTCGTTTGCGCTGGCGGGTTATTTCCTGGTGGCGATGGTCAGCTACGATGTGCTGGACCCTTCCTGGTCGCACAGTGGTAGCAACACCGATATCAGTAACATCGGCGGTACTGCGGGGGCCTGGATCGCGGATCTCAGTTTTTATCTGTTTGGTTATCTCGCCTTCCTGATACCGACCATGTTGATCTATAACGGCGTGATTCTGGTGAAGACGCGCGACTTGAGTGCCGAAGTTCGTTACCAGATGCTGGTGATCCGCTGGAGCGGATTTGTGCTTACACTGATTTCAGGCTGTGCGCTCGCCAGTTTGCATTTTTTGGTCGCAGCAGGCGCCATGCCGCTCGATGCCGGCGGCATCATCGGTCAGATTGCTGGTAATTACTTTTCTCACGGGCTGGGCTTTGTTGGCGCAACGGTATTGCATCTGGCCTTGTTCCTGTCAGGCCTGACGCTGTTTACCGGGATTTCCTGGCTCGCACTGGTTGATAATCTAGGCAAATACACGCTGCTCGGGATAGACCTGCTGATCGATCGCTACTACCTGTTGCGTGATCGTATCGAGGGCAAGCGCAATCGCAGCGAGCGCGAGCAGGTGTTCCAGGTCCAAAAGCAAAAGCAGATTTCCCGCGAGCCGGTCAAGATCGAGCCGGTAGTGGAGCAAATCGAACTTAGCCCACGGGTTGAAAAGGAAAAGCAGATCCCGCTGTTCAAGCCGAGCAGCAAAGGCGGCAGCACGATTCCGTCGTTTACGTTACTGGACGAACCGCGTGCCAGGGTAGCCGGTTACAGTAAGGCGGCGCTGGAAGCGATGTCGCAGCAACTTGAACTCAAATTGCTCGATTTCGGGATCGAAATTCAAGTCGTGTCGGTGCACCCTGGCCCGGTGATTACGCGTTTCGAGATTCTGCCCGCACCCGGGGTCAAGGTCAGTCAGATTTCCAACTTGTCCAAGGATCTGGCGCGTTCGCTGTCGGTTATCGGTGTGCGCGTGGTTGAAATCATTCCAGGCAAGTCGGTAATGGGTCTCGAGATTCCCAATGAAAACCGAGAGCTGGTTGCACTCAGGGAAATCGTGCAGTCAAAAGCGTTTGATGACGCATCGTCGCCGCTGACGCTCGCGCTGGGCAAGGATATTAGTGGTGAAGCAATGGTGGCGGACCTCGCCAAGATGCCGCACCTGCTGGTCGCCGGCACCACCGGTTCGGGTAAATCCGTGGCGATTAACGTCATGCTGTTGAGCATATTGTTCAAGGCAACGCCAGCCGAAGTGCGCCTGATTCTTATTGATCCCAAGATGCTTGAGCTCAATGTATACGAAGACATTCCGCATCTGATCGCGCCGGTGGTGACCGACATGAAGGAAGCCGCCAACGCTTTGCGCTGGTGTGTGGCGGAAATGGAGCGACGTTACAAGCTAATGGCATCACTGGGCGTGCGTAACCTTTCCGGATTTAATCGCAAGGTTCGAGATGCGATCGCGGCTGGTACGCCCATCAAGGACCCATTGTTTGACAAGAAACGCTTGTTGCTGGAACCCGAGGCGACACCGGATGATCTCGAACCGCTGCCTTTTATTGTGGTGGTAGTGGATGAGTTTGCCGACATGATTATGGTGGTCGGTAAAAAAGTTGAGGAATTGATTGCTCGTCTGGCGCAGAAAGCGCGCGCTTCGGGCATTCACCTGTTACTGGCGACGCAGCGACCTTCTGTCGACGTCATTACCGGCCTGATCAAGTCCAATATTCCAACCCGTATTGCATTTCAGGTGTCGTCGAAGATCGACTCGCGCACCATTCTCGATCAGATGGGTGCAGAAACCTTGTTAGGGCATGGCGACATGCTCTACCTGCCGCCCGGCACCAGTTTGCCTGAGCGGGTGCATGGTGCCTTTGTTGACGATCACGAAGTCCACGCCGTGGTCAATGAGATTAAAAAGATGGGGGCACCAAACTACATCCCTGATGTCTTAGAAGAATCTACCGCAGCGGTATTGCCGGGAGAGGGCGTGCGTGACTCCAATGGTGACGAGGTTGATCCTCTTTACGACGATGCCGTCGCCGTTGTGACCGAAACGCGTAAGGCGTCAATTTCCTATGTGCAACGACGCCTCAAGATCGGTTACAACCGGGCGGCGCGTATGATTGAAGAAATGGAAGCCTCCGGTGTGGTTTCCCAGGTGCAATCGAACGGCAGCCGCGAAGTACTGGCGCCTCCACCACCAAGGGACTAATTATGAAAAATCTGATCATTTTGCTGATGTTGTCAGGACATCTGCTATTCGCCCAGGCTGCCTCGGCGGATGATGCCGGCCAGCGTTTAAATCAGGCGCTCAAGCAAATGGACAACCTGACCACCGAATTCAAGCAAACCCTGCTCGACGAAGATAAGAACATTGTGCAGCAAAGCAGCGGAACCCTGGCTTTGCAGCGCCCTGGCAAGTTCGCCTGGAACTATATCGAGCCATTCGAGCAACGCATTATTGCCGATGGCAGTGAGCTATGGATATACGATGTCGAACTTGACCAGGTAACGGTCAAACCGATGGACCAGGGAATGGCCAACGCTCCGATCATGATTCTAATGAAGCAGGCTGACATCAGTGAGCAGTTCGAGGTCAGCGAGGTCGGCCAGCGCGAGTTCCTTTACTGGGTCGAGTTATTGCCGCACAGCGGTGATCTTGACTATACGCATATCTACATCGGCATCGATGACGACCAGGTGCGTGCGATGGAGTTACAGGATCAGTTCGGGCAGAGTACCCAGATCGTATTCGAAAACCTGCGGGTCGGCGTGGTGCACAACCCGGCGATCTTTCGCTTTGAGCCGCCACCCGGAGTCGATGTCTATGGCGTGGGCGGTTAGGACTTAACTTTCTTCATGAACGACCTGTTTCTGTCGGCAAAGGAATTTCAGCCGCTGGCCGACCGGATGCGCCCGCGCAAGCTCGATCAGGTCTATGGTCAATCTCATCTGTTGGCACCGGGCAAACCACTGCGTCTTGCAATCGAGGCAAATAGATTACATTCGATGATTTTCTGGGGACCGCCCGGAACCGGTAAAACTACTATTGCCCGGCTGCTTGCGGAATATTCGGATGCGCGTTTTC
>RCNC010003225.1_pt1 | contig 10705 bp, 6 predicted proteins | sample 2041301 | NCBI WGS metagenome assembly RCNC01 (sample SAMN09708231, study PRJNA481090) | Marine sediment metagenome, whole genome shotgun sequencing project. | biome: marine sediment; feature: ocean; material: sediment; isolation source: Sewage treatment plant 13A marine sediment (STP13A) ... | reverse complement strand
ACCTGACGCTTGCATCCTGTTCAGAATTCCCTGCTCTTTTTCGTTGATGCTTTCCAGTACCGCCTTGAAATCACCACCTTCAATGGCCGTTTTTGTTGCCTTTTCCAGCAAGTCCGTCACGCCATACATAGCTGACAGTACGACCACAACCTGTTCGTCGCGTGCTGCATTGCTGATGATGTCAGCGGCAGCAATGAAACCTTCTAAATCCGCCAGTGAAGAACCGCCATATTTCTGAACTAACATATATTGTATTCCTGAACGTTAACGTTCGTTTTCAATGTCATAATTTCTATATTTAGTATGATTCCTGGTGCACAGAACGAACCGCCCGACCGGATGGATCATTCAGCTCCTGTAAACTGGCATCCCACAGTATGGCCTCTGGTGTACTGCAGGCCACCGATGGTCCACCGGGTACGCATTCAGCAGCACTGGCAAGCGGGAAATGGTTTTCAAACAGACGCCGGAAGAGGTAAGCCTCTTGGGTGTCGGGTGTATTATATGGAAACCTTTTCGCTGCATGTGTTAACTGCTTTGCACTGACTTGGGTCTTTGCATAATCACGGATACCATCGATCCAGCTATAACCAACACCGTCAGAAAACTGCTCCTTTTGCCGCCAGGCAATTTCTTCCGGCAGCATGTCGCTGAAAGCCTCACGCAGAATCTGTTTTTCCATCTTGCCTTCAGTGATCATTTTGTCTTTAGGGTTCAATGACATTGCAACGTCAAGAAACTCACGATCAAGAAATGGCACACGTGCTTCAACACCCCAGGCCGACATGGCCTTATTGGCACGCAGACAGTCATAACTATGCAGACGGGATAACTTACGAACGGTTTCCTCATGAAAAGATTGCGCATCGGGTGCCTTGTGGAAGTAAAGATAGCCACCAAACACCTCATCGGCACCTTCACCGGACAGCACCATCTTGATACCCATCGCGTGGATCTTGCGTGCCAGCAGATACATCGGCGTGGCCGCACGGATGGTTGTAACGTCGTAGGTTTCAAGGTGTTGGATCACCTCATCAATGGCATCCAGCCCTTCCTGCAAGGTGAATTCAAAACCGTGGTGGATCGTACCAATGTGTGCGGCAGCTTTTTCAGCAGCGGCGAGATCGGGCGAACCTTTCAGGCCCACTGCAAAAGAATGTAAACGTGGCCACCAGGCCGGGCTTTGTTCATTATCCTCTACACGCAATTCGGCGTGCCTTTGAGTGACCGCCGCGATAATGGATGAATCCAAACCACCGGATAACAGAACACCGTAGGGTACGTCTGTCATCAAATGGCTAATGACTGATTTTTCCAGTGCCTCACCTACCGCTTTAACACTTGTTTCAGCATTCTCCACGGCAGAATAATCCTGCCACGGACGTTGATAGTAAGGTTTTGGCTGCTCGTCACCACTCAGCCAGTAGTGACCGGGTGGGAACTCCATCACAACATTGCACACATCCATCAGGGCTTTCATCTCTGAGGCTACATATAACTGATGCTCATCATCAAAGCCGTAATACAAGGGAATAATGCCGATTGGATCACGTGCAATCAGGTAGCGACCGGCTGATTCGTCATAGAGTACAAAAGCAAACATACCGTGTAGGTCGTTTAAAAATTCACAGCCCTTTTGCAGGTAAAGCGGCAGGATGACCTCACAGTCAGACTCGGTCTTGAACCCGTAAGGCTGTTTCAATGACTCGCGTAGCGAACGGTGGTTATAAATCTCACCATTAACAGCCAGTGATTGCTTGCCATCCGGTGAAAGCAGTGGCTGTGCGCCGGTGTTTACATCGACGATGGCCAGACGCTCATGCGCCAGCACCGCACCTTCGCAGGTGTGTATTCCGCTCCAGTCCGGTCCGCGGTGACGCATCAGACGGGACTGCCGCAATGCAAGCTGACGCAAGGCCTGCAAGTCCCCATTGATATCAAGTACAGCAAAAATAGAACACATAAAAACCCCTGGAGTCATTAATCCAATTCAAGCACTCAATGATACTTTCAGTAGCCAACGCATGGAACCCCAAAAAGTGTACAAAAAGCAGATACTTCGACCTGAACGCAAATCCTTGCCAAAACCATGCCTGAAAGAGCGAAAAGAGCTATGCTAAGAGTGTATGAAAAAAATTTTCAAATGGCTCTTGGCACTACTGGCAATACTGGTTGTTTCCCTTGTTGTCCTTGTTAACAATCCTGGCTGGGTCAAGGGACCGGTTGAACGGCATTTGAGCGACATTGCCGGATACCCCATCAGTCTTGAAGGTGATCTGGATCTGGACCTGGGCCGACAAACCGAAATAACTGCAAAAAACATCCATGTATCCGGTCCGGACTGGGCCACTCATCGCAATTTGCTCGCAATTAGTCGCCTGAGACTGTCCCTTGACACTGGCTCGCTTTTTAAAGACGTCATCGTCCTGGAATCCATTGAGGTAGACAACTTACAGCTCAACCTGGAAACCAATGCCGAAGGAAAAGGCAACTGGCTAAGTGCAAATACGGCTTCAACACCTGATGAAGATGCGGATGAGGGTGACGATAAAAATAGAACCATTGTTATTTTCAGAAATATTGAAGTCAGTGACAGCACTTTGAGTTTCCAGAATGGAAAAACAGGGGTTGAAAACGAGCTTTCTATTGATTCTCTCAGCCATCATCAGCAAGCAGATGGAATGATGCAAACCACGCTGAATGGAGATCTCAATAAAAGGCCGGTGGAATACACAGGCAAGGTTGGCCCCTATGAGAATCTGTTGAACGGCAAAGATATCAGCTACGACGCTTCTGGTCATTTTGGCGAACTGAGGATTAGCACTAACGGTCATATCGATGATTTGCTGGAGCCCAGACGTCCAAGGTTCAATCTCGATTTGCAGGGCCCTAATATTGATGAAATAACGGCCATGCTGGGCATCGATGATCTTGGTACCGGCGGGTTTTCTCTGCGCGCCGAGGGTGCTGAGGTATCTGATCTGTATGAAGCCAGCATCACCGGAAGCGTGGGTGATATCTCGTTGAATGCATCAGCACAGGTTTCTGATCTTTCAGAACTGGACAGTCTTGACCTGAAACTGGCGGCCAACGGCCCCAGCCTTGGATCGTTTACACGCGTATTTGGTATTGAAAACTGGCCGGATAAACCATTCAGTATAAAAGGTGATATTGACAGGGTTGGCGGCACTTTGAACATTGCAGGCCTGACTCTGAATATCGGTGGCACAGAATTGATTCTGGATGCTCTACTGACTGATTTTCCCAACCTGGAAGCGAGCCGTATCAAACTTTCAGTAGAGGGGGATGATATTGCACAGTTTCGTGAGTTAGCGGGACTCCCTGGCGTCGCCACCGGACCGTTTAGTATAAATGGCAAGCTGGATGTATCAGTAGAGTCGGTGGAACTGGTGCAGGTCGAAGTAGTAACTTCCCTTGGCCAGGCGACCTTCTCAGGTGTTTTAGGCCCGGCACCAGACTATATTGGCAGCAAACTCCAACTCCATATGAATGGTCATAATGCACATTCGCTGATGTCAGTGTTTGGTATAGACGCCCTGCCAGAACAGGCATTCAACGTGAACACGCGTTTTGAGTTGATGGAAAATGGGGTACAAGTCGAACGAAGTGTACTGGTAACAATAGATGATGACAGGCTGGAACTGGGTGGGTTTATCACTTTTGAACCCGGCGTTGAAGGTTCTGAGTTTGAGATAAAGGTCAGCGGAAATAATCTCGCCGAGATGCTTCAACACATTGTGGATACCAGTGACATACCCCGGCGACCATACGACCTGAGTGGTCGTTTAAAAGTGATGGAAAACAGTCTGGGCCTGGAGAATGTTAAGTTTGATTTAGATGGTATCAGGCTGGGTGCAACGGGTTCGGTAAGTCTCGTTGATCAACTCGTTGGCAGCGGCCTGGATTTTCAAATTAGCGGCGAAGATTTTTCCACTTTAGGTGGTCTTGAAGTAATGGGTGACTCACTGGATATGTTTGCACCGGGTCAGCCATACCGGGCAGCGGGTCGCTTCATGGTTGAAACCAATGGCTGGAAGCTCAGTGATATCGAGGGGCAACTGGGAAAAACGAATTTTAATCTCGACGGCCTGATCAGCAAACAAGACGGACTGACCGGATCCAATGTTAGTTTTTCAGTCAAGGGTCCAGGATTAAATCAGCTTCTTGTCGATCAGGGTGAGTCATCGCTCCACACCCAGAACTTTGAGTCCAGCGGTCAGGTTATGTTGTCAGAGGATCGGCTAAGTATTCAAAAGCTCGACATTGAGACCGACAAATCCAACGCAGAGATCGTGCTTGATTTTGGCTGGCCGATTAGCAGTAGCATGGATGTTGATTTCAATTTAAAGCTGCGGGGCAGTGACATACGTCAACTGCTTCCGGGTACAGGCTCCTTCAAACCGAGCCAGGCGGAATTCAAACTAGACGCCATCGGGGAAAAACGGGGCAAGATGTTTTCACTAGAGCGTTTTACAGCCGATATCGGGAATCTGCAAATTATTACGATTGGTGAGATCGACGAAGACGCGGATGGTGAAATAATAGATATCTCCTTCAGTGTTGCATCAAGGGATATTTCCAAACTGGGGAAAATAGATGATAAATCCCTGCCTGCTTTGTCACTGGATGTAAAAGCGGATTTTACCGGCAATGCCCAAAACTTTGTTTTTCAAAACATCGATGCCTCGCTGGGAGAAAGCCGTCTGGAGGGCTTGTTGGATGTGTCACTAAAAGGCTCAAAACCAGACATCAGGCTGACTGCAAAGTCGAGTTTCATTGACCTTCGACCCTTTATTGATCCCATCAATTCGAAAGATCCTGACACTGCTGATGAGGACGTTGATTCTGCAAAGCGGGAGCGTCTGATTCCCGCAACACCGCTACCACTTGATGCTTTGGCTGCAGTTGATGTTTTGCTCAGGCTGGATATTGCCGAGGTGAAATACTGGAAAGACAGCATTAGAAACCTTGTTCTTGAATCCAAGATCAAAGCAGGCCACCTCGATGTACCGGAATTTTCTTTTAAGGCACCTAATGGCACACTCAAAACTTCCTTTTCTATTCAGCCAACGGGCGCTGACCAGGCCGATGTGAAAGTCAATTTGAATGCCGAGCAGCTCGTACTCAACATTAGTGGCCAACCAAAAGAAACTCTTCATCTTGTGCCCCCATTTAACCTGGATTTCAAGGTCGCAGGAAAGGGTAGTAACCTGCAGGAAGTGGCCGGCTCAGCCAATGGGGCTTTTTACATGGAAAGCAGTGGTGGAACCCTGGCAGGTGTCAACCTGAGCATACTGGACACATTTATTCTGGATGAGATATTCAGCCTGGTCATGCCAAAGTCTTCCCAAAGTGACAACCTGACACTCAAATGCGCAGCCACCATATTGAACATAGAGGACGGGGTCATCAAAACCAGTCCCGGGCTGGCTTTTACAACTGATCAAATCGCCATTATCGCCAAGGGTTCGTTAGATTTGAAAACGGAAAAGATGCGTTTCAATTTCAACGCCACCCCAACAAATGCGCTGAAAATCAGTGCCAGTGAACTTTTCAATCCATACATCCTGGTCGGCGGCACACTGAGCAAGCCGGAAGTAGGGATAGATCCCGGAAAGGTTATACTTCACGGTGGCGCAGCAATAGGTACGGCTGGTATTTCAGTACTGGCCAAGGGTTTGCTTGACCGGGTCGGCAATGCGGTTCCCTTGTGCGAAGAAATGCAAAAAACGGTGAGACAGGGAACAATACAGACCAAAGACAAAAAGTCTAAACCTGTTAAACGCTGACAGGTCAGCGTATCCAGGTCGTGACGCGGTTCTGATGATCCGGGTTCAATTTGAATGAGCTTTGATCAGGCAATCCATAAATAGCTTAACAGCACGCGATGGTTTGGGTGCTCGTCGGGTGATTGCAAGAAATTCGCAACGGTATTGGAAAGTATCGGTGCCTATATTACGGATAAGCCCTTGCTCAACGAAGGGCTTGGCGTAGTGATCTGGCAGATAGCCGATGTAACACCCGGACAGCAACAGGTGAACAATCGCCTCCTGGTCGTAGACGGTTACATCCCGCTTCATGCCCAGCTTGCGTCCTATTTCCATATTGGGGGAGTGATATCCCAGTCCTGCGTATTTGCTGGCCAGGATATCTTCTTTTCTGATCCTCTCATCCGCAAGCCCAAAAAGGGCGTGACCGTGGCCACAATACAGATACATTTGTTCCTTGAATAGCGGAACATATTCGAGGCTGGACGATGTCCGGTGTGCCGGTATCAGACCCAATTGGAAACGCCCCTCCATGACCCCGCGTTCAATTTCATTGAGAGGTTTCACATGCACTTCCATGCTCATCTCTGGCGCAAGGTCATCAAATAGCCGGAAGGCGTTGCCGATATGCGCCTCGGGATTTGAGGCAATCTTATCGAACAGGGCGAGACTGATATGACCGGTCATCTTATGATGCAAATCGCCAACCTCTGCCCGGAATTCATCCAGGGAACCCAGTAAACGCAGGGTGGCCTGGTAAATATGTTCACCTTCCTCGGTCAGGGCAAAGCCTCCGCGACCGCGGCGACAAAGCGTAACACCCAGACGAATCTCCAGATCCTTTATATGTGTGGAAATGGTGGAGCGACCGATATTGAGTTCCAGTTCTGCTGCAGAGAAACCGCCAGCCTCGGCAATGACCCGAAAAACCCGCAAACGACGAATTTCGATGTCACTCAATTGGCCCGGAACCATTTTTGAGGTCAAATTTTGTTTCAACATATTCCTTTATTATGTTTGAGAGAACGCAATCTAAAGATTGATAGAGTAGAATTTACAAAACATTGTAAGGTTTGTAAAGTTCGCCGGACATTACGATTAACTACAAGCGGGAGCTCTATCGTGACTGACACCGACAAGTTGGCTGGATTAACCCAATCCCAATTGGATGCCCACTGGATGCCTTTTTCTGGTAACCGCGACTTTAAGAAAGAGCCCCGGGTCATGGTGTCCGCGAAGGGTAACTATTTCACCAGCGCCGATGGCCGGAAAATATTTGACGGACTCAGTGGTCTTTGGACATGCGGTGCCGGTCACGGACGCCCGGAAATTACAGAGGCGGTTAGCCAGCAGATTAATCAGTTAGATTTCTGTCCCGGTTTCCAATTTGGTCATGCCAGGTCATTTGAATTGGCCGAACGCATTACACAGTTTATGCCCAAGGGTCTCAACCGGGTGTTTTTCACTAATTCCGGTTCTGAATCTGTGGATACCTCTCTGAAAATCGCCCGTGCTTATTGGCATAAGAAAGGCATGCAGAGCAAGACCAAGTTGATTGGCCGCATTAAAGGTTATCACGGCGTTAACTTCGGTGGGATCAGTGTTGGAGGAATTGTAGGCAACCGTGCCTTGTTCGGGGAAGCAATTGCAGCCGATCACTTACCACACACCCTCTTGCCGGAAAATAAATTTGTGAAGGGTATGCCGAGCAAAGGTGCTGAAAAGGCCGATGATTTGCTTGAGTTGATCTCATTACATGATGCCTCAACTATTGCCGCAGTCATCGTCGAGCCTTTGGCTGGCTCAGCCGGTGTACTTCCGCCGCCGAAAGGTTACCTGCAAAGATTGCGGGATATCTGTGACCAGCACAACATCCTGCTGATTTTCGATGAGGTTATTACCGCATTTGGCCGCATGGGTTCACGAACTGGTTCTGAGGAATTCGGTGTGACACCCGATATCATCAATACCGCCAAACAACTTACCAACGGTACGGTGCCCATGGGGGCTGTGATATGTAAACAGGAAATTTACGATACATTCATGGAAAACGGTGGCCCCGAGTACGCAATTGAGCTGCCCCATGGTTACACCTACTCGGCACATCCGGTCGCCTGTGCCGCCGGCCTGGCCGCATTAGATATCCTGGAAAAGGATGGTTTGATAGAGCGTGTGAGAACGATGGCTCCTACATTTGAAACATCGTTACATGCACTTAAAGGTACGCAGCATATTTCTGATATTCGCAATTACGGGTTGGCCGGGGGACTCACCATTGAGCACGCCCCTGGTGAACCGATGTTACGCCCTTACCTTATTGCCATGAGTATGTGGAAGAAAGGTTTTTACATACGTTACGGTGGTGACACCATCCAGTTGGGTTTGCCATTTACAGTCGAACATGACGAAATTGATACATTGATGAGCGCATTGGGTGAAACCATTAGCGAACTAAATTAGGAAGGTACTATTTTATGAATACTATTGGTCACTTGATCAACGGCAAAATACACACTGATGCGACGCGTACTCAGGATGTATTTAACCCATCCACTGGCAAGGTTGAAAAGCAGGTCGCGCTGGCATCCAAGGCCACTGTTGAAGATGCAATTGCCGCTGCGCAGAAAGCTTATCCGACCTGGCGTGATACACCGCCTGCCAAACGCGCTCGTGTAATGTTTCGTTTTAAAGAGCTTTTGGAGCAAAATGCAGAAAAGATCTGCAGGCTGATCGGTGAGGAACACGGAAAGATAATTCATGATGCAATGGGTGAGTTGCAGCGTGGTATTGAGCATGTCGAGTACGCCTGCTACGCCCCTGAACTACTGAAGGGAGAACACAGTAAAAATGTGGGTCCGGCGATTGATTCGTGGAGCGAATTCCAGCCTCTGGGCGTGGTTGCAGGCATCACGCCATTTAATTTTCCCGCCATGGTGCCGCTGTGGATGTACCCGATGGCAATCGTATGTGGCAATACGTTTGTTCTGAAACCTTCCGAGCGTGACCCGTCCTCTACCTTGTTCATTGCTGAGTTGCTGCAAGCGGCTGGTCTACCTGCCGGTGTATTGAATGTGGTCAACGGGGATAAGGAAGCGGTAGATACGCTGTTACTTGATAAGCGGGTGATGGCGGTTAGTTTTGTTGGTTCCACACCAATCGCTGAGTATATCTACAGCACGTCCAGCGCCAACGGTAAGCGTTGCCAGGCGCTTGGTGGTGCCAAGAACCACGCGATCATCATGCCGGATGCGGATATGGATAACGCTGTGGCAGCGCTGACCGGGGCTGCTTTTGGATCCTCAGGTGAGCGCTGTATGGCCTTGTCGGTTGCAGTATGTGTGGGAGACGAGGCAGCCGACACCCTGGTTTCCGGGATGTCAAAAGCCATGGAGACTCTAAAGGTCGGTACCTATAGTGATGCAACCAATGACTTTGGCCCGGTGATTACGGCGCAACATATGGAAAAGGTAGTTGGATATATCGATGGCGCGGAAGAGCAAGGTGCTTTGGTCGTTGTTGATGGTCGAAATCCCAAGGTAAGCGGTTATGAAAACGGTTTCTTTGTCGGCGGCACCCTGATCGATCAGGTGAAACCGGGTATGACCTGTTACGAACATGAGATTTTCGGCCCGGTGTTATTGGTGGTTCGTGCTGAGAGCATGATCGAGGCCATGCAGATGATCAATGATCACGAATATGGTAATGGTACCTGCATCTTTACCCGCGACGGTGAAGCGGCCCGTTATTTCGCAGATAATATTCTCGTGGGAATGGTCGGCATCAACGTACCGTTACCGGTACCGGTCTCCTACCATTCATTCGGTGGCTGGAAGCGCTCATTATTCGGTGACCTGGCTGCCTATGGTCCAGATGCAGTGCGCTTTTATACCAAGCGCAAAACCATCACTCAACGCTGGCCCTCTGCCGGTGTACGTGAAGGGGCGCAATTCTCGTTTCCCAGTCACTAATTACCTTATGATCGTTCTATTCAGAAAGTCTCCATACGAATGCTACCGGAGAATCAATTTCGCAGGCTTTCGGATTGGTCCTCTACCCGGGGTGGTGGCGCGCTGTTAATAACCAGGCTAATTCCGCTGATTGCTTTCAACTTGCTCAATTATGCCGCTGCACTGACCCAAATCTCCTGGTGGACTTTCATCTGGGCGACCGGTTTGGGGATACTTCCGCTAACGATTGCCCTTAATGTGTTTGGCGCCAGCGTGCTTTCCATCATGACATGGAACTGGCTCTGGATACTTTTGGGCATGCTCCTGCTTGCCCTCTGGATACTCATGAGACGCCGCTCGAGAACGGGTATGGGTCAGCAATTCTAATTGTGGCAGGCATTACGCTGAACGCCAGAAATCCCAATGAGCTTTTGTCATCATACCGATCTGACGAAAATCCATTTTTACAAGCAATAATAGACCCTTGATAGAATACCGGGCAATTGCCATGAACCACAATCGGCGCGGATAGTACAAACGAGTAAATTTCAGGGCGCTCAAAGTGGAATGATATTCCGTTAATTGAGTTCGCTTCCTCGCTAATGCACCCGTCCTCACGCCGCCCGCATGTTTGATCAAAGCAGCTTTGCACCAGGCCATCCCTAAACCAGGCTTGAGGCGCTGAGCCAAATCCAATTCCTCGAAATACAGGAAGAAACTCTCATTCAACCATTGAGGTGCCACTGCACTTTTCCCAGTCTGCATCAATTGAACGGAGTGCAGGCCATCCTGCAACGTCGCCACGGGGAAAAATAGAGAAGCACCGGCAATATAGTCAAAATTACCAGTCTCGAGTTGATCAAGCCTGGTCACAGGTTTTCCCCCTCCGTATTGGCGATAAGAACTTATCCAGGTATTGTAGAAACATCCACCGGCGCACTGGATCGTCTTGCCATCCGGTTCGAGCAG
>RCNC010007919.1_pt1 | contig 10706 bp, 8 predicted proteins | sample 2041301 | NCBI WGS metagenome assembly RCNC01 (sample SAMN09708231, study PRJNA481090) | Marine sediment metagenome, whole genome shotgun sequencing project. | biome: marine sediment; feature: ocean; material: sediment; isolation source: Sewage treatment plant 13A marine sediment (STP13A) ... | reverse complement strand
CCATCGAGGCTGCCCAGTACTGACGACAGTACGATAGCTCGATTGCAGCGTCTGTATGCCAACGACGAGTTCTTCGCCACACGCCTCGAACAGGCATTGCGATCACAGAGTATTGCGGAGGGTGATTCAGACATGGACGGCTCCAGGAATCGTGGCAACGATGCCAAACAGTTTGCCGACCTGATGCGTTCTGCTGCGAAGTTCCTTACGACCCCGGGCGGCCCGAGCATTGCTGTCGTCGAACTCGGTGGCTGGGATACCCATGCCAATCAGGGATCAACAAGCGGCGCACTGTTTAATCGACTCACTGCACTCGACGATGGACTGGGCAGCCTGCGCGATGAACTGGGGGAAAGCTGGAACAATGCGGTCATCGCGGTCGTTACGGAGTTCGGGCGCACGGTTCAGGTCAACGGCACTCGCGGAACGGACCACGGCACGGGCGCTGCCGCCTTGTTGATGGGCGGAGCCGTTAATGGCGGCAATATCGTTACCGACTGGCCCGGACTTGCAAAGAATGATCTTTATGCGGGAAGAGACTTACTGCCGACGACCGACATACGCAGCCTCTTTAAGGGGGTGCTTTCCGATCACCTCGGATTGGCGCCGTCGTTCATTGATCGCAGCGTCTTTCCGGACAGCGCCGCGGCCGGGGCATTGAAGGATCTGATCAGGACTTAAACCCAAATGCGTTTACCCGACGTTTATATCGGGCATGAACGCATCAAATCGATTTCTCGCAACACTGGCGGATCCACGCTACTACCAGATTGTGGTACTGAGTCTGCTGCTCACGTACGGCATCATCGTTCTGGACTTCGGCATTCGTTGGCAGAACGCTCTGATCATTATCCCGACTGCGCTCGCCATTCAATTCCTTGGTACGCACTACTTTCGTCTGCCGCGATTCGACCCCTTAAGTCCGCTAATTACATCGCTGTCGTTGACGCTGTTGCTGCGCACAGACCTTGTATTGATCGCGGCCCTTGCGGCGATTCTGGCGATCGGCAGTAAATTCTTGCTGCGTTTTCGCGGCAAACATATTTTCAATCCCGCCAACTTCGCGCTCGTGTCGCTCATGCTGCTGAGCGATCGTGCCTGGGTGTCATCGGGCCAATGGGGTAGCGCTGCGATTGGTGCATTCGTTCTCGCCTGCCTCGGCTTCCTCGTCCTGACCCGCGCGCGCCGGGCTGAAACGACCATTGCGTTCATCGTCATTTATGCCGCAATGCTTTTCGGTCGAGCGATCTGGCTGGACGACCCATTCAGCATCCCCATGCATCAGGTACAAAATGGCGCGCTGCTGATCTTCGCGTTTTTCATGATCTCGGATCCGAAGACCACACCCAACACGGCGAGAGGACGAGTGCTATACGCCGCGCTCGTCGCGTCGGTCGCTTACACCATCCAATTCATTTACTACCAACCAAACGGCCCAATTCTGGCGCTGATCATGTGTGCCCCAGCGGTGCCATTGATTGATGCTTTGTTGCACGGTCGAATTTATCGGTGGGAACAACCGGCTGAACATCAAATCGGCCAAATCAAAGGAGTGCTCTAATGCGAATCATCGCAACTATTCTCGCGGCGGCAATCACCGTCGCCGTCGCAACCACGGCTCAGGCGTTTTGCGGCTTCTACGTCGCGCGTGCCGACACGAGTCTGTTCAACAAGGCGTCGCAAGTCGTGCTTGTCCGCGATGACGATCGAACCGTCATAACGATGGCCAACGATTTCGAGGGCGATGTTGAAGACTTTGCCGTCGTCATACCGGTGCCCACGAAGATCGAACGCGAGCAGATCAATGTCGGCGATCGGGCCATCGTCGATCATCTGGACGCCTATACCGCACCGAGACTGGTCGAGTATCACGATCCGGATCCGTGCATGCGCTATGACCGTTACATGATGTCGCAGGATGCGGCTGCGCCTCGATCCGAGGCTTCCGAGGCGGCGAAGCGATCCGCGAAGTCCCTTGGCGTCGTCATCGAAGCGAGCTATACCGTCGGCGAATACGACATCCTGATCCTGTCTGCCGAGGATAGTGGCGGACTCATCAAGTGGTTAAAGAAGAACGACTACCGTCTGCCGCGCGGCGCCGAAAAAGTAGTCGACAGCTACCTCAAACAGGACATGCGTTTCTTCGTCGCGAAGGTCAATATTGAGGAACAGTCGAAGCTTGGCTATCAATATCTGCGTCCCCTGCAGGTGGCCTATGAAAGCAACAAATTCATGCTGCCTATTCGACTCGGAACACTGAACGCGAAGGGTAAGCAGGAACTATACATCTACGCATTAACTCGAACAGGCCGCGTCGAGACGACCAACTATCGAACCGTCAAAATGCCCAGCAACATGGATGTACCGGAATTCGTTCAGGGAGAGTTTGGGGAGTTCTATCGCGACATGTTTTCCAAACAGGTCGAAGCGGAAAACGAACGTGCTGTATTTCTCGAGTACGCCTGGGATATGAACTGGTGCGACCCGTGCGCCGCCGATCCTCTTAGTCAGCAAGATCTTCGCAAACTGGGTGTCTTCTGGCTCGGCGGCCAGGGCGGCAGCAAAGTCGTATCGCAGCCCGCCCAGAATGTCTTCGTCACTCGCCTGCACGTGCGCTACGACAGCGAGCATTTTCCGGAAGACCTGGTTTTTCAGGAAACCGGCGACCGTCAGAATTATCAGGGTCGCTACGTTATCCGTCGCCCCTGGAAAGGCGAAGCGTCATGCGATATCAGTGCCTATCAGAACCAGGTTCGAGAGCGTCAGGAGCGTGAGGCGCAACAACTCGCCAACCTGACGGGCTGGGACATCGAAGATATTCGCAAGAAGATTCCGTTCCCGGACAAAACCGAGCCGAACAATGAGCCCTGGTGGAAGCGGATCTGGAGTTAAGAGAAAAGCCCCGGCAACAACCGGGGCTTTTTTTCGACGATGGTTCGATTATCTGAAGCGGCTCTGCAGTTTCTTCAGCTCTTTGCTACCCGGGTTCAGATCGTCAACTGGCAACTGCGACAATGGCGTATCAATATTGCCCATCAACTCATGCATTTCCGCGCGAGATTCGTCGAGATACAGCAGGCCCGTGGTGATCTCACCGGCGTTGAATCGCTCGCGTAAATACTTGAATGAGGACGCCCTGCTCGTCAGATCGTATTCCTTGTCAATTTTTCGGAAAACGATTGTGCTGCCGTCATGCAATTTAATGGGCATTGCTTCGCCGACGTCGTAGGACGCCTTGATCTCCTCGCTTGGAGGAACGTAATCAATGTCGACGACATGGTGATAAAACTCCCGTGTGTGGGCGTAACTCTTGGTCGATCCTTCGTGGTCGTTGAACGTGACACAAGGGCTCACGATATCGACCAAGGCAAAGCCACGATGCATCAATGCTCCCTTTAGCAACGGCACCAACTGCTCTTTATCTCCGGAAAAACTTCTCGCGATGTAGGTCGCACCAAGACTCAGCGCCGTGCTGACAGCATCGATCGGCTCTTGCGTGTTCGGCAGTCCCTTTTTGGGCAAGCTGCCTATGTCAGCCGATGCCGAAAACTGGCCTTTGGTAAGACCGTATACACCGTTATTTTCGATGACGTAACACATATTGAGATTGCGCCGGATAGCATGTACAAATTGGCCAACACCGATCGACAGTGAATCGCCGTCACCGGAAACACCGATGTACTTCATTTCCCGGTTCGCCGCATTGGCACCTGTCGTCACAGAGGGCATGCGACCGTGGACAGAGTTGAAGCCATGCGACTGACTGACGAAATACGCGGGCGTCTTCGATGAGCAACCAATACCGCTCATTTTAGCCAGCATATGCGGCTCGATACCAAGCTCAAACACAGCCTGAATGATCGCTGCTGTTACAGAGTCGTGGCCACAACCTGCACACAGTGTCGATACCGTGCCTTCATAATCACGAGATGTCAGCCCGAGCTTGTTTTTGGGCATGCCCGGGTGAGCAACTTTCGGTTTCGCTATGTAACTCATTATCGTCTTCTCCGCTTAGGCCGCCCGGCCTTTCGCGATTTCGCCAAGCACTCCGTCTACAACAAAACCGGAATTGATCGGCATGCCATTGTAGTGGAGCAGTGGAACAAGCTTCATCTGGTCCGCCTCGATATCGTTGATCAGCAACGTACGCAACTGCCCATCACGATTTTGTTCAACCACGTAAACAACATCATGTTGCTTGATAAATTCACTGACCTCATCGCTGAACGGAAATGCCTTGATCCTGCAGTAGTTAAGGTTGACATCCCGCTTCGCCAACCGGTCGAGCGCCTCTTCACAGGCACCCCCACCGCTGCCGATCGTGATGATGCCCGCTTTGTTATTCTTGGAATATCGAATATGAGGTTTCGGCAATATCTTTCGAGCCGTTTCCCATTTGACCAGCAGGCGATCGACAACGTCCTGATAAGCCGCCGAGTCTTCTGTATAGGCGCCTAGTTTCGTGTGGCCCGATCCGCGTGTGAAATAAGCGCCTTTCGGATGCACGCCCGGCAATGACCGATATGGAATACCGTCGCCATCAACATCAAGGTAGCGATAGAAATTCTCCATTTCCTCAAGTTGTTCGGCGCTCAGTACCTTGCCGCGATCCGCTACGTAATCTTCATCCCACTGAAGTTCCGGAATCATCCAGTCGTTCATGCCGATATCGAGGTCCGACATCACGATGACGGCCGTCTGCAATCGTTCGGCCATGTCGAACGCATTCACCGCAGTGTAAAAACACTCTTCTGGGTCTGCAGGAAACAGCAACACATGCTTGGTGTCGCCGTGAGAGGCATACGCGCAGCTGATAATGTCGCATTGCTGCGTCCGCGTTGGCATACCTGTTGACGGGCCCGTGCGCTGCACGTTGAAAATAACCGTCGGTATTTCTGCGTAATAGGCATAGCCGATGAATTCGCTCATCAATGAAATACCCGGCCCACTGGTTGGCGTAAACGAGCGAGCGCCGTTCCACGCGGCACCGAGCACCATACCGATGGCTGCGAGTTCGTCTTCAGCCTGAATAATGCAGTACGTGCGCTTGCCAGATTCCGGCTCGATCCGATAACGCAAACAAAAGTCCCGGAAAGCATCCATCAGCGACGTGGACGGCGTGATCGGATACCAGGCTCCAACCGTCGCACCCGCATACATGCAGCCGAGGCCTGCCGCCGTATTGCCATCTATGATAATACTGCCCGAAGTTTCGTCCATGGCCTGGACGCTCATCGGCAGCGGACAGGAAATAGTATTCCGCGCTTGATCAAAACCCAACCGAATGGCCTGCATGTTGGAGTCAATCAGGTGTGTTTTCGCCGCAAACGTTTCCTCAAGCAAATTGGTAATCACGTCGAGGTCGATATCGAGTAAAGCAGCGACGGCGCCTACATACGCAATATTCTTCATAAGAATACGCGCTCGCGCTCCATCGAAATTTTCGTTGCACAATCTAGAAAACGGGATACCAATGACGGTGATATCGTCACGGCCCAGTTGCTGACCGCGTGGCCAGGTAGAATCGTAGATCAACCACCCGCCCGTCTTGACCTCGGCCATATCTCGAACATAGGTTTGCGCATTCATCGCTACCATGACGTCCACGCGATTTGAGCGTGACTTATAGCCGTCGCCCGTTACACGGATTTCGTACCAGGTCGGCAATCCCTGAATATTGGACGGAAAATAGTTCTTGCCGACAACCGGGATACCCATGCGGAATATGGACTTCATTATCAGGCTGTTCGCGCTAGCGGAGCCGGTGCCATTTACCGTGGCAATCTTAATGACGACGTCGTTTACTGTTGCCACTTGTACTCTCTAGGACCCGGAACCGGCCGCTGGCCGTGGTTGATCATCGGGTAATTCATCCTTTGCATAGGGAATCAGGATTTCCGATTTCTGCATGTCCCACGCACCGGTCGGACATCGCTCCGCACACAGACTGCAATGTACGCACAGATCCTCGTCCTTGATCATCACTCTGCCGGTATGCGGCAAACCCGCCGAAATATACAGGGCCTGCTCATGATTCTCGGCCGGCGCGGTCAAGCGTGTCCGCAGCTCGTCCTCTTCGCCGTTTTTCGTAATCGTCAGACAATTGACCGGGCAAATGTCAATGCAGGCATCACACTCGATACAAAGGTCTGCCGTGAATGCGGTTTGAATATCGCAATTGAGACAGCGCTCAACCTCCTGCACCGCCTGTTCGGCCGTAAAGCCAAGCTCAACTTCGATGTCGATCTTCTTGAAGCGCTCCAGAAGATCAACGTGCGGCATCAATCTGCGCTCCGCGCCGTCGTAGTCATTGGAGAAACTCCACTCATGCATGCCCATTTTCTGGCTCGCAAGATTCAAGCCATCCGGCAGACGATCGGTGATTAACGGTGGATGGAGATAGCCGCCTGATGGCCGTGCTCCACAGCCCAGATGATGTTCTTCGGTCCGAATGCCGAGTCACCACCAAAAAACACGCCATCGCGACCACACATCATGGTGGAAGCATCGACGATCGGGCAATCCCAGTCGTTGAATTCGATACCGATATCGCGCTCGATCCACGGAAACGCGTTGTCCTGACCAATGGCCAGAACGACATCGTCGCAGGGAATAATCTTCTCCCCCGTAATCGTGCCGCGATCGATGCGATCGTTTTCGTCAACCTGATACTCCATCAACTCGAACTTCATGCCGACTAATTTGCCGTCTTCGATCACAAATTCTTTCGGCGAATGATTGATCAGGATTTCAACGTTTTCTTCTTCAGCGTCTTCAAGCTCCCACGCGGACGCTTTAAAGAATCCGCGCGGCTTTCTGGCCATGACCTTGACGTCTTCTGCGCCAATGCGAAGCGAGGTCCGGCAACAATCCATCGCCGTGTTACCCACGCCAATAATCAGCACTTTCTTGCCGACTTCCTTAATGTGCTCAAAGGCAACGGACTCAAGCCAGTCTATTCCGATGTGGATACGATCCGAATCGTAGCGGCCCGGAATTTCAAGATTCTTGCCTCGCGGTGCGCCCGTGCCGACAAATACGGCGTCGTAGTTCTCGTCCAACAGCGCTTTCAGGCTGTCGATCGGATGATTCAGCTTCAGGTCTACCTTCATGTCCAGGATGTAGCCGATTTCTTCATCGAGCACTTTTGGCGGCAGGCGGAACTGCGGGATATTGGTACGCATGAGGCCGCCTGTTGTTTTCAGGGCCTCAAAAATCGTGACTTCATATCCGAGCGGTGCCAAATCGTTTGCGACGGCCAACGACGCGCAACCGGCACCAATCAGGGCGACTTTTTTGCCGTTACTGGTTTCGGGCGCAGTGGGCAGCATCGCGGTGATGTCGTCGCGATTATCTGCTGCGACACGCTTCAATCGGCAAATGGCAACGGGCTTCTCTTCAACGCGACCGCGACGACAGGCGGGCTCGCAGGGTCGGTCACAGACACGGCCAAGAATGCCGGGAAAAATATTGGATTTGCGGTTCTCCATGTAGGCCTCGGAGAAGTCGCCTTGCGCAATCATACGGATGTACGCCGGAACGTCGGTGTGAGCGGGGCAGCCCCACTGGCAGTCGACTACCTTATGGAAGTATTCAGGGTTCGAAGTATCTGTTGGCTTCATTCAGATGTTTACGCCGGGCATACCCTTCACCCTTAGTCGTTGCGGTGCCTAGTTTCGCGCTAGCATAGCGAGATCACAGGGAAAGTAAACAGTTTCCGTCGACTCAGCGTGCGCGACCAAACTCAAGCTTTTGGCCGGCCACATTACCGGTGAGTTTTCCGTCGCGATAAACCACTTGGCCATTGATGATGGTCGTGTCGATACTGGACGTGAATTCATGTCCTTCGAAGGGTGACCACTGACATTTACTGAGCAGGTTCGACGTATCGACTCGATAGGGCGTGTTTGGATCGACAATCACCAGGTCGGCAAACCAGCCTTCCCTGACATAGCCGCGTTCGGCGACACCAAAAATATCGGCTGACGCGTGGCAGGCTCTGTCGACGATGAGTTCGATGCTGATCTGGTTCTGAGCGGCCAGATCGAACAATGTCAGAAGCGCATGCTGCACCAACGGTAATCCTGCCGGGGACTTGAAGTACGACTCAGCCTTCTCAGACGCGGTGTGCGGGGCATGATCCGTCGCGATAACATCGATACGCCGATCGTTCAAAGCGGCGATCAACGCTTCGCGGTCTTCTTTTCGCTTGATCGCAGGATTGCATTTGATGCTGGGGCCCAGCTCGTCATAGCGAGATTCATCAAACCACAGGTGATGAACGCAAACTTCTGCCGTTATTCGTTTCTCGGATCGATGCGCATTCGAGAACAGCCCCATTTCAACCGCCGTGGTTAGATGCAGAATATGCAGTAGCGCATCGTGGCGAGAGGCCAGGTCGAAAGCAAAACTGGAAGACTTGTAACAGGCCTCCGCTGATCGAATGGACGGATGCTCTCTGAACGGCACGTCGTCGCCGAATCGTTCTCGCGCAGCGGCCTCGTTCGCCCAGATCATCGGTGAATCCTCACAATGTGTGAGAACAATGGTCGGTGCATGCTCGAACAGTTTTTCCAGCGCTTCCGGATTGTCGACCAGCATGTCGCCTGTCGATGCGCCCATGAAAGCCTTGATGCCCGCGGCCTCGCCCACCTGTAAGGCCTTGACCTCTTCAATATTGCTATTGGTCGCGCCGAGGTAAAAACCGTAGTTGGCCGTGCACCGGTTCGCGGCACTGAAATACTTGTCGCGGAGTGCCGAACGCGTGGTTGTCTGTGGGTTAACGTTCGGCATGTCCATGAAGCTGGTTATTCCGCCAGCTGCGGCCGCCGCCGACTCGGTCGCCAGATCCCCTTTATGGGTCATACCCGGCTCGCGAAAATGAACCTGATCGTCGATCATGCCCGGCAACAAGTACTTACCCGCAAGATCAATGACGGCGGCTTCCGAAGGAGCGCTGATCGATGGACCGACCTTGGCGATACGTTCGCCGTCGATCAGAACATCCACGTCCCGGATTTCGCCCTCGTTGACGAGTCTCGCGTTCGTTAGTAGAAGCTTGCTCAAGTGGCCAGTCCTGCCGTTGGGAGTCTGCATTATGGAAGGGTCACCGGATGATTACCATTGGAAGTGCCCCCGATAGCCAATATTTTTGCGGATAGGCCTCTGGTGTGCGATAACCGCGACATGGACGCCACTCATTACCTCGATTTGATCCGCGACGCGAAAGTTTACGACGTCGCCATCGAATCGCCGCTCGAACTCGCGACTATTCTCTCGTCTCGGACCAACAACCGAATCCTGATGAAGCGAGAAGACCTGCAGCCTGTGTTCTCCTTCAAGCTGCGCGGCGCCTACAATAAGATCGCCGGACTCAGCCATGAAGCGCTGAGCAACGGCGTGATCTGCAGCTCCGCCGGCAATCACGCCCAGGGCGTTGCACTCGCGGCGAAGAAACGAGGCGTACGTGCCGTTATCGTGATGCCAGTGACTACTCCGACGATCAAGGTCGACGCCGTTCGGGCACTGGGCGGCGAAGTCGTGCTGAGCGGCGATGCCTACGACGATGCGTACGCGCACGCCCGCCAACTCGAAAGCGAACAGCAGCTAACTTTCATACACCCTTTTGATGATCCTGCCGTCATCGCAGGCCAGGGAACGATCGGCGCGGAAATACTGAAACAGACAGGTGCCGATATCGATGCAGTATTCGTCCCCATTGGCGGTGGCGGACTCATCGCCGGCATCGCCACCTGCATTAAACTGCAACACCCGAACATCCGAATAATTGGCGTCGAACCGGATGATTCAGCGGCGATGCGCGATTCGCTGGCGGCCGGGAAGCCCGTCTCGCTCGATCACGTCGGCATTTTCGCCGATGGTGTTGCCGTGCGCAGGGTTGGGGATGAGACTTTTCGGCTTTGTAAAGAGTTTGTCGACGAAGTCATTACCGTCGACACAGATCAATGCTGCGCTGCGATCCGCGATATTTTCGAAGATACCCGATCGATTGTTGAGCCGGCGGGTGGCCTGGCCGTCGCCGGTGCGAAGAAATACATTGCAGAGAATCAGATCAGCGATCAGACCCTGGTAACGATCAGTTGCGGCGCGAACGTCAACTTTGATCGACTGCGACATATCGCAGAGCGGGCGGCCGTTGGCGATCAAACCGAGATGCTTATCGCCGCAGAAATTCCCGAGGAACCGGGGAGTTTCCGTCGTTTTTGCGAGGTCCTTGGACGTAAAAGCATCACGGAATTCAATTACCGCTACGCCGATACCAATAAGGCGCACATTTTCGTGGGCGTGCAATTATCCAGTGGTCGGGAGGAGGCGAGTTCATTATTGTCGGACTTGGTCGCGGCAGGCTTTCCCGTCGTCGATTTGAGCGACAACGAAATGGCCAAGCTGCATGTTCGTCACATGGTGGGCGGACGATCGACGGATGTGCAAAACGAACGGCTGTTCCGCTTTGAGTTCCCTGAGCGGCCAGGTGCACTTCTCGATTTCCTGAACGCGATCGGCACCGATTGGAACATCAGTTTGTTTCATTATCGTAATCACGGCTCCGACCACGGTCGCGTCCTGGCCGGCATCGATGTGCCGGAATCTGAGACTGAAAAACTGGAGTCGCATCTGCAGGAACTGGGCTACGCGCATTGGGAAGAAAGCGGCAATCCCGCTTATGCGATGTTTTTGTCCTGATG
>RCNC010003224.1_pt1 | contig 10706 bp, 8 predicted proteins | sample 2041301 | NCBI WGS metagenome assembly RCNC01 (sample SAMN09708231, study PRJNA481090) | Marine sediment metagenome, whole genome shotgun sequencing project. | biome: marine sediment; feature: ocean; material: sediment; isolation source: Sewage treatment plant 13A marine sediment (STP13A) ... | reverse complement strand
TGAGATTGATTAGTACAAGTCGTCGGTCAATGAGCGGGGGGTATCAAATGCACCCATTGGCCGTTTGGCCGTCTGCGGGCTCCTGAGCGTTCACGCGCCGAGGATCGGCGCCAAATGAGGCAGTGGTATGAACGTAAGAAGCATTGAATGGATTGAGGAGAAAGCAACACTTCGGTTGCTGGATCAAACGCAATTGCCGTCACACGTAGTGTATGTCGACCTGGTCGGAGCATCAGAAATCGCCGCGGCGATTCGTGACATGACCGTGCGCGGCGCACCCGCCATTGGTGTTGCCGCGGCGTATGGCATCGTGGCAGCGGCAGCGTTGTCGAACGAGCGAGAGCTGGCCGTCGTTCAATCACGCCTTGACCGCGCGGACGAGGTACTGCGTGCCTCGCGGCCGACCGCGGTAAATCTTTTCTGGGCGCTGAATCGCATGAAGTGGGTTGTCGATCAAATCGGAGTACTCAAAGAACTTCTGCCGGCGCTGTTAGAGGAAGCCCGTGCCATTGAAGCAGAAGACGTCAGAGTCAATGAAGCCATATCGGAACATGCTATGTCACTCGTACCGGACAAAGCGACCTTCTTTCATCACTGCAATACCGGATCGTTAGCTACTGTTGATCGTGGGACCGCACTGGGCATCATTCACACTGCTCATGAACGCGGGAAAACGGTCATGGCGTACCTCGACGAAACGCGACCAAGGCTGCAAGGTGCCAAGCTGTCAGCATTCGAGCTCAACGCGTATGGCGTACCACACGCCGTCGTAGTTGATGGCGCATCAGCACATATCATGCGTACACAACAGGTCGATCTGTGCGTCGTGGGTTGTGATCGAGTGGCGGCCAACGGCGACACCGCGAACAAGATCGGCACGTACAACCTGGCATTGGCCGCTAAAGACAACAACGTTCCGTTTTATGTGGCGGCCCCGAGTTCGACGATCGATTTTTCCACCGCGAATGGCGATGACATAGATATCGAAACACGCGATGAGGAAGAGGTCACCGTGATCCACGGCGTCTCGATTACGCCCGGTGGCTCGTCAGCGTTTAATCCCGCCTTTGACGTGACGCCAGCCCGCCTTATCACGGCTATCGTCACCGAATTTGGCATCGCCTATCCGCCGTTCGAATCATCACTGGCGGAATTACTGAGCAACCGCGAAGAGAGTGCTGCATGAACTGCGTCGAGAAAAAATGCCTCGACTTACGATCAGGAATCCGCGCTACGTTCTTTAAAAACGATGACCAAGTGCAGTGGGAGGTGCATCAGTGATACCGCACACCAAGTTGGATGTATCCGGAGATCGATTCTCCGTTGTCTATGCGATTTTTGAAAACAAAGACAATGCCAAAACAATCGCGCAAAATATCTGCGTCGAACAAACCATCGAATTTCCACCGCAACTGATTCAAAACGATGACATTCGCGGTCACGTCTTTGGGCAGATAGTTAATTTTATCGCAGTGTCCGAGCGTCATCACGAGGCAACGATCTCGTATGCGATCGAAACAACGGCGTTTACCTTTCCACAATTCATTAATGTTGTTTATGGCAATGTCAGCCTGTTTCCGCAAGTCAAAGTGCAATCGCTGTCGATTCCCGATTCATTGGCCAAAATCTTCAAGGGCCCTCGGTTCGGCCTGCCCGGATTGCGCGAAATATTCTCCCGACCCACAGGACCCTTGTTCATGTCCGCCATCAAACCACAAGGGTTGTCAGCTGAAGCGCTTGCCGACCAAGCTCTACAAGGCGCATTGGGCGGACTGGACGTGGTGAAGGACGATCACGGTTTGTCGAACCAACCCTTTGCACCGTTCAAAGAGCGGATAAAAAAATGTGCAGACGCCATCAAACAGGCGAATCAGGAAACCGGGGGAAACTGCCTCTATGCACCGATGTTGAGCTCGCCAAACGAACAGATCTTCGACGACGCGCTGTTCGCCAAAGAGCGGGGCGCGGGTGCTTTGCTGATCGCGCCGGCACTCATTGGTTTTGACCTGGCACGTCGATTGGCGGAGTCCGACGAAATCGGTCTGCCGATGATTGGACATCCGGCCATGTTGGGCAGCTATGTGGTATCACCCACCAATGGGTTTTCGCACTATGCGATGTTCGGCCAGATCATGCGCATGATCGGAATGGACGCGTCCATCTTCCCCAACTACGGCGGCCGTTTTTCATTCTCTGAGGGTGAGTGCATCAACATCGTGCGAGGGTGTACAAATTCGTTCAACCACTTCGCTCCCATCTTTCCCTCACCCGGTGGCGGCATGACATTTGAGAGCGTACCGGACATGGTGTCTTTCTACGGTGAGGATGTGATGTATCTCATGGGCGGCAGCCTACATACGCAAGACATTCCGCTGGCCGATAGCTGCCGACAATTGCGCCGCTTGGCGACGGCGACACAGGTCGCAACGAAGGATTAGACGTCAACATGTCAAGGGTACGGTGAAAATATGATCGGACTATTGGGCATTGTGGTGATGCTTGGCATCGCAGTGTTGTTCTCGGAGCAACGCAAAGCCATCGTGTTGCGAGACGTTGCGCGCACACTGGCATTGATGATTGGTATCGGACTCCTGGCACTCAGTACGCCGGTCGGATTGTCGGCGCTGTCCAGCGTGAGTGATGGCGTGCAGCAGATGATTCTCAACGTGAGCTCCGGTACCGAGTTTGTATTTGGCCGCTTGTCCGATCAATCGCAGGGCTTCATCCTGGCGTTCCAGGTGCTACCGATCATCGTCTTTATCGGTAGTTTAGTGGGAGTGTTGTTTTACTTGCGGATCATGACTGCGATCATTCATTGGCTCGGCGGCGCGGTTCGTTTTTTGACCGGCGCCTCCCGCCTGGAATCAACGTGTGCTGCTGCAAATGTGTTTGTCGGCATGGCCGAAGCACCGTTGACCATATTGCCGTTCTTGCCCAAGCTTTCCCGTGCGCAATTGTTCACGATGATGGCATTGGGCCTTTCCAGTGTCGCCGGCACGGTTCTGATCGCGTATGCCGCGCTTGGTGTTCGTGTCGATCTATTGGTTACCGCCGCGTTTATGGCGGCACCCGGCGGTCTACTTATCGCGCGGATCCTGATTCCCGAAACCGAAGAACCCTTCGACGTGCCGAGCTTGAAAGAGTTGAATAAGGACGTGGATGCCAATCGTGCCGGCAGCATTGTTGAAGCGGCCTCCAACGGCGCCATCATCGGTTTAAAAGTCATGTTGAACGTGATCGCGGTACTCATCGCTTTTATCGCAATGATTGCTCTTGTTAACGCCATACTCGGTGGAATAGGTGGACTGTTCGGGTATCCAGACTTTTCCCTGGAGCTCACCCTGGGTTATGTGTTTGCGCCGTTCGCTTTTGTGATCGGTGTGCCCTGGGATGAGGCCTTGCAGGCCGGTACCTACCTCGGCGAAAAAGTGATCTTGAACGAATTTCTGGCGTACATCCATTTCTCGCCGGAGATCGGCAAATTCAGCCAAGCCGGACAAGTCGCCATTACCGTTGCCTTGTGCGGCTTCGCTAATCTTTCGGGGCTAGCCGTTCTCATTGCAGGCTTAAAGACTGTGGTGCCGGAGCGAGCAACGGAAGTAGCGAAGCTCGGAATGAAAACGGTATTGGCCGGGACATTGGCCAATTTCCTGAGCGCGTCCATTGTGAGCGTGATTTTTGCCATTACGCGGGGCACTTAAATACTAATGTCAAAATGTCTTTGTTATCGAACCATTGGGAAGCGCGAACTATGACGGAATATAACACCGAGAAAACCACCGAGGAGATTGCGTTTGGTATCCGTCGGCGGGTTTTTGAGCACACGATTCGCAACAACGGCGGCTACTTGTCGCAGGCGTGCTCCTCGGCTGAGCAGCTAGCCTGGTTGTACAACGAAGAATTGAATCTCGGTGCACCGACACTGCCGATGATACCCAAAGAATTTGGCGGCGTACCGTCTGCCGAGAATACCGACTACCACACCGGGGCTGGATACAACGGACCGGCTGAGCCGGAGTATGACCGACTATTTATCGCGCCGGCGCACTATGCGTTGGTGGCCTATGCGACCCTTATTGAAGTCGGTCGCATGGCACCCGAAGGCCTCGAAATGTTCAACAAGGACGGCTCCAGCGTAGAACAAATCGGTGCCGAACACTCGCCAGGTATGGAAGTGCACAACGGCACACTCGGTATTGGATTATCCACTGGCGCGGGTCTTGCGTGGGGTCGACGACTACGCGAAGAGCCTGGTCTGGTATGGGTGTACATGTCAGACGGTGAAGTGCAGGAAGGCCAAACCTGGGAAGCCATCCAGTGTTGTGCTCATCACGGCATCGATAACGTCAAGGCGATCATGGACGTCAACAAACAGCAGTGCGACGGTGCTATGGATAGCGTGATGGACGTCCGCAATATTCAGAAAAAGATGGAAGACTTTGGCGCGAAGGTGGTCTCAGTGAATGCACACAAACTCGATGAAATCCGCGACGCTGCCAAGACTTCCCACGAAGGACAACCATTGATCATATTGGCACACAGCAGCCCGTACAACGCCATGCCGGCACTAGAAGCGCGGTTTCCTCGCTTGCACTACGTGCGTTTCAACTCGGAAGAGGAGCGTGCACAAATGAATAATGACATTGCCAGGTCTCTGGGTATAGAACCCATTGACTACGCACACTAGGGAGACGTCAAGATGGTCGAAATAGTAAAGCGTCCCTACGAGGCCGCGTTCGAAACCTTCGCAATGGCGAACCCGGATGTACTGTGTTTGAGTGCCGATCTCACCTCGTCGTGTGAGATTGACAAGTTTCGCGATAAGCACCCCGAGAAATTTCTATCCTTGGGTATGGCCGAGCAAAACATGCTGAGTTTTGCCGGCGGACTGGGACTTGCTGGCTTTCGTCCCTTCGTTCACACTTTCGGTGTATTTTTATATCGACGACCCTACGATCAGTTGATGGCGTCCATTGCTTATCCGCGCCATCCGGTTCGATTGATGGGTTTCTTACCCGGCGTGACCACGCCGGGTGGCATGACACACCAATCTATTGAGGACATATCGGTGATGCGTTCCATACCGAACATGAGCATTCTCGAATGCGGTGATGCCACCGAGGTCGAGAGCATTTGCGAGGCCGCCGATAGTATCGATGGCCCGGTGTACTGCCGTGTCCTGCGAGGGTTAGTGCCGCGCCTCTTTGATACACCAATCAAGGTTGGTGAAATGCGCGAGCTCGCCAGCGGTGATGACATTCTTATCGTAACCTCTGGCATCGCGACTGAAGAGGCGATGCGCGCACAAGCGGCCCTTACTGCCGCCGGCGTTTCCGTACGTCACCTGCATCTGAATACCATCAAACCCTTTAATGAGGCGGCGATGCTTGATCACATGCAGTCGGTCAAAGGCGGTGTTGTCACGCTTGAGAATCACGTCACCGAAGGCGGCATTGGTTCGTTGATGGCCGAGATTATTGCCGATAACGGATTGGGCAAGAAACTGCTTCGGTTGGGATTGAAAGACACCTACGCTCACGGTGGCTCACGTCCGTACTTGATGCAGTACTACGGGCTCGATGCAATGGCGTTGGTCAAAGGCATTGAGCGACTGGTGGGTGAGGTGTTCAATATTACCGAAGACGATTTGGTGTTGAGCCGCACGGAAGATGTGCACTCCACCGCAAAGGCGGAAGGTCTTTGAGCACTGTAGCGGCCGCGATCGAGTACGTCCGCGCGCGTACTGCCCTCGTTCCGGATGTGTGCCTCGTGTTGGGGTCCGGACTAGGAGAACTGGCTGAGGAAATCGAGGGTGTGCAAATTCCGTACGCGGATATTCCTGGTTTTCCAGTATCCACAGCACCTTCTCACAAAGGCGTTCTCCATATTGGCCAGCTAGCAGGCCAAACTGTCGTTGCGATGCAGGGTCGAGTACATCTTTACGAAGGCTACCAGCCCTCGGAAGTCGTGTTTCCTATGCGTGTGATGGCAGGCTTAGGCGCGCGCAGCGCGATACTCACGAATGCAGCAGGCAGTCTGGATCCGTCTCTCAATGTCGGTGATCTCGTCGCGATTGAAGATCATTTGAGCCTTGCGAACCTTGCGGGTGCGGATCCATTGCGCGGTCCAAACGACGATCGCTTGGGCCCTCGATTTGTGAGCATGAACGGCGCGTACGATCAGGCGTTTATCAAGCTGGCACAACAAGCATCCGACTCAATAGGCGAGACACTCAAGCGAGGCACCTACGCGTTCGTCACGGGTCCTACATTCGAATCGCCCGCGGAAGTCAGGTTTCTGCAGTCGATGGGTTGTCACCTGGTCGGCATGTCGACGGTTCCAGAAGTCGTCGCGGCTCGCCACCAACAGCTCAAGGTATTGGCAATCAGTGCGGTCACCAATTGTTCGGTCAATTCAATCCATGACGAGCACATCACAAACGAGGAAGAGGTATGGGAGGCCGTTAGGGCTATTCGGCCACGTCTTAAGGCGGTGTTTAGCAGTGTGCTCGCACGCCTGGAACTCCTTAGCACGCTTGAAGATTCGCCATCACCATGATACAAATGTTGCTTAGATGAACATTTGTTATATTATGCGACGTCAGATGTCGTAGTTGCTTATAATTCCGTCGTACGGGGGACAACAATATGAAGAGAAATATACTGAAAGGGCTCATTCTGGTTGGGAGTGGCGTATTTTTTATTGGTGTCGCAAATGGTCAAGACAGCACAACCAGTGCGAACTCCAGTTTGGAGGAGATCACTGTTATTGGTAGCAGGGTACCGGGCCGAAGCGCCGAAGACAGTCCTGTACCGGTAGACGTGCTTACCGCGGACGACCTGGAACAAACCGGGACAATCGGCGGCGAGATAGGCAGCTTACTGCAATCCAATATCCCGTCTTTCAACATGCCTCGCCAATCCAACTCGGATCAGGCTGACATCGTTAGAGCGGCGCAACTACGTGGTCTCAATCCTGATCAGGTGCTTGTTTTGGTCAATGGCAAACGTCGCCATTCCAATTCTGTAATCAGTGTTGAATCAAAGTTGGGCAAAGGCTCTGCAGCAGTTGATTTCAACAATATTCCGACCAGTTCCATTGAACGCATCGAAGTACTTCGAGACGGCGCTGCAGCACAGTACGGTTCTGACGCCATTGCCGGTGTTATCAATATTGTCCTCAAGGACGGCGCGGAAGGCGGCAACGTCACTGCATCGTATGGTGCTCATTCGAGTAGTATCGATCCGATAAACAGCGATGTTACGGACGGGCAAACCGCAGTTATTTCCTTCAACAAAGGTTTCTCGCTGGGCGATGGCTATGTCAATGTCAGCGGTGAATACCGTGACCGCTCCAGTACAAACCGAGCGGGATTTGACCAACTACCCACGATCGGTTTTGGCGAGTTTATCGTGCCTATTCCATCCTCCGGTACGCCCGAAGGTGCACCGAATGATGCGGTTGCTGGCCAGCGCAACTATCGTCTAGGTGATGGTGACAGTAAAGATCTTAACCTCAGCTACAACGCGGGCATCAATATTAATTCGGATTTCGAATTCTATAGTTTTGGTACCTATTCTGACCGCGAAGCACGCGGCGCAAATTTCTTTCGTTATCCAGTCGCCGACAACAACGTATCGACGATCCATCCCAACGGATTCCTACCACTGGGCCTGGCCAACGTCGACGACCTCTCATTGGCGTTCGGCGTACGAGGAACGTGGATAGATTGGACCGTTGATAGCAGTTTGGTTTATGGGTCCAATACGTTCGAAGACAATTTGATCAACAGTGTTAACTCGTCCTTAGGTGCAGCAAGCCCAACGTCGTTCAATCGTGCTGAATACGAGTATTCTCAGACGGTGATTAACCTGGACGCATCCAGGGGCTTCGAGCTTGGCAACGTGCCCGTTAACATTGCAACTGGTTTGGAATTCCGGCGAGAAAACTATCAAACGAGTGCCGGTGACGAAGCTTCCTATATCGCGGGCCCGGTTACGGTCGGCGAAGCCGGCGGAACCGCCCGAATAGGATCGCAGGGTGGCGCAGGTCTTCGGCCCGATCAAACCGTCGACGAAGATCGAAATTCTTACGCCGTGTTTGTCGATGCGGAATTTGACCTTACAGATGACTTTTTAGTATCTGCCGCTTTGCGTTTTGAAGACTATGACGACTTCGGCGACACTACTAATGGCAAATTGGCCGCGCGCTGGGAAATTGTCGATGATTTTGCACTGCGAGCCGCGGTAAGCACCGGTTTTAGAGCTCCGTCTTTGGCACAATCATTCTTTGCCGGCAGCAGCACCAGTTTTGGTCCCGGTGGTTCTCTGATCGATACCGTGAATCTACCTACCTCGGACCCGCTAGCAATCGCCAATGGTGCTGTTGAGCTGGAGCCTGAAGAGTCCGATAGCCGCAGCATCGGATTCACGTGGGGAAATGAGGCGCTGAGCCTGACGTTTGACTACTACGAAGTGGATGTCGATGATCGCGTTACGCTGGGTGGAACACAATCGGTGACCGGCGTACCAGGCATCGGTGGGATCCGATTCTTCAGCAACGGCGTGGATACGGAAACAACCGGCTTCGATTTGGTCGCAACGTACGCCGTAGGCCCGTTTGATTTCTCCGCTGCCTACAACGACACAGAGACAGAAATCGTTCGCTCGCCGGCGGGCTTCAGCGTCGAGGAAGTCAATACACTTGAAACAGTAGCGCCAGAGAACAAAACTATTCTCTCATCTACCTGGTCGAATGACCTGGTATCCGTATTGCTCCGCGGAATTCGTTACGGCAATACGCAGCGCGTATTCGACTTTGGCGGTGGTTTCGAACCAACGCAAACGTACGGTGAAGAATGGTCCATTGATACGGATGTGCAGTTCACCATCACCGATAACTGGAAGGTGGCCGTTGGCGCCAATAATCTGTTGGATGAGTATCCGGACGAGTCAATTTTCGATATCGGCTTCTTTGGAAACCTGCCTTACGACGGTGGAATCGTTCCCTTAGGTGTTAACGGTCGTTTTGTCTACCTCAGGACTTCGTTCGACTTCTAAAGCTTACATTTGCCTGAGCGTCAGGCGGGCCTCTACCGTCTGACGCTTAGTTTTCGTTTTGCCCCTCAAGAGGTCTGGTGTACATCAAAACGGCAATCTGATCGCTATTTGAGCAGCCACATATGCTGAAAATTCAGAAACACTGCCTTCCCCTGGCATATACGCTTCTCGTTGGATCACTGCTCACCGCTTGTGCAACGGGTCCCGTGTTGCCGCAACCTGCGGATCCTAGTGTTTGCCAAATCATCTATTCCCCTATCCCGCATGTAACATCGGGTCATATTATTGGGCAGGACAACCTTGACAGTATCTTTCGGCTTAAGAGTGACGACAAACGTCGATTCTTTCGCTCCTTAGCCGACATCACGGAAGGCCTCGTCACCGCCACCATTGACCCGACTGGGTCTTGGGAGCGTCAACCCGTAGAGGAAGTCGTCGGAGGCTACGAGGGGAAGACATCACCATCACTAAACTTGCGATTCCTATCAAGGCAAGGCGGCGAAATTAGTCAATTGGAGCAAGTTGCCGATGCAATCGGTTATGTCTATGCACAAGACAGCGTTCTAGTGCAATGTTCTGATGATGGGATTAGGAACGATACCGATGCCGTTACCGTTGTCGTAAAGAACGGGACGAGTAGACCGTTTCTTGATTCGGATGGCGCACCGATACTATTCGGAATAATGATCGCGCTTAATAACGGTCCGGAGAATTTAGGTTATACCTACTATCCCGAATCGGGACGTTTTGAGACGCTCGAGAAAAATGTCGAGGCGCGAAAGACTGAGAAAATACTCGAAGCTGCTTCTCAACAACTAATGCGTATATCTGACGGTGAAGTTTCACTGGATATATCCGTAGAAGCGCTAGAAGTATCATTCCCTCACAATAGTTGGAGTACGGCCAGACAAGGGGAATCGTACCTGTCTCGGCTACCCATAGAAGTGGATCGACAGATTCTAGCGGAGCATCGACAGCGCTTCCTGGACACTATTGATGTCTTTCTTGATGCCAGCACCACGGAGTAAGTATGCGCTATGCGTTTCACGTAGCTCTTGGTTTCATCCTTTTGATCAATTGTGGATGTGCTAAGGCAAGCAGTGTTGATGAACAAGGTGAGGCGGCGCTCGCAATGCTGGCAGAGGCCATCGGATATGAAACGGTTGCCGGACGCTCACAGGTCTGTCCATATGCAAACACCCTTAAATCGTATTTTACCGAGGGTGGCTTTTCCGCGACCGACGCCAGAATATTTGAGTTAGAAGAAGATGACACCTGCAGTTTGGTCGTTCGCTACGCGGGTAGCAGGAACGATCGCAAGCCCATCGTCTTGCTGGCGCATATGGACGTTGTCCAGGCACTACCAAAGGACTGGTCCTATCCGCCGTTTAAGATGACTGAAGAGGACGGCCGATTGTACGGGAGGGGAGTTCTAGACAATAAAGGCAGTATCGTTGCGATCACGAGTGTGCTGCTAAAGTTGAAGTCAACGAACTTTCAACCCACTCGTGACCTGTATTTTGTCGTCACCGGAGATGAGGAAACAACAGCAAAAACCACACGACTCTTGTTTTCGCAGGTACCAGCGCTGGCCACCGCTGAATACGCGCTAAATGCGGACGCCGGGGTTGGCGTATTGAATGCGGA
>RCNC010003222.1_pt1 | contig 10708 bp, 9 predicted proteins | sample 2041301 | NCBI WGS metagenome assembly RCNC01 (sample SAMN09708231, study PRJNA481090) | Marine sediment metagenome, whole genome shotgun sequencing project. | biome: marine sediment; feature: ocean; material: sediment; isolation source: Sewage treatment plant 13A marine sediment (STP13A) ... | reverse complement strand
AAAGTCCACCCTGTCTGCCAACAGGCAGATTTAGTGGAACCGAAGAACAACTAGTTGTTCGAGCTCAGCGAAGCTAATGGTATTGAACGGTTGAGGCTATGAATTGTTGCCGATTGCGGGTTATTTTCCTGTCCAGCCACACCCAACTTATTGCGGGATACAATCCCTGAATTAACTGCATACGGCAATTATTTATGAGCGCGTGTTATGCGCCGATTTTATTTGACCTGCGAACGAGAAAAACTGTTTTTGTTTAGTAGCATTGGTTTAGTATTTGTTTCAGAATCAAATTTAACAAATTTCAATTACAAAATGCACTAAGAAATTCAATGATTGAGTGAATGATAAATTGGTCTCCAAGCAGTTGTTGTTAAATTTTATATGAGCATGATAGAGTAGGGCACGCACTGATATAGTCTTTTACTAAATCTTATGGAAAACTTGCAGCCAATTACTGTAATAATTTCAGTTGCCTGAATCATGTAAACTTCTTTCATTTTCAATCTAATTTATTTTTTCATAACTTTAGAAATGAAGTATCTACCAGTGGTTTTTTTAATACAGTTGCGTTTAAGTATAGTCTATATGGGTGATATTTTGTGCAGAAGAGGAAATTCATAAGCATATGAAAAACCTAATGTCCATTGAAACAAAGTGCCTTCTTATCCAACCGGAATTTTCTAAGCATAGTGCTTTGAACTATAAAGATGTTTGCGAAATAGTTGGTGCCAAATATCCTATTCCACCTCTGAACCTTATTACTGTTGCAGCACTTTTCCCTCAAAACTGGCATTTTAAACTGGTAGACCTTAATATTGAATCCTTAAATATTGAAGCGATCAAATGGGCTGATCTGGTTTGTACAGGAGGGATGCTTTCACAGCAAAAAGGAATATTATCATTGATCGAACTGGCTCATTCGTTTGGGAAGAAAGTAGCAATAGGTGGACCAGAACCCACATCACAACCCGATTTATATCAACATGCCGATTACCTTGTATTGGGAGAAGGAGAAGTTACAATTCCGGATTTTCTAACTGATCTGTCTTTGGGAAAGGAGAAGGGAGTATATCACCCATCTGGAATGGCAAGGATGAGTGAGGCAGTTGTACCACGTTTCGACCTTATACAATTCAAATCTTACCTGTTCATGGGGCTCCAGGTGTCACGTGGTTGTCCTTACCTATGCGAGTTTTGTAACGTGATTGAACTTTTTGGCAGAAAACCGAGAGCCAAAAAAACAGATCAGGTGATTGCTGAACTTGATGCACTCTATAAACTGGGTTATCGGGGACATATCTTCTTTGTTGACGATAATTTCCTTTCCAATAAAAAAATAATAAAAGAGTTGTTGGAAAGAATTGCAGAATGGTCTTCTTCAAAAAAATACCCTTTCTATTTTGCTGCCGAAACTTCTATCGACCTTGTGAACAACGATGAGCTTTTGGAACTCCTTAGAAATGTTGATTTCAGGTACATCAGCATGGGAATTGAAACACCTGAGAATGAAGTGCTTCAACAGGCCCAAAAAAATCAGAATATGAATCATTCCATTCCAGAAGTGGTTAAAAAATTAATGCACTATGGAATAATTGTAGATGCCAGCTTTATTTTGGGCTTTGATAATGAAACTATTCAGACCGCCAGTTTATTAATACAAAGTATTCAGGATTCCGGAATATGTATGGCCATGATTGGAACACTCTATGCTTTACCCAACACCCAGTTATTGGATAGGCTTAGGAAAGAAAAACGCCTGTTTACTGAGGAAATGATTGTGACAGACGCAAATACTGAAGTAGACCAGATGACCAGTGGCCTAAATTTCATTACAAAGCGCAACCGAAAGCAAATATTAAGTGAGTATATCCAGATTCTTGAAAGTGTCTACAGTCCTGAAAATTATTACAAACGGCTAGGCATACTTGGTCTGAATTTGAAAGTAAGCTACAAGCATCAACCCGGATTTAAAACCGGTATAAGCATGTTACATTCTTTCTTGAAAATTTGCTCCAGAGTAGGTTTTTCTCACCAAACAGGCGTACGCTTTTGGAGACTTTTGTTTAAAATTTTAATTCAAAATCCGAAAGCAATTGAAGCGTTTGTTAGTTTAGCTGCCATGTACATCCATCTTTCGAAACATGCGCAATTTATTATTGGTATAACACGTGATAAAATCAGCCAGATTGAAGCAATTGGCGAGAAACAATATGAGCAATCGAGAATGAGAAGCATATCCAAAATCAAAATTGATAATCATGAACATTCACCTTGGAAATGACCTGAAAAAGAAGATAATTGAGTTGGCAAATTCAATGAATAGCCCTTTTTATATTTATGTAACCGATAAGATTAAGCAAAGTTGCCAGCAACTTTTGGAAATAAATTACGATCTAAAATCGATTCATTTTGCGATGATGGCCAACTCAAACAGACAATTTCTAAAGGTGATTCAACAAGAAGGCTTAAATGTTTTTGTTAACTCTGTAGTTCATTTAGATACTGCATTATCTATTGGTTTTAAACCTGAACAAATCATATTTGCTGCATCGGCAATGAACGAAGAAACCATGAAATTATGCAAACAATATGGCGTATATGTTGTCTTGGATTCAATTGGTCAGTTCAATAAATGGAATGCTCTTTTTCCTCAAAGCAGTGTTGGTATAAGATGCAATATTGGTGAATTGGTTGATCCGAAGAAAACAACAGCCGGTTACTTTATTGGGGAAAAAAGCAGATTGGGTTTAAGCCTTGATTCAATTGAAAAATTGAAAGGAAATACCAACATTAATGGACTGCATGTTTATGTGGGGACCAATATCACTGAGTTGGATTATTTCTTTGATTGTTACCAACAGATTATTAAGCTGGCTGAATGGTTTCCAAAGATTGAATACATCGACTTTGGAGGGGGTTTTGGCATTGGAGAAAAGCATTATGTTCAATTCGATATGAAAACCTATGGTGAGAAAGTTACTGCACTAATGAATCAAGTGAATAATAACCTGGACCGGAAAATAAAATTAATACTGGAGCCGGGTAGAATTATTGGTGTAGAATCAGGTTGCTTTGTAGGAAGAGTAGTTGATGTGAAACATCGAAATAATCGTCAATTAATTGGTATAAATGCCTCCGTTGTTCAATTCCCACGACCACTTTTTTATCCAGATAGTGCTTTCCATCCTGTACAAATTATTCATACAAACGGTACAGTGCCATCCAATGAGAATGTCAAGTCGGTTATTTATGGTTGTTCTACCTATTCGCGTGATTTTTTAGCTAAAGATGTTGACTTACCAAATGTGCATCCTGGCGATATTGTTGTATTCAGTCATGCGGGCTGTTATTGTGCCAGTGCTCATACCGATTTTTTAGGTTTTTCAAAAGCAAAAGAAATTTTCATATAAGATGGGTATTCAATTCAAGAGAGTAAGCAACAAACAAGAACTTTCTAGTTTTTACCGCTTAGGTAAAGAAGTATACAAGAACATTCTACAGCATCGATCTACGGAAGATGATATCATAAGACTATTAATCGAGGGGCCATCAGCCTTTCATAAACATGCTTCAGTAAGCCCTTGTTTAATCATTAAGGGAAGAAAAACTGTTGGTAGATTTGCTTTGATATGCGACAATCAATTGCCTCAATACATCCAGGTATCATTTTTTGAAGCTTTGCCTGATCTTCAAGGAATAGATAGCCTGATCATTGAGTTAGCCAAAAATGAATATCCCAATTGTACAAAAATTGTCTTTGGATTAAATGGCCATTTGAATTATGGAGCAGGTTTTTTACTCAATAAATTCAACCAGCCACCGGTATTTGGGTTGCCCTATACACCCGAATATTATATCGAATATTTTAAAAATCTGAAAATGCGGAAGATGGTCTCCTTTCGTTTTTCAACGCTACCATTTTTTAATTATCTCGAAATGATGGGCGACCACCCCGACCTAAAAGGGATTACTGTGAGGAAGCTAAACAAAAAGAAATTGAAAGAAGAAACTGCATTATATACCTATCTGAACAACGCTTGTTTCCCTGATCACCCATTTTGGGCCAAACGTGAAGTAAAGGAAGATTTTGAGTTGTTTCATCCCTTTCGATTTCTGATTAAGGAAGAAAATTTATTGTTTGCTGAGAAAGATGATAAAGCAATTGGTTTCTTTTTATGGTACCCCGATTTCAATGAATTAGTCAAAGGACATCAACCGCTGGGTGTAAAGCATGTACTTAAATACAAATGGTTCAATCCCATTAAAACTTTCCGCTTTACTGAAATCGCAGTGCTCCCAAAATATCAGGTGAGTCATGCAGTACAAGCAATGATTTTATGCGCAACAAAGTACATTCAAGAAATGGGAATAGAGCAGGGCGAAGGAGGCTTTATTTTTGAAGAAAACATTAGAAGCATAGCCATGACCAAGCGCTTCCTGCAGCGTGTATGCGGTGAGAAGATGGAAGCATACCGGCAATATGCAGTTTTTGAAAAAGAATTGTAAGCAATAAATACAACACATCATGCCATGGAAAAAAGAGTAAGCATAGCAAGTAATAAAGGCCAACTGAATATTTTGGTGTGCAAACCTCGTTTGGCAATTCAAACTATTCGGATGAATCGGTTTATACGCTGCGAACCCCTCGAATTGGAATACCTCAATACCGTACTGGGAAATCATAAGCTTACCCTTCTCGATGGTATCATTGATCGAAGAGATCCGGTGAAAATTGCTTCACGATGCAAAGCTCAAATTGTATTGTTTACTTCATTAATAACCACCATTACAGAAGTTCTCAAAATATCGGAACAACTGAAACAATTGGATCAACCACCACTCATTTTTGTTGGAGGGCCCCATGCCGAGGTCGTTCCTGAAAGTTTTTTTTCACCCCACATCGATGGCATTTTCTTTGCCAATCAATTGGAAGGCATTGTGAAGGTTGTTCAACATATTCAGGACAATACTCCTTACCATCATGTCCCCGGCGGAGTATTTCGTATCAACAATCAAATGATAAATAATCCTTCAGCTCCATTGGATCCTTTGCACATGCAGCGTCCAAAACATACACTTCTTGAAAAAGATCCCAATCGATACCGGATCATTTATTACAAACCTTGTGCAACCATTAAAACATCTTTTGGATGCATGGGGAAATGTACGTTCTGTTTTTGTTCCGAGATGCATGCAGGAGGCTATGGAGCAAGACCTATGGCTGATGTGATTGACGAAATTGAAGAGATACCCGTTAACAACATCCTCATTTTAGACGATAATTTCCTCATCTCCAGAAAGCGACTTTTGGAGTTTTATGAACTAATGAAGGAAAAGAAGCTGAAAAAGAAATTCATAGCCATTGGTAACGCACGTTTTATTGCCGAGAATCCCGATGTGATGGAAAAGCTAAAAAGCGTTGGACTCAATGCCATGATGGTGGGTTTTGAATTTGTCAGCAATGAAGAACTTCAAGAGGTTCATAAAGACGCTACCATCAACGATAATATGCGTACGATTCAGGTGTGTAAGAACCTCGATATTGACCTGTTTGCGCTGTTCATTATTAATCCGGACTGGACACATGCTGATTTTAGAAAACTGGCTGACTATTTGAAAGAAAACGAAATACCCTTTGCACTCTACTCAACCTTAACCGTATTCCCGGGAACAAAAATGGCTAAAAATGGTGCGGCCTATGAAAGTGATCCCAATAAGTGGTGGAGATACGATCTGTTACGTTTGCACAAAAAACCCCGGCACATGTCAAAACTGGCATTCTATTTATGGCTATTCTACCTCTACATGGTTCCAGGCATGAAATTTACTACTTTAAAGAAACACCGTTTGAGATATGGAAATTGGGGTGTAATTAAACATGCCATTACCAGTTTCTTTATGGGGATGGAATACATGGTAAAATTGTTGATTTGGCCGTAGTTTATTTGAAAAGTACATATGAATTATACATTTGAAATTGTAAAAACTGCCACTGATTTACCCGAAGATTGGGATCAAATCAGTAAGGATTATTTTCAAACAAAGGAATTCTTGTTGCATACTGAAAAGTACAATTCCTGCCGGCAGCGTTATTATTTATTGTTTCAAAACTCCTTACTCAAAGTCGGAGCAGTTATCTATTCCCTACGCCTCGACCTGTTCACTTATCTACCAGTGAAAAGTCCATTCACCATGTACATTGCCGGAGTTCCTTGCTCGGTTTCTTCAAGCGGAATAATTGGTGATATGAAACTGTTCCCAACACTATTGGAGGAAATAAAAAAACAGGAAAAAGGAATGCTGCTGATGCTGAACCTTGAAAGTACTTTTTCAACTGTCAAATTGCTTTCGGGAAGGACCTTGCCCAGCATGCTCTTTTCCAATACTTTTTCATCCTATGCAAACTATTTGTCAAAAATACGCACACACTACCGAAGGCGCTTACTCCAAATTTCAAAAGCTTTTAAGGGAGTTGAAAGAAAACAAATGCCTTGCAAAGCTTTTACGAGTGAAATGCACATGCAATATTTGGAGGTATTAAAAAGAAGCAAGGGAAAACTGGAAACTTTATCGCTTGATTTTTTTCAGCAATTACCACCAATATTCGTTCTTACAGCATACCGCATTAATACACATTTGCTGGGGTGGAAGATAACGTTGTCGTTTAAGGAAAAATACTATTTCTTTTTGGGTGGCATCGATTACAATGCCAAGTTAAAATTCAATACCTATTTTAACCTGTTGCTTGATGTTTTGAAAGAAGGAATTGAAAACAAAGCTGTGGTGATCGATTTTGGTCAAACGGCAGAAGTACCTAAAATGCGTCTGGGATGCACCCTTGATGAAAAGACGATGCTGGCGCATCATTCCAATCCATTGTTCAGAAAGTTATTGAAAGTCGGTAAAAAAGCATTGGAATATTCTACCCATGTTGAAGAAGTACACGTTTTCAAAACAATGGTATAAATCTACTAATCTACATTATTATGAAGATACTCTTTGTTCGACCAAAACCTTCCAACGAGACCATTGGCTTACAACATGTAATGCTGGTTGAACCCCTGGAGCTGGAAGTATTGGCAACATGTGTTTCAGATGAAAACACTTCAACCATTGTTGATATGATTTTGGAAAAAGAGTTGATAGAATTCTTCATAAAAAGAGAAAAAGCTGATGTTTTTTGCATAACTGGATACATCACCAATGTACCTGAAATGATTCGGTATTGCGAAGTGGCAAAATCCATCAATCCAAACACGCTGACTGTTGCAGGAGGAGTACATTGTGAAGTTTGCCCCGACGACTTGAACCATCATGCCATCGACTATAGGGTTGTAAGAAATGCTACCACCGTATTTCCAAAATTGATCGGATTTTTAAAGGGCCAAAATGAATTTCCCAAGGGTGTACTAAAAGTAAACGACACCCCGGGCAACCTGCCGGAATTCGATTTTACTTTCCCAATTCCTGACCGGACGCTTACCCAAAAATACCGCAATCAGTATTTCTATATTTTCCACAATAAAGTGGCACTCCTTAAAACAGCTTTTGGATGTCCGTATTCCTGCAATTTTTGTTTTTGCAGGGAAATTACACAAAAGAGGTTTGTTGAACGCCCTTTGGAAGAGGTAATTGAAGAGATAAATACTATCAAAGAACAAGACATCTACATTGTCGATGATGATTTTTTGACTACCCGACAGCGGGTAAAAATATTTATTGAAGCCAACCGTAAAGAATTACTAAACAAGCATTACCTACTTTATGGCAGGGCTGATTTTATTGCCAATAATCCCGATCTGATTGCTGAATTTAAAGAGGTTGGTTTACGCACTGTAATTGTAGGTTTTGAATCTTTCTTTGACCATGAACTGAAACAGTACAACAAAAATGTAGATGCAGCCACTAATGAAAAAGCAATGCAAGTGCTCAACTATACGGGTATCGAATGTTATGCTACCATTATTCTGTCACCTGAATGGAGCCGTAAAGAATTTAGCCTGTTAAAGAAAAAAATCAAGCAATTGGGCATTCATTATGTAAACCTTCAACCCATGACCCCATTGCCAGGTACCGACAACAATCAATACCAAAAAAAACTTATCATCCCTTATTCCGATTTTGCCAGGTGGGATTTGGCTCATGTGACCATTCAACCTGAGAAAATGAGTGTTGCCGACTTTTATAAACAGTTACTAGGTGTATACAGTACTGCACTCTTTCAACCTGTCTTTCTGCTAAACTATTTAAGAAAATATCACATTTCAATGCTTTGGAAAATGATCAAAGGAAGTTACATGGTTTGGAAACAATATCAACAAAAGATAAAGGAGGCAAAACACTATGCCTAAAATACTATTCATACAACCCACACAGTACGGTATTGACCGAAAGTTGTGCAAACAGAAAAAAATTTATTTACCGGGACTTGTTTTTCCATTGTTGGCAGCCATGACTCCCGATAACTGGGAAGTTGAAGTATGCATTGAGGTGGTTGATGAAGTGAATTTTGAAAGCGATGCCGATATCATTGGAATTGGCAGCATGGGCTACGCCATTTATAGGGGCATTGAAATTGCTAAAGAATTCCGCAAAAGAGGAAAAACTGTAGTTATGGGTGGCTACATGGCCACCATGGTGAAAAAGCAGGTTATTGAATATGTCGATTCTGTAATGGTGGGCGATTCTGAAAAGACATACCCCCTGTTGCTCGCCGATTTTGAAAAGCACGGTAAGCTGAAAAAGTACTACGATATTCCGGTTAATGACTTGAAAGGTTTACCGATTCCCCGTTATGAACTTTTAACCCAAAAGCCCATTGGGGACATGCTACCGGTACAAGCGGGGCGTGGGTGCAACCTCAAATGCAGTTTCTGCAGCATTTCTTCAGTATACAGTGGTCGTTACCTTACGCGTCCAATCGATGAGGTAACTCGCGACATACGGGCCGTGAAAGAGTTAGGTTTTAAACGTTTCTACCTTCTTGACGATAATATCGTTTCCAATCCAAACTACCTGAATGCTCTTTGCAAAGAGATAGAACCACTGAAAATGAAATGGGCCAGCCAATGCACGTTGCATCTGGCCAAGCAACCTGAATTATTAGATGCTGTTTTAAAGTCAGGCGGTAACATGATGAGCTTTGGGATCGAAAGCATTACTCAAGATGGACTAAACAAGTTAGGTAAAGCATGGCTAAAGGTTGATGAACATAAAAAACTAATACAAACACTTATTGATTCGGGTATTTTGGTTACTGCCGAAATGATGCTGGGTACCGATAGTGACACTGAAGAAAGCATTCGGGAAACCTATAAATTTCTACAGGAAACAAAAATACCTGTACCGAGGTTTTACATTTTAACACCTGCCCCGGGCACACCATTATTTGATGAATACAAAGCAGCAGGAAGATTAATTACTGAAGACCTTGAAAAATTCGATGGTTCTCAATGCGTGCATCAACCGGCCAAAATAACAGCCGAAAAACTCACTGAGATGTACTGGTGGCTTTATAAAAAAGTATTTTCACTGAAGAACATATTAGCCAGAACCCTTTTCCATCCGGCCCTGCAGAAAGCCCCTTTCATGTATCTTTTTGCCTTTTTCGTAAATTTACATTACCGCAGATACATTAAAAAGCAGGTTCCTCCAAATATTTTTTAGCAGAAATGTGATCACATAAACCGGTTTAATTAACATTTAAGTTGGTGCTATCCAGATACGCCAATTGGCGTATACCGCCTGTTAGTCTCCGTTACTCAACAGTTTAATTACTTCATGTCCCCTATCAAACAATACAGAGTAATTGTTAATCAATTCTTCCTGAAACATCTTAGCCCTTATGAAAGTGGACTCAACATCCGGGTATTTCTCCATTGTTTGGCAAGTGAATTCTAATGTATCCTTGTGGTCCCAATAAAACATCTCTTTGAATTCAATATAAAATCCATTCTCAGATAAGATGGTTTCAATTGGCTGTGTAATGCTGTTGAATTTCTCTTCAACGAATGAGACCTTTTCCATTAAAAAGTAATATGAGCTTAACTGTTCTTCAATTTCCGGATTTTTCACATTCTTCATAAATCCACTGTTTTTCAAACTTTCATAAGCGCTTATATTAGGATGGAATCTTGTTTCAACAAATAGGCTAAAGAAACCTCTTTCAAACAGTTTCGGATCTTGGATATGCTTCTTATTGAAATAACCTAATATCGTATCAGTATACACCAATGCCTGTCTTCTGTCCTCCTGTAAGGTTTTAAGCTTGCTGAGATCTGAGTCTATATTGGTGATAATTTTCTCGAAATAAGCTTCAATGATTTTATTATCCTGCCTTGATTGATTCCAGTTATCTATCTGTAATGCAACCAGTATACCAATCACAATAAGAAGCATTTCACCTAAACCAAATACTAAATACTCTCTATACTTCCTTTCCCTAAATAATTCCTGCCTGATTCTTAACAATGCGTTTTTCATGGCGTCAATTGGGTTTAATGGAGACTAATGAGGAGCTAAACCTGTCCGAATAATCCAGGCGGGCGTAGTTTACTCACCTTGTTCGTGAGAGCGCTTCGCTAAATTCTCCCTGCAGACGAAGATATTAAAAAAGGAAGGATGATACAATTCACCAGCGGGGCGATAGTGAATTAAGTATCAGCCCTTGCCACTGATAGTATCATTGAGCAAGTCCTTTTTTAATAAT
>RCNC010005743.1_pt1 | contig 10709 bp, 6 predicted proteins | sample 2041301 | NCBI WGS metagenome assembly RCNC01 (sample SAMN09708231, study PRJNA481090) | Marine sediment metagenome, whole genome shotgun sequencing project. | biome: marine sediment; feature: ocean; material: sediment; isolation source: Sewage treatment plant 13A marine sediment (STP13A) ... | reverse complement strand
AGGCGTGAGCCGGGCGGCGGGGTGAGTCTTTGCCCTGTCGCCCGGCGTTTTTCATGAGAGTGGTGGGATCCCCCTCACTCCCAGAACTTGCCCACCGCCACCTTGGCACCGTGAAGAGTACCGGCCGGGGAGAAGGCGAAGAAGCTGCAGCCCGGGACCGGGGCGAGAACGTCCCCATCGTAGTTCCAACCGCGGACATGGGCGCCGAAGAGAGCCGAGGGCCCCGGTGCGGTGACGATCTCGTCGATGCCGTCGTCGTCGATGTCACCGCAGGTGACGTTGACCCCGTAGCGCCGGGTGCCGTAAGCGAAGTAACTCACCGGACGTCGAGCCGTCGAACTCGAAGGCACGGACGTGGGGGCCGAAGACCGCCCCCGGGCCGGCGCCGGTAACGATCTCGTCGATGCCGTCGCCGTCGATGTCACCGCAGCAGACATTCACCCCCCAGCGCAGGGTGCCGTAGGCGAAGAAGCTGTTGTGGACCGGTTGCCCCTGGTCATCGAAGACCCGCACCTGCGGCCCGTAGCTGGGACCAGGCCCCGGGCCGGTGATGATCTCGGTGCGGCCGTCACCGGTGACGTCGCCCCCGGCCACGTTGACCCCGTAACGGCGTGTGCCGTAGGCCATGAATGAGAGTCCGGCCACTGAATCCACCCGGCCGCCGCCGAGGTAGCGGAAGACCCGGACATGGGGCCCGTACGTGGCCGCCGGTCCGGTGATAATCTCGTCCCTCCCGTCGCCATCCAGGTCGGCAAAGGCCACGTTCACTCCGTAACCCGAGGTGCCGTAGGCCTGGAAGGCAAAGATGGGGAACTCTTCGCCGTTGGCCTCGAACAGTTTTACCTCCGGCGGCACGCCCGGACCCGGCCCGCCGCCGGTGAGGATCTCGTCAATACCGTCACCGTCCGGGTCGCCGCAGGCCAGGTTGGTCCCCCAATACTGATCGGGATAGGCCTCGAACTCGCCGTAGGGATTTAGCTGGCCGTTGGCGTGAAAACCGCGGACCAGCGCCGGGTTGGCCGGTCCCGGTCCCGGCCCGGCCACAATGGAGGCCCGCTTCACACCCACATCCACCGCAGCGTAGCGGTAGTGGAAGTGGTCCCAGTCAAAGTTCTCGGGGTCGTGGTCCCCGTCGCCCAGGTTGAGCACCGACATCACCGCATAGTCCAGGCCGGCCCAGTCATCCACCTGGTGATTGCCGAACCCCTCCTCGTCCACCTCCAGCATCTCGTACTGCGGGTCGCCGCCACCGGTGGGGAAGAGCATCAGCTGCACCGACCAGGCCTTGTCCGGGTCGCCATCGAAGTGGAGGGTGCAGGTGTCGGACCCGCCGGTGCTTGCTCCGCCCCCTGCGAGTTGTAGGAAGTTGCAGCCGTACTCGGCTGGCGGGGTGGCGGTGGCCGTGCCGTTGAGCGGAAAGGCACCTGGGGCGTAGCTGGCTTCTTCGGCGACATGATCGTACTGGTGCCCGTCAATGAAGTGCTGACCATCGTCGTACTGCCTGGTGAACCAGAGCCAGGTGGTGAAGACATGGAACATTTCGTTAAAGCTGTCGCCGCTGTGCTGGTCCACTACGGTGGCTATCGAATCGAGGAAGTCCGGCTCTCCCTTGGTGCCCTCCTGGACCAGCCCCTGCCAGATCTCACCGATCATCGTCGCTTGGTTGTTGTCGTAATACTCGATGATGAACTGGGGGAAGATGAACATGCCGTATTCGTAGGGCGGTCCGCCCCCGATGTTCCAGTCGATCGATTCTTCGGGGTAGCGCAGAAAATATCGGGCGATCCGGTGGATAAAGTCGAGCTCGGGGAAGACGCGGTCTTCCATCAGGGTGGCTGTGGCCTCCGCAAAAGTGAGTTCCGTGGGATTCATTGCCATTTGAAAGGCATGGTTCAATTCATGGGCGATGGTGGAAACCACCGGCGGGAATTTATTTTCGGGGTTGGGCTGGGCATAGGTGTAGGAGCGGAGGTCCGCCCACCAGGAGCCGTCCCACTCGTCCTCGAGAACGATGCCGCCGATGTAGCTGTCGGCCATGATGTAGAGGTCGTAGTCATCACTGCCGCCCCGTCCGTCATCGGGCGGGGGGGGATAGAAACCGGCTGCTATGAACAGGGCCCAGGACTGCTCGGCATGGCCGAGATACTCCTCGGCACGCGGGATCTGTTCGGTGGTCTCGTAGTGTACCCGGAGGGGCCAGGTGGATGACTGCACGTGGTCGATTGAGGCCGGCCGCTCAAAGACCCCGGTGAGCAGTGTTCTGACCTCCAGCGGTCCAGTTCTCTCCGTGCCCGGGCAAACGTCTCCAGGGGACAGATGAATTCTTCGGGGTATGGCAGCGCAGCCAGCTCCGGCGGCAGCTTGTCCCGCTGCTTGTACGCCTGGCAGCGGTAGAGCAGTGCCCGGTCCCACTCGATCTCGCCGCTCTCCTCCATCCGGTCGATGGTCTCGAAGATGGTGAGCTGTTTTCCGTTCTCCGGCGGCTCTTCGGCCAGCGCCGGCGCGGGCAGCAGTACCGCCAGCAGCAGTGTCAGGGCCAGCGGCTGGATCATGGTCAGGAAGAATGGAAAGGGGCTGCGGCGGCCGGCCGCCCGTCCGAGTGGGTATGTCATCGGCGCACCTCCCGCTGAGGTTTGTTGGATCAGGGACAAGTTGATAGTCCATGAATCGCCGTGAAATGGCAAGGAAGAGTTTACCTGAGAATGTCATTGACGGCCTGCTCCTATGGAACTATCTTTATCTGCACAGGAATTACCTCCACCAGGTACTCCACGATACCCTTCAGATATGTAACAGCAGAAGGAGATCAGCAATGCGACCACCCGTGTTCTCTCTCTCCTGGCGGCCGTGACTCTGGCCGTTCCACGCTGCCTGGACCGGCACCACCGCCGACCAGCAGATCAGCTTCGACGACAACGAGTACGCCAGCTATGTCCGGCTGGCCGTTGACGGCAGCGACACCATCCACGTGGTCTGGAGTGAGGACGACCCGTCATACGACGAGATCCATTACGGCTTCTCCACCGACGGCGGCGCCACCTGGAGTTGCAGCAGTTCGGACCGGTTGATCAGCTTCAATGACGGAGAAAGTGTTTTCGACACCAACGATATTGCCATCGACAGCACGGGCAACATATTTGTTGTCTGGAGCGAGGATGAGCCCGAGCCCTCAGGGATGAACGAGATCATGCTCTCCTACTCCACCGATGGCGGGGCCACCTGGAGCGGCACCGCGGCCGACGTGGTGATCAGCGACCCGCTGCAGGACGCCACCAGCAATTACCCGGCGATCATCGCCGACCAGAATGACGTGCTCCACGTTGTCTACAACAAGACCGAACCGATATGGGGCGCGGCCAAGATCCACACCACCCGCTCCACCGATGGCGGGGCCACCTGGACGGCGGCGAGTGGCGGCGACCAGGTGATCAGCAACGCGGCCGACAGCAACTCCGACTCCAACGCCGACATCGCCATCGACTCCAGCGGCACGCTCTGGGTCTCCTACAAGAAGTACCTGGGCACCGACATTGGCAGCCAGATGTATGTCACCAAGTCCACCGACGGCGGCGTCACCTGGAGCGGCACCACCGCCGAGACCCCGGTGAGCACGATATTCAACATCGCCTCTCTGCCGCGGCTGTGCGTCGACGCCAACGACAACATCCACGTGGTCTGCTACGCCTCGGACGAGACCTCATCCCCCTACCACTACGAGATCTATCACACCCACTCCACCGACGGCGGGGTGACCTGGAGCGGCTCCTCGTTGGAGCGGATGATCAGCTACGAGTCCGGCTCGGGCGACAACTCGGCCTTCTATCCCAAGATCGCCTCCGATGCCTGCGGCAATCTCTCGGTTGTGTGGGACGAGGAACCGGTGGGCGGGGGCAGCACCGAGATCATGATCAGCACCTCCACCGACGGCGGGACCACCTGGAGCGGTTCCACCGCCGACGAGCTGATCAGCTTCCCCGACGGCGAGAACGGCTACCGGCCGGATGTGTCCACCCTGGCCGACGGCACCTGGGTTGCGGTCTGGAACGAGTTCAACGGGACCACCAGCGATAACTACGAAGTCCACGTCTCCCTCGGGGATACGATCTGCACTTTCGGCACCCTGGACTGCGATTACACCGTCAGCCCATCCAGCGGCACCCTGCCCTTTGCCGTCAACATGGCGGTGGGCCTGACCAACAACTTCAAGGACCAGGCCCGGCGGATGGCCGCCGAGGTCAACGTCCAGCTGAGCAGTGGGACCTACATCTCGCGCTGGCGGGCGGGCTACACCAACATCCAGCCGGAGGACACCTACAGCAGCAGCTGGGTCCAGAACCTGCCGGCCCTGGCCACCCTGGTGGGCATCAACACCTTCACCCTGGCGGCCGAAGACGTGACCCCGGCGCCGTTCAACCAGCCGCCCTACCCGGCGGCCGGCGACACCTGCACCAGTACGCAGAGGGTGGAGGCGTACGTGCCTTGATGAAGGTGAACGGACGGTACTGAAGCTTTGATTGCACGAGAAACCCCGGGCGGTGGTTACACGGCCCGGGGTGTTCTTTGTACAGATGTGCAGAACGATAACAGGTGGCTGTCACTATGTGATATTGACAGTAACCTGTTGAAAAAAAAGGGAGAAATAGGTGACGGTCACCTCTTTTATTCGTCGTAGGGGCGAGTGATCACCGCTGCGATGCGGCGGCAGAGGGCGTGGATTCGCTCCATGGCGGTGAGCAGTTCGCTCACCAGGCGGTAGGCGTCCAGGCGGCTCTTGTCCGCGGCCATGGTGTCGATCACCGTGTCCTGGCAGAGCTCCACGGCGTTGCGGAAGCGGCTCTTCGATGCGGCCACCATCTCGGCGGACAGCGCTGAGCTCGACTTCAGGCCGCTGATCACCAGGTCGAGGACAAAGCCGGTCTCCCGGGTCACCGGGGCCAGCGCGGACAGGGTTGCGGTGTCCAGTTTCATCCCGGTGGCCAGGCGCTGACGGCCCAGCTTGACCAGGCTGGTTTCGATCACGTCGCCGATGTGCTCGAGGTAGTTGGCCGAGGCGATGGCCCGGTGGATCCGTTCCGGCTCGGGGGCCGCCAGGTCGAGCAGCGAGAGCTGGCCCAGATACTCCACGATGGCCTCGTGCAGCAGGTCGGCGTCGTCGTCCAGTTCGAGCACCGCCGACAGCTCCTCTTCGGTGCCGCCGCTGACCGCGGGCACGGCGTCGTCATACATCCGGTGCACCAGCCGGCCCAGCCGGTGCAGCTCCATCCTGGCATGGTCGATGGCCATGTCCGGCTGCTTGAGGAAGTAGGGGTCGAGGTGGCGGGGTGTGATGCGGGTCGACACCGACTCAGGCTTGCTGGGCACCATTTTCATAACCAGCCAGGCCAGCGGCCCGATGAACCAGATGGCCACCCCGGCGTTGACCACCTTGAAAATGGTCAAAGCATTGGCCACCTGGCGCGGCGCCTCGGCCGCTGTCCGGGCCATGCCGGTGAGGTCGGAGGCCACCGGTGAGAGCGAGCGAACCAGGTCGGCGAACTGGGGGATGAAGAAGATCCAGGCCAGCACGCCGATGACATTGAAGATCACATGGACCACCGCGGCGCGCAGGGCATCGCGGGGTCGGCCGATGGCGGCAGCCATAGCGGTGACGCAGGTGCCGATGCTGGCGCCGAAGATCAAGGCGATACCGGTCTCCAGCGAGACGAATCCCTGGCCGGCAAGGACGATGATCACGCCGGTGGTGGCCGACGAGCTCTGCACCACCGCGGTGAAAACCGCACCGATGAGGACGCCCAGCAGCGGGTTCTCCATGCTCTGCATCAGGCTGATGAACGGCTCGTAGCTGCGCAGCGGATAGGTGGCCTGGGTCATCAGTTCCATGCCGAAGAAGATCAGGCCCAGGCCCATGATCATCGACCCGTAGTGCTGGAACCGCTTGTTCTTCGCCGTCAGTTCCACCAGGAAACCGATGGCGATCAGCACCAACGCGTACTTGGTCACCTTGAAGGCGATGATCTGGGCGGTGATGGTGGTGCCCACGTTGGCGCCGAGGATCACGCCGATGGACTGGGTGAAGCCGAGCAGTCCGGCGCTGATGAAGCCAACCACCAGCACCGTGGTCACCGAGGAGGACTGGATCACGGCGGTGACCAGCGCCCCGGCCAGCGCTCCGGTGAAACGGTTGGCGGTGAGCCGGGACAGCATGTTCTTCATCATCCCGCCCGCCGCGACCTTCATCGAGTCGGTCATCTTGCGCATACCGTAGAGGAAGAGGGCCAGGCCACCCCCCATACCGGTGATGATGGCGCTCCACTGCAGTGCGGTTGTCGGGGTGTTGATCACGGTGTGCCTCCAGGTGGATGATCGCTCCGCGGCCACGCTGTTGACCCCGGCAGGGCCAGGCCGACCGCCATCACCACGAGGATCTGTGCCTGATGCTTCATCGTGAGCTGATTATAACGGATGGGGATTGCTTCGTCGCCCGCTTCGCAGGCTCCTCGCAGTGACAGATATGACCCCAAATTTTGCAGTTGCGGGTTTACCCGGTCTGGGGCAGTTCGGTGTCGAGGATCCGGCGCACCTGCCTGGCCAGCTCCTGGGAGCGGAAGGGTTTCTGGAGGAAGTTGGCCCCCGATTCGAAGACACCGTGGTGGGCGATGGTGTTCTCGTGATACCCGGACATGTAGAGCACCTTCACGTCCGGCTTGAGCTTGCGGACCCGCTCGAAGAGCTGCTTGCCGTTCATGCCCGGCATCACCACGTCGGTGATCAGCAGGTCGATTTCGTCCGCATACTTTTCAGCCGCTTCCAGCGCCCTGATCCCCGACTCGGCCTCCAGCACGGTGTAGCCCTTTCCCCGCAGGGCACGCACCGCGAAGTCGCGGACCATCTCATCGTCCTCCACCATCAGGCAGGTCTCGCTGCCGGTGGTGGAGGCGGTGGCGGGGACGGCTTCTTCCTCCACCTCCTCCTGCGAGGACCGGGGGAAGTGGATGGTAAAGGTGGTCCCCTGTCCCGGTGTCGACTCGACCATGATGTGGCCATCGGCCTGGTGGACGATCCCGGTGATGGTGGACAGGCCAAGCCCGGATCCCTTGCCCATGCCCTTGGTGGTGAAAAAGGGCTCGAAGATCATCTTCTCTGTCTCGAGGTCCATCCCAATCCCGGTGTCGGTCACCGTCAGCCGGACGAATTCGCCCACCAGCGGGTCGAGACAGTAGTGGCAGTAGGGCTCGTCGAGAGTAACGTTGGCGGTGCGGATGGTCAGCGACCCGGTGTCCGAGATGGCGTCCCGGGCGTTCACCGCCAGGTTGATGATGATCTGGTCCACCTGGCCCGGGTCGATCTTTATCTGCCAGAGATCGTCGCCCGCCTTGAAGGTCAGGTCGATGTCCTCGCCGATGATGCGGCGGATCATTTTTTCAGCCGTGCCCACCGTCAGGTTCAGATCGATCAGCTTCGGGCTGACCAGCTGTCGGCGGGAGAAGGCGAGCAGTTGCTGGGTCAGGGATGTGGCTGAATCAACCGCGTTTTGCACCAGGGCCATGTCCCGGCGCAGCGGGTCGTCGACGTCCAGTGACTCCAGGACGATCTCGGAGTAGCCCTGGATCACGGTGAGCAGGTTGTTGAAATCGTGGGCCACGCCACCGGCCAGGCGCCCGATGGACTCCAGCTTCTGCGACTGCTGGAGCTGCTCCTGGAGCCGGCCCTTCTCCCGGTGCGAGTTCACCTGCTCGGTGATGTCCGAGTGGGATACCACCAGCCGGACCGGGTTCTGCTCCTTGTCGCGGACGCAGATCCCCCGGGCGCGGAACCAGCGATACGACCCGTCCTTTTTGCGCAGCCGGTGCTTGAGGTTCAGTTCGGTGGTCTCGCCCCGCAGGTATTCCTGAACAGCCTCCCAGGCCGGTTGAGCGTCCTCGGGGTGGAAACGCTCTTCCCAGATCTTGTGCGAGTCGCCGATCTCGTGGTCGGCATAGCCGAGCATCTCTTTCCACTGTTTCGAGTAATAGACCGTGTTGGTCAGGATGTTCCAGTCCACCAGCCCGTCGTTGAGGCCGTCCACCACCAGCGCGTAGCGGTGTTCGCTCTCCTTCAGAGCCTCCTCGGCCGTTTTCCGGTCGGTGATATCCCGGCCGATACAGTAGAACAGCTGGCGGTTTACCATCGGGGTGGCGGACCAGGAGAGGGTGCGCACCGTACCGTTCTTGTGCAGCCAGCGCATCTCGAAGCCGGTGGTCTTGCGGCCGGCCATCAGTCGGGCCACCGCCTCGTCTGTTCGGGCATGATCGTCGGGGTGGATGAACTCGTTGAAGGGTTTGGCCAGCAGTTCGGTTTCGCTGTATCCCAGGACCCGGCGCCAGGCCGGATTGACATACTTGAAATACCCGGTGGCGCCGGCGATGCAGATCAGGTCGAGGGACATCTCGCAGATCTGCGCCAGGTCCGACTCGGTCCGTTTCTGCTCGGAGATATCCTGAATCGTTCCACTGATTCGTTCGAGGGTGCCCTCGGGATCGAAGTGCCCGGCGGCGGTGGAGATCACGTCGCGGATCTCCCCGTCGGGCCGGACGATACGGGCGGTGAAAGTGAAGCCGCCGGGCCCCTTGGAGGCCTTCTCGATCACCACTGTGTTTGTCCGCCGGTCCTCGGGGTGAAGGAGGGACATCACCTTCTCGATATCAGGGGAGAACGTTTCCCGCCCCACTCCGAAAATGCGGTAGACCTCGTCGCTCCACTCCACCTCCCCGGTTGAAACAGACCAGGACCAGTTCCCGATATGGGCCAGATCCTCGATGTCGGAGAGCCGCTGGCGGAGGCCCACAAGCTCCTCGATGAGTTGGGAAATTGGTTTTTCCTGTTCCCGCATCAGTATTTCCGTATAGGCCAATGGGCACTGCCGGCCGGTGATATTCCGGCGTTGGCACCCGTCATTCGGTTCATCGTAAGGCTGATTACCCCTTGAATTACTATCTTTTAATATGGATTCCTGATCGGACAAAGTCAAGAAGGAGATTAGGGTGACACCCCAGAAAAATGAGCGCGAACATCACCATACCTTTCAAAACGAACATTCCTGTGGGGTATGATGAAAGCCTAGCCGCAGATTGCTGTTTAATTGCATTTCTCCATATCTCCGGAACCCATGTCATCCAAGATGACTCTTGACCTTCGGGGCGGCTCTTCATACTATTCAAGCATCATCAGGGCAGCATGAACATCCCGGCAGCACCGAACTGAACAAGTGAATGTGACTTCACCGGCCCGCCGTCGGTCTGGATGAATACGGTTTCGTCCGGCCTGGCGCCGGACGAAGTCACCTTTGTAATCGATAACCAATCCGGCGTCGTGGATCTGCAGCCCGGCTGCGCATCAGGAGGAGGAGCGAGATGTGGAAGGAGTTCAAGGAGTTTGCGGTCAAGGGGAACGTCATGGACATGGCGGTGGGCATCATCATCGGTGCTGCCTTTGGCACCATCGTCAAGTCGCTGGTGGCCGACGTTATCATGCCGCCCATCGGCATGCTGCTCGGCGGGGTTGATTTCGCCAACCTGTTCAGCGTGGTCAAGGAGGGTGCGGAGGTGGTCGCCCCCTACGCCACCCTGGCCGACGCCCAGGCCGCCGGCGCGGTGACCATCAACTACGGTATCTTCATCAACACCATTATCAGCTTTATTGTGGTGGCCTTTGCCGTGTTCATGGTGGTCAAGCGGATCAATGCCATGAAGAAAGAGGATGAGGCGCCGCCGGCCGAACCCACCGACAAGGACTGCCCGCAGTGCTTCTCCTCCATCCCCATCAAGGCCACCCGTTGCCCGATGTGCACCGCGGAAATTTCCGGCAGCTGATCCCGGTTCTGAAGAGATCAACAGGGCGGTGCCATCCGGTGCCGCCCTTTTTTGTGAGTGGAGTCGGTCAGTCACGGCTGCCGTCACCGGTGAGATGCTCCCCGCCCTCGGGAAGGGAACGCTGCGGCGTCTCGTCTTTTGCCGGGACCAGGAACCAGGTGACGTTTTCGATGACGAAATCATACTCGCCGCTGGCCGACAGTACCAGCCTGAACGAGTCCACCGGCCCGATGATCCGGGTGTGCACCGCCGACTGAATCCGCTTTGGAATCTGTTTCGTCACGTTCTGGATCGAGGAGTGAACGAGATACTTTCTCGAGCCGTCCTGGTTAAAGAACCGGAAGCGGACGAACTTATCTTTTGACCTGAATTTCAGGTCGAAATTGACCACCACCATCGTGCCCGGGGCCGGGTTGTGCAGGCGCTGCGGTGGGGAGATGTAGAGCGCTTTCCACGGATCGCTGCTGCCGGAAAACCATTTCGAGGAGAAGAGGGGCTTCTGTTTATCCTTGTATCCGGATATAGCGGAATGGAGGATGCAGGAGTTGACGTTCTGCCCCGTGAAATTGTTGCGCGCCACACTGAAGTCGTTGTCGAAGAGCAACTGGTCGATGGTGCTGTACTGGCTGGCATAGGTGGCCACCAGCCGGTTCTCCTGGCACGCCCGCAGCAACAGCCCCGTGGTGTAGAGCCGGCTGTCTTTGTCGTGCAGGATGAGCGGTCTGAACTTCTCTTTGTGATCATTGAAGAGTTCGGACACCGTTTCATGATGCCGGGTGTAGTAGACAAAGGACGGCATGCCGGCCCTGTTCACCAGCAGGGGGACAGGCTGTTGCCCGGGTGTGGAGAGAATCAGGTTGG
>RCNC010003220.1_pt1 | contig 10710 bp, 8 predicted proteins | sample 2041301 | NCBI WGS metagenome assembly RCNC01 (sample SAMN09708231, study PRJNA481090) | Marine sediment metagenome, whole genome shotgun sequencing project. | biome: marine sediment; feature: ocean; material: sediment; isolation source: Sewage treatment plant 13A marine sediment (STP13A) ... | reverse complement strand
GAATTTATGTGTACCTTTGATGCGTTAATTTGTCAATAGCTTTATTACTACTTGATTTATAAAGTATATTTTGTATTATTGAGTTTCTTTATTAAGAGAAAAAATCTTGACAGATCAGATGGGAGCATGGTATTAATTCTGAACGAGCGCTCGGTCAGATTTCTTGAGTGTTAAATATCTAAGGGGTCGGGGAGTTTCGTTTTATAAAACCTCTTTAACAGCGGAATGGATAATCTTTTTTTCAAAGCGTGTACTGTTTGAGTGGTTTAGGGATCGTTAGAAAGAACAGACGCATGCCGAAACAGTTCCAAGATAAGAGATTATTTGTTTCAAGACGAACCCATTGTTATTATATTGAAATCTGCTATTTTTTTACGATCCCTTAACCACGAGTTTGCACGGTTTGAAAAAAAGATTATCCATGGAGCGATTCAACAGAGAAAAACACCCCGACCTTTCAAATATCTATCGAATAACATTTTGGAGTTGCTATGGAACAAAGGCATGCAACAAAAGAAATTCCTACTCAAATAAAAAATCCTGAACTTGTGGAACAGCGTCATCGCCAGATCATCGATGCTGCGGTCCCGCTGTTCATTAATCATGGGTTTCACAAGACCACAACGCGGCAGATCGCCCGTTCCGCAGGTATTTCCATTGGTTCATTGTATGAATATATCGCTTCTAAAGAGGATATTTTGTATCTGGTTTGCGATGCCATCCATGGCGAGGTCGAACGGCGGGTTTCGGAAGCAATGGCAAGAGCTTCAGACGGACGCAGTTCACTGGCTGAAGTGATTCGTGAATATTTTTTAGTCTGCAACCGAATGAACGACCATATCCTTCTGATTTACCAGGAAACTCAATCTCTTCCACCCCAATGGCGTAAAAAGGTACTCGAGAATGAAGTGCGCATTACCGGCATTTTCATGGAAGTGCTCGAACGTTTGATTTCATCCGGTGATTTACCACATTTAAGTGAACGTTCAATGGAACTTATTGCACACAATATTTCTGTTCTGGGCCATATGTGGACATTCCGGCGCTGGTTTCTTGCCCGACATTACAGTATTGAAGATTATATCGAGCTCCAAACCGAGTTTATTCTTGGAATATTAAGGTAGAATTCCTGTTACTAAGGAGTACAAATCCTATTCGATATTTTTTACTGATATGCTGACTTAGATATCAAAACAGAAAAAGTTACAAGTGCCTAAAGTGAGCTAAAATTTAAGGAAATTTTTAGGCAATTATATTTTAATGACAGCGCGTTAGCGCTACCTCAACTTCCCCGTTTAATACGGGATAAATAGGCACTTGCGAGAAGGCTTCGGTAACATTTCAATAGGTATGGGTTATGTCGAGCATCTAATTTACTTATTAGTAAGTCAAAACTCAATCATTTAATAAATCGATTAAGGAGGATGAATGACGATGGACGTTGAAATCTACAATCCCAAACACTCCATCAGAGCCGTCACCGCAACATCCCTTTTTGATGGTCATGATGCATCCATAAACATCATGCGTCGCATACTCCAGGATGCCGGTGTTGAGGTCATTCACTTGGGACATAACCGCTCTGTCCATGAAATCGTCGATGCTGCAATCCAGGAAGATGTTCAAGGGGTGGCGGTGTCGAGTTATCAGGGCGGTCATGTGGAATTCTTTAAATACATCGTCGACCTTTTGAAAGAAAGAAATGTTCCGCATATCAAGGTGTTTGGCGGCGGCGGCGGGGTTATCATACCTGAAGAGATAAAAGAGCTGGAATCATACGGCGTCACTAAAATATATTCTCCTGAAGACGGCGCCAAAATGGGGCTCCAGGGTATGATCCATCACATGATAAAACAGATGGATTTTTCTACGGTCAACAAGACCGATTTTGACTTTTCAGCGCTGTCACCGGACAACACGTTCATGATCGCAAACCTGATTACCGCCGTTGAGCAGGCCAAGGCGCAGGAAGACGGCCATCTTGCTTTACTTAGATCTCAAATCCAAAAAAAGATCGGGAAACGAAAAATACCGGTTATCGGAATTACCGGAACCGGTGGGGCCGGGAAATCGTCTCTGACAGATGAAATTGTCTTAAGAATTCTAAATGATCTTAAACATATTCATCTGGCGGTTATCAGCAGCGATCCGTCCCGTCGTAAAACCGGCGGTGCGCTTTTAGGTGACAGAATACGTATGAATGCCATCGAAAATCCAAGGGTTTACATGCGGAGCCTTGCTACCCGAGGATCACAGACAGAAATCCCCCATGCCCTGGCAGAAACCATAGACGTTGCGAAAGCTGCTGGTTTTAACCTTGTCATTGCGGAAACAGCAGGAATCGGGCAGGGAGATTCGAGTATCACCGATCTTGTTGATGTATCGATCTATGTGATGACCAGTGAATTCGGAGCTGCCACCCAACTCGAAAAGATAGACATGCTCGATTTTGCACATCTTATTGTCGTGAACAAATATGAGAAACAAGGCGGCGAGGATGCGGTGCGCGATGTGCGCAAACAGGTTCAGCGAAACCGGAAGGCATGGGATAAATCCCCCGAGGAAATGCCTGTTTACGGAACCATTGCTTCCAAATTTAACGACGATGGCGTTACGGCTTTGTATCATGGGATTATCGATGCATTGTCAGAAAGAAAAGGGATCGTATTGGATTCGAGTCTTTCCAGACCTAAATCAAAAATATCGACATCCAAAACGGTTATTATTCCTCCGGAGCGAACCCGTTACCTTGCTGAAATTGCCGACACCATCAGGAGATACCATCGGGAAACCCAAGAGCAGGCAGATGCGGTCCGAAAGGTCTGGCACCTCAAGGAGACCACAACGGCCGTAGCCGGGGATCGTCTTATAGCCGATACATCACAGGTTTTAGATCGGCTCAAAATGGAAATTGAAAAGGCTGAAAACACACTGCATTCCGAAACGATCCGGCTGCTTGATGACTGGGAAGATATCCAAAAGACTTACACTAAAGACGAGCTTACATACCGTGTTCGGAACCGGGAAATTCGTGTTGCACTTTACACAACGTCATTGGCGCATACGAGAATTCCGAAGATTGTACTTCCCAAGTATAAGGACCCCGGAGAAATTTACATCTGGTTGAGAGAAGAAAATATTCCCGGTCGGTTTCCGTTTACCTCCGGTGTTTTTCCGTTAAAACGGATTGACGAAGATCCCACACGCATGTTCGCAGGAGAAGGGGACCCTGCAAGGACCAACAGACGATTCAAACTTTTATCTGCCGACGCCAAGGCCAAGCGTCTGTCCACGGCTTTTGATTCTGTCACATTATACGGCTGCGATCCGGACATAAGACCGGATATCTACGGCAAAGTTGGCACTTCCGGCGTCAGTATATGTACCCTCGACGATGTGAAGGTGCTTTATGACGGATTTAATTTGTGCGCATCCAATACATCTGTTTCCATGACCATCAACGGACCTGCTCCCATCATACTTGCCATGTTTTTAAATACCGCCGTTGATCAACAGGTGGATTTGTTTCGAGCCCGAGAAAAAAGAGAACCTTCGAAAAAAGAATACAATGACATTCGATCCAAGGCCCTGTTCCATGTTCGCGGAACGGTTCAAGCGGACATTTTAAAAGAAGATCAAGGCCAAAACACCTGTATTTTCTCCATTGAATTTGCACTGAAAATGATGGGAGATATCCAGAAGTACTTTATCGAAAACAACGTCCGAAATTTCTATTCGGTGTCCATTTCAGGATACCACATTGCCGAGGCCGGCGCCAATCCGATTACGCAACTGGCCCTTACACTGGCCAACGGATTTACCTATGTCGAATATTATCTATCCCGGGGGATGCCCATCGACAGTTTTGCACCCAATTTGTCCTTTTTCTTTTCCAATGGCATGGATCCGGAATATACGGTCATCGGGAGAGTGGCCAGACGTATTTGGTCTATGGCCATGAAGAATAAATACGGCGGGTCCGCCCGGTCTCAGATGCTGAAATATCATATACAGACGTCCGGTCGCTCCTTGCACAGCCAGGACATCCAGCTTAACGACATTCGGACAACGCTTCAGGCACTTTGTGCGATTTATGACAATTGCAACAGTTTACACACCAATGCCTTTGATGAAGCCATTACGACGCCGAGCAATGAATCGGTCCGGCGTGCTTTGGCTATTCAGCTTATTATCAACCGGGAATGGGGCCTTGCAAAAAATGAGAATTTGAATCAAGGCAGTTTCGTTGTCGAGGAGTTGACGCGGTTGGTGGAGGAAGCGGTCCTTGCAGAATTCGACAGGATCACCGAACGCGGAGGTGTCCTGGGAGCTATGGAGACCGGTTATCAGAGGAGCAAGATTCAAGAGGAATCGATGTATTATGAAAATTTAAAGCATACCGGCGAGTTGCCCCTCATCGGTGTCAATACTTTTCGAGATCCTGATGCCGATTTGGGACAATTGAGCGAGTACATTGAGTTGTCCAGGGCCACCGACGGTGAAAAGAAATCACAACTTAAACGGCTGGCGGCATTCAAGAAACGAAATAAAAAAGAAGCAGATAATGCATTGCAACGTCTTCAGAGCGTTGCGTTGTCAGGGGAAAATATCTTTGAAGAACTGATGGAGACCGTTAAGGTGTGCACCCTGGGCCAGATTACCCAGGCGTTGTATGATGTGGGGGGGAAGTATCGACGAAACATGTAACGATAAAATGCCTAAAATGATCTAAAGTGCCTAAAGTTCTTTAAGGTGATAAATGTAATAACACAGGCAAAACATGGAACGTAAACAATTTGCAAAAGATTTAGAAAAACGCACTCGGAAATTTGCGGTGCAAATAATCCGTTTATCAATACAATTGCCTAATTCTCCGGAAGGGATAGCTGTAAGAAATCAAATTACTAAGTCTGGAACTTCTATTGGTGCAAACTATCGTGAGGCAAACCGATCCAGAAGTCGAGCCGATTTTAAAAATAAAATCAAAATTTGTGAAAGTGAGGCAAGTGAGACGCAATACTGGTTGGAAGTGATTGTGGATACAGGTTGGATAACTCGGGATAAAATCAAAGAAGAATACGATGAATGCAGTGAATTACTTGCCATATTCACCTCAATCGGGAAGAACAAATAAAATTGATAGGCTATCTTAACTTTAGGCATTTTAGGCACTTTAAATCATTTTAGGCATTTCAACTTTTAGTATTTTTCGATCTCTATGTGTCAGAAATCAACAGTTCATAACAAAAAAGAAAGGGTATAAACGATATGAGAGAAGCAGTGATCGTAAGTGCGGTGAGAACACCATTGGGAAGTTTCAATGGTTCATTGGGGAATATCGGTGCCACCCGATTGGGTGCTGTGGTGATCGAAGCAGCGGTTGAACGGGCAGGTATTCAGAAGGATGATGTCAATGAGGTGATTATGGGGATGGTGCTTCCGTGCGGCTACGGACAAAATCCTGCCAGACAGGCGGCTGTTAAGGCTGATATGCCTTTTGGGGTTGAATGTATCACCGTGAATAAGGTTTGCGGTTCAGCATTAAAAGCGGTCATGCTGGCTGCCCAGGCGATTCAGGTGGGTGATGCGGATGTTGTCGTTGCAGGCGGAATGGAAAACATGAGTATGGCACCGTATTATCTTGAAAAAGGTCGTTTTGGATATCGCATGGGGCCGGGCACCCTTGAAGATCATATGGTTCATGACGGTCTTTGGGATATTGTCAATGATTTTCACATGGGTGTTTCCAATGAGCTGTGTTCAGAAAAGTACGACATCAGCAGAGAAGACCAGGATCGTTATGCCGCAAAGTCGTATCGTCGCACGCTGGAAGCCATCCGCAACGGTCGATTTAAAGATGAAATCGTTCCTGTCGAAATCCCCCAGCGAAAAGGCGATCCCGTTATTTTTGATCAGGATGAATGCCCCCGTGAGACGACCTTTGAAGCTCTTTCAAAAATGAAACCAGCGTTTAAAAAGGACGGAAAGGGAACGGCCGGCAATGCATCCATCATCAGTGACGGTGCGGCAGCCGTGGTGGTCATGTCAAAAGATAAAGCCAAAACGCTCGGATGCCGGGTCATTGCGACCATCGGCGCTCAGGCATCTTTTGGTTTGGATATGAAATACCTTCTTGTGGCACCCATTTGGGCCATTCCCAAATGTTTGAAGAAGGAAGGGATTTCCCTTTCAGATGTCGATCTTTTTGAGATCAACGAAGCGTTCAGCGGTTCGACGGCGGCGGTGCTGAAGGAGCTTAACCTGGATCATGCAAAGGTGAATGTAAACGGTGGGAGTGTCGCTCTGGGGCATCCCATCGGTGCCAGCGGATGTCGATTGCTGGTGTCCCTTTTACATGAAATGATTCGACAGGACAAAAAGGTCGGGGTTGCTTCGCTGTGTCTCGGGGGTGGGGAAGGTGTTGCCATGGTGGTAAAACGATAGGAGAAAAAAATGGACATAAAAACATTCGGCGTTATTGGTGCGGGTCAGATGGGAAACGGTATTGCTCAGGTTGCTGCCGTGAGCGGCTTTAAGGTCATCATGAACGACATCAAGACTGAATTTGTCGAAAAAGGTTTTGCCAGCATAAAGAAGAATTTAGGGCGAAGTGTCGACAAAGGCAGAATGACCGATGAAGAGATGAATGCTGTTCTGGAACGGATCAGAGCCAGCGTGGACATCAAAGATATGGGGTCTGTCGATTTTGTTGTCGAGGCCGCCACAGAAAATGAAACGATTAAGTTTCAGATATTTAAAGATCTGGATCAAATCTGTGAACCTCATGCGATTCTGGCAACCAACACATCTTCCATTCCCATCGGACGGATTGCATCCCATACAGGACGCCCGGATAAAATTATCGGGATGCATTTTATGAATCCGGTTCCGGTAATGAAACTGATTGAGATTATCCGGGGGCTGCGAACAACGGATGATACGTTTAAGACCACATGGAACTTGGCTGTAAAGCTGGGTAAAACACCGGCTGAAGCGAACGATTATCCCGGTTTTATCATCAATCGAATACTCATGCCCATGATCAATGAAGCGGTGTATTGCCTGTATCATGATGTGGGGTCTCGTGAAGATATCGACATTGTCATGAAGTTGGGCGCGAACCATCCCATGGGTCCTCTGGCACTGGCGGATCTTATCGGATTGGATACCTGTCTGGCAATTATGGATACGCTTTTCGATGGATTTAAAGATTCAAAGTACCGGCCCTGTCCGCTGCTTAAACGATATGTTGAGGCCGGCTGGCTGGGTAAAAAGACAGGGCGGGGATTTTATGAATATAAATAGTGTCGGGAACATTACCGAATTTGTTAAAATGGTTCTCATCCATTAAATTATTTATTTTTAAGCGAAAACCTCGCAATCTGGTTTCGGGTGTCAGTAGTAAGAAACGAATTAGCTGACACCTGAACACTGACACCTGAAACCAGATTTTTAAAAAAAATCCTCATTTATGGATCAACACTAAATAAGGAGGAAATATGGCCAGAAAGAAAGCCGAGGCTGTTGTCCCGGTGGGGAAGAAGATAAAAAAGGAACGGTTAAAAAAGAAGATGTCCTTAGATCGTGTTGCCAATGAAACCGGTTTTTCCATCGATTATCTTAAAGCGGTGGAAAGCGGCAAAAAAATTCCGCCGGTGGGCGCCCTTTTGCAGATTGCAAGGGCGATGGAAATAGACTCGGGCTTTTTCCTGAAAGAAAAGGAAACGAGTTTAAGACGTCGTATTAAAGCCTATACAAAGCGTACCGAGAATTATGCGTATGCAACGCTAACACCCGGTGCTGAGAATAAACATTTAAAGGCGTTCATGGTCTTGATCGACGCCATGACGGATCATAAAGGGGTGGGATACCATCATGAAGGTGAAGAATTTGTTTATGTGCTGGCCGGAAAGATTGAAGTGGTTGTGGGAGATCATATAAACACACTCGATGTTGGGGATTCGCTGCACTTTAATTCGGGGATACGGCACATGTTGAGGAACATCGGAGAAGAAAAAGCAGAGCTGTTGGTGGTTATTTACGGTCCGTAACTCGTGTCCATCCATAAATGGTCTTTTTGCCCAATCTCTGTGTTATGCTCAAAAAATAATCCTCGGAATATTCAACATATGCCTGTGGTTATTTTTTTCGCATGCCTTGATCTTGAACAAAAATCCTAATTTATGGATGGACACTAACTCGGGATGCGAACAGGTTGGACCGGAGTTAGAACTTAGGGCTTCGCCCCAATTGGAATAATGGAATAATGGAGTAATGGAATGATGGGGTTGAAGGAGTTTTTTACAATTAAAATGGTTTATTTCCGCCTAACTCCCAATATTCCAACATTCCATTCTTCCATTCTGATGGCACAAACTATGAGTTATTGGAAGGCCTTTAATTTCAACAAATTGTAGAATTTCAGAGACGTCACAAAATACGGGTGTTAAAGGAGTTGTCCATGTTTTTTAAGCTGACCGATGAGCAGATCATGATTCAGACCATGGCCCGGGAGTTTTCTAGAAAAGTTGTGGCCCTTACCGCTGCGGAACGCGATCGAACCAAGGAATTTCCGTCTGAAAATCTAAAGAAGATGGGAGAATTGGGGCTCATGGGAATGATGGTTCCGTTTGAGTATGAAGGTTCAGGAGCCGACACTATGAGCTATGTACTGGCCCTTTCAGAGATTGCCTACTCCTGTGCCTCAACCGCGGTGGTTATGTCGGTTCACAATTCCATAGTGTGTGAAAGCATTTGCCGGTTGGGAACCGAGGATCAAAAGGAAAGATATTTAAAACCCCTTGCAACAGGAGATATTATCGGCGCCTTTGCCATGACAGAACCCCACGCGGGATCCGATCCGGTAAGACAGTCGACCACGGCTGTTCGAAAAGGAAATGAATATATTATAAATGGCACAAAACGTTTTACTACATCGGGTCGGAATGCCGGCCTGGTTATTGTAACCGCCATCACAGATGAAGCAAAACGTCACCATGGTATCAGTGCGTTTTTGGTTGAGAAAGGCACGCCTGGATTTACCGTGGGCAACGAAGAAGATAAAATGGGACTTCGTGCTTCCGATACAACGGATCTTTTTTTTAACAATTGCACAGTTCCTGTTGAAAACATACTGGGAGAAGAAGGAGACGGATTCAAAATTGCCATGAGAGCCCTGGATGGCGGACGAATTGGTATAGCAGCCCAGTCGGTAGGTGTTGCACAGGCGGCATTTGATGCGGCTGTTAAATATGCTAAAAACAGGGAGCAGTTCGGGCAGCCGATTTCAAAATTCCAGGGGTTGCGATGGATCATTGCGGATATGGCAACGGAAATTGAGGCAGCCCGCCAGTTGATGTTTTCCGCCGCAGCCATGAAGGACAGGGGAGAAAAGTATACGGTACAGGCGTCCATGGCCAAGCTGTTTGCTTCTGAAATGGTCAACAGGGTTACGGCAAAAGCGCTTCAGATGCACGGCGGATACGGATTTATTAAAGACTATCCGGTTGAACGTTTTTACAGAGATGCCCGGGTATTTACCATATATGAAGGAACTTCCGAGATACAGCGGGTGGTGATTTCCAACCATATATTAAAGGACAAACGTCGTCCTTCACACAGTTCCGGTTAAAAAAATGCTGTTTTCCCAAATTATTCTTTAAAAATCTTGGCTGCCAGGTCGATATCTTCCGGGCAGAAGACAAAAAGACATTTTTCATCGGGAGACGAAACCGTGCCATAAACATAGTTGATATTGATGCCTTCTTCTCCGAACTTATTGGCAATGTTGGCAAGGGAACCCGGTCTGTTTTCAAGCTCAAGCGTCATTACCGGCATAATATCGAAAAGATAATCGTTTTTTGACAACAGATCGATGGCCTTGTCGGTCTGGTCAACGATCATCCGGATGAGGGCGAACTTTGCCGAGTCCTTTCGCATGGAATTGTAGCTGGCAATCGAAGCGATCCGCTTGAGTGACTTCCCCCTGGCCTCAAAGAGATTCTGAACATAGCTGGAGGCATCCTGTATGGTGAGGGCGTCGATGTTGATATGTTCATCTGAAAACAGCGATGCCAGTTTCCCGAGTTCACCGGGAACATTTTTCAAAAACAGTGATATTTCGGTTCTGACCATAGGGTGCTCCTGTATTGGAGTGTTAAAAATATAAGGTTATTTAAAGGAGCTCCGAATCGTATTCCGCAATTCAGCCGTTCCGGGGTTGCTGACTAATTTCTGTTCAATAATACCAACAGGACTGACTTTTTTCCCATAATACGCCTGATTCCAATCGTAATTCGCTTTCACGATGGCGCCTTCCATGGAAACACCGGCAAAAGCGCCCTTGGAACGTACGAAAGAAACGAAGTCCGTCATGACATCGGCTTTGGCACCTCCGCCCACAGGTCCTACAGCGATGGAGGCATCACCGCCGAACTTAAAAGAGGATGAATACAGCCTGTCCAGTCCTTTTTGGGTGAAAACAATCATGATAATTTCCGACTTTTCACCGCCGAACTGAATGCCAAAACTCAACGATCCAATGGTATAAAAGGCAGGCTGGCTCCAGTCTCCTGTCGTTTTATCCTTAACAACAAGCACGCCCCGTCCTCCGGAGCCGCCGATCCAAAAACCACCTTTGAGCAATTCCGGAATGATCAAAAATCCTTTGGCCTTATGCATGTGTTCGCGGAACCAAGCCATGTTCTTATC
>RCNC010003219.1_pt1 | contig 10711 bp, 9 predicted proteins | sample 2041301 | NCBI WGS metagenome assembly RCNC01 (sample SAMN09708231, study PRJNA481090) | Marine sediment metagenome, whole genome shotgun sequencing project. | biome: marine sediment; feature: ocean; material: sediment; isolation source: Sewage treatment plant 13A marine sediment (STP13A) ... | reverse complement strand
ACCAGAATCTATCTTCTTATTTCATTTAATTTCAGTGTTTTGGATGTATGGCAAGCAACCTGAACTTTTAAGGACGACCTATAGATTCAGTTTTTCTGAAGTAACCTGCACCAAAGCATCTTATGTGGTCGGTGCTCAACATTGGATACAAAAAAATGTCCCGAGCCACACTTCATCGATTTGATTTCGATCTGGACTTGTTAATAAGATGGTGCCAAACGGTAAATGCAAGCAAACCAAATCCAGAATAGATATGAATAGATTTGGCTCCTTGGAATTTAAATAATCCACTGACAATCAATGCTCCGAGTGAACCTGCCATGCCCATTTTAGCTACTGCTCTTTGCTCCTTTAAATTGAATGCAGGCACGATACGGTCTTTCGACCGTTGTGGAATTTTTACGGTTCGTCTATTTTGTGGTGATGCTGTTCCCATAGGTGATCCTCCTCCTTACATGTAACTGAAATAATAATCACTGGTTGACAAACGCGCTCCAAGTGAATCGACACTACTTGATTGGTATTTGTTGTCAATACTGCTTTTCCTTGGGGTTGACATCAAAGATTTTGTACCCATTTTAAAGTTAGCATCCGCTAACTTATAATTTATCGCTTTATGATGTCTGTGGAATATGATTATGAATCTGGAGTTAACACCAAGTCAAGAAAACTACTTGGAGCATATATGGCACCTTTCGAGTCAAGGATCCGTAAGGCTTGTTGATTTGGCCGATTCTGTTGGTGTCAAGCGTCCGAGCGTATCCCGCGCCATAACGGTTCTCGCATCTATGGGCTTGGTTAAACACGAACGCTACGGGCGCATAGAATTTACGCAAAAAGGCTACCAGACAGCCCAGTACATAGTGCGTCGTGATCAGTCTTTAAAACGGTTTTTAACTTTGGTCTTGCATCTGGAGCCCAAAAAAATTGAGGAAGAAGTTTGTCGCATGGAGCATGCTATCAGTTCCGAGTTGCTTACGCGAATAGAGGTCTTGGAGGCTTACATTAACACGCATGCTGAAGTTCAAAAAGAACTTAGTCAGGAAATGAAACGTTCTACGCAGCCTAAGATTAAGGCGAAAACGGTTAACATCGGGGCAAGACCTCACGTTTGACCGTTCCGGAAAAAAAGGATTAAGAATGCACTGAAATCGTCAGCTTCCAAATCTATCGCACGGTCACCGATGTTTAAATCTGATTTAATTGCACGTATGCGGAAACCATATGGGAACACCACTATATACATTTTTGGGATGGGCAGCAATATTCTGTTGGCTTCTATCTATGGTGATTTTTACCCTGATACCATCGCGGCTGCAGGATTCTTGACCCATCGGTTACATCTTTGCGACGTAAGGCATTTATCGGAACGATTTTCTTTTTATTTGGGTTATCCCTATTCCTGCTACATCTTATTTTGAAATGGTCCTTCTAAGACCAAACCTTTTAATTAACAAAGGCCCTTTAACTGCTTTGGAGTGATATCATGCATATGGTTGTTGGATTCTTATTGGCGTCCTTACTTCGAAAAAAAAAGGGAATGAAGGCAGGACTACCTTCTATTATAGGTAAACTTGAGACCGTCCACGCCGTACCGGGCCGATTGCGTTTCAATTCCCAATTGCTCATCGGCCTTCAGGATAATACCCAAAAAAAAATCAGTGGCGAAGTAAAAAAAATCGTGGGTATTGAAAGGGTCGACATCAATACGCGTAGTGGAAGCCTATTGATCGTTTACGATCCTCCCACCATACAACCTTTCGTCGTCCACGGCATTATTGTAAAGGTTTTAGGCTTGGAAAGCGATCTGGAAAAGTCCTCGGATGGCTTGATCACGCGAGAACTTGGTTTGATTGGCCGGGCTTTTAACCAACAGATTTATCAATCCAGTGGCGGCTTGATGGATTTGAGATCTTCTCTAATGCTAAGCATTTTGATGCTGGCACTCTATCGTATCGTCATTCAGGGGGACCGAACCCTCCCCGGTGGTGTCAATCTTCTATGGTGGACTTATGTTATGGCGAAAAGAGGGAAATAAGCGTAGTGGCTAACCCGGGGTTAATGCTTAAGAACTTTAGGTCGATTGAGGTGGTTCATCACCTGCCAGGGCGATTGCGCCTCTACATTCCTTTATTGGAAGGGTTGCCTCCAAACTGGCTCAAATATCAGTCGGATCTCATTGAAATCATCAAACTCAGGGAGGGTATCGTCGATATCGAGTTGTCGATTATTTCAGGCCGTGCGTTAATCTGTTACGACCCGGCCAAGACCAATCAAACCCAGGTTCTACAGTGGCTTAGAACGTTAGCGCTCATGTTCTATGGGGTTTATCTGGACGCACCATTTGAATCGAAGCAGCAGTTTGCTCCGTTCTTAAAAAAGATGTTTAGCAAATCCCGCCATTTGATTCAGCGAGAGAGTCATGTCAGAAAGGTTGCCTAAAAATGTTTTTCAAAACACGTAAAAAGCCCTTGGTCTCCTGCGATATCATGCACAACCTGCCAGGTCGGTTGCGGATTCATTGTCGGGCGCTGGGCTTGCTTGACGAACATAAGAATGAAATAAGAGATCGCCTTATGGCTGATTTCGCCGTCACATCTGTTGTCGCTTCTCCCGGTTCCGAAAGCGTACTTATTCACTATGACGTCAATAAATCTAATTCCCGGGATATTCTGGAATTGATAGAAGCCATCATGGCTTCCTATTCAACTGTAGCTTTTCAGATCGATCGGGAGACTCAAAACAAACTTACCGTTCAGGAAAGACGTCTTCAAGAGGAACCCTTGAGCGAAATGCTGATTCGCATCGGGATTAACGCCATTACATTGATTATTGGCTATCTCCGCAAGCCTGCGCCACCCATCACCTTGTTCCAGAAACTTACCAATCTGAATGCCCTGACGGCGATGTCGCTGGCCAGGCCTATTTTTAGCAGCGGTTTCGACTCGCTGCGTTTCAACGGCCGACCCAATGCCGATACGCTGAGTGCCGCCGCCATTATGGCCAGTCTGCTTTCCGGTAAAAGCGGCTCTTCGCTGACCATCATTTTACTGGCGGATATTGCCGAGCTAATGACCGCTTACACGATGGAACGTACCCGCAGTGCCATCGTTGGCATGATGGCGTTAGAAGAGCAGTTCGTCTGGAAAATCGGCCCGGACGGTAAAGAAATCAAGGTACCGCTTGAAGATATTACCCCGGGTGATCTGGTTGTCATCCATACCGGTTCCAAAATTCCAGTGGACGGCAAGGTGCAGGTCGGTGAAGCGTCTATTGATGAGGCGTCGTTGACAGGTGAATTCATGCCAGCTGTTAAAGCCCATGGTGACATCGTCTATGCCGGGTCGACAGTCAAGTCAGGCAGTCTCACTGTCATGGCTGAAAGGGTTGGCGACGACCGTGCCATCTCCCGTATCGTCCACTTGGTCGAGGAAGCCCAGAGTCGCAAAGCCCCGATTCAGGCATACGCCGATCGGTTCTCAGCCCAGTTTATCCCGATCAATTTTGCCCTGGCCCTGATCGTTTACATGATCACGCGCAGCCCCACGCGAGCCTTGAACATGCTGATCATCGATTATTCCTGCGGGATTCGTCTTTCGACGGCCACCGCCTTTGCAGCGGCGGTTTGTCGTTCGGCGGCACAAGGCGTATTGGTCAAGGGCGGCAATTTTATAGAGATCCTGAGCGAAGCCGACACCTTAATCCTGGACAAAACGGGAACCATTACCGAAGGCCGTCCCAAAGTGGTTTCAGTCTATGCCGCCGATCGAGGGATCGACACCCGTGACATCATAGAGGCGGCGGCAGCCTGCGAAGAAACCACCAATCATCCCATTGCCTTGGCCGTAATCAATAAGGTGCGTGAGATGGGATGGCAAACACCAAAGCATTCCCAGGTTAAGGTCCATCTTGGCAAAGGGGTCGAAACTACTGTCAATCGCCGTAAAATTCTTGTTGGCAGTGCTGCCTATCTCAAGTCGGTTGGGGTGGCGATGTCCATCTCGGATCAAACCGTCGCCGCCATGCAGCAACGCGGTGAGAAGGTTATCTATGTCGCACGCAGCCGGCAACTTATGGGCGTCATCGGAATCCAGGACAGTTTACGCGAGGATATGAAAAAGACCCTCAACCGACTGCGTCGTATGGGCTATGACGAAATTATCTTACTCACCGGCGATATCGAGGTTCATGCCAATGTCATGGCTTCCAAAATGTCGGTTGACAGCTACAAGGCTGAAGCGCTGCCCGAGGATAAAGCCGAGAAGGTTCTGCTGATGCAGGCCAAGGGCAATCGCGTGGTCATGGTGGGTGACGGTGTCAACGACGCACCTGCCCTGGCCTATGCCGATGTCGGGATTTCATTGGGCCGCGGCAGCACTGAAATCAGCATCGAAACGGCTGATATAGCTATCAACAATGACAATCCGCTGCTGCTGCCTGGGATCATCGGTTTGAGCCAGAAGACAATGGCAATAGTCCGGCAGAATTTTGCCGCTGCCATCGGGGTCAACACGATTGGGCTAATTCTGGCTTCCATGGGAGTTCTGCCGGTTTTTTGGGCCGCTGTGCTGCACAATGCGACCACCATCGCTGTAGTATCGAACTCTGCCCGCATTCTGCTCACCGATATTGAGAAAGATATCTGATATGTCAGATGGTCTTAAACAAATTTGTGTCACCGTAGCACATACCCTGCCTGGCCGATTGCGACTGTGCTTATCTCACCCACCGCAAAAGGCCGATAAAACCGAACACATAATCATGAGCCACCCGGGTGTACTGTCAGCAGTCTACACAAGCCCGACATTAAATCTGTTGGTTCTCTATGATCCTGGAAAAATTGCCGTAGAAGAAATTATACTACGAGCAGCGCTATGTTTATCGGTCGATTATCGGCTAAAACCAATTATAATAAAAACATCCGAGGCCAACACCCCCCTGAGCTCACTGTCGATTCTATCGGGACTGTCGCTTCTGGTTGCCCACACCCTGTCCATATTTTCGGTGAAGCTGAAACCACTTTCCGCCCTTAACATTATTTGTGGGTTGGGCACCACAGCGGCTGTTTCAGAGCATATCTTCCTGGATTTGAAAGATAAAGGGCGCTTTCATCCGGAAGTTCTGTCAATCGGCTACCTTCTGAGCTCGTTTCTGCGTGGAAACGTGTTGAAAGGCGCGACAACTGCTTGGATTATGACATTCGCACGCCATCTTTTGGAACCTCCGGCCAAGGTATTGAAACTGGAAGCCGAGGCCACGGACCCTTCATGTGATGCTCATCGATGTGAATACGAAGCCAAGATTTCAAGGAAATTGACGACCCAAGGCGGCAGCATACGCGTACTTTCTCATCTTCCCAATCTTTTACTCGGCATGTATACTGATATGCAGCTAACCGCCGAGGATCGAATATTCAAGGAGATTCAAAAACTGTCACATGAACATAATGATGTACTGGAAGGGCTGGAACATTTACAACGTGGGATTCGCTTGCAAGTTGAGTCCTGATACGGTTTCCATGAGGGACTGTTAAAGAGTTACCAAACAGGAGGAAAGAATGGCAATTACTTCGCAGCATGTTACCGGGTTTGTGGCAGGCTTGGGTGTTTCGGCCTTGACGTTTTATCTTTACAGTAAAAACCAGGCCAAGGTGAATCAGTTCTTGAGTGACCATGGCATTCAGGTTTCATCGCTCATGGAACACGACCCGCAGTCCATGTCAATAAAAGAGTTGATCAAGGCCAAAGAAGACTTGGAGGATATTATTGCGGAAAAAGAATATGAAGAAAGCCAGGCCGCCAAGAAGAAGCCTTCGAAAGCATGAAGCCTCGATTTTGAAGGAGTTCCACGACTGAGGCGGATACAAGGCGATTCTTAAACGGTAAATACATGCCAATTTGCGTCAAGACCCAGGTGTGAAATCTGAATCCGCTAATTTCCTCTGGCTAAATTACCCATTTGGATTTTTGGCTTGTTTGCCGTTTTTATCTATGACTGGGCAACGATCATGAAGGTTGTCCTTCAACTTTCTGCAAGCCTTCATTTACAATTTTTAATTGTTGCTGTCTGTAGTTATCGAGGGGATCGTTCCACCGGCCGTTATGGCAAGCTGTACCAATAATTTTTAAACATTAAAAAGTACATGTTACACACAAACTGATTGTTTATTTTCATCATCAGGAATGGTAAGCAATTATCTCATTTTCAGCAGACCTATCGGCCACAACATACGTGAAAATCAATCTTAATGAGAGGCAGCAAGCCCCATTTGATTGACAATGATCCGTCAGATTCTACAAAAATAGGCACACCTTATCAAAAGACGGTAAAATGATACATCTCGTTACCTCCTTTTGGGTTGTGATAGGGGTCACACCCCTATCTTAGCAAATACGCAAAGGGGATGTAGCTTTTTCATATGATCAGCTTCTATCCTTTAGATTGGTGAGAACTTTGTTAGAAATATACGAGATATCCGGCCGATACCGAGTTATATGGACTACCGAACTCTTGACATCTCGAAATAAGAATCCGCAGACTACTTTGTGGCGTCAGGTCTATTGCCTGTTCCAGAGCGATGTCATAGGTAAGGTTTGTGCTGCCCAGCATAAAGGCAAGTGAGCGGGCAAAAAACGCCATTCGCCACTGTTCCGTCAGCTCAAAAATGATCCCGCAGCTCGGACCTGCCCCCAAGGCCAGCTTTTCGTCAAAACGATCACTGATGACCATCATCGCTTCGGCAAACAAGGAGATCGTTGCATCCTGCAAAAAATAGTAACTTACCCCAGCACCGAAATTGCCTTGACCGGTGATCGGTCGGTCATCATCATCGAAGAGCATCCGTTCCAGCCCTACATTTCCTTTCCAGGAAAATGGTTTTATAAAACGGGTTCGAGTCGGAATTGACACGATGTCGACAAAATCTAAATATTCCAGTACCAGTCTGTTGTCGCTTAAATAGTATCGTACTGCTGCATCAAAAAATTCGAACTGTGCGCCATCGATATAGCCTCCGGGCGGATCAATCAAATCGTGCAGCACCGGCCTCAGGCCCAGCTGATTGACGACATCAATTTTTTTCCTGAACAGCAGGGGGTCGTGGGCAATCTGCTCGGAAGCTTCGATGATTTCAGGGTCGATGGTCGTTTCAATAGCGGCACAGCTATCGTTACCGGCAACACTGGCATTCATCTCTTCAATCGCTTCATCGATTAGCAGGGACACCGACTTTATGGATGCCGCGTTGGTTCGCTTCTTAATGACCTTGATATAATGATCCCTGACTCCGGGATTGCAGGCGATCAGATGTGGAGCAATATCGTATTTGATCATATCTACGGCAGCTGGAAATTGTTCCGGCAGCTGGTCGATCAGAATGTCTATTGTTGATTGTTCCTGTTGCTCTTCATTACTCATATGTTTTCTCCTCTATTATCCATTTTTGATGTCATGGGGTCCCAAGCACAGACCCCAGACATTATATTCACCAAAACGACCTTTATGCATGCGCGTTATCAACCTGATATAGTTCTTCAGCGGCACCTTCAATCAACCAACGTAGGTTCCATGCATCATGATACATTTCATCTGCAAACTCCGTAATCTGATCCGGAGTCGCCGTAAACAACCAATCAAATGGTTTGTCTGAATAGTTGATATAAAGCCTCGGTAATTTACCCACTACATTTTCAAATCGAACAGAGTCTTCTCCGTATTTTTCCTTCAGCGCTGGCATTTTAACATCCAACACTTTTTTCAGATATTCATCGTGTTCACTCGTTTGCTTTATCTCATATCTTGCACCTTTATCGTCCCATAATGGTCGAATTTCACCATGGAAAAAATCATCAAAATAGATAATGTAATTGCCATTATTACCTCCATTTAATAAACCATTATAAGCAGTCCATGGTTCATAGAGCCATTCACTAAAAGAATCAAAATATATGCACCAAAATGTAGTTCCCATGAAATTTTCTTTTGTTGGAATCTTACAAGATCTTAATCGATTTACAGAATACCAATCTTGATATGAATCAAATTTTTCAGTTAATGTATCTTGATCAATAGTAAATAGTATAATTGGAATGTTGTTGTATTGTAATTCTCTAATCAAAGTGGCTACCACATATTCATCTGCCACCGGAATACCTTTGTCGTAATTGTTGTCACACTCTGTATATATTATTATTTTAATATCACAATCGCCGCCTATATCATAAAGCGCATCATAAACTTGATTTACAGACGGTTGTCCAATTCTTAAATCGATCAGAATTTTTGTACTATGATTAAAAGACCATTCTTGCGCATCAATGATAGCTGTGCAGCGGTTAACATCTTTGCTGAAATACTTTTTGAAATTAATTTCCGAAATTTTGGCGATTTTGTATTTTTCTAAGAATCGTTTTAGTTTTTCATCCTCAGCTATTGATTTAATCATTTCAAAAGCATCATAATTGTTACTATTTTCTAAATTCTTCATTTTCTAAATTCCCCTTTTCTTTTAGAATAACTATCTGACCTTACTCTTTAAACTGCCAACCGGCAACTGTATCTATATAAGATGAGTCAAGAGCAGACCTGACCCCTCGATTCATGACAAGAAACCTTTACTGGGTGACCCCTTTACGTCCCCACTGCCGCTTCTTGTACGATTTTCTCCCTTTGGCTTTTTTCTCCGATCCCGCCGTCTGCTTTTTGCTTTCTTCAATCAGGTAAAGATCGATTTCCTTCCTTTCCTGGTTGACGTTGGCCACACCAACTTTGACAGCATGCCCCATTCTGAAACTCCGCCCGGTGCGACGCCCGATAATCATGTACTGTTTTTCGTCGTAGTGATAATAGTCATCATCAATAGACGAGAAACGTACCAGCCCTTCCACACCCATATTGTTAAGTCGCACAAAAAAGCCGTACGACATCGTACCAGATATAACCCCTTCAAACTCGTCTCCCAGGTGCCGGGTCATAAACGTGACCTGCTTGGTGCGCACGGCTTCCCGCTCGGCGGTCACGGCCACCCGTTCGGTCTCGGAGCAATGTTTCCCCACGTGGTCAATCACCGCCTGTATTCGGCAGGCGAACGCAGCCGGATCCTTTCCTTTCTTCAGTTTGCGTAGCAGACGGTGCACTAAAAGGTCAGGATATCGCCTGATCGGAGAAGTAAAATGGGCGTAGTGTGTGAACGCGAGTCCGAAATGCCCGATGTTCTCGCGCTGATAGACCGCCTTCTGCATGGAACGAAGCAAGAGCTCATGAATAAAATCCCCCTCGGGTAGATCCTTAACCCGCTCAAGAAAACGCGCAAACTGAATCGGCTTGATGTCTTTAGAAACCGGGAAACTATGTCCGAGGCGTTTCATCATATCAGAAAAAGTGTTCAGCTTTTCTATGGCCGGTTTGTCGTGCACACGATACAGCAGTGGCTGACCTTTGCGGAAGATTTCGAGCGCCACCGCCTGGTTAGCGGCCAGCATGAATTCTTCTACAAGACGGTGCGACTCGAGTCGAACCCTGTTCCCCAGCTCAAGCACCTCCCCTTGCTCGTTCAGGATGATCTTCGCTTCGGGCAGATCAAAATCAAGCGAGCCGTCGATCGCACGCCGTTTTGTTAACACCGTTGCCAGTTCACGGGCCAGCAACAGACTGTCGGCCACCCGCTTGATCCGTGGTGTGACCGTCTGGCTGTTGAAAAACTCCTGGACTTCCTCGTATGACAACTTTGCGTGCGAGCGGATAACCGTATCCATGACCCGCCAGCCAAGCACTTTCCCTTTTCGATCAAAGTCTATAATCACCGAGTGCGCCAATCGTCTCCGGTTGGGACGAAGCGAACAGACGTCGTTCGACAATACTTCGGGAAGCATGGGTATGACCATACCGGGCAGATACACCGAATTGCCCCGCTCAAAAGCTTCAATGTCGAGTGCCGACTCCTCCGGAACATAGAACGAGACATCAGCAATGTGCACGCCCAGACGATACCCTCTCTGCGTTTTTGATATCGAAATGGCATCGTCATGATCCTTGGCATCAAACGGGTCAATGGTGTAGATGCACTCACCGGTAAGGTCGAGGCGGCGCTGTTGCTCCCCGGCTGTGTCGACACCAGCCGCTTTTTCGGCCTGGTTCATTGTTTCAGCCGAGAAACTCTCGGGAAGGTTATAGCTTTTGATGATAGTGAGCATATCCACCCCTGGCGCATTCGGACAACCGATCTGCTCGGTTACTTTGCCGCACGGGTTAGTATGCGGATCATCCCACGCGGTCAGCTTCACCACCACTTTTTCGCCGTCCTTCGCCTTGAGAGAATCGGCAGGAGCAACATAGATATCACGATGAATCCGCAGGTTGTCCGGATGGACAAAGATCAAGCCGTTCTGTTTGTGCAGTATACCGACAATATTTCTGCCCGATCGCTCCAGCACCTTGATCACTACCCCAGTCTGACGACCAAACCGCTCTCCAACCAGGCGAACCATTACCCTGTCGCCATCCAGAGCCGTCAGCAACCCGTTATCGAGTATCATAATATCTTCGGTGGCACCTTCGATTTCAAGAAAGCCCCGTCCGGAGCGATTGACAGAAATTGTCCCGACGGCGATATCCATCTGGTCAGCCGGTCCAATCCGCCCTCGCTTGAGTCGAACCAGATGGCCTTCATCGACAAGCTTTTTCACACACTGCCGAAATGAGGGATACTCCCTCC
>RCNC010003218.1_pt1 | contig 10711 bp, 10 predicted proteins | sample 2041301 | NCBI WGS metagenome assembly RCNC01 (sample SAMN09708231, study PRJNA481090) | Marine sediment metagenome, whole genome shotgun sequencing project. | biome: marine sediment; feature: ocean; material: sediment; isolation source: Sewage treatment plant 13A marine sediment (STP13A) ... | reverse complement strand
CATGTACGAAAAGATGCTCACCTCCTACCCATACCGGCGTTTTGCCATTGTAGAAAATATTTTACCCTCAGGAAACTCAATGCCCACGTTTACCCTGCTGGGCAACCAGGTGGTGCGTTTGCCGTTTATTGTCGAGACCTCTCTTGGACATGAAATTTTACATCAATGGTTCGGCAATTCCGTTTATATCGATTTTATGTCCGGCAACTGGGCGGAAGGGCTTACATCGTACCTTTCCGATCTTTACTATGCCGCTCTGGAAGGAAAAGATACAGCCTATCGAAAACAGATCCTGGTGGATTACAATAGTTATATCCATACGGACAATGCCATGCCATTGAGCGATTTTACAAGCCGGAGCAACAAGGCCCAAAGTGTTATCGGCTATGGGAAAGGAGCCATGCTGTTTCACGGGCTGCATAGGCTTTATGGTGATGAAACCTTTTATGCTGCGCTTAAAGATTTTATTCGACAGAATCGTTTCCGCCAGGCTTCCTGGCTTGACATCCAGCACGCTTTTGAAAGAGCGTCCGGGAACAAACTGTATACCTATTTCGGGGACTGGCTGACCCGCAAAAACATTCCAAGTCTTCAAGTGGAAAATACGAAGTTGTATGTGGAGCAGGGTAAGGTGAAGCTCAGCTTTGACCTGCTTCAGCAGGACAAACCATATTTTTTGAACATCCCCATCACATTTTATGCCGATAAAGGCAAACGTACACAATGGGTTGAGGTGAAAAATTCAAAAGAAAGCATGTCGCTGTCCCTTGACGAACCGCCCAATAAAGTCGTTATGGACGAAAATTACGATCTTATGCGGCGGTTAGCTCCTGAAGAAACGCCTCCGGTTTTGGCCGGCGTCATGGGCAAGGAAAAGCTGATTGCCGTGATCTCATCCATGAAACGTTCAACATACCAACCGCTGATTGATGCTCTGGGGATTAAAACGATTGTTTATGCAACACCGGATAGTATTACATTTGATCAGATTCAAAAAAATTCGCTACTCATTGCCGGCTATGACAATCCTGTTGTGAAAATGCTTTTTGGCAAACAGACGGTTTTAGAAGACGGATTGCATGTAAAAGTGTATGAAAATCCGTATAATGCATCGGAACGTATTGCATTGTTACATGCCACCGACAAACAGCAGGCACAGGCGGTTCAGTATAAAATATCGCACTATGGAAAATATACCGAGCTTGCCTTTAAAGACGGCCGAAACACCTTCAAAGCGATTGCCGAATCGGAAAACGGCATTCAGATGTTATCCCGTCCGACAGTCCGGGCGCTTAAGCCCGATGCGCTTGCAATAATAGACGATATTATCCCCCAGCTTACGGCTTCGCGTATTATTTACGTTGGAGAAGCCCACGACCAATTTGCCCACCATATGAACCAGTTGAAAGTGATCAAAAAAATCCACGACGCCGGATATCAACTGGCTGTGGGTATGGAAATGTTCCAAAAACCTTATCAACAGGTGGTGGATGACTATCTGACCGGACGGATTGATGAGTATACATTTTTAAAAAAGACCGAATATTTCAGCAGGTGGAGATACGATTACAATTTGTATAAACCGATTATCGATTATCTTAAACAACAGCGCATCCCGCTTGTTGCCTTAAATATTCAGGGAGATCTCACCCGTAAAGTTGCACGGGAAGGAATGTACGATCTGCCTGACAAACAAAAAAAACAGTTGCCTTCTGACATGAATTTTTCAAATAAAATGTACCGGAAGGATTTGAACCAGGTGTTTGTGGTGCACAATAAACAAAAAGATCTCCAGGATTTCAACTATTTTTTACAGGCTCAAATGGTATGGGATGAAGGCATGGCGGAGTCCGCGCATCGGTTTTTGACAAACCACCCCGAACATAAAATGGTGATTCTGGCGGGCAATGGTCACATCAGGCATAAATATGGAATTCCGGACCGACTCTATCGGCGCAACCATGAACCGTTCGCCGTTGTTGTCCAGGATGAAGAGATTGAAGACGGTGTGGCGGATTATATACTGTTAACCACAAAACTCAACGGGAAAGTATCACCCAAACTAGGTGTAATGGTAGAAGAAAAAGATAAGCGTCTGGTGATCATGGGGGTGAGTCAAAGCGGTCCTGCACAGAAAGCAGGGCTTCAAAAAGGTGACGTTATCGAGATGTTTGCAGAACGATCCATACAATCACTGGCAGACTTAAAACTTGGCCTGTTTTACGGCAACATCGGAAGTACTGTCAAGATCCAGGTCAAACGGGCGGACAAGACGATTGACAAAGAAATCGAACTGTTTGATTTTGAACGATTTCCACATTAATTGTAGATTCATTCTTTTTGATGTTTTGACGCTAAAATATGGATTTCATAACTTCGCAAGACCGGCAAAGCTTCATTTTTTCTTTCCAGTTAGTATGAACATTGCCGTCGCAAATTGTACCACTGATAAACCAGCAAAGATCACCGGCCTGAAACTCCCATGCCGGACACATTTCTTTCTTCTCGGTAGGACACGCTTTTCTATCCCAGCAGGGCATTTTGTCATGGATATTTTTATTTAACCTTGAAACCAGAAAAAAAATCTGACGTTCCACATGGGCCGGTACGGATCGCCATCCCTGTTCGTAGCTGTGAACCGCCTTGATGGAAACACCAAGGAGCTGTGCCGTCTGGCGCTGTGTTTTTTCTAATTTTTTTCTGAACTTCTTAAATTCTTTACTGGTCATGCTGAGTCCTTGGTAGGTGAATATTCAGTTTAATAAAAAGGGTTAAAGGAAATGACAAAATTTTGTGATCAACAGTATTACTATGTGGTATTTTATGTCAAGTGTTTTTTAAAACGAAATCCTTATCAAGAAAGAATCACTTGAGAATTAAAAAGGCGGTTCATCTCAAAGACGAACCGCCCCAAGCCATAAAGAGGAGGGAGGATGGAGAATTTTGGCTTATGTTGTAAAGTATCATTCCGGAGCAGGGATTGTCAAGAAAAAAGTGCTACATAGTGGTAATTTGTGTCAAGAAAAACATTTTCAAACTTAATTCTTAGAGGAAGCTTAATTATGAATGAATCCAATTTAACAACACTTTTGGATTTTTACAACGCCGAAACTAAATCCATGCGAGCGTCCTAAAGGAGGGCAGATGTCTACAGGGTTTATCAAACGCATCAACACCATTCTGTACTGTCGAAACTGGGACACCACGGTGAAGTTCTACCGTGATGTATTGAAACTCAGTGTTAATCACGAAACAGAATGGTTGGTGGAATTTCAATTGATTGAAAACACCTATTTAAGTATCGCCCATACTGATCGAACATCCATTCAAAGCTCAAACGGTTCTGGAATTACCCTCTCATTTCAAGTTGAAAATGTTGATGTCGCTCAGGGCCAATTACGTGAGATCGGCATAGAAACCGGTCCAATCAAACCCATTTGGGGTGCGCGAGCGTTTTACATCTTCGATCCTGAGGGGCATCGCATAGAGTTATGGTCTTAACTCGTGTCCATCCATAAATGGTCTTTTTGTCCAACTCGCCAAAGGCGGGCAAGTCTCTGCGTTATGCTCAAAAAATAATCCTCGGAATATCAATTATATGCCTGTGTTATTTTTTTCGCATGCCTTGATCTTGAACAAAATCCTCATTTATGGATGGACACTAACTCAAGTTTCGAACCCTTAATTTTCAAAAGGCCTATAAAGTGTAGCGGGCTGGGAAAATATTTTAAGGTAAAATTATATTGAAGCGATGCTTAAACATAAAAGTCACATGAACTTATAAACAGACGCAAAGAGAATGTAACATGAAGACATCCATAGACTTTTTCGCCGGATTCAGGTGCGAAGCTTGAACATGATACAAATTTATCAGGTTGACACAGCCACATTGTAGCATTATCTACTGAGAAGAAACCAAAGGAGGAACCATAAAATGGTAAAAGAAACCTTTTCCATACCCAATATTTCCTGTGGCCATTGTGTGATGTCGATCAAAAATGAGTTGAGTGAACTGGAAGGCGTCAAAACCGTGGAAGGTGATCCTGGGAATAAAAGCATAACGGTTGAATTTGAATTCCCTGTCACACTGGAACAAATCAAAGAAACACTCAAAGAGATTAATTATCCGGCAGTTTAAGCTGGATTTACGAGCCTAACTAGTCTCCACGATAGGAGATAACATGTTTAAGTGCCCAACTGTTCAAGACCAAGGACCGTTGCCATTGACGGATACCAGTTGTTGACCTCAGCAACAAAAGGCTCAGTTGAGCCGTCCGGATATGAATCAACCCTTTATCATTGGCTCGGTTCAGACACCGACAGGTGATATACCCAAGATTTCTTCCGATCTGAGCTGGCCGGATCACTGGGGAAGCATTAAGGCCCGCTGGGGTGTGGGTCGCATGCACTATACCGTGGGCCCCGGTCTTTATGCCCTTGGGGAGCCGAATGAACAATCACCGGTTCTGGTTACAGCCAATTACAAAATGAGTTTTGACCGGTTGCGTGAAGCGCTTTCCAACCGGAATGCATGGATTTTGGTTCTGGACACTAATGGCATCAATGTCTGGTGTGCGGCCGGGAAAGGGACATTTGGGACGGATGAACTGGTTCGGCGTATCGAATTTAGCCAATTGAATCGCGTGGTATCCCATAGGGAGTTGATTCTACCCCAACTGTCAGGCCCCGGTGTTGCAGCCCACAAGGTGAAAAAACGAACCGGTTTCAAAGTTTTATACGGCCCTATTCAGGCCACCGATTTGTCGGCTTTTCTGGATGCCGGTATGGAGGCAACCCCAAAAATGCGGCGAAAGACATTTACCATGCTTGAAAGATTGGTTTTAATACCTGTTGAACTGGTAAGCGCTTTAAAATGGTCATTACTGATACTGCCGGCCTTTTTCTTATTGGGAGGGCTGGGCGCACCATCCGGATTTTGGCAGGGTGTATTGAACGATGGGCTCTTTGCCGTACTCAATTTGCTGGGTGCGCTGCTGGCCGGGGCAATTCTAACACCGATTCTTTTGCCATGGCTTCCAGGTCGAGCCTTTTCTCAGAAAGGCTTGATCATGGGCCTGATAACAACACTGTTTATCACTCTTTTCGGAGCGTTTTATCTTAACATTCGACAAGATTATATGAATATCCTGGCCTGGTTCTTTCTGGCTCCGGCGTTGTCGGCCTATCTTGCTATGAATTTTACCGGCGCTTCGACCTACACGTCTCTTTCCGGTGTCAGAAAAGAGATGCGATGGGCGGTACCCCTTGAAATTGTTGGTGGAGTGGCTGGATTGACCCTCTGGGTGGGATCGCGATTTGTCTCTTAAGGGCCGATGGAAATGGAAAAGATGATCTATTTAAAAGATGTTGTAACGCTACAATTAAACGAGAAAAATTGCTCGGGTTGCGGGATGTGCGTCGTTGTATGCCCTCACGCGGTTCTGAGCATGAACAACAGGAAAGTTCAAATTGAAAACAGGGATGCCTGCATGGAGTGCGGGGCTTGTGCAATGAATTGTCCCACAGAAGCGCTCACTGTTCAGGCTGGTGTTGGCTGTGCCGCGGCTGTTATCAATTCAGCTCTGGGTAGAGAAGGATCCTGTTGCTGTGTAATCGAAACCAAGAACGAACCTGGCAAAGACCAAAGCAAAAGCTGCTGTTAACCCTATCACCGTAATGTATTTCTTTCGTCTTAATATTCATCAACCCATATGCGTTTTCCTTAATTTTCAATCCGACATGTTAATATATCCAGTAGAAAGTGTATAATTTTGCAGCACCATGTTGCAAAAAACAACAAAAACAATTCTTGACAATTTTGATTTTAGAAATTAAAAAAGTTTCTTTGATAAATGAGGTTCAATTAGAATGCCTCAACAGGCATTTTTTTTTGCGCTAAAATAACCGGCTTATTAGGATCGTGGAAATGACGGAAACCGCCCTTTTAGACTACATGTACATCTTTCTTTTCCTCGTTGTGGGATTTATTGGAGGATTTGCGCCGTTTATTGTCAACTGGCTTATCCGCCCCAAAAGAACACATCTAAAAAAATCTCTGGAAACATACGAATGCGGGATGGATATTTACGGAAACGCCTGGGATTACCGTTACGGTGTTTCCTATTATCTTTACGCACTCATTTTTCTCGCATTTGATGTCGATATCCTGTATCTGTTTCCGGTTGCAGCGGCCTTTGACAAGGTATCCGGCATTCGTGGAATTGTGGAGTTTTTCATATTTTTAGGCATTCTGATCCTGGCCATTGTTTATGCCTGGGCTAAAGGAGTCTTTACGTGGGAGAGGAAAATAAAAGTTCGCCGATAAGACCCGACTTAGATGCATATGCCGCATATTTAAAGTCTGAATCCTGCCGACCGGTTGTCGAACAAGGCAGAGAATATGGTGAAGGGCCCCTGTTGCGCATGAAGTTGACCGACACCATTCTGAAGCTGTGCCAGGCGAATTCACTGTGGCCCATGACGTTCGGCATCGCTTGTTGCGCAATAGAGATGATGGGAACCGGTATGGCCCGTTTCGACATCTCCAGATATGGATCTGAAGTTTTCAGACCGTCGCCCAGACAATCGGATCTAATGATCGTGGCCGGAACGGTGAACAAAAAACTTGCTCCGGTACTTTTGACGCTCTACGAACAAATGCCGTCTCCCAAGTGGGTCATTGCCATGGGCAACTGCGCCATCTCAGGAGGACCTTTCAAAGTCAAGGAAAATTATAATATCATCGAGGGCGTCGACAAACTGATTCCTGTGGATGTCTATGTTCCCGGCTGCCCTCCACGTCCCGAAGGTCTCCTCGAAGGAATTTTTAAAGTTCAGGAAAAGATTACCGGTATCCGGCATCCTATTCCCCAGAATCGTCATCCCAAATCCCCCCTAAAAAAGGTCAAAGGATTGAGGGTGAAGTAATGACTAAAAAAACCAAAGATTATAAAAAAGATTTTCTACATCAAAGATTTGATGCCACCGAGACGGACTACGACCAGCGGGGATATCACCTGGAAGTTGTGCTGGATGTGAACCAGGTCCGAAAATTTGCCCAAACAGCCTATGACCTCGGATTCTATATCGTATTTGTTGCAGGTCTTCATGTTCGGCCGGATGAAGGGGATGATAAGGGGTGTTCCGGCCTGGAGGTGGTTTATCAATTTGCACGGTATGATCAACTGTATCGGATTAAGGGGCGCGTTTCCGTGCCCAATAGCCTTGAGATTCCCAGCATATCCGATATTTATCAGGGAGCTGACTGGCACGAAAGAGAAACCCGCGATCTTTATGGTGTTGTTTTTGACGGTCATCCCAACATGAAACCCCTTCTGCTTTCTGAAGAAGATCCGGACTTTCATCCGTTGTTAAAGGAAGAAAAAAAGCTGAAATTTCTTCATGAGGTTTCATGGCCGTCAGAGGCGCCGGAAGCTACAAAAGGAGAAGCCGAGGCCGAAACCGGCCGATAGTTTGACTTTATAACCGACGATAAAAAGACAAATTCATCATGCTCGAATCAGAATATCAGGAACAGAACCGTTTCTTTTTAAATATGGGGCCCCAGCATCCCAGTACACACGGCGTGCTTCTTATTGTGCTGGAGATGGAAGGTGAATACGTCCTCGATCCCCAACCGGTGCTCGGGTTTATCCACCGCATGCACGAAAAGATGGGAGAGTCCAGACCGTGTCAGGGCTTTATGCCCAATACTGCCAGGATGGATTATGTTTGTGCGCTTCCCTACAATCACGGGTACGTCTCTCTTGTTGAGCGAAAAGCGGGAATTGAGGTTCCCAAAAGAGCGGAATACATCCGGGTCATTACATCGGAGCTGAACCGGGTCGCCAGCCACCTGCTCTGGCTCGGTGCCTATCTTCTCGATCTTGGCGCATTTACCCCCATTCTTTACGCCTTTGGTGACCTTTTCATCATACAGAATGCAGCCCAGATATTCGCTGGTAATATCCAAAAACCGGTCGGTCACCAGGTGTAATTGTCGAAAAACTTCGCGCCCCTCTTCAGGACGGGTGGTCATGTTGACCAGTAATTTACAAACTTTTTCTGAATATTTTAGCGACAGCACCTTCATGAGTGCATAAGCGTCGGTAATCGAGGTGGGCTCGGGAGAGACCACCACTACGATCTCCTGGGCCATTGCATTAAAATCCATCACGTTGGCGGAAATACCTGCCGCCGTATCAATGAATAAGATATCAACACTATCAATCAGACTGTCTAGCTGCGTAAAAATCTGAATCTTCTGGTCTCTTGTTAAATGTGTTAATTCCTGGATACCGGAGGAAGCCGGCAATATTTTCATTTGGCCCGGACCTTCAATCAGGATATCCTCAATCGCCTTTTCCCCCGTGATAACATGGGACAAATTGTATTTAGGCGCCAGCCCCAGTAAAACATCGAGATTCCCCAACCCCAGGTCGGCGTCCAATATAAGTACTTTCTGGCCCAGCTTTGTAAATGCATAGCCAAGGTTGGCCACGATGCTGGTTTTGCCGACCCCGCCTTTCCCGCTGGTAATGGCGATAACCCGCGCTTGAGAGCCACGGTTTCGTCTGGTGTTCAAAGCGGACGGATCACCTTTTTGACCGCGCCTGCGGTTTATGCTGATCACCTTATTCGAGGGATCTTTTGAGCTCATTATGGGCTTGTCTCCTAATGGGTGAAGCGATTAGCGATAGCTTGAGTACTGCCTCATTTCTGTCTTCGAATGACCGGGATTGGCCCCCGGGTCTCGGTCAGGATTACAACTTTTGCAAGGTAAAAAATTCTGCGCTTCAGCCTCTTGCGCTCCGGTAAATTTAATAATGTTGCCGGGTTTTATTTTCTTGGCCCACTTACAATCCGTACAATGGTAGACGTCGGAATTTTTGTTGGCGACAAAATACGGCTGTTCATCGGTGTGATCACCCCCCACCATCGTTCCGGCCGCAATCGCGTCGGAGGTTCTGAACTGATGGTTGCCGCTGTTGCCTGGGGACTGAAAAAGCAAATCGACCAGTCTTTGAACGGAACCGGCCTCAATATCGTCGGGCACCCTGCGCCCGTTGCCGAAAAAAGAAAGCGGTAAATTGGTTCGAATCAGAACATTGACAATGTTTCCGAATACACTGCTTTCATCGGTCTTGGTAAACAATACCCGGTCAACCCCCATTTCTTTGAAGGCTTCTGCAATGGCGATGCAATCTTTTTCTTTGGTCGTGGCGCTCAATACAAGTTGGGTTTGCAATCCGGTGACTTTGGCTAATAATGCTTTGAGCTCCAGGATTTGCTCCTGATCTTTGGGATTTATTCCAGGGGTGTCGATTAAAATAATTTCTTTATCTTTAAATTTCTTCACCGCCTTTTTCAGTTCGGCAGCCTTGACGGCCGTCTCCAATGGAATCCCGATTATTTGAGCATACGTCTCCAGCGGCTGCCTGCCGGCAATGCTGTAATTGTCAATGGTGATAAGACCAACGCTTTTCTTGTAGCGCTTTACTTGCAGGGCGGCCAGCTTGGCGATCGTTGTTGTCTTACCCACTCCGGTTGTACCGACAAATGCCATCACAGTGGACTTGTCTTTATCAAAGGCATTATTCTCCACGACCACCCCCATATCTTCCAGAATCGAGCTTAAGTGAGATCGAATATCGCCACTGGACAAAAGCTCCTCAGACGCCGGGATGCGTTTGATTTCCTCAATGAGTTCCGAAGCGATGCCGCGATCTACTTCCTGCAGCAGAATCTGCTGATATAAGCTTGACAAGGCCCTGGCACCGTTGCGGGCAGTTGGTTTTTTCCTCTGGCTATACCCGCGTTGGTATCTTGGACCTGATGCCGGCAATCCGGTTCGTGTCACCCTGTCCTTAACGAAGGTGGCTTCGGTTTCATTGATCCGGGTGTTAGGGGACCGTCGGCAGGGGTCCCGGCCCCGCAAAGCACCGGCATTTTTCAATGGGGGCACTTGATTATCGATAGCAGCCGAAACTTCCACCCCGGCATATTTCAGGGACCCGAAAAAACCCTTTCCTTTCCTAAGACTGCGTGCGGATAAAATCACGGCCTCAGGGCCGAGTTCATCTTTGATCATACGCAGTGCCGTCGTCATGTTTTTGGCTTCAAATCTTTTTATTTGCATCGGTCAACTCCAGTGTGCCTATCGATTGAATTTCAACATTACTGAGTATCTCGTCATAGGACAGAACGGAGATATTCGGAATGAACTGATCCACAAGTTTTTTGAAATGACACCTGATATGAGCAGAACACGCAATCACCGGTTGATAATTGAGTGATGAAGATTTCTCCAGCGCTTGCGCCAAACTGTTGACTATTTTCTGCGCAACGTTGGGCTCAAGGGCAAAATGGCTGCCTTGTTCCGTGTGTTGAACGGCATCGGCAATGGCCGTTTCTATACCGTGATCAAGGGTCAGCACCGGCAAGATTCCATCCTGGGTTTGGTTCATTTTCGTAATGGTTCGGGCCAGCGCCTGACGCACATGTTCGGTCAATAAATCCAGATCCTTGGTTGCGGGCGCCCAATCGGCAAGGGTTTCAAGGATCAGCAGTAAATCGCGAATGGGGATTTGTTCTCTTAAAAGATTTTGCAGCACTTTGACCACCCCGCCCAAAGACAGATAATTGGGAACTAATTCTTCCACAACTTTGGGATGGGATTCTTTGAGGTTGTCCAGCAGCTTCTGGACCTCCT
>RCNC010003217.1_pt1 | contig 10712 bp, 8 predicted proteins | sample 2041301 | NCBI WGS metagenome assembly RCNC01 (sample SAMN09708231, study PRJNA481090) | Marine sediment metagenome, whole genome shotgun sequencing project. | biome: marine sediment; feature: ocean; material: sediment; isolation source: Sewage treatment plant 13A marine sediment (STP13A) ... | reverse complement strand
TACGATCAGACCACGGCGCTTTAGCTGGTTTGTTAGAACATTGCGCAGGTGTTGGGTAATTTTTTCAACTTCTTTTTCTGCGTCGATGATTAATACATCTTTTGAGAATTTTTTATTTTCCATAAATATCCCTTTTTTTTTATTTACCGCAAAGACTCAGAGAGCGCAGAGTGAAATAATTTTAATTAGCCACGGACCCAAACAGACGGACACGGACATGCCCCAATACATCTACCGGAGCTACGGGGTAGGCAATGAAATGCTTAATGCATTTCATTGTAGAAATTTTTCGTCCGGACGACTTGTCCGAACGAAAGCAGCATCGCTTCGCGAAAAATATTATATTTTAGCTAAGATGCAATAATTATAAGACTTCGAATTATTAGCTTTAACAACTATTAAAGAATCAGCGTTGTCCGCCTTTTGGCGGATGACTATATTAGTCCGAGCGCGTCGCTCGGACTAATGTCTGTGTGAGTCTGTGTGGGTCTGTGGCTAATAAAAAAATTATGCCGCTTTGCATCTTTCTGGCTTTCCAGCCTCCTGGCTTCATAGCTTTTTTCTAATTTCCAGACCGGTATGGCTGGCTGCGGGTTAACGTTATGCTCAAAAGGCCTCGATTTTCCACGTAGTCATTTATATCAATGTTTGAATCAAAGTTGCGATATGAATATTCAGCCCTTATGATAAAATTGATGTTTGAAGACAGCCACCTTTCGTATGTATAGCTAAGTCCGGCTCCGCCGTGTGTCGTTTTGTCCGTGCGGGTAGGGATTTCATCTTCATATTTATCCTGCCGGTATGAACCGAAAATGTCTCCGGTAACACGCCGGGTGATATTATACTCCGCTTCCAGACCGGCTTCATAAAATATTGACAGCCCCAGGTTTTCAGCGCCAAAAAATGCTTCATCGTACCCTCCTGCTCCCAAGAGACTGATTGAGCTTCTTTGGAATGTTTTTTCAAAAACAGCATCTGCTGTTATTCCTGACTCATCATCAATATCTCCAGCTCTCTTGTCATTATCCTGGAAAAAATAACCTACATCAATTGCAATCCTTTTATCCTGGGCAATTGAGTAATCAAAACCTATTGAAGGGTTATAAATCTGATAATCTTCTTCGGTTGTTTCAAAATCAACGTAAACATGGGAGTAGGCTAAATGCCCCTCAAATTGCCGGGTAAAACGTTTTATCAATCTTATGCTGCCATTGGCCTGCTCAAAATCGTCTGATGGTTCATCAACAAACTCATCTTCCCTTTCATATTCGGCGTTAGTGTATGATAAGGTTAATTCACTGCCCCACTGGGGAGTAAACCAGTAGGTTAGACCGGCAGACGGTATATGCCGTGTATTGTCCTCAAGGGTTTTATCTTCGTTTTCAAGGATGCCGTGAGCATATTCAAGATAAACTGAGTCGTTTTCTCCAAACCGGTTGGTAAATCTTAAACTGGCGGTGTTTCTAATGTACGGGTCTCTTGATGTTCTTAAGGTCGGATCTGCTCCTATGGCAGGATCATCGGAACGCAAATAATAAATATCTTCCTCTCCAAAGGGATCTTCTGTTCGCACAAAAGAATCACGAATTTCCAGCCGGTTGTTTCGCGTCAGGTCTGACCAGCCGTAAAGCAGAGCATTATGGCGCCATGTGTCGTTCTCAGAAAACTCGTTGTAAATGGCATATGCAGGGTCGTACGATAGTTCTATTCCGCTATGCTGCCACAAGAGTTCAGTAGTAAATCCGAGAGATATAACGGTAATAAACTCATCTTCTTCATTGTCTTCTGTTAGGAAGAAATTGTCGGTATATTCACCGCTAACAGACATCCTTGGTAAAAACGTGGCCTGAAATGCAGCAGCATTAGACACAGTAAAAAAAATAGTGGCTATTACCAAAAAAAGATAAATTTTAATTTTCATAATAAACTCCAAATTGTTGTCCGTTGTAAGTCGTTAGTTGTCCGTTGAAAAAGGCATAATTTAACCGTTTTTTTATTATTTATCAGAAGTGCCAATCTTGCGCCCAATCGAGTTTATATATGCACTTAATTTTGGTGTTAATTCTTTGATTAGTTCCTGTAACTTATCAATTTCATGCTCTGTTAATAGTTTTCTTTTATAGGACCTTCTAAGCCAGTGCTTCACTTCAAACAGAGAACCTCTGGCTATTCTGGCAAATCGCCGGTTATCAGCAAAACTACCACGTCCTGTCCCTTCAGCAATATTTGCACCAATACTATCTGCAGAATTTATTAGCTGTTTGCCAATAGTGTATTGAGGTAATTTGTTCCATTTAGTAACTATATCCCAAACTAAATCAGCAATCTCTTCTGCTAAAACATAAACACGAAGATTTTCGAATCCCGTCCTAGGCATTATATTATCTTCCTATTATTAATCCAACAACGGACCACTGACAACTTACCACAAACGCCATTCAGGCTATGGCACGATTATCGTGTCATCAGCCTGAAGCTGAACGTTCTGGCTGAAATCTTTCCCTTTTAAAATATTTTTATAATTGATTCTGATGGTTTTATCTTTGCCGTTTTCTTTCCTGAAAAGGATAATCTCTTTTTTGGATGCCCATTCGGTAAATCCCCCTGCAAGGGCAAATGCCTGCAACACCGTAAGATTTTTTACAAGAGGATACTCTCCTGTATTGACAACTTCTCCTAAAATATAGATCCTTTTGCTTGCCGGACTTCTGACAGTAACGGTGACAATAGGATTGGATATAAATCCCTTTAATTTATTCTGGATGTCTTTTTTAAGCTCCAAAGGAGTTCGGCCACCTGCCTGGACATCATCAAGAAGAGGAAAAGAAATCATTCCGTCGATTCTGACCAGAATTTCCTCTCTGGAAAAATCAGGCTCTTTCCATGTGGTAATATCCAGAATATCACCGCTGCCTATTTTGTATTGATTTTTATCTGCAAAGACATTGGTTGCAGACAATGCGAGGATACATGCCAGACAAATGCTTATGAAGGTAAAATTCTTTTTCATGACCTTTTCTCCAATTCAATTTTATTAGACAGGATTAACATGATTTACTGGATTATTTTCATGATTTTCCTGAAGAAAATCATGAAATGCCCCGGGTTAAATACGCTACGCTGTCTTTTTCAAAGAATTTAACTGGGCAAGCAATTCGCCTCAGGCGAAAAAGCCTCTTTCCGCTGTAAGCGGATCAAGTTTCGGCACTTTCTTCAGGAAAGTGATGAAAAAATTATTATCCTGACTATCCTGTTAATCCTGTCTAATTTATTTATTTTTTTTATACCAGTCAAAGGTTATTTTTAGACCTTCTTCAAATGAATATTCAGGGTTGAATCCAAGAACTTTTTTTGCTTGGTCGATGCTTGCAACAGATTCAACTATATCGCCATCTCTGGGTGGTTTATACTCAGGTTTGATATTCAAACTACACAAAGCACCCGCCATACTCCAAAGCCTATCTATTGTTACGTATTTACCGGTCCCTATATTAAATACTTCTCCACTTGCACTTTCAGAGATGGCAGCAAGCATGTTGGCCTTTACGACGTCATTCACAAATATAAAATCCCGGTACTGGCCCCCATTGCCGTATATGACCGGAGATTTTTGAGAAAGAGCCCTGGACATAAAAATTGATATCACCCCGGAATAAGGTGACGAGGGATCCTGCCTGGGCCCATAAACATTAAAATAACGAAGGCAACAGGTCTCAAGCCCGTAAAGATCATAATAAATGCGTGCATAATATTCACCTGTTAACTTTTGCACTGCATATGGAGTCAGAGGTTTAACAACCATGTTTTCAATCTTGGGCAGATCCGGGTCATCTCCGTATACCGCACTTGAGCTTGCAAGCACCACACGTTTGACATGATGTTTTCGAGCAGCCTCAAGCACTAAAAGTGTTCCTATTTCATTTACCCTGGCTGAACCCACAGGATCCTCTACAGTCTGGGGTACGGAAACCACAGCCGCCTGGTGAAATACTACTTCGCAGTCTTTTACCGCGTTGTCCAATGTTTCCCTGTCACGTATATCGCCCTTATGAAAGGATATCTTGTCTATGATATGTTTCAGGTTTGAAAGCCGGCCAGTTGACAGGTTATCTAATACTACTACCTGGCATCCATTTGATAATAGGGCATCGACAAGGTGTGACCCGATAAAGCCGGCCCCGCCGGTAACAAGTGCTTTTTTAATTTTTTTATTCATTTTGTTTTGAAATAGACAGGATTAACAAGATTTACTGGATTTTTTTTGGTTTCTCAGTTTCATCATGAAACTGAGAAAATCAATCGCCTTCGGCGAAGAAAATAAATAGTATTACTTTTCCGCTGAAAGCGGAATAAGTTTCAACTCTTTCTTCTGGAAAGTGTTGAAAATAAAATTTATCCTGTATAATCCTGTTTATCCTGTCTGATTAAACAGTTTTTAAATATAGCTTCGCCTGGTCAATTACATCGGAAATGATGATTAACATTGATCATAGCAACTACCCTTTGAGCCTGTTTCAAAACGTCCCATTTCGAAGTCTGCACTTATCTGTCCGATATCTGCGTCAGGCTCAAATTTTAATCCTCGAAATACTACATGTATTCCTGTAGTTAAAATTTTCGCCTTCCTTGATCTCAAACAAAATTGAACATATTGAAACAGGCTCTTTTGAATTAGAGTTTGAGCAAAATGCTTGTTTAGGACTGTTCAACAAAAGTATAAAAAAAAGGCTATCGACCTTTGCCAAAAAGAACAATCTTAACTGTGCGCAGTACTATGATTAAATCCATAAATATGGACATATTTTTGATGTAAAACAAATCGTAATTAAGCTTTTCAACAGCGTCATCAACAGAAGCTCCATAACCGTAACGGACTTGAGCCCAACCGGTAATCCCCGGTTTGACGCAAAAGCGTTGGCTATAAAAGGGAATAATTTTTTCCAGCTTTTTTACAAAAAACTCTCTTTCAGGCCTGGGTCCGACAAAACTCATTTCGCCTTTCAGTACATTTAATAGTTGGGGTATTTCATCGATGCGCAATTTGCGGATATACCTTCCCACACGCGTAATACGTGTGTCATCATCTTCTGCCCACACGGGGCCGCTAATTTTTTCGGCATTGGCAGCCATTGAACGAAACTTATGGACCAGGTAATTTTTATTATTTTCTCCTACTCTTTCTTGAGAGAAAAAAACGGCTCCCTTTGAGTCTAGTTTTATTAAAACAGCAGTAATGAAAAATACAGGTAACAGCAGTAGCAGCATAAAAAAAGATAAAATGAGATCGACAACACGTTTAAAGAAACGCCGCGTGAAAGATTTTTTAAAACCATCAGAAAAAATGAGCCATGCAGGATTTATTTGGCCAACAATAAGCTTTCCTGTTAGCATTTCATAAAAACTGTTCCCTTCAAGTATTTCAATACCATCTGTACGGCAATTTAAAAGTTCCCTGGTCGGAAAGGCTCCTCTCTTTTCCTTGAGACTTATTACAATTTTTTTAATGCTCATCTCGCCGGCCATTTGACACAAACCTTCATATTTCTCCTTATAAATGACCGGTACTCCTTGATAAGATGATAAATCGCCGCCATGACTTTCCATAATGACGGTTGAAACCTTATATCCACAATCTTTTCGTTTATTTATTTCTTTAACAATTTGTTCCCCTATATCACCCGAACCAAGAAGGATAATCTTTTGATCAAATACTCCGCTTGTTAAAACAAATTTATAAAAAAACCGCCATAGAATGATAAGCAGCATTGAAAAAAAGATTGTGATAAAAAATATTCCTTTTCCTATAATCATTTCCTGAAACAGAAAATAAACACAGGCAAGAATAATGGAGGAAGCACCCAAGGCCTGAAACATTCTTATTCCAAGCTCAAAATAGCTGTTTGTAATCTGTAAATTATAAACATCATTAAAATAAAGACATAGCATGCAGACAAAAGCGATAAGAAAAGCTTTGCGGCTGAGCAGGTTAAAAAAGGTAAATGACTCAGGAGTTAAGAGAATCCATGTTGCAAGCAAAACAGAAGTATAGATAAATAGGCTTTCAGCTATTATAAAAAAAATATTCCTTATGGGATAATATTGTCTGAAAAATCTTAGCATTTTTATATTTATGGTTCTTCTCTAATTTAGTTGGAGAAGAGGATTCAAGGATTCCAGGGGTCAAGGATTCAAGGGTTTGTTTTCTAATGTAATCAATGGTTGTCTTTCTTCCATCTCTTCACCTATATTTGAAGGAATAGAAACAACCGATCTTTTTATCTGTGAAGTTAGACCGCATCTTTCTACCTTCCCCCGATGAATCGGGATTTCCGCTTTACTCCAACAATCTTCCTCCGATAAATCGGGATTTCCGATTCACTCCAACCAACCTCCTGGCTCCCTATCTTTTTTTCCCATACATGGAATGCTTATTATAGCCATAATTTTTTATTGAGTTTATATCAAACCAGTTTAAAACAACGCCGAGCACCTTTTCTTTCCCCATCATTTCAAGAAGTTCTTCAACCAGTTCCCGTTTTGTACTCCCTGCCTTCACGACCAGAAGAATCCCGTCAACCTGTCTTGCGATCACACTTGTTTCAGATGTAAGATGTGGCGGAGGTGAATCTATAATGATGTAACGGTCATTATATCTTGTTTTGACCTCCTTAAGCAGGTCCGACATTTTTGTGGAAGACATAATTTCGGCAGGATTGTTTGGGGGTTTGCCGCCGGGCAAAATAGTCATTTTGTTAATATCGGTTTTAAGCAGAAGTGAGGACAGAGGCGTTTTTTGTGACAGGTATTCGCTCAGACCATCGACCTCGTCAAATCCGAAATTTTTGTGTACTGTGGCTTTTCGCAAATCACAGTCCATCAAAAGAACATGTTGATCAATATTCTGGGCAATACTCACAGCAAGATTAGATGCCACAAACGATTTTCCCTCACCCGGAACCGAACTGGTCACCATTATTGATCGGGGCGGTTTACCGGAAACAGGGAAAAGAATATTTGTTCTGAGATGCTTAAACTGTTCGGCCTCAAAAGACTGGGGCTCAAGAAGCGACACAATATTCTTATCTACATCTTTCTTTTTGAAAATCGTCCTTATGACATCGGAAGATTCCTTTTTTTTATCCTTTCGATCGTAGACCTTAAAAGTAGAAGGCTTTTCGGTAACGGTCGCAGCCTTATTTTCCTTGTCTGATTTTGTTAGCGCATCGTGTATTTTACCCAATGATCTTTCCTTATTGAAATAATTTATTTGCTATATTTACGAATGTCATCCCTTTAAGGCTTACCAGAGTGAAACCGGCAAGCAATACAATTGCCATAATAACGGAAAAAATACTAAGCGCCTGATTCAGTCTTTTCATTCTTACGTTTTGGGGGTGAAGTACTACAGGTACAGTTGCAAGAACGGGAAGGTCAAGATACGATTCAATATCATCCGCTTTCCTGAATGATGTGTCAAGATACTCCAGCAGAAAAACCAACCCTCCTCCGATACCCAGGCCGGCTGCAATGAAAATCATAAAAAGTTTTTTCATGTCCGGCTCGCTTGGTCTCTGAGGCATTTTCGCAGGATCGAGAATACGAAACTGTTCTCCCTGCTGCTTTTTTTCCAGGTTCACCGCAAGTTCTGCTTCAAGCTTTCTTTCCAACAAAGAGTTGTAATTTTCGTTAATATTGTCGTAATCTCTCCTTAAAGATAAAAGTTCCTGCTCCCTCTTCGGAGTCTCTTCCACGCTATTCTCATAAATATTTATTTGCTTCTGTATAGCTAAAATATCTCCCTCAAGGGTTTTTATTTCCCTTTTTATATCTTCCATCTGTCTATTGTGTACAGGTCTATTGTGTACAGGTACTTTGGGCTCTTTTTCAAGATCTGCAATCCTTTCTTTCAGCCGGATAATATCAGGATGTTGATCCGTGTACCTGGTTTTAAGTTGTTTTAGCTGAGCATTAAGCTGGTCAAGGTTCAACGTATCGCCTGTTCCGATTTCTCCTGTAGGTTGCAGGCTTTGTGCCTGGGAAATTCCATTTTCAATTTCAATTAGCCTGTTCTTTGCGTCTGCAAGGTTTTGCCGCCTTTCACCCAACTGCTCCTGCATACGGTCAAGAATCCTGAGATTGCTTTCAAGCTGCTCAGGAAGACCGCCCATATATTTTTCCCGATAATCTTTAAGGGCCTGTTCCACTTCTTCAAGACGCTTTCTCATAATGCTTAGTTCGTCATTAAGGAAATCACTTGTTCCCATTGCCTGGGCTTCCCTTGTTTTCAGGTTTTCACCAATAAAGTAATTGGCCAGGGCATTGGTCACCTTCATCGTTTTTTCAGGATTTTTTCCCTTGAATGAAATCGAAAATGCATTTGTATTTCTTCGGGTGCTGGTTACATCTACTATAATTTTTTTGCGCATGCTCCCAATTTTATCTTCCATGAACATCTTTTCAAAATTCGGCCCTGAATATAGTTGGAATTCGTGAATAATCTTTTCAAGGTTTGTGCGGCTTAAGATCTGTTGGGACAGGGTGTTAATTCGCGAATCTAAATCGACAGATACAATCGATTGGACATAATTTGCCGGAACACGCTGGGGCTGGAGCAGAATCAGGGTGCTTGCGCTGTAAACTTTTGGAAGTGTCAAAGCAAAATAGATGCCTGCCATCATGGAAAGACAGAAAGGAATAATAATGTACCAGCGCTGTCTTAAAATTATCTCGATAATCTGTTCGGGTTTTATTGTTTCTGCGGGATTGCGCATTGTTTTGCGGTCCTTCTTATGTAAGATTGTATGCTTTTATTTTATTCAGCAGGGACTTATAGCTTATTTTCAACATCATGGCCGCTTTTTTTCGATTCCAGTTTGTCCGCTCAAGGGCCTGTTTCATAAGCTTTCTTTCAGCCTGCGCATTAATCTTTCTGCAGATATCTTTTAAGGGCAGGTCGCCTGATTCCTTTGTTTGGTTTTTTATATCGGTTAAGTCTCCAAGATTATATGTATATTCCTTTATTTTATCCTGCCTGTCAAGCTGACTTATTATGCTGTCTTCATTGCCGAGTGCCACTGCACCCTTGACCAGGTTTTCCAACTCCAGGACATTTCCCGGCCAACCATAGCTAAAAAATATGTTTTTGGTTTTTCGAGACAACCTGTAATGGCTTTTGCCCAGCTCAGCACAATACTTTTCGGCAAAAAAATCCGCCAGAAACGGTATATCCTCTAACCTGTTCCTGAGTGGCGGTATCTTAATACCTATTACATTTAAACGGTAGTAGAGATTTTCTAAAAAAGAACCCTTATCGACCAGAGATTTAACATCATTCTTTGTCGAGGCAATAATTCTGACACCAACGTTTTTATTTGCCCCGATTTCCTGTTTTAATCCACCGTCTTTTTCCACAAGTAAAAGTAGCTCTGCCTGATAAGCAGCCGGCAACTGCCCGATCTCATCTAAAAAGAGGGTCCCTGTGTCTGCAACCGAAAAAATCCCGTTTTCATGCTGATTCAAATCTTTAAAAGGGCTGGCATTTCCCCCCAGCAATTCACAATTAGACATTCCATTGGTCAAGGCTTTACAGTTAACCTTTACGAAGGGATTATCCTTTCTATCAGATTGGTATTGAATTACTTTTGCCACCAGTTCCCTACCGGTTCCTCTTTCTCCCTTTAGCAAAACAGGTTCTGTGGAATTGCTTAAATCCGGAATTATTTTTTTGATTTTAACGATTTCCGGGCTGTTACCGATGATTGCTGGGCATTTGTTTGACATTTTCTTTTTTATCCTGTTAAAAAGATGGTAAATTGTTTGGTGTTAGTTGAATAAATAGCTCATAGCTGAAGGCTCTCAGCTCATAGGGAAAAAAATCTAACTTTGCGTACTCTACGTCTTTAGCAAAGTGGGCGGTGAAAGAAATCTAAATAAAATACGCATTCGAATTAACGAATTAGAGCACTAAGCCATTTGTTTTTCCACTAAGTTATATAAGTTAAGGTGTGAAATCTAAAAGCAAATCGCATGCCAAAATAGTGGATATTATTAATTTATCATCAATTTATCCAGATTCAAAAATAAATATGAATTACATAATGCGAAAACTATTGCTATTTATTGGTAAAATGTTACTTTTAAAAATTATAAAGTTATGTTAAAATTGATTTTTATATCATATTTATCAAACCTTGTTTATGAAAAAGTGAGAAATAAATTTCCTATAATGTGAATTCTTTTTCATGGTTATTGGGAAAATTTATGCCTTTTCCTGTCACGCTTTTTAAATAATATACTTGTCAAATTAATATAAATGCTTTATAAAAAATTTGTAATTATTTAGGTGGATAAGCTAAAGGCTAAAGACTGTTAGGAAAAAGCGCAATTAAAGCCATGTTTGATGCAAGAATCAGATATTTACGCCAAAGTACTGAAATCGTGCTTCTCTGACCCCTTCAGCCTTCAGTCTAAACAGCTTCAGCCTACGTGAGTAGTTATAAAAATTTCTTAATCATTCACCCACCCTGAAAAAAAACGGAATGTCATGAACAATGACGAATAAAAAAACAACCTTATTAGAGGCCAAAAATGGACAAATCATACAAATTGCTCATAATTGATGATAACGAGGAAACCCTGACAATGCTTCATGCGTTTTTCAGTAAGAAAAATTATGAAGTTGCTTCTTCACTGAGCGGCCTTGATGGACTTAA
>RCNC010003216.1_pt1 | contig 10713 bp, 8 predicted proteins | sample 2041301 | NCBI WGS metagenome assembly RCNC01 (sample SAMN09708231, study PRJNA481090) | Marine sediment metagenome, whole genome shotgun sequencing project. | biome: marine sediment; feature: ocean; material: sediment; isolation source: Sewage treatment plant 13A marine sediment (STP13A) ... | reverse complement strand
GTTGGTGGCAATGTCATGGCACAGGGCCAGGCCCACGCCCTGCCCGTTGTGTTCGCGGGTGGTCGAACCATCAACCTGGAAGAAACGGTCAAAAATCTCGCCCAGTTTGTCTTCGGGGATGCCGATGCCCGAATCCTGCACCGTCAGGCGCACCGCGGTGCCCGATTCCTGCAACCGGATGTGCACCTTGCCGCCGTCGGGCGTGAATTTGAAGGCGTTGCCCACCAGGTGGGTCAGCAATTGTTGTATGAGCATGTTGTCCACCGGCATGACGATCTCGTCACTGTCGGTTTCCACCCACAAGTCGATATCACGTTCGAGGGCCCGGGTTTTCCACGAATCGTCCAACCGCTGCACCAGGGCCGCCACGTTGGTATCCTCGTGCACCAGTTGGGGCCGTCCGTTGTCCATCTCGTTCAATTCCAGGATGTCGTTGATGATGCCGGTCAGCTTCAGGCTCTCGGCGTGGATCACCTTCAGGAACTCATCCTGCGACTCGCCCGTCAGGCTGTCCATGTTGTTCTGCAGCAATTCGGTGTAGGCCGAAATCGAAGTCAGCGGTGTGCGCAGTTCGTGGCTCACGTTGGCGATGAAGTTCTTTTTCATGTCGCCCAGGCTACCCAGTTTTTCGCTGGCCAGGCTCAGCTCGGCATTGTTGCGGGCCAGTTTCTGGTACACGTCGGCCGACTCGATGGCAGTGGTCGCCTGCTGCACCAGAAATTCCAGTTGCCGGATTTCCACGATGCCGGGAATCAGTCCGCCGCGGGGATCATCGAGGCTGAGGTAGCCGATGGTTTCGCCGGAGATTGAGACCAACGGCGCGATCAACAACAAATCGGCCGCCCATTCCCGCGATACGACGGGCGGTTGGCCATCCAGGTCGTTGTCGCCACAGGTGTCGCACAGTTCAGTATCTTCGGCCCGCACCAGGTAGCAGTTGCTGAAGCGGTGCCTCACGTGACTGAGCCGGTTGAATTCGACTTCGGGCACTTGTACAGCGCCCAGGGCATTCATGCCGTTAAGCGTGACCCCGGCAAAGGCCCGTGCCTCGAAGGTCCGCGTCACATCGGACCACACGTAGAGCACGATCTTGTGGAAACCGATGATCTCTTCGACCGCGGTGACGATGTGGTCCATCAGCTCGGGCGGATTGCGAGTCGCGTTCATGCGGGCCGAAACGGCCAAAATCTTTTCGAGAGTTCGGCTGCGCATCCGCAGCACATCGGTTTTGCCTTTTTGCAGGCCCAGGATCTCGGTCAGTTCGTCCCGCTCAGCCAGGGCGGACTGGGCTTCGCCAACCAGGCTCTGATTCTCGGTCATCACCAATTCGTTGCGGGCCAAAAGTCGTTGCCGACTGGCCCGGATCCGCCACCAGGTCATCGTGCCCCACACTCCCACGCCGGTCATCAGGACCAGCAGGACCACCACCGCACCAGGTACGGTCACGGCGGCAAACGCCACCGGCACCGAGAGGCCCGCCGCAGCGATCAGGGATATGAAGTGGGGATTCATGGGTTCATTTCACCTCAACGCAGCCCCGCGCGGGCGGTCAGCATTTTGCCCACGCGATCGACAAGTTTGGCGATCACGAAGGGTTTGCGCATGAAAAGGTTGGCCCCGGCATCTTTCATCCGGGCGCGGGTTTCTTTGTCCGCCCGGGCCGACAAAGCCACGATGATCGTGCTGGCATAGGCGCTGTTGCGGCGGATCAGGCGCGTGGTATCAACACCGTCGAGTTTGGGCATCATGATGTCCATGATCACCACGTCGGGACTGAAGGCGGCCATTTTGTTCATGCAATCAATGCCGTCACTCGCCTGTTCGACCTTGTGGCCCTCCTGTTCGAAGGTCTGGGTCAAAAGAGTGACGATGGGTTTTTCGTCGTCCACGATCAGAATGCGTTTGCTGGCGGCCATGCCATCTCCTTGTTCAATTGGCGTACGGACCGGCTTTTTGCGGGTTGCCATCCAGCAGGTTTTCACTGACCAGCACCGCCTTGAATTCGCGCACCACCTGGGGGTCAAACTGGGTTCCGGTGTGGGACGTGATCTCGGCCAGGGCGGCCACCGGTGACAGGCCTTGGCGGAAAGGCCGTTCCCGGGTCAACGAAAACCAGGCGTCAATCACTGCCAACAGGCGCGCCCCGAGGGGAATTTCCTGTCCCTTCAAGCCCGTCGGATAGCCCGTACCGTCAAATTTTTCATGGTGGTGCCGCATGATAACGGTGGTGGCCTCGTCTGGCAGCAGGGGCGACATCAGGTCCACACCCTGTTCCACGTGCCGTTCCACTTCATCGCGTTCATCCACATTCAGCGATGCTTCGCCCAGGACGATTTCGTCTTCGACCCGGGCCATGCCCGCATCGTGCAGCGCCGCCGCGTATTGGATGCGTCGGGCGCCGGTTTCGCCCACGCCCAACCGGCGGGCCAACTTGGCCAACAGGTCCAGGGCCTCGGGCGTTGAGGTCGGCACACCGGTGCGCCGGATTTTCAGCAGCAGGCGCACCGCTTCAATGGTGCGGCCAACGCTGGTATGCATGCCTTGCAAGGCGGCCTTGGCCACATCGGCCAGGATGGTCAACTGGACCAGGTCCGGTTTTTCGTAACTGCCATTTTTCCGTCGGCGACCCGTTACCATCACACCCAGGGTGTGGTCGCCCGAACCCAGCGGAGCGTACATGTGTTGCCCCGTCTCCGCGTCATCTCCACACCAGTTCAAATCGCGAACGATGTGCCCCGGGTCAGTCACGGCGCAACCGGCCTGCATGAAGCGGGACCAGCCTACGTTTTCGATCACCGGACGCACTTCGCAACTGCCCGGGTTCCACCCCATGGCGCCCACGGGCGTCAGGGCTCCCTGGCCATCGCGCAAGAGCAACGCCACAGCGCGCGAACCGGTCAGTTCAGCCACCAGGCGCAACAATTCGTCCACCAGGGTGCGAGCTTCGGCCTCATTGGTCGCAGGCCCCAGATTGACCGGTATTTTTTCGACGGCGCCGGTTTCCTTAGGCACCATGAAACGGAAGTCCGAGCCCCCGGTTTCCCGGCGTTGCACCTCGATGTGTCCTCCGTGCAGGTCCACGATGTGGCGAGCGATGGTCAGGCCCAGCCCCGTGCCTTCCTGCTTGGCGGTCGTGCCATCGGCCCGGTAGAATTCGCGGAAAATCCTTTGGATGTCAGAAGCGTCAATGCCCGGCCCGTTGTCCGCCACGCTGACCAGTACCGAAGACTCCAGTTCCGAAATCGAAATCGTGATGGCGCCCTCTCGAGGCGTGAATTTGACGGCGTTGCCAACCAGATTCACCAGCACCTGCCGGATGAGATCGGCATCCACCTCGGCCCGCGGCAGGTCGTCATCGGCCAGGATTTCCACCTGCAGGTTCTTGTCCTGAATCGCTGGTTGCAGTCCGCGCACAGTCTCGGCCACGAGGGGTTCAAGCTCCGTCGGCTCGCGATTCATCAACTGCGACCCGTATTCCATGCGGGTGAAATCGAGAATGCGATTGACCATGCGCAGCAGGCGGTCGGCCTCGGTCTTGATCACGTCCAGAAATTCTCCGGCGTGAGGAAACTGTTCGTCGGTCAGTTCGTTGCGCAGGACATCGGTATAGGCCGTAATACTCGTCAGAGGCGTCTTGAATTCGTGGCTGGCCATGGCGACAAAACGGCCCTGCAGGCGGTTCAGCCGGGTCAGCGATTTTTTTTCTCCGCGGGCCTGGGCCAGTTCGGCCGTCAGCGAGGCCGTACCCGCCCACAGGCTGGTCACCACATTGAGGGCGCTGCTCACCGCAGCCAGGCTACTGCCCACAGCATCAGTCCGGCCGCTGTCCTGCCCCGATTCCATTTCCAGGATCATCACCGCGACGGTGTGGCCCACCACGTCGATCGGCGCCAAAAACCAGCTGCCCTGATCGGGATCCGGCATGACCGACCAAGGCGTGCCACCGGGCAAGGCGCCCTGTCCCGGCACGATTTCCCCGGCCCCAGCGCGCACGGCAGTCACCAGCGGGTTCCAACCATTGGGCAGACTCACCCAGCGTGGGGCGCGGTGTCCATCGGCCACCAGGCAGTTCTCCTGCCGGCGAGTCCAGTTTCCATCCAAAAGAAAGGCGCGGTCAGAGTCGACCGCCACGGCCAGATGACGCGCACCCGGCATAAGAGGCAGGGCTTCGGACACGGCGTAGGCCAGCATTTCGAGATCAGCCGAACCTGATCCGGCCGCCAAACGGTTCATCACCGCGGCTACCGGGTCCTGCCCCGCGTAAGTTTTGCTGCCTGCTGCATCTTTGCAGATCATGATTACCTAACTTGTCAGGAGGATTCGCCGGACGGATTTGCATCACTCGCGGCGGCCACCCCGGAGGTGATCATTTCGGGCTCGTCACCGGTAGAGCGACGTTCCACCACGATAACACTCTGCTCGGTCGTCTTGCCGTATCGTTTGAGTTCGGCCAGGGTATCGCTCAACTCCGCCGGATGCTCGAAGCGCCCCTTGGCGTCGTTGACCAGGCCCAGAGTCAAGGTGATCAAGGGGAAGCGTTCGATGGAGCCACTGCGGCTCTCGACTTCCAGGTATCCCCGTTTGAAATCGGCGGGGTCATGCAGATCCACCTTGCCGTCGTCAAATTCCTCGATGATACGGCGGGCCATCGCCTTGCCGATCTTCGACTCGGTGGCCACAACAAAATCATCGCCCCCGACGTGTCCGACGAACTCGCCGCCGGCTCCGTATTTTTGAGTACAGCCGACCAGCACACCGGCCAGGAATGAAATGGCGCGGTCCCCCATGCTGTAGCCGTAGTGATCGTTGAAGCTCTTGAAACGGTCAATGTCGATGTACATGAAGGCGTACTCACGACCGCTGGCGATCCTGGTCTGGATCTCACGCTCAATGGCGCGGTTGCCCGGTAGTCCGGTCAGCGGATTGGCTTCGCGCTCGCGGCGCGTGGCCTCCAGCAGGTTGCTGACCCGCAGCAACAGCTCGTCGTGATTGAACGGCTTAACGATGTAGTCGTTGGCGCCCCCTTTGAGCCCCTTGACCTTGTCCTGCTCTTCGCCCTTGGCGGTCAGCAGAATCACCGGCAGACGTGCGGTTTCAAACCCGGCACGAATGATCTCCAGCACGGCAAATCCATCCATACGTGGCATCATCACGTCCAGGAGCACCAAATCCGGCTGAAAACTGGCCACAGCTTTCCAGGCTTCTTCCCCATCCTCGGCCATTTGGACCTCAAATCCTTCCTGTTCCAGCAAAAACTGCAGGATTCGGCGGATGTGAGGTTCGTCGTCAGCTACGAGGATTCGCGCTTTCGCGGTCATATTCACCCTTTTCGTCGGGACAAGTGGTGTTCGCTGCCCCCTCCTTGGGGGCTTGAACTGCCAAACAGGACGCAAAGGTCATGCCACGTCTAAAGAAATGCAGGACGGGAAACGCGTCAGCGCCAGCTGGTCACCGGGCCGCGGGGAAAACTGTCGAGATCCAGGGAATCGCGGCGGCCGGCCTGCAGATGACAAAAACCCGCATAGGCAATCATCGCCGCGTTGTCGGTGCAATAGACCCGCTCGGGAGCTTGAAAATGCAAATTGCGCCTTTGGGCCTCGGCCGCCACCCGTTCGCGCAAGCGCCCGTTGGCCGCCACCCCACCGGCGAGGTACACCGCCCCCACGTGCTTACGTCGGGCCGCGACAAACAGCTTCTCGCACAACGAGTCCACGATCGCTTCCTGCACCTCGTAGCACACGTCGGCCACCGTCTGCTCGTCCAGGGGACGGGGCAAGCGGTCAACCACCGTGCGCACGGCGGTTTTCAGGCCTGAAAAACTGAACAGCGGACGGGGATCCTTGCGCAGGGGCCGCGGAAAGCTGAAGACCCCGGGCGTGCCCTGCTGCGCCAAGCGGTCAATTTGCGGGCCGCCGGGATAAGGCAAGCCCAGCAACTTTGCGGTCTTGTCAAAGGCCTCACCGGCGGCGTCATCCAGGGTACCGCCCAGACGCTCATAGCGCCCGACTTCCGGCATATAAATCAGCTCGGTGTGCCCGCCCGAGGCCACCAGCACCAGCGCCGGCAAAACCAAATCGGCCGTCAAGGCGTTGGCCAGGATATGCCCCTCGATGTGGTGCACGCCGACCAGCGGCAGGTCAGCCGCCATGGCCAGGGCTTTGCCCGTGCTCAGGCCCACCAACAGCGCCCCGATCAAGCCTGGCCCCGCTGTCACCGCCACGCCGTCCAGGTCCTTCAACGTGAGCTGCTGACGCTCGAGCAATATGTCCACCAGGGGCAGCAGATTCACCAGATGGGCCCGGCTGGCCAGCTCCGGCACCACACCACCAAAATGGTCGTGCAGGTTGACCTGACTGGAAACCAGGTTTTCGGCGACCCCATTTTCACTGTCAAACAGCGCCACGCTGGTATCGTCGCACGATGTTTCGATGCCCAAGACTTTCACGTCGCCCCTGCTTCGGCTGCAAATCAGTTGGTGGGATTGACCGGCCAGATGCGTTCGCGCAATTCAGCCGCGGCACTGGCTTCTTTTTCCATCTCTTCAAAAACCGGCCCCATGGCCGTGGCCACTTCGCGCACCAGGACGCTGCGCGAACTCATGCCACGGGCCGCCGCAGTGCCGGCCAAGCCGTGCACATAAGCACCCAACAGGGCCGCATCCAGGGCCGAAGCCCCCTGGGCCAACAAACCGCCGATCAACCCGGTCAGCACATCGCCGCTGCCGGCGCGGGCCAGGGCATCGTCACCACTGGCGTTGATGAAGACCCGGCCATCGGGGGCCGCGATGATCGAGGGCGCCCCTTTGAGCATGAGCACCACATTCCACTCGGCCGCGTACTGGGCCACCAGATCGAAGCGGCGCTCTTCCACCTCGGCGCTCGACAGGCCCACTAGCCGGGCAAACTCACCCGCGTGCGGCGTCAGGATCACTTCCGAGCTGCCAAACTTCGGCTCGCGCCCCTGCCGGGCAAAAGCATTCAAGCCATCGGCATCCAGCACCAGCGGTGTCTCCAGGGTCGCCATCAGGTCGCAGATCCAGCTGTCGGTTTCAGGATCGTCGCCCAGGCCGGGCCCCACGCCCAGGGCCTGCACACCCTTGCTCAGGGCGGCGTACACGGCCTCGTCCAAAGGAGCGATGGTGCCGCTGTCGGTCTCGGGCACGGCATTGGTCAAAACCTCGGGCAGGCTCACGCGCGTGGCGGTTTCCATGATAGCGGGCACCACCATCGAGACCAGACCGGCGCCCGAACGCAGGGCCCCCATCCCGGCCAGGGTCGAGGCGCCACCGTAGGCCCGGGACCCGGCCACCAGCAGGACCGTGCCAAATTTGTATTTGTGGGAAACCGACGTGCGGGCCGGCAACAACCGCAGGTACTCCTGCCGCGGCAACCAGTTCAGGTCCGGCGTGTGGGCTTCACAGATTTCCTCCGGGAACCCGATATCAACGACCTCGATGTCGCCGGCAAAATCCCGGCCCGGAGCCAGCAAAAGGCCCCGCTTGGGCAGACCCACCGTCACGGTCGTATCGGCGGCCACCGCCACGGGGTCGACCCGCCCGCTGTCACTGGCCACGCCCGAAGGAATGTCCAGGGCCAGGCAGGGAATGCCCGCGTCGTTGATGTTGCGGATCAGATCGATATAGGGCCCGTGCAGGGGCGGCGTCAGCCCCGTGCCCAGAATGGCATCGACCACCATGTCGGCCGAGTCGGCCAGTTCGATGAAGGCCTCGGCCCAGTCTTCGGGCGCCGGCACGAAGACCGTCACCTCGGGCGGCAGCAATTCGAAATTGGTCTGGGCGTCGGCGGACAATTCGCTGGGCTTGGCCAACAGCATCACCGAAGCCGGGCAATCCGCCTCTGCCAACAGACGCGCCACCACCAGGCCATCGCCGCCGTTGTTGCCCTTGCCGCAGATGACCAGAACCCCCACTGCGGGTTCGGCGCCAGGCTCATCACCATGGCCCGGATGCCCACAACCGGGACCGTGCACGTGGCCTTCGCCATGATCATGGTCATCCGCGTGCTCCTGCAGGAAATCCAGAACCGCTTCGGCCACGGCCTCGCCCGCCCGCTCCATCAAATCAATGCTCGGCACGCCCGAGGCAATCACCGCCGCGTCGATCTGCGCCATTTCCCGACCAGTGCTCACCCTCATCTCATTTCCCTTCTTGAGCGCCCTGGGCGCCGTTCAATTGGTCCAAAACATCCAACAATTGCAATAGGTCATCCACCACGAAGTCGGCCTCGGTCGCTTCGCCCACGATTTTGTCGGCGTACTGGCTGTACTGGTCACCATACCGCGCATAAACCGTGTGCAGGCCCGCGTTGCGTCCGCCCAAAATGTCCCGCTCCCGCCAGTCGCCAATCACCACGGCCCGGTCCGGCTCCACCTTCATCATTTCCAGAGCCATCTGAAAAGGCCGCGGGTCGGGCTTGTGGGCACCGGTATCGTCGTGGGTCAAGACCAAGTCGAAACTGTGTTGCAGGCCCAGCGAGGTCAACCGCAACCAGGCCTCGAAGCGCGGTGCGTCGCTGACGACGGCCAGCTTGTAGCCCGCCTTGAGCACCCGGTTGAGCACCAGACGCGTGTGCGGGTAAGTCACCAGCGAACTGTCCCGGGCCCGGCGATAGGCCACCACCGCGGCAGCCATGATGCGGTCGTCGTTGCGCCCAATGGTTTGTTCGAGGAAAAAGTTGAAGACCCGCTGGTGTTCAATGCCCTTTTCCTTGTAGATGGCAAAAATGCTATCGGTGGCTTCCTGGCGCCCGAGGGGCAGGCCGGCATCGATCATCGCATCGGCGGCCGCCCGGATGGCTTCTTCCTTGGCCTTCATGAAATCGGTCAGGGTATTGTCCAGATCGAAAATGATCGCCTGGATGGGCCGGTCAGCGTGGAAAGTCGATATATTGTGCTCGGAATTGGCCACAGGCGGGCCCTTTCATTGGGATTCATGAGATCGTCATGAAGATCCGTTGTTGGCGGGAGGATCCGCGACCATAATAACCCTTTCCGCGAACAATTGCACATGAATCCCATTGCCATCAGGCCGCCGGGGACCGATCATGGAGTCCATGAACAACCAGCCAGACATGCCCCCCGTGCCTCCCCGTCACGAAAATACCCAGGAACCGGCCACCAGCCTGTGGGCCACCTGGAGCCCTCTGGCGATTATTGGCCTGATCCTGGTGCTGATGATCAGCAACGTCATTCTGCAGGGAATTTTTTACGCCCTGACAGGCGACCTGTTCGTGCCGGCCATGCTCGGCGCCATCGGTGGCGTCATCTTGCCCTTGTACATCCTGATCCAGCGCCTGAACCTGCCCTTTCGGTACGACTTCAGCCTCGACCGCACCCACCCGTGGGTCCTGGTGATTTCGGGCCTGGTGGCCATCGCCGCCCTGGCCCCCACCTCGCTTCTGGCCCAATGGAGCCTGCATCTGCAGCCGCCCACGCCCGAATGGCTGGCCTTCATGGACCAGGCGATGCCCACCGGCGCCCTGGCCATCATCATGACGATCCTGACGGTGGTGGTGGTGGCGCCCCTGGCCGAAGAGCTGCTGTTCCGCGGCCTGCTGCACCGCTTGGCCTCACGCCACTGGGGCCCGGTGATGGCCACGGTCATTTCCGCCCTGTTTTTTGGCCTCATCCACGGCGAGCCCTGGTACCTGTTCGGCCTCGTCGGCATCGGCGTGGTTCTGGCCCTGGTCTACGAAGCGACCGGTTCGATCCTGGCCTGCTGGGTGACCCACATGGTGCACAACGCCGTTTCTCTGGGCCTGATGCTGTGGACCAACGAGGCCACCAGCGAACCGGTGTCCATCACGCTGGTCGACGCCCTGATCGCCGGCGGCTCCCTGGTCTTTCTGGTGCTGCTGCTGGTTTACCTGTTCCGGGCCCATCGCCCCACCCGAACATACGAAAACCCGGATCAAACCTGATCCGGGTTTCACAGCTCTGTCCAGCCTTTGGCGGACGGCCGACCTACTTGTCCGACTCCCGCAGCTGCCGACCAAGGCTGACTTCCCCGTTGTCGATGCGAATGTTGAAGCCACAATCGGGGTTATGACAGACCCACGCCTTATAGCGGATAGGCGCGCCATCGCGCCCATAGTCCGACAGTGGCAGCAGCAGGCCAATGTCACATTTTTTACAGTCAGGAAAATCCATGATTCACTCCAGAGCTAATGCCCACAACCCAATACCTATCGACCTCGGATCGATGTTTCCACCGAGCCCTGAAAAATCAGGGAGACCGCCTCGCAGTCTCCGCTGACGACAAATCCTAGCAAATTTCTAGGCGAAATCAACCAGATGTTGCAAAGCCGTGCCAAAAACTCAGGTTTTCTGGGGCTTTTTCCGCGCCGCGGGGAACAGCACGTTGTTCAATATCAACCGGTAACCCGGCGAGGTCGGATACAGATCCAGGTCGGTCGGCGGGTCGCCCACCCGATGCTGATAGTCCTCCGGATCGTGCCCGCCGAGGAAGGTCCAGGTGCCCATGCCACGCTTGCCGTGGATATATTTCACCTCATCGGTGCCCTCGACGGCGGCCAGTACGATGACCGCTCGCTTCAGATGCCGCCGACTGTAGCCGGTAGTCTGGCCCAAAAACCCGTTGATCACATTGGCATGGTTCTGGGTCAGCATCGCCGGCACCGGATCGTACTTGGCAGCAAAGGCAAAAAGGGTGATGTAGTCAGCCATGGCGCCGCG
>RCNC010003215.1_pt1 | contig 10713 bp, 7 predicted proteins | sample 2041301 | NCBI WGS metagenome assembly RCNC01 (sample SAMN09708231, study PRJNA481090) | Marine sediment metagenome, whole genome shotgun sequencing project. | biome: marine sediment; feature: ocean; material: sediment; isolation source: Sewage treatment plant 13A marine sediment (STP13A) ... | reverse complement strand
GAATGACATTTGGCTGTATTGTAAAACTGGGTGAACCTTAATCCGGATTGTGCCAGCTCATCAATATGCGGAGTTTTGATTTCACTCCCATAACACCCAAAATCTGAGAACCCCAGATCATCCACCATAATCAGAAGGATATTTGGGGCTCGATCCACAGAGCGCTTGCACGAGAAGGTAAAGGATAAGAAGAGAAGAAATGCAAATGGGAGGAGAATTCGATTTATCATGGTCTGTAATTCCTTTTTTCAATGGCTGTGAAGTGGGTTGCCGTAAGATCCCATCGCTTTAATAATTTCTGAACCGACTGGGGAATATAGCTTTTTTTATGGACATGATATAGTAGTTTTGCTTAAGCTAAAAATAGGCCATTGGGGCATGAAATCAAAGAATATCCTCACTACCTTCATACCCTAATTTTAAAAAGTGAATAAACAGATCCTAAGACTGGCTGTGCCTAACATCATCAGCAACATCTCCATTCCCATGCTGGGGATTGTAGATATGGCATTGATGGGACACCTTGAGTCGGATGCCTACATAGGGGCCATCGCACTGGGATCGCTGATCTTTAATTTCATCTACTGGAGTTTTGGTTTCCTTCGTATGGGCACCAGCGGATTTACAGCCCAGGCCTTGGGCCGCAATGACCATCCCGAAACCATCCTGGTCTTCGCCCGCGCTTTCTTCATTGCAATTGCCATGAGTCTCTTATTGTTGTTGCTGCAGAAACCCATCGAAATCCTGAGTTTTGCAGTGCTGAGGGGAGAAACCAGGGTAGAGGAACTGGCCATGACCTATTTCAGGATCAGGGTATGGGCCGCACCGGCAGCACTGGGTCAGTTTGCACTGCTTGGTTTTTTTCTGGGAATGCAAAATGCCCGCCTGCCCATGATCGTTCTGGTCCTCACCAATGTGATCAATGTGATCTGTAACTATCTGTTTGTCATGAAGTTTGAAATGGGATCGAATGGAGTGGCCTATGGAACTGTTATCGCTCAGTATTGCGGTTTAATCATCGCTCTCTACTACTTCAGAAGGCATTATAGCCATCTCTTTTCCTATTGGTCCTTCAGGGCAACCACACAGTGGAAACAGCTAAAGGTCTTTCTGATGGTGAATAAGGATATATTTATCCGCACCATGTGCCTGGTGGTTGTTTTCTCAATCTTTACAGCCCGGTCGGCCAGCTCAGACTTAATGTCTGAGGGGCAGGGAACCATACTGGCAGTAAACTCCATACTGATGCAATTCTTTATGTTCTTCTCCTTCCTGATCGATGGTTTCGCACATGCATCAGAAGCATTGACCGGCAAATTTATCGGTGCAAAGGACAGGACCTCCCTTTCGAAAACAATCAAGTTGCTGTTTATCTGGGGTACTGGCATCAGCCTCTTCTTCACCCTGGTATATCTGCTGGGAGGCAATCTGATCTTCAGGGCCCTCACCAACAATCCTGAAGTAATCGCCAACGCCAAACCATACTTTTTCTGGGTAATTATTATTCCCATGGTCTCCTACACAGCCTTTCTCTGGGATGGGATATACATTGGTGCAACAGCCGGAAAGCAGATGCGAAATGCCATGTTGATATCGACCCTACTCATCTTTTTCCCAGCCTACTTCCTGGCCAGCAAATATATGGGAAACCATGGCCTCTGGTTTGCCTTCATCCTGTTTATGATTGCCCGGGGCATCACCATGCAGGTATTATCACGAAAGGCTGTATACTCAAAGGTTAGCTGAAGAACTACTCAGACCTGATTGTGGCCGTGGCAGCCCGTATACCCTGAGCAGTGGCAGTGACCGTAATCTCACCAGATTTTTCTCCCGACTTTACCACAGCAATACAACGACCCTCAAAGGTGGTGCGGCTAAGCTGCTGAAAACTCTCCACACTATTGGGTCTTCCTGATCCCACACCAATGATATCACCCGGTCCCTCGATGCTAAAATTAACCACCTCTTCACCAAAAGGCAGTCTGATGCCTTTATCATCCACTAACTCTACCGTTAGGTAGGCCAGGTCCTGTCCATTTGCTGCTATATTTTCCCTGTCGGAGATGATTCTGATGGCTGATGGCTCGCCGGCAGTGACCAACTTCATGGTCTCTATCACCTGGCCACCATTTGTTCCGCTTACAGCCAGCTTGCCTGGCTCATAAGGGACCTCAAAGCTGGCAGTAAATTCATTATTCCGATTGGTTTCTGCAGTTCCAATCTCAAGACCGTTTAAGCTCAGGGTCACTTTCTCGCAATTCGAATAGACCTCCACCTCCATGGATTTGCCTTCATACCCGGGCCAGGTCCAGCTTGAGTGAATATCGGGGAAATCCCACTTTGAGTGGCTGGGGACCTCAAAGGTTGGCAGCGGATTCTTTACAAAAAGCGCCACCTTGTTTCCAGTCCCCCATACAATTTCCCGGTAATTGGATTGGGGCCGTTTGAAGCCACAAATATCCAGATCTCCACAATAGGCCACCGTCCATGGATAACCTTCGCTGAATCCATGCCATCCAATGGAAACCTCTCCCAGGTAATCAAAGCCGGTCCATACAAAATCGCCAATGACAAAGTCGTTATCCACCACTCGCATCCAGTACTTGAATGCTTGTTTAGGAAATGATTCAGAGCAAACAATCAGCCGCTCGGGATAACTGGAATGATCCTCCTGGTATTTTAATTCAGCGTAATTATACCCGGTCACATCCAGGGGAGCCATATAGTTTTCCAGCACATTTCCCCAGTCATCGCCACCCCACTCATTCATTCCACAAGTCACCGATCGGGAAGGATCAAGCTTGCGAAACAGGGCAGCGATTTCTTCCTGGGCTTTGACAGCCCTGGAAGCCATTTTATCCATGATTTCATTGCCTGTACTCCATAGAATCACCGAGGGATGATTGCGGTCGCGCAAAATAAAATCGTTAACATCAGAGGGCCACCCCTCTTCAAATTCAATCTGGTAGTAGGGCTTTTTCTGGCTGTCCTGGAACCAACCATCATAAATCTCATCAATGACCAGCAAACCCAGACGGTCGCATGCATCCAGAAATCCGGGCGAAGGCGGATTGTGTGAGGTGCGAATGGCATTAAAGCCATTGGCCTTCATCAGCTCCACCCTTCTTTCCTCAGCACGGTCATAAGCAGCAGCACCCAGAGGTCCATTGTCGTGGTGCAAACATCCACCTCTCAGCTTTACCATCTCGCCATTGAGTAAAAAACCTCTTTCTGCATCAAACACAAGGGTCCTGATCCCAAAGGAAGTCTCGGTCTTATCAATGACCTTATTCCCATCTTTCAGTGTGGTACTCAAGATATACAGATCCGGAGAATCGGGGGACCATAGCGCAGGTGATCCCACCTCTATTTTGTTTGTCACACTGGCATCGCTGGCTGCCTCCAGAGAAACATCAGCAGAGGCACGGGCAACAACCATACCCTCCGGATTTTTGACCTCCAATTCAAGAGTCACCACCGACTCTCCATCCAGATGATTGGCCAAGTCTGTCTCCACCTCTACCTCTGCCCACTGCTTGCTAGCATTAAGGGTGGTGATGTAGGTGCCCCATCGTTTCACATGAATCGGGGAAGTAGCTGTAAGCCATACATGACGGTAAATACCTGATCCGGAGTACCACCTGCAGTTGGCCCCTTCATTCTTTACCTCAACCGCCAGTCTGTTGGGACTCCCATCAAAATGAAGGTGTTCGGTAATATCGTAGTGAAAACTGGTGTAACCGTATGGGTGTTTGCCCAGGTGCTGGCCGTTCAGCCACACATCCGAATCCATATAGACCCCTTCAAAAAGGATATCGACTCTTTTCCCGGCATGGGATTTATCCAGCGTAAACTCTTTGGCATACCAGCCCGTTCCTCCAACTGCATAGCCGGTGCCCCTGGCTCCAATCGAAGCGGTATCGAAAGGACTATTGATTCCCGGGATGTCTTCAATGGACCAGTCATGGGGAAGGTCCACCTCTCTCCAGCCAGAAATATCAAAGTCCGAAGCCTCAGCCCCTGACAAAACGCCCTTATGGAATTTCCACCCTGTGTCGAAGGAGTCATGTATTCGGCTTGAATCATTCAAGCTGCAGGAAGTAGTGATTGTAATGATTAATAAACCCAAAAGTAGGGCGTTCCAAATGTGCGGGTTGAGCTTATTCAAGACTTAGATTCTGTTTAATAATTCTTCCAGGGTTTGGATCAACTCCTCTCCCCTCAGGTCTTTGGCAATTATTTTTCCCGAATTATCCAACAGGAAGTTCTGGGATACCTGGCGCAAGGCATAAGACTTAACCACCTCATTCTCGTTCCATTTTTCCAGGGAGCAAAGATTGGTCCATCTCAGTCCGTCCAGCTCCACTGCAGCCAGCCAATGCTCCTTTCTTACATCTGTGGAAACTCCTAAAACATCAAATCCTTTGCTCTGGAATTGATTATAAGCATCTCGGATATTCACATTCTCTAAACGACAGGGACCGCAGGTGGAGGCCCAGAAATCCACCAGAAGATATTTTGACCGGGGATAGAGGCTGGAAAGTCTAACAGGACTACCTTCTTCATTATTCATTTCAAAATCAGGGGCGATCTTCCCCACCTCCACCTTCTCCATCTGGTCGATAAGGGCCTCGAGTTTTATATAATCGTCCCGGCCATGTTGAGAAGGATCTACCATCTCCAGGTAAGATCGGTACTTGACAGCTAAATTGAAACTCCAGTCAATCTCCCATAAGATGGGAATACACAATTGGGAAGTGGGATTTGCTTTAATAAACTCCTTCTGAGCATCCACCATCTCCAGCTCTGCTTTTTCATATAGGTCATCCAGTTCAAGTTTCCGGGCATCGCTGGCCGACTCGTAATCCTTCTCAATTTCTGAAAATTTTAGATCAAATTTTGCCAGAAGCTGTTCATATACAAGGCTGTCAATCGCCAGGTTTGATTTTTCAAGAGAACCTGACTCGGCCTTTCTTGACTGCTGGCAGGAGACCGCCAGCAACAGGATCAGGTATATGGGCAGATATTTCATACCCCAAGTTAAGCCTTTCTTTAAAAATTAACAGAAAATTAGCGCTTCGACCTCAAACAATCAAATCCAACTATGGTCATATATATATAATCAATAATAGAAAGATATGAGCTTAGAGGAACATGTGAAGGGTTATTTCGACTTGCTGTCGAAAGGGCAAGCGATGGACGCCTTTGAAAAGTACTATGCAGAGGATGTGGTGATGCAGGAAAATACAGAGGAACCCAGGGTGGGTAAGGAAAAAAGCCGAAAATTTGAGATTGAGTATATGTCAGCCATTGAAGAGGTGCATGGATCGGAGATAAAAAATGTAGCCATTAATTCAGAAACAGGCACCGTATTTATACAGGCTGCCATGGATGCCACTTTCAAAGGTATGGGACGCACTACCATGGAAGAAGTACAGGTGCAAACCTGGAAGGATGGACAGATTGTGCACGAGAGATTCTTCTACAAAGGAGGATAAGTGGAGGTTCAAATATCTGTTAGAAAGTCCCGGGTCGAAAAGCCCGGGACTTTTGTTTAGATCAACTTCTCTGAGATAATCTTTCCACCCCGGACTGTGGAACCAATGACCAGGCCTGCGGCAATAATCACCAGGTTCTTAAAGATGTACTGCCCCTCCAGGGTGAGTCCGTATGGAAATACGGTAAATACCTCATCGGGAAGCAGTACAATGGGCGTAAGGGTTCCCAACATCTGAAGAAACATTAGGAGAAGGGTTTCCCTGAGAAACCATTTGAACATGAGACCAATGCCGATGAGCACCTCCCAAGTGGCCAGGCCATATCGTACCAACTCCGGTCCGATAAGTCCAAATGAAAGCATGTCTATGGTAGTAGTGGCCAGAGCTTCGGCCGGACTTAAGCCCTCAAAGAATTTGAGCATTCCAAACCAGAAGAAAATAACTCCCATACTGATCCGGAGTAGTCCGATCCCGTTGGTGGCCATCCAACGGGTAATTCTCATATCTATTCGCTGAAATCTCCACTTCATCATGCTTACCCCCTTATCAACGTACTAGATAAACGCGTAAACACCCTGTTTTGTTAGCGGAGAAGCTTAGTCTTTTTTCTCGCGCTTTCTTTCGAACTCGTTTAGAAGGATCTTTCTAACGCGGATTGATTTGGGAGTAACCTCCACATATTCATCAGATCCCACATATTCGAGGGCCTCTTCCAGAGAGAATCTGATGGCCGGAACAATGGAGACCTTATCATCAGATCCTGATGCCCGCATATTGGTCAGTTTCTTGGTTTTGATCACATTCACCACCAGATCGTCAGATTTGGAGTGCTCCCCAATCACCTGTCCCATGTATATGGGTGTCATGGGATCGATAAAGAATTTTCCACGGTCCTGAAGCTTGTCGATGGAGAATGCAATAGATGTTCCTGTTTCCATGGCGATCAGAGCCCCGTTTCTCTTTCGCACCAGCTCCCCTTTCCAGGGCTCATAACCCGAAAAGCGATGTGAGATCACTGCATTTCCTTCGGTGGCAGTTAAAATAGGTTGACGCAAGCCGATGAGTCCCCTGGCGGTGATTTTAAACTCCAGGTTTACCCGGTCGTCCTTCTTCTCAATATTCAGGATATCGCCTTTGCGGCCAGTTACAATCTCGATCACTTTGCCTGAAAAAGCTTCATCCACATTGATATAGAGCAATTCCACTGGCTCGTGCTTAAATCCATCAATTTCCTTGATCACCACCTTGGGTTGACCCAGTTGCAATTCATATCCTTCACGGCGCATGGTTTCGATAAGGATGGAAAGGTGTAGAATACCTCTGCCAAATACCATCAGTCTTTCGGGCGAATCGGTGTCTTCCACCTTTAGAGCCAGGTTCTTTTCGGTCTCTTTAATAAGACGGTCCCGAAGGTGCCTTGAGGTGACAAACTTTCCTTCCTTGCCAAAGAAGGGAGAGTTGTTAATGGTAAAGAGCATGCTCATGGAGGGTTCGTCAATGGCAATGGGCTTCATGGATTCTGGATTCTCAAAATCGGAGATCGTATCACCGATGTCAAAATCGTCCAGTCCAAACACAGCCACAATCTCCCCTGAACTTATTTCCTCTTTGGTTTTCTCTTTCCCCAGGCCCTCAAAGGTGTAGAGCTCCTTCACGGTGGATTTATGAACCATTCTATTGCGTTGCGCGATAGAGACCTGGTCACCCATTTTGATGCTTCCCCTGTGTATCTTACCCACGGCAATACGTCCGGTATAAGAGGAGTAGTCCAGAGAACTGATCTGCAACTGCAGGGTTCCAGGGTTCTCCACCGGAGGATCAAAGTAATCTACAATCACATCCAGCAGGTGTGCCATATCCTCGGTGGGAGTTTTCCAATCGGGGCCCATCCAGCCCTCTTTGGAAGATCCATATACAGTGGGATATTCCAGTTGATCCTCGGTAGCATCCAGTGCAAACATCAACTCAAACACCAGCTCATTGGTCTCATCAGGCCTGCAATTGGGTTTGTCCACCTTATTGACCACCACAATTACCTTTTTACCCAGTTCAAGTGCTTTTTGCAAAACGAATCGGGTCTGAGGCATGGGACCTTCAAAGGCATCCACCAGAAGCAGCACCCCTTCGGCCATATTTAATACCCTTTCCACCTCGCCTCCAAAATCGGAGTGACCGGGGGTATCAATGATGTTAATTTTTGTGCCTTTGTACCTTACAGATACATTTTTTGAGAGAATGGTGATGCCTCTTTCCCGCTCCAGGTCATTGGAATCGAGGATCAGATCCCCCATCTCCTGGTTGTCCCTGAAAAGATTGACCTGGTGTAAGATACGATCTACCATGGTGGTCTTTCCGTGGTCGACGTGTGCTATAATTGCTATATTTCTTATATCCATGCTCCTACCCTGCGTTAAATGAGCCGCAAAAGTAGTATAATTCAGCTGCTTATCCTAATGTTCGGTCCAGGTTGAATGCAGCACTGATCAGGGCCAGATGGGTAAAGGCCTGGGGAGTATTTCCCAGTGCCTCTCCTCCTACCCCAATCTCTTCGGAGTAGATCCCCAGGTGATTGGAATATCCCAGCATCTGTTCAAACATCAGCCTGGCCTCCTCCAGCTTTGCTGGATCTGATTTCCCGGCACGGGTTAATGCTTCCACCAACCAAAAGGTACAGATGTTGAAGGTGCCTTCATGTCCCTGAAGGCCATCAGGGGAGTCTACGGCATTGTAGCGGTAGACATGACTGTTGGTCACCAATCCCCCCTTTTCGGGAGAACGAAGTGTGGCATCAAGGGTTTTGATCATCATGGGATCGGTGGGAGCTATAAAAAAGACCAATGGCATCATCAGGTTGGAAGCATCCAGGCTGGAACTTCCGTAATACTGAATGAATGCCTGCCTCTCCTCACTCCACCCCTTTTCCATAATCTCCAGGTAAATCTCATCCCTGACGGCTGTCCATTTTTTCAGATCGGCCGGCAATGAACTCTTAAGAGAAAGGCGGATGCCCCGGTCCAACGCCACCCAGCACATCAGTTTGGAGTAAACAAAATCCTGCTTCCCGCTTCTGACCTCCCAAATACCTTCGTCCTGCTTCCTCCAGTTTTCTGCCACCCAGTTTACAACTCTGGTCACCCGCTTCCAGCCTTTAAAACTCATAGGCATTGCATGCTTATTGAATAGGTAAACCGAGTCCATAAGCTCCCCATAGATATCTAGCTGAAGCTGATCGTAGGCCCCATTACCTATTCTTACCGGGGTGGATTTCATATATCCCTCCAGGTGATTTAGCTCTATCTCCTCCAGCTCATGTCTGCCATCTATGCCATACATGATCTGCAGCGGCTCGTCCTTGTTGCATTCGCCCAACCTGTCTCCTACCCAACTCATAAAGGCAGTGGCTTCCTCGGTGAATCCCAACCTTAGAAATGCATAAACCGTAAATGCAGCATCCCTTATCCAGGTATAGCGATAGTCCCAGTTTCGTTCTCCGCCAATGCCCTCAGGAAGGCTGGTGGTAACTGCTGCCACTATGGCTCCGGTGGGTTCAAATGTGAGCAGTTTCAGAATTAATGCCGATCGGTGCACCGTTTCACGCCACCGCCCTTTATAGGTGGATTTTGAGATCCAGTTTCGCCAGTAGAGGATGGTATCATGCATTACCTCCTCCACCTGCTTTACATCAATACTCCTTTCAGACCTGATATTTTCCGGGCTTTTTTGCAGAATAAATACCACAGCATCGTCCTGGCCAACGGTAAACCCGGCAGAGGCCATGTGGCCACTTTGCTCAAGGGGAACGGTACTCTCAAGATCCATGGAGGTTTCGGAACTAATGAAAGTAGCCCTTCCCTCAGAAATCTTTATTGTGTGACTATCTCTGGCATAATTAAATGCCGGCAAACACTCCATGTGCATTTTTACCCGGCCGTTGATCCCTCTGACTCTTCTGACAATGTGGTAATCACCTTCATCTTTTATGGCTGATCCCGCCGGCATAAAATCGGAAACCTCCACAATTCCCTCCTCGGTGAGGTAGCGGGTAATTAATACATTGGTTTCGGGCCAGTAAAACTGTTTTGTTTTATATTCGATAAGCGGACTGATAGAGAAATAGCCTCCCTTGCGGTAATCCAGAATCTTAGCAAAGATGCTAGGGGAATCGAAATGGGGGAAGCAGAACCAATCAATGGAGCCATTTAATCCAACCAGTGCAGCTGACCGCATGTTTCCAATGATGCCATAGTCATCTATGGCCTGGTAATTTAAATCTTTCATAAGGGGAAGTTACAAAACCTACGTTAAATATCAGAATTCTTGAAAAATTCTACCGTTCGATTAAACGCCTCCTTTTTACCATATTTAGGTGAAAATCCCAATTCCTTTCTGGCCTTTTCAGATTTGAAGGTATAATCTGTGCAGGTATAGACAACTGCAAACCTGCTCATTTTTGGCCTATACTTTTTTATGGGTCGTATAAGAAAGGCTATTGCTTCGGAGATTGACCCCAGACCGTAGGCAAACCATCGGGGTAGCCACACATTCCGTGGCCAGATCTTGTATCCTGCACCCCTCACAAAACCGTCGAAAAAAGTAAAGAAATTCGTGGAAGGGCCATCGGTTATAAAATAGGACTGACCCTCCACCTTCTTGTTTCGATCCAAAAGAGCTGCCGAAGCAAGCACATGGGCATGGGCCATATTTCCCACATAAACATGCTGACATCTTGACTCCCCGTTTCCAAGCCTTACATAGAATCCACCCTTGGCCATATCGATAAGGGAACCAATATGGAAAGGGTCTCCCTCTCCATAAATATCAGCTGGTCGCAGGGAACATGTTTTCAGGGTCTCTCCATTGGCTCCGATAACACTTTTCTCAGCCATGTACTTGCTGGCACAGTAGGATGTAGAGTGCTGTTCCGGGTAGGGGGTTTCCTCGTTCACATCCACCAGGGGCTTCCCATCGTGAAGCACATCCAGCGAACTGGTATAAACCAGGGCTTTCACCTGGCAGGAAATACAAGCCTCAATTACATGTTGGGTACCCTTAAAATTGACCGACATAATCTCCTTCTCCGATTTGGTCCCCCAGTCCACAATAGCCGCTGAATGAATCACCAGATCCACTCCTTTACAGGCTTCCATCAATGCTTTCTTGTCCCTCACATCTCCCCTGATAAACTTTATTCGCTTATCATCAGCGTTGTTAATCT
>RCNC010003214.1_pt1 | contig 10714 bp, 9 predicted proteins | sample 2041301 | NCBI WGS metagenome assembly RCNC01 (sample SAMN09708231, study PRJNA481090) | Marine sediment metagenome, whole genome shotgun sequencing project. | biome: marine sediment; feature: ocean; material: sediment; isolation source: Sewage treatment plant 13A marine sediment (STP13A) ... | reverse complement strand
CTATGATTTGTTTTCAGCTTCTTCAATTATTTGGGCCGCTTTGGCAGCCTCATCTTTGTGCACATACACTTCTACTTGGCCCAACATTGAGGATGCAAAACCAGCCAATCGGGCAGATTCCGCTTCGTCTTTGACCACTGCCTCAATTCCAATTCCGTGGAGTTTGCTAACGACTTGCTTGGCTAAAAATGACTCTCCGGTAAAAATCTTTTTATAGTTTGATGTCATAACTTTATTTTTAATGCATTGCGCTCATTTCTTGAATATGAATATTGAAATCTTTAAAGGTGCCCGAAAGTTTCATGATTTGTTCCTGTGCTTCTTTCCAATCTTTTTGTTCTATGGCCTCACGAACCCCTGGTAAGGTTTTTACCCCATAACCGGTATAGAAACCAGGCGCATAAATCTGGTGTTTGTACCAACCCCTTCTCGGTAATCCTGTTTCAGAAGTAAGCACATGTTCAGCAAGCATTAATTTTTTATTGATGCTATTGCGTTCCGATGCGGATAGTTTTGTAATATCAACATTGGAAAATGCTGCAATGCTCGTTTTCAAGGCAGTCATCGCATTCTGCAATGGGGCAAAATCCAAATAAGGAATTTCTGCCTTTTTCATTGGTTTTTTAAAAGGTTTTCTCGGATCTGCGGCCAGTTCAAACACATTCTTTTCTACCATGCCATTATGTTTTTCAACTTCTTTGCGCATAGTATCACAGGTATTCATGACTTCCTCTAAATAGGTGGAAACCGTACTATACCATTGTTTGAATTCAAAAGGCAATACATCCGCATTCGCCAATCGCAGGGAAATTCTGCCTGCAGTATTCGCAAGTGCCACGCCGTATGCGAAATCTGGGTCTTTGAATCTTTTGTAATGGGGATAGGTATCATATATGGTATGGTATTCGCCACCAGCATTTTCGCCACCGAAACCTAAATTTAAAGCTGGGATTCCCGCATGTTGAATAAATGGGGTGTAATCTGAACCAGAACCCAAGGCATATAGACTAAAATCTGCCTTACCACCATTGACTAAGTTCACGGCACTTCGCCTTTCTTTTATAGAAACCCCTCTTTGTGGATCCATGACAGTCCCCGCAACCTCACCGACCATGGCTTGAAGTGAATGTGAACCACCAGCTCCCAAAAATCCACGTCCATTGCCATCGGTATTTATATAGGCAACCACTTTTTGTTGCAATTCTTTTTTATGGTCTTCTACCCATTCGGTTGAACCAATAAGTCCAGGTTCTTCGGCATCCCAAGCACAATAGACCAAAGTTCGTTTGGGTTTATTGCCTTTTTTGGCCAATTCGCCAACTACACGGGCTTCTTCCATAAGGGCCACCATACCACTAATGGGATCGTTGGCACCATGCACCCAAGCGTCATGATGGTTGCCGCGCATGACCCATTGATCAGGAAAATCAGTTCCCTTCATTGTGGCAATAACATTATGGGCCGGTTTCAATTGCCAGTCAAATTCCAATTTCAGATGCACTTTGGCAGGGCCAGGGCCAATATGATAGGTAATTGGCAATCCGCCTTTCCATGAGGTGGGTGCTACTTGGCCATCTAGAGCCTCCAATAAGGGTTGTGCATCTTCGTAGGAAATAGGTAATACGGGAATTTTGGTAATCGTGGGTGCATCTTTTCGGTCTAACCGTTTGGCATCTTTAGTAGCACCATAACCAGGTGTCAAAACATCGCCAGGGTAGGTAGGCATATCCATCACCGAACCGCGTTGTACCCCTGTTTTATTCTTAAAAGCCCCTTTAGGATATACATCACCCCGTACATAACCATCATCTTGCGGATCGGAATAGATCAAGCAACCAATGGCACCATTTTCTGCGGCCAATTTAGGTTTGATCCCTCGCCATGATCCTGCGTACTTGGCAATGACTATTTTTCCCTTTACAGAGATGCCCAATTTTTCCAATTCCTCATAATCCGCAGGAATACCATAATTCACGAAAACAAGTTCAGCCTCGACATCCCCATCGGTTGAAAATGCATTGTAGCTCGGGAGCAATGCATCACCTTGTGCTGTAAATTCATCCCCATCAACTGGTACAGCAGTCAATTTTGCTTTATAGGTTGTGGGTGCGGTAAGCTCGACAACCCTGACTTTCGGATAGGGAAAAAGCACATGATAAGTTTCGATCTTAGTATCATAACCCCAGGATTTAAACTGTTTTTGGATCCACTCGGCATTTTCACGGCCAAATTCGGTACCTACCCAATGGGGTTGGGCCGACATTTTTTGCATCCACTTATCTAAATTACCGGCATTGAGCTTGGCTTCAAAGGCGGCTTCCAATTGTTGTTGCTTTTTACTGTTTTCGGCTGTAAATCCGGTAATATTCGACTGTGCTACTGCTGAGCAAGTTAATATTGTAAATAATAGGGTAAAAAAATATCGAATCATAGTGCTTTGTTTAATGATTTGAAGATACCAATATTTTTGATGTCTCAAATACATTTTAGCAATAATCCATAAACCAAATCAATTAAAACGTATGTATTATGACTAGGGTGGAAACAAAAAAAATCCATAACAGGAGCTGTTATGGAAATGAATTATTTTGGTAAGTATGCGTTTGTGTCGGCATACGTTTAGGCCAACCAGAGGCATAAAATACTAGGCCACTTGTACGGTCTTTGTAACACACTCTATTTTTTTAAGGTTGAAATTAAATTGGCAACCCTCTCCTTTAGCAGATACCAAATTTATGGTACCCTCCATTTTTTCGATTATTTTTTTCACTGTAGCTAGACCAATACCATTTCCTGACTCTCCAAACTTATCGGCAGGAGCCAATACCTTGAATATTTGGAATATCTTGTCTTGCTCTTTCAAGGCTATTCCAGGACCATTATCCCGGACGCTAAATTCATAAAAATCCTCTTTCTCACATATTTCAATTTGCATTTCAACTTCGTCCTTATCATTGTATTTTATGGCATTCGACACTAGATTAATTAAAATTTGATGTATCGCGGCCTTGTTGGTGTTGATACTCTTTAACTTGGAATTCAACTCCAATACCAAGGAATTGTCATATGAAAAAAGACCACTTATATCATTACGCAGTTCTAGCAGATCAATTTTTGATCCTCCTTCTTTTAAAACGGATTCACTTTTACTATAATTTAATAGCCCATCAATAAGCCCAGTTAATTTACTCGAAGCTTTTTGAATAAATCCTAGCATGTTTTTCCCATCCTCATCAAATTTTGAGGCATAACATTCAGTAAATAATTCGGCAGTTGTATTAATGGTATTTAATGGTGATTTTAAGTCATGTGCTGCGATGTAGGCGAACCGTTCCAACTCCTCGTTTTTTTCTTTGAGGTTTTCAACTGTTTTTTTAAGCATTATGTTACTTTTTCGCAGATGTAACAAATTCATTACCTGTTGCGAAAGTGCTTTTAAAGAACTTAGTTGACTTTGACTCAGTAATTTCGGTTTGTGGTCGATAACGCATAATGTACCCAAGGGCAATCCCTCCTCAGTAGTGAGTGGAATCCCGGCATAGAAGATGACTCTTGGCTCCCCAATAACCAAAGGATTATCATGAAATCGTTCATCAGTTCTAGAATCCTGTACGATAAAAATATCATCATCATCATTAATTGCATGTGCGCAAAAAGCAAATTCCTTAGGTGTTTCCGTGGCACCTAAGCCATGATGGGATTTAAACCATTGCCGTTCATTATCCAATAGGCTTACCAAGCTGATAGGTGTCCCACATATTTCCGCGGCTATTGCCGTTAAGTTGTCATAATCTTCTTCCGGTAGCGTATCCAGAATAGAATAAGAGTCCAATGCTGCCAATCGTTCTTTTTCGTTAATATGGTCTTTAGGTGCTATCATTAGGTTGTTTTTTGAATAGGGTTATTGCAATTTATTTACAATAAAACATGTAAGATTAGGACTACTTCGTTCTAAAACGGCCATTTTAGGGCAATAGTATTTTAATACTTATAAAATATGGCTTTGGATGATATGGGATTTCAAGGGAATTTTCATTTATTGGTTGTAAAAAATAGATACTAGGGACGGTTCATTTAAAAATCAAAAAACACTATGTATTATGTAACATTTATGATACTATGGTCGTCCTAATACTATAACCGACAATCAAAAAACAAATACTCCATATTATGAAAAAATCGATTCTATTATTTTTTATCATCGCGGCCTATTCCTGCACGGTCGTTTTCGCACAAAATTTAGATAAACAATTTGATGCGTTATTGCAAGATAATTACAATGCCGGTAAACCCGGAGTCACCGCTTTAGTCTATAAAGACGGAAAAGTATTATATCGCAAGGCATTTGGGATGGCGAATCTGGAACTTGATGTTCCTATGAAACCGGAAAATGTATTTGAATTGGGTTCTATTACCAAACAATTTACATCAGTCTCCATATTAATGTTAATGGAACAGGGTAAATTGAATTTGGATGATGAAATCATGAAATACCTGCCCGAGTATCCTACAAATGGTAAAAAGATTACTATTCATAATTTATTGAACCACACATCTGGTATCAAGAGTTATACCGACTTACCAAACTTTAGGGCAACGGCAAGAACCGATCAAAGCCCAAAAGAAATCATAGACGTTTTTAAAGACGAACCCATGGATTTTAATCCCGGTGAGAAATGGTATTATAACAACTCTGGGTATATAGTTTTAGGTTACATTATTGAAAAAGTTACCGGAAAATCCTATGCCGATTTTATTTCCGAAAACATTTTTGTTCCCTTAAAAATGAATAATTCGTACTACGGTAGTAAATCAAATTTGATTAAAAAACGTGCCAGCGGTTATATGCCCATCGAAGGGGGTTACAAAAATGCGGATTACTTGAGTATGACCTTACCATATGCAGCCGGTTCTTTAATGTCCTGTGTTGATGATATGTTGTTGTGGCATAAAGCTGTGCATAACAACACATTGATTTCTGTAGAAAGCAAAACCAAAGCATTTACCACTGGCATTTTGAACAATGGTAAACCAACCCATTATGGATATGGCTGGCAGGTGAGCGAGATAAATGGTACAGAAAGTATAGAGCATGGCGGTGGAATTTTCGGCTATGTTACCCAAGGGGTTTATGTACCCTCTGAAAATGTATATGTAATTCTGCTAACCAATACCAATGGTATTTCGCCCCAAGACCCTGCGGTAAAAATGGCGGCTTTGGCTATAGGCAAACCTTTTCCATCAGAAGATGTAAGTGTTTCCCTTACTACGGAAGAATTGAACAAATGGGTAGGTAATTATGAGTTTGATAATGAGGTGTTGCGGACTATTACTTTGGAAGACGGACAGTTATATAGCCAACGTGAAGGAAGCGATAAATTAAAGCTATTTGCAGATTCTGCTATTAAGTTTCATTTTGAAGGCGGATTGACCACCTATGGGTTCACTATGGAAAATGGTAAGAAAGTAGCAAATTTTGCAGCCCGAATAGCTAAAAGCAAAGGGGTGGAAACAGATCGCAAAGCAGCAACTGAAAAGGAAGTCATAACCATTGCCGCTAAAACATTGAATGATTATTCGGGTAGTTATGAATTACAACCTGGCTTTATAATCAAAGTTACCACCAAAGAAGGTAAGATATTTGGTCAAGCAACCGGTCAGCCTGAAGTTGAAATGTTCCCAGAAGCAAAAGACACCTTCTTCTTAAAGGTGGTTGCCGCACAATTGATCTTTGGAAGAAATGATTCAGGAGAGGTGGTTAACCTTACCTTAAACCAAGGGGATCAATCCTTGAAAGGGGACAAAAAATAGGGCTTAGATTTCTATTTTAGTTTGTATGAGGTTTGAATGTCCTTTGGCGATCAATCGGGTTTTATCGGCATTCCAGACCTCACATTCGCCATTGATGATTTGCTTGCCTTTTTTAATGACTTTGGTCTGTGCAATAATGGTTTCCCCCGTCTGGGCACGGCTAAAATAATCTACAGAAAGGCTCACTGTTGTGTATACATGCGAAACACCTAATGAGAACACCGCAGCCCCAATAGCATCATCTATAATGGCCGCCGTTGTACCGCCGTGAATAATACCCAAGGGGTTGGTCATTTCTTCCCGTACTACATAGGAAAACTCCAATTCACCAGGTTCCGCTCGGATTAAAATGGGGTTCAACCATTGCATTAATGGGCTAGGGGAATGTGATGCGTCCTTGCCGATTTGTAACTTAAATAGTTCGAGGGCCTTGTTCATAGGATTGATTTATTAACCCCAAAGATACAATGCCTAATGATGATATTTAATTATATATTGCAACTAATTCACCTTCACTTTCTTACTATCGATCTTCTCAATGCCCTGCACTCTGTTGCTGTGCATTCGAAATCATCTGTAAATGGTTCCTGGCAGTTTTGCGAATAAAGTGCTGCAGGCCTAGCAACTGTTCATCAGTAATATCGGGTTGTGCAGGCATGCCCATTGCTATTTTGGCACCATCCCTAACTACAGCGGTCAAAGTAGCTATATCCATAGGAATAGGGGAGGCCCTTAGATCAGGTGCCCCTCCACCACTGATTATTGCTGGGCCATGGCAAACGCGGCATTCCCCATATTTGACCGCGCCAATAGTTGCAAGGACATCATCGATAACAAAATCTGGATCATCCAAGGGTACAGGTACATAGGGTGCTGCCAATTTGGGCATATTCACTGTACCTTCCAATGAAAAGGTAATCAACCTTCTTGTTTGTTTCCCATAGGCCCAACCTAAATTTGCTGCGTCAAAGGCACCAAGAGCGGCAAATCCGCCACCCCAACCCACCAAGAGCGAAATGTATTGTTTGCCATTGATAGTATAGGTTATGGGTGGAGCGGCAATGCCCAATCCCGTATCGAATGTCCACAAGATATCTCCGGTCTCTGCATTATAGGCCAAAAATTTACCATCTGGTCTTCCTTGTAATAAGAGGTTACCTGCCGTTGTCAGCGTCCCTGCGTTGTGCATATGCTCTTGTGGTATTGTCCAAACTGCTTTTTGTTTTACTGGATCCCACGCAATCAAGGATGCCGGATAATCCCGCTTCCTATCATCAGCAGTGGTATAGACACCGGTGCCTCCTTGAAATTCAACAGATTGCCACGTGCCTAAATCAATGCCTTCATCGGAATAGTTGGCGCCCTGATGCAGGGCAGGAATATATACAAGCCCGGTATTCGGATTAAAAGACATGGCATGCCAACTGTGTGCTCCCCAAGCATTAGGTGCAATATAAAAGGGGTCTTTCTCATACCTCGCACCTTCAATTTCTACAGGTCTTCCGGTTTTCATGTCAATATGTGAGGCCCAAGTGGTCTCCGCAAAAGGTTCTGCGGAAAGCAGTTTTCCGGTTACTCGATCAATGACATAAAAGAAACCATTCTTGGGTGCATGCAACAATGCTTTTACTGCTTTACCTTCAATCGTCAGGTCTGCCAAAACAATATCCATATTGCTGTTATAATCCCAACTTTCGCCGGGGGTGGTCTGGTAGTGCCAAACGTATTCACCCGTATCTGGTTTTAAAGCCACAATGGAACAAAGAAAAAGATTGTCGCCCCCTTCCGGACTTCTTATTTTTCGGTTCCATGGGGAGCCGTTTCCTGTGCCTATGTAGAGTACATCCAATTCGGCATCATAAGTGAAACCGTGCCATGCATTGCCGCCGCCGCCATGTTTCCACCATTCACCCGTCCAGGTTTGGGCCGCCATTTCCATCGCCTCATTTTCAAAACCATCGGCAGGGTTACCGGGTACGATGTGGAACTTCCAAGCTTCCTTGCCCGTATCAGCGTCATAGGCCGTCACCCATCCTCGGGTAGGGCCATTTTCGGTGCCCCCATTGCCTATCAATACTTTGCCTTTAAAAGCTTTGGGTGCCCCGGTAATGTAAAGGGACCTATTCATGTCAAAGGTACGTACAGACCATATTTGAGTACCGGTTTTAGCATCCAAGGCTTGCAACCGACCATCCCATGTAGCGGCAAAAATCTTGCCTTCGTAGTACGATAATCCCCGATTATGTTTCCATCCGATTTTACGTTTGCCCTCAACCTCTTTGGCCACTTTAGGATCGTGTTCCCAAATTAGCCCTCCAGTAACTGCATCAACTGCTTTTACAATATTCATGTTTCCTGTAAAATATAGAATACCATCAACGACCAGCGGTGTTGAGACCAAGCCCACATCATTGGGTAGATCCATAAACCAATCTACCTTTAGGTCGGCCACATTGGTGGAATTTATGTCCGTTGATGGACTGAACCTTCTTTCATTGTGCGTACGTCCGTAGGCCAACCAATTAGACGTTTGTTCTTCATCTGCGATAGCCTTATCGTCATGAACAATAGATTCTTCTTTTGTACTACAAGTGGCGAATACAAATAGTGTGAAAAGGATTGGAAATAACTTTGTGAACTTTAAAAATTTCATAGGTGGTTTTCAGTTGGATTAATTAATACAACTGAATTTATGTAATACCTGAATCAAAAGAAGGAGAGTTAGGACGAATGTCACTAAATAGTGTCCGAAAAGGGGTTTTAGTTTATCGAATTCCCGTATCTATTACAATATCAAGAAAGACAGTCTTGTCAGCCTCAATTTCAATTGTTTCGGGTAAAGTGGTGTCGAAAAGATGTTGTATTTCAAGATCAACAATAAAAGTGCCTACGGGTAATTCAAAGTTGTAGGTGCCATCCAAATTAGGTTCCAATTGTCCCAGCTTTGATTTTTTATCTGCTGTCCAGACTCCGATTGGCCAAGCCTTATAGGTAGCTTCCGTGGGTTCGCAATTGGGATCGGGAGGAAACGTTTCCACTGGGCAAAGAGGACCTATGGTTATAGTTCCTGACAATAGGCCTTGTTCCAAAATCTTGTCTTGATTATCACAGCCATTAATTGGAACAATGATAATCGCGGCAGCCAATAACAACATGCCTTTGAATGAAGGCACTAATGTATTGACAAGCCATAAAATAGGATTCTTCATAATAGGCAAGAATTTAGGGTTTTCATAGAAATGTCGCAAATATTCACTTTGTTTTTAAGGGTGAAACCCCAATCCATCATATGACGCTGAAATGGTATTTTGACCATAACAAATGATGATTTTTGTCTATAAGATGGGCTGTAACGCAATAGGTTGCCTTAATTATCCTATTATATCGAAGGGATTATTACTTCTATTATATCGTTGGTTAGAATTTAAGTAGGACTATGTGGATCGTGTTTTATGCACATTTTTGCAGCGGTGATGTTACATTTCACTACCTAAAGACCTGTTCAACTAGTTAAATGCTGCCGCTCTACTTGCCAAAAAGTAGTTTTTGGTTGGCAGGCAATTAGATACCCGACAAACCTAATCGATGAATTTCACATTTCGTACGGACAAGACTGAAAGTACTTTTGAATGTTAAATTTACGATCCTCGAAATTGTCCTGAAGTATTTTAAAGTGTTGGATTCGATCTACCCTAAAAGCCCTATAGTCTTTTCGCAGATGGCACCAAGCAATCAATATCCATTTTTGATGGGTAGAGAATATGGCACAAGGTTCTATTTTTCTAAAGGATATATTGGGATTATCGGCCTTACGATAATTGATTTCCACATAATTAAAGTGGGTTATCGCTAATTGAAGCTCTGAAAGCGCATTGCTTGAAATGTTCTCATACTGATTATCAAACACATGTATTTTGTTATTCAGTAGTTCGCTTTTCTCCAAGACTGAAGATTTGAAGACCGATTTTATCTTGGTCAATGCCTCCTCAAAGTCATTCGAAAAAGAAGAGTCATTACTATTGTTCACCAAATGCTGGGCGGTAATCAGGGCATTGGCCTGTTTTTCGGTGAATTGTACAGGCGCTACAGTATAGCCATCCATTAGGGTGTAGCCTCGGCCATCGAGGGTGATTACAGGAACTCCAGCCTCAATCAATTTTTGAATGTCCCGATAGACCGTACGAATACTGATATCGAATTTGTTAGACAGTTCCGTAGCCGTTAAAACCCGTCGGGATTTCAATAGGGTAAGAATGCTGATAAGTCTTGGTAGTTGCGACATGCATCAATCATTGATTTCCTATAAAAGAATGCTTTTAGTATTAAACTTAAAACAGGTGCTCTACTGTCACATTGAGCGGAGTCGAAATGTCAATCATGTTAAAAATGAGATTTCTCGACTTCGCTCGAAATGACAGAATAGGTGCTTATTTCCAGGAATGTAAGGCTACTCTATTGCCCTCGGTGTCGATAAGTTGTGCCATAAAACCATTTTCTCCTATATCGGTTTTGGGCATGATTATTTTTCCTCCGGCAGCTTCTACACGTGCTAAAGGTGCGCTAAGGTCGTCTCCACCATTAAGATAAATGGTAACCCCTTCCGCAGAGGGAGTTGCGCCTTGCATTTCAACAATACCCCCGCCAACACCATTGTTGTCGTTGTCATAAGGGAACATACCATATTTTACATCTGGCATATGCATGTCTGTAATTTCAACACCTAGCATGGTTGCATAGAACTTTTTGGCCCTTTCGTAATTCGTTGCTGGTATCTCAAACCAACTGATTGCATTTTTCATTGTATTTCGTTTTAAAGGTTTAACAAGATACAAAGATATTTGGTGTAGTGACAGATGATGTCAGGGGTAGTTTTTAAGGGGGTGACTAAAAAGTTAAAATAAGC